>Ga0335085_10006915_pt1 | contig 17772 bp, 9 predicted proteins | sample Lox_Sample_45_FD_206712 | JGI IMG/M metagenome (GOLD analysis project Ga0335085, IMG submission 206712) | Soil microbial communities from Loxahatchee National Wildlife Refuge, Florida, United States - Lox_Sample_4.5 | ecosystem: Environmental > Terrestrial > Soil > Wetlands | place: USA: Florida...
GGCCTGGCCGACAAGCGCGGCGACCGCGGTCCGATCGACGCGCGGCTCCAGGCCGTGGGCGCCGAACAGGACGACGCTGTAGCCCGTCCGCCGCTGCTCGCGGAGCCGCCATGCGCCGCTCGCGTAGAGCTCGACGACCGCGGCCAGCCAGCCGCTGCCGTTCAGGTCGAGCCACTGGTCGGCCATGCGCAGGTGGCACTCGATGATTCGTCCGCCGATCGTCTCGATGTTGATGACGCCGGTGAATCCCTGCAGATTTTGCGCGATCCACGCATCGAGATAACGCTCCAGCTCGGGCATCGCCTGTGCGTGCACGATCCAGAAATCGAACGTCCCCTGCGCCGCCGCCGGCACTCCCGTCGTATGCCGGCACCAGGCGACCGCGCCGTCGGCGAGCGCCAAGTCGGTGCTGATATGCGGACCCTCCAGCATCGGCATCCAGAAGTGGCCGGGGGTCAGAGACGAGAGATACTCCTCGTGCGACGCTATGACGCGCCCGCCGGCGCCCATGCCGCGCAGGTTGTAGATCGGCTTCGAGAAGACGGGGAACTGCGACGGCGTCGTGCCGTGCGGGCCGTGCGGCAGGCCCTGCGTCCCGCAGATGGCGAGCTTGTTGTGCAGCCACCGTCGGTCGGGATAGAGGTCCCAGGTCGGCGGATCGTCGACCGGCACCGGCACGTCGTCGGGGCAGGGCTGCCCCTCGAAATACTGTCGACGCCAGGGCGCGACGCCGAGGAACGGCATGGCGGGCCCCTAACGCTTCTTGGCAGCCGACCTGACCGCTTGCGCGGAGGGAGCGGGCGGGCGGGCGCTGCGCTCGCGGTCCCACGCATCCGCCGTCAGGTCCGGCGCCGCCTTCAGCTCCTCCTTGCGCACCCGCATCGACGGCGTGCGCGGAAAGTCCGTCGCGCGATACGCCACGTAGCGCGGCACCTTGAAGGCGGCCAGCCGGCCGGCGCAGTGGGCGACGATCTCGCCGGGTGGCAGATCGTCGGCAGTACAGCCATCGACGAGCTGCACAAAGGCTTTCACCTCCTCGCCGCGGATGTCGTCGGGGACGGGAATGACCGCGGCCTCCCGGATCTTCGGATGGGTGCGAAGCACGGCCTCGACCTCGGCGCAGGCGATGTTCTCGCCGCCGCGGCGCACCATGTCCTTGCGGCGCCCTACGAAGGTGAAGAGTCCGCGCGCGTCGGCGCGCACGACGTCGCCGGTATGGTACCAGCCGCCGCGCATGGCTGCTGCGGTGGCCTCTGGCTGATTCAGATATCCCGCAAACAGGCCGGGCGCGCGGATCAGCAACTCGCCCTCGCGGCCGGCCGGCAGGTCGCGGTCCGCTTCGTCGACGACACGCAGCGCGCATTCGGGGACCGCCGCGCCCATCGATCCCGATCCGATCGCGGCCTCCGCCAGGTCCAGGGGCATGCGCGTCACCCAGCCGGCCTCCGTGCTGCCATAGCCGTCGAGAAACGGCACGCCGAAGCGATCGACCAGCTCGCGATGCAGGCCCGCGGGCACGGCAAGACAGACCACGAGGCGCAACGCGTGCCGCCGCTCGAGTGGGCTCGGCGGCTGCTTCAGCAGCAGGATCGGCATCGAGGCGATGAGGTAGGTGAGGGTCGTCCGATGCTCCTGCACGACCGGCCAGAAGCGCGACACGCTGAAGCGGCGCATCACCACCAGGGCCTCGCCGGCGTGCAGGATGCACAGCAGCGGAAACAGCGAGTCGACGTAATAGAAGGGCACGCAGCAGAGATGACGGTCGTCGGGCCGGTGCGGCGTCAGGCGCAGATGAACGTCGCAGACGCGCAGCCACCATTCGTGCGTGAGCAGGCAGCCTTTCGGCGCTCCAGTCGTCCCGGAGGTGTAGTGAATGGTCGCGATGTCCTCGCGCGCCGCCGCGCAATGCGCGAGCCGTACCGGGCCGGCATTCGCGGCGTACGGGGCCAGTCCCGCCGGCTCCGGATCGCGGACGACGACGGTCTCTCGCAGCAGCGGGCATTGTGCCCCGAGCCGATCGACGAGCGGCGCGTTGTCGACCCCGATGATCGCGAGCGCGGCGCCCGAATCCCGCAGCACGTGGCCGGCGTCATGCTCGCCCGCGCCCGGATTCATCGGCACGAGCACGCAGTGCACCGCGAGCGTCGCCACGAGCGCGATCATGAACTCGGCGCGGGTATCCAGCATCACGGCGATGCGCTCGCCGGGAGCGGTCCGGCCGGCGAGGTAGCCGGCGAAGCGCTCGATCTCATCGAGGAATTGCCGCCGCGTGACGACGAGGCCGTCCTCGAAGATCAGCGCCGGCAGCTCCGGTGCCCGGCGGCAGGCCCGGTCGACGAGCTCGACGATGCTCGCGCAGGACACGGCGCTCCAGGCCGGCCCGCAATTCCCGTGCGTCGCGGCGCTTCCGCTCATCCGGCCTTCCTACTCCGCGGTGGCCTCAGGCTTCAACGGTCACTACCGCCTTGCCCAGCACGTCCGGGCGTGGCTCGACGCCGAGGCCGGGCCGGTCGGGCGCCGTCATGCGGCCGGCTTTGCGCTGCGGCGCGCCCTTGGCGATGCTGCGCGTGACGTAGGAGTTGAAGTCGGTGGCGGAGAACAGGAATTCCGCCGGGGTCGAGCGCGCCAGGTGGGCGATGGCGGCGGTGACGATGTCGCCGCCCCACGTGTCCTCGATGGTCATGGCGACGCCGGCGGAAATGCAGAGGTCGCGCATCTCGCGCGCCCGCGTGAGTCCTCCCACCTTCGAGATCTTCAGGTTGATCACGTCCATGGCCCCATCGGAGATGGCTCGCAGCAGGATGCCCATGCCGTCGATATTTTCGTCGAGGATGAAGGGCAAGGCGGTGCGCCGCCGCACGGTCAGGCATTCCTCGTAGCTGCGGCAGGGCTGCTCGATATAGACGTCGAGATCGCGCACCGCCTGCGCGACCCGCGCCGCCTCGTGCATGGTCCAGCCGGTGTTGCTGTCGGCGATCAGCACGTCGCCGTCTCTCAGCGCCTTGCGGCAGGCGCGGATACGCGCGATGTCCACATCGGCATCGCCGCCGACCTTGAGCTGGAACTTCGTGTAGCCCTCGGCGCGGTATCCCTTCACCCGCGCCGCCATCTTCGCCGGCGTGTCCTGGGAGATCGCGCGGTAGAGCTTCACGTCGCTCTGCTGCGCGCCGCCGAGCAGCACATAGACCGGGAGCCCCGCCGCCTTCCCCAGGATGTCCCAACAGGCGACGTCGATCGCGGACTTCACGTACGGATGGCCGCGCATAGCCTCGTCCATGCGCCGGTTCAGCACCGCCAGATGGGTTGGGTCGAGACCGATCACGCGCGGCGCCAGCTCCTTGAGTCCCGCTCGCACGCCGGCGGCATACGCCGGCAGATAGGCCGGTCCGAGCGGGCAGCATTCGCCGTGGCCCGTGATGCCGGCATCGGTCTCCACGGCAACGATCGTGGAATCGAACCGCTCGACGGCATTCTCGTTCGACCAGGCATAGCGCCCCTCTTTCAACGGCAGGTCGACCTGGTAGGCGCGGATCGCGGTGATCTTCATTGTCGGACGAACTTCCCCTTGATGATCTTCAGATCGATGCCAGATAGCCGCCATCGATATAGAGACACTGGCCCGTGACGTAGGCGGCGGCGTCGGAGCACAGGAATACGGCGGCGCCGACGAGGTCCTCCAGCCGGCCGAAGCGGCGCATGGGAATCTTCGCCAGCATCGTCTGCTGCCACTCCTCGTTCTGGTAGAATACCTCTGTGAGTGCGGTGCGGAAGTAACCCGGGCCGATGCCGTTGACCCGAATTCCCTTGCCCGCCCATTCGGCTGCCAGCGCCCGCGTCATGCCGAGCAGGCCGCTCTTCGACGAACCGTAGGGTACGGCCGTCGGCACCCCGACCTCGGAGGTGAGCGAGCAGAGATTGATGATCGCACCGCCCTTGCCGGCGGCCATGATGCGGGCCGCCGCCTGGGCGCAGAAGAAGGCACCCTTCAGGTTCGTGTCGACGATGCGGTCCCACAGCGCCTCGTCGACCGCCAGGGATTCGCGCACCTCCTCGACCCCGGCATTGTTGACGAGGATGTCGAGGCCGCCCAGCGCCTGCGCCGCCTGCTCGACGCCGGTGCGGATGGCAGCGGCGTCGCGCACGTCGATGGCGACTGCGGCAGACTTGCGACCGGCGGTCGTGACCGTCGCAGCCACCGCCTTCAGCGACGACTCCTCGCGTGCCGCGACCGCCACGTCGGCGCCGGCTTCCGCCAAGCCGACGGCAAGCGCCTCGCCGATGCCGCGGCTGGCGCCGGTCACCAGCGCCTTGCGGCCGCTGAGCGAGAAGGACGGGCTGGGCATGCGGCGGCTCCGACTCCCGGGGTTTCGGCGTGCGGTGCGGCCTTGTATAGAAGCGGCCGTTCTCCGATCCGGCGCCACAATGACCGACCACGACCCGACCGACAATGCCGCCGACAACCTCACCGCCGAGGCGCGTCGCCTGACGCGCGCCGGGCGTTGGCGCGACGCCGAACGGGTGATCGGCCGCCTGATCGCGGGATCGTTCGGCCTGGCCGTGGCCGCCATCGAGATCAACCGCGACCGCTACAGCCTGAACTCGCTCAACGGCTTCGCAACGACGACCGACGGCCGCGCCTTCTTCTTCAAGTTCCACCAGGAGGAAGGTGAGGCCGATACGGTCGGCGAGTACTATCGGGCGGAGGTGCTGCGCGACGCCGGCTTCCCGGTCGACCTGCCGCTGCATGCCTCAGGTGCGGTCGGCCGCCAGATCCTGCTCTACCGCCGCCGCGGCGACCCGCGCTTCGCCGACCTCTGCCGCGCCGTCGAGCTGGGCGACGGCGATGCGGCGCCGCTCGTCGAGGCGCAGCGCGCGCTCGACCGCCTCATCGGTGAGCGGTACTTGGCGACCCTGCATGCGACCGACGCGGCACAGCTCGAGGCCGAGTCGATCCATCGCCTGTTCCATGCGCGCCTGGTCGACCCCGGTCATGAGCATGAGCCCGGCGGCCGCCTGCGCCGCTTCTATGTCGACCAGGTCTTCCGCTTCCCCGACGCCACGCTGCCCTGGCGCGATCTCGCCGATCGGCGCTGGCGCATCAACGGCACTGCCTACCGCCACACCCTGCGGCAGCTGTTCGACGAGAGCCGCGAGCGGCTCCGCCCTGCGCAACTCGCCGGCCACGGCGCCGTCGTCGCGCACGGCGATGCCCACAACGCCAACGTCTGGGCCGAGCGGGGGGACGGCGGCCACCGCCTCGTCTTCTTCGACCCCGCCTTCGCTGGGCTGCATATTCCGGCACTGCTGGCGGAGGTGAAGGCGACGTTCCACAACATCTTCGCGCATCCGCTCTGGCTTTACGATGCGCCACTTGCGGATCAGCGATTCCACGCCGAGGTGACGGCGACGGACGACATCATCGACGTGCGGACGGACTGGCAGCTCTCGCCGCTCCGGAGTGAATTCCTCGCCTGCAAGGCCGCGCTCGTCTGGCAGCCGCTGCTGGCGGCGCTGCAGGCGCGCGGCTGGCTGCCTGCGGACTGGCGGCGGATCGTGCGCTGCGCCCTGTTCTGCTGCCCGACCCTCGTGATGGATCTGCGCGCCGGCGGCGGCGCCGATCACACGCCGGTCACCTCAGCGATCGGCTTCGCCGTCGCCGTCATGATGGGCAGCGAGCCGAAGGACGGCAGCGATACGCTGTCGGCGGCCCTCGACTCGATCGAACCGGCGGTCAGCCGGCCGCCGCGTTCAGCAGCGGGGCGCGCACGGTCAGGAACTCCTCGACCGCGGCCGCGAAGCGGTCGAAATCGGCGTCGGTCATCGGCAGCGACAGGCTGATGAAGCCACGCCGGGCCATGTACTGGCCCTGCTCGATGAGATCCAGGTGGAACAGCTTCTGCAGCTCGGCGTACCTGCCCGCCGCGGCCTTGTCCTCAAACCATAGGTCCTGCGGCTTGCTGATCGCCCCGCGGTGGAAATGCACGGCCATGATGGTGCCGACGCCCAGCACCTGCAGCGGCGCGCCATGCTTGGCGGCGAGCGCGTTGAGCCGCTCGCGCAGCCGGTCGCCGGACGCGTTGAACCGCTCGGCAACGTCGGGCGGGTAGAGCTCGCGCAGGCCGGTGAGGCCGGCGGCCATGGAGATCACGTTGTTGTTGAAGGTGCCGGCGTGGGAGACGGCGTCGGCGCGGCTCGGGTCGTAGCGCGCCATCAGGTCGGCCCGGCCGCCGAAGGCGCCGAAGCTGGCGCCGCCGCCCAGATACTTGCCGAAACTGGTCATGTCCGGCGTCACGCCGGTCCGCTTCTGCAGCCCGCCGGAGGAAAGCCGCGAGGTCATGACCTCGTCGAAGATCAGGACGATGCCGTGTTTCGTGCAGGCGTCGCGCAGGGCCTGGAGGAACTCGCGCGTCGCCGGAATGGCGCCGGCGCCGCCCATCATCGGCTCGATGGCGACGGCGGCCAGTTCCTGCGCATGCTTCTCGATCAGCGCCAGGGTGCCCTCGACGTCGTTGTAGGTGGCGTAGATCCAGGGGAAAGGCGCATTGATCTCGGTCTTGTGCTGGCCGAAATAGAAGACGCCGCCGTGATAGCCGCCGTGGAACACCATGATGGCCGGCCGGCCCGTCACCAGCCGCGCGGTCGAGAAGGCGAACAGGTTGCCCTCGGTCCCGGAATTGCAGAAGCGCACACGCTCGACCGAGGGGAAGCGCCGGCACAGCTCGGCCGCCAACTCGGCCTCGTAGGGGTTCGGCCCGCCGAGCGCCATGCCGTCGTCCACCGCCTTCCGGATGGTCGCCTGGATAACGGGGTTGGAGTGGCCGTAGAGCCCGGCCGTGTATTCGCCGAGGAAGTCCGCATAGCCGTGCCCGTCGAGGTCGCGCAGCCGGCAGCCCTCCCCGCCGGTGATGGTGAGCGGAAACGGCGAGTAGTGCAGCACCGTGCGGGTATTGCCCCCCGGCATGGACTCGGCCGCCCGCCGGTGCCGCTCCGCGCTCTTGGGATTGGCCGCGACATAGCGCGCCTCGGCCTCGGCTGCGGCGCCGGCGAGATCGGTGTTGGGACGGATGCGATGCTGCAACATGCTGGGCACTCCGGGCTCGATGTCGGATACGATGACGGATAAAGCGGGGGTTGTCAGCAGGGAAGACTGCTCTCAGCCGCCCGCCTGCCAGGTCCGGATCGCTTCGATCGGCCAGATCAGCATGATGACGTTGAGCGTGAGGTTGTCGCGGATCGCGTAGCCGACGACCAGCTCCAGCACGATCGCCAGCACGATCGAGGCGGCGACCGGCAGGCGCGCCGCCAGCGCGAAGCCGATCAGCATGAAGACGATGTCGCTGACCGAGTTGACGACACTGTCGCCGCGATAGCCGAGCGAGATCGTGGCCTCGCGATAGCGGTCGATGATGATCGGGGAGTTCTCCAGGATCTCCCACCCGCTCTCGATCAGCAGCGCGAGCAGGGCGCGCATGCCGAACCGCGAACGCCGCGCCAGCAGCCAGAGCAGCCCGTAGAGCAGCAGGCCGTGGATCACATGCGAGGGCGAGTACCAGTCGGCCAGGTGCTGGGAGTTCTCCGCGCTCGCCACGTCGCCTTCCCACAGCTTCACGCTGCCGCAGCGGCAGATGAGCGGCTGGCCCATGGTATGGAGGATCAGCGCGGCCGTTCCGATGATGGCGAGGCCGATGACGATGTAGGCCAGCGGTGACGCAGGCGCGCTGCCGCTGGCGTTCATGTGTTTTGGCGGCGCGGGCACGGATAAATGGATCCCCCTGGTCGTCCGAAGCGGCGACAGCGTCGAGATTAGCGCCCCGGCCGGCCAAGGCCACCCGGCAATTCGTCGCGGTTTCCTCAGTTAACTGCGGCTCGCGCTCGACCTCGGCGGCAAAATCGGGTATGGTGCGCCCGGGTGGAAGTGGCGGGAACCCGCCTGCTCCTGTCTGAACAAAGAAAACACGGCGAGGGGTCGGACAGTCCATGCTGCATGAAAGGATCGACCGCGCGCTCGGCGCGTGGGCCGGTGCGGGCCTGCTGCTGGTCGCGGCCTTTGCGCCGCTGGCACCCGCCGCGGCGAAGGACGAGGTCGATGCCTGCCTTGGCCTCATCAGGAACGCGGAGAAGGCGCAGGCGATCCCCGAGGGTCTGCTGAAGGCGATCGGCTTCACCGAATCCGGCCGTGTGACCGTCGACGGCCGCCGCGTGCCCTGGCCCTGGACCGTCAACGCCGACGGGCAGGGCTACTACTTCGAGACCAAGAAGGACGCCATCGCCTTCGTCCAGGGCCTCCAGGCCCGCGGCATCAGCGTCATCGACGTCGGCTGCATGCAGGTCGACCTCTACTACCATCCCAACGCCTTCGCCTCGCTCGAGGCCGCCTTCGATCCCGCCACCAACGTCGCCTACGCCGCCAAGTTCCTCAACGAGCTGAAGGCGGAGACCGGCGATTGGGGCGTCGCCACCCAGTATTATCACTCGCGCAACGCGTCTCTCGGCCAGGCCTATGCCGGCCGGGTCACGCTCAACGGCTCCGGCAAGGTCATCAGCAATATCGGGCCGATCAAGCCGCTATCGGCCGAAGAGAAGGCGGCGCTGGGCGACGAAGTGCCCGATCACTTGGCGGCGGCCGACGAGCTGATCGCCAAGGCGCGGGCTGCGCGCCAGCCGAAGCCGGCGCCGGTCGCGATCGAGCAGGCGCAAGCGACCATCGAGGCCGATTTCGCCCCAGCGGCGGGCACGAACGAACCGCTCCGCGACATCGCGGCCTCGGCCGACCAGGCGGCGGACGATCCGCCCTCGGCCGCGGCGCGCGGCAACAGCCGCTAGGCTGTTCTCTACTTTCTAGAACGGGCCGGCGGAGAACTCGCCGTCCACGCCGCCGTCGTCGTTGGCGGAGCCTTCGACGCTCGCCACGTCGCTGTCGTCGCCGATCCGGTCGCCATCGTCGATGCTGCGGTCGAGCCTGAGCGGCTGCTCCGCGTCGCCGTCGGCGACGTAGGATATCGGCTGCCCGATCCCTTGACCGGCCGTGGCTCCCAGCGGACTCGGATCGGCAAGCTTGGCCGCCACAAGCCGCCCGTTGCCGCCGCCGTCGGCAAGCGGCGCCTTGGGAAGAGCGCATAGGGTCAGCGCGACAACAGCGGTCGCGATGCGCCATCGCTTACTGCTACGGGAGTGCCTCCTCATAGTGGGACCTCCGTGACAGGGATGATGCCCTGATGGTCGATCCGCGAGCCTTAACGATTCTTTTACGAAGATGGTTAAGTGGCAAAGAAAGCGTAAGTTTGCGCGCTGCGCCCGCTCCCGCGACTGCCGCGAAAACCTTTGATTTTACACGATCCCTGCGCCTGCTAAGATTGGTTAACGCTTTCGTAAGGATAATAGTCAACTAATACGAACGTCCGCACGACCCAATGGCCGGCCCTGATCGGGGGCGACGCTTCGCCTGCGACCGGTGGCCGAGAAGTGAGCAACGATCGCCTCGCCCGGCGGCGCGCCGCACGGCGATGCTTGGCGATATGGCTTAGGGGGAGCAGCCATTCCTCGCTGCGGGGCAAGAAGTGCGTAGGATGCACATCGACGACGGAGCCAGAGCGTGCCGGCGATCGCCCTGAATGGCCAGCGGCGCCTCGGGCCGGCGCTCGCCATTGCCATCGCCTGCATCGTGGCGGTGGGCGCGGCGGCGAGCCTCGTCTTCGGACAGATCGGGGCCGATTGGCTGCGCATCTCGCTGGTCGCTCAGGTCATCGTCGTTGCCGGTCTCGGGACCGTGCTGGCGCGCCAGATCGCGGTCCTGCGGCGCACGCAAGGCTCGCTCGTGGCCGCCAATGCCGATCTGGCCGGCGCGCAGGCGTCGCTCGAGACCAGCAACCGCATCCTGCGAGCCACCCAGAAGGAACTGCAGCGCGCCCGCCAGCAGTTGATTGACGGCATCGAAGGCCTGTCCGACGGCCTCGCCCTCTACGACGCCGAGGACCGCCTGGTGGTCTGCAACAGCGGCTATCAGAAGCTGTTCGGCCTGCATCCGGACCTGTTGAAGCCGGGCACGCCGTTCGGCGACATCCTGCGCGCGCACGTCAGCGCCGGGCGGGTGGTGGCGGCGATCGGCCGCGAGGAGGAATGGATCGCCGAGCGGTTGGCGCAGCACCGCGATCCGCGCGGCCTGTTCGAGCGCAACATCGACGGCCACTGGTACCGCTTCAGCGACCGGCCGACCTCGGAGGGCGGCACCGTCACGATCTTCACCCAGATCGACGAGCTGAAGCAGCGCGAGCAACGGCTGCGCGAGAACCAGGCGATCCTGCAGAGCATCCTCGACAACATACCGGTCACGGTCAGCATCACCGATCGCGAGCGGCGGATCGTGCTCTTGAACCGCCGCTTGGAAGACATCTACGGCGTTCATCTGGCCGAGGTCGTCGGCCGCCCCGTCGACGAGGTGCGGCCGCGCCGCTATGCCGGCGACAGCGCGGTGCGCGACCACTTCCGCGTCATCGAGACCGGCGAGCCGATCCTGGGGCGCGAGGACGACTATCCCGAGCGACGCGAGAGCTGGATCACCAGCGTCGTGCCCATCAACGGCCAGGACGGCGCGGTGCGCTATGTCCTGCGCACGACCTTCGAGGTGCCGCAGCTCGCCAAGGCCAACAGCGAACTCGCCGACTACCGCGCCTTCCTCCTGGAAGCGGAGCGCCAGGCCAGGATTGCCTCCTGGCAGGAGACGCGGGAGGCGGGCTACCGCACCGTCTGGTCCGAGAATGTCGAGGCGGTCATCGGCCATCCGGGCGGCCAGCTCACCGACGATGCCTCCTATCTCGCGGTGGTTCATCCAGACGACCGCGAGCGAATCGGTCGCCTGTTCGATGAGGCGAACCGCGGCGCGCACTCCTGTGACGCCGAGTATCGTGTGGTGCGCGGCGACGGACGCACGATCTGGGTGCGCGGCATCACCAGGGCGGAGTTCGATGTGGCCGGCGACGTCGTCCGCTACATCGGCACCGTCCAGGACATCACCGAGGCGAAGCGCGCCGAGCAGGCCCTGCGCGACAACGAGGCCTTGCTGAAGGAGGCACAGCGCCGCGCCCGGCTGGCTTATTGGCTGTGGGACCCGGAGGCGCGGCGCTATCTGCTCGCCGCCGAAGCCGAGGCGATTCTCGGCCTGCCGGTCGGCGATCTCACGACCAACGAGGACTTCCTGCCGTTCCTCCACGAAGACGACCGCGCCTGGGTGGCGGAGGCCTATCTCGGCCAGACCGAACGGCTCGAGCCCTGCGTCCTCGAATACCGTTGGCGGCGCCCGGACGGCCGGGTCATCTGGCTGCGCGACATGTGCGAGCAGGAGCGCGATGCCGATGGCCAGGTGCGTCGCTTGGTCGGTACCATCCAGGACGTCACTGAGCAGAAGCGCGCCGAAGAGGCACTCCGCGAGAACCAGGCGCTACTGCTCGCCGCCCAGCGCCGCGCCCGCATCGCCTACTGGATCGAGGGCGCCGGAGTCGGTCGAGGGTACACCACATCCGACTTCATGGCCGAGGTGCTGGGCGTGCCGGCCGGCGCCGTCCCGATCAGCGACAGCGACTATGTGAAACTAGTGCACCCGGACGACCGCGCCATGGTGGCCCATGCCTACGAGCGCGCGATGGGCGCCCACACGCCCTACGCCATCGAGTACCGGTTCCTCCGCACCGACGGCGGCATCGCCTGGCTGCGCGAGCTGGCGGAGTTCCAGGCCGGCCCGGACGGCCGGCCCGGCCGCCTGATCGGCACGATCCAGGACATCACCGAGCAGAAGGTAATCGAGATCGCGCTGCGCGACAGCGAGGTGCGCATGCGCGCGTTCATGGACAACGCGCCCGTGGCGATGTTCGTGAAGGACCTCGACGGCCGCTTCACGATGCTCAACCAGCATTGCGCCGTGTTTCTCGGCCACCCGCCCGCGTCCGCCATCGGGTGCCGCTCGGCCGGCCTTCTGCCGGCCGATGATGCCGCGCAGGTCGAGAGCCATGATCGGGCCATGCTGGCAGCGGGAGAGCCCGTCGAGCGCGAACTGCACTTCGCAAGTGAATCCCCGATCGAGTGGAGCTACGAGGTCAAGTTCCCGATCCGCGACGCCGCCGGTGCGGTGGTGGCGATCGGCGGCGTCGCCCGCGACATCACCACCCAGAAGCGGATGGAGCAGGCCCTTCGCCACAGCGAGGAGCTGCTGCGTGAGGTGGTGTTCGTCTCCAATATCGGCATCTTCGAGCACGACCACAGGACAGACACGATCAACTGGTCCAGGGAACAGCGAAAGACCTACGGCTTTGACGCCGACGAGCCGGTGACGCTGTCCAAGTACGTCGTCTGCGTGCATCCCGACGATCGAGAATGGATCTTCGCGGCGGTCCAGCGCGCCCACGATCCGATGGGCGACGGCCGGTTCGACGTCGAGCATCGGATCCTGCGCCGGGACGGCGCCGTCCGCTGGGTGGACACGCGATCGCAGACCTTCTTCGCCGGCGAAGGCGAGGCGCGCCGGCCGGCGCGCACGATCGGCGCCGTGATCGACATCACCGACCGCAAGAACGCGGAATTGGCGCTCAAGGAGAGCGAGGCGCGCCTGCGCCGGGCGCAGCTGCAGGCCAATCTCGCCTGCTGGTCCTGGGACCTGCGGGCCGGGTCGTACTTCTGGGCTCCGGGCTCAGGACTCGCGTTGGGCTTTCTCGATGCCGAGTTGCCGCGCGATCTGGCGGGCTACAGCGCCATCGTCCATCCCGAGGACCGCGATGCGCTGCGGCGTCTCTATGCCGAGGTGGAAGCGGACCGCGACTCCTACAAGTTCGAGTACCGCATCCTCCGGCCGGATGGCGATGTCGCCTGGGTCGAAGAGATCGGCGAGGTCGAGCGCGATGCGGGCGGGCGGCGCCTGTCGGTGAGCGGCACGCTCCAGGACGTCAGCGAACGCAAACGGGCCGAGGCGGCGCTGCGCGTCAGCGAGGCCCGGCTGCGCGCCTTCATGGACCATGCGCCGGTGGCGATGTTCGAGAAAGACCTCGACGGCCGCTTCACCATGCTCAATCGCCACGATGCCGCGTTTTTCGGCCTGCCGCCCGAGGAGATCATCGGCCGGCGCTCCGCCGACCTCTTGGCGAGCGACGACGCCGCGATCGTCGAGGGCCATGACCGGGTCGTGCTGGCGGGCGGCGCGCCGGTCGAGCGCGAGCTGCATTTCGTCAACCGTCCGCGCATCGAGTGGAGCTATGAAGTCAAGTTCCCGATCATGGATGCCGCCGGCAAGGTGGTGTCGCTGGGCGGCGTCGCCGTCGACATCAGCGCCCTGAAGCGGACGGAGCAGGCCCTGCGCGACAGCGAGGCCCGCATGCGCGCCTTCATGGACCACGCCCCGATGCTGATCTATCTGAAGGACGTCGACGGGCGGTACCAGCTCGTCAATCGCGAGTTCGAGCAGGTCGAGGGCGTCCGCGAAGATCAGCTGCGCGGCAAGACCGTCTTCGATGTCCTGCCACCCGAGTACGCCGCGCCGTTCGCTGCCTCCGACCGCGAGGTCCTGACGCTCGGCCGAATGGTCGTACACGAGAATCACGATCCGGTGCGCACCCTCTATCGCGACAGCCTGGCGGTCAAGTTCCCGGTGCGCGACAGCCACGGGACCATCGTCGGCATCGGCGGCTTCACCCAGGACATCACGGAGCGCAAGCGGGCCGAGACCGCCCTGCGCGAGAGCGAGGCGCGGCTGCGCCGCGCCCAGCTGCAGGCCAAGCTGGCCAGCTGGTCGTGGAGTCTCGAGACCGATACCTATGTCTGGGCGCCCGGCTCCGGTCTTGCGTTAGGGCTGTCGGACGCCGACCTGCCTCTCGCCAACGCAGCCTATAGCGCGCTCGTCCATCCCGACGACCGCGATGCCCTCTGGCGCCTCTACTCGGAGGTCGAGGCGGGGCGGGATACTTTCACGACCGAGTTCCGCATCCGCCGTCCGGACGGCGAGGTGGTCTGGGTCGAGGAGATCGGCGAGGTCGAACGCGACGCCCTCGGCCGGCGCTTGTCGGTGAACGGCACGCTCCAGGACGTCAGCGAGCGCAAGCGGGCCGAGGCGGCCTTGCGCGACAGCGAGGCGCGCCTGCGCGGCTTCCTCGACCACGCGCCCTTCGCGATGTACCTGAAGGATACGGACCTGCGCTACCTGCTGGTGAACCGCGCCGTCGAGCAGTTCCAGGAGGGTATGACGGCGGCGGCGATCTGCGGCCGCACGCCGGACCAGATCTATCCGCCTCGGCTGGCCGAGCGCTTCATCGCCGAGGACCGCGAGGTGCTCGCACACGGCGCGCCCCTCACCTTCGAATACAACGATCCCGCGATGACCGCCTATGCCGATTCGCTCACGGTCCGCTTCCCCGTGCGCGATTCCAGCGGCCGCATCGTCGCCATCGGCGGGATCACCCAGGACATCTCGGAACGCAAGCAGGCCGAGCGAGCGCTGCAGGAGAGTGAAGCCCGGCTCAGGGACGCGCAGCGGCGCGCCAAGCTGGCTTACTGGTCGTGGGACCCCGTGACGCGCGCCTATGTGTTCGGCGAGGAGTACACGGATATCATCGGCGTCGAATCGGTGCAGGATATCCAGACGGACGATCAATATCTGTGTTTCGTTCACGAGGCGGATCGCGATTGGGTGGCCGCCGGCCTGCAGCGGCAGCGGGACTGTCTCGAGCCTGGCGTGCTCGAATACCGCGTGCGCCGGCCCGACGGTCGCATCGTTTGGCTGCGCGATAGCTGCGAGCAGGAACTGGATGCCGCCGGCCGGGTCGTGCGGCTGGCCGGAACCGTGCAGGACGTCACCGATCAGAAGACGACCGAACTGGCACTGCGGGAGAGCGAGGCGCGGCTCGCGGATGCGCAACGGCGCGCCAAGCTCGCCTACTGGACCTGGATCGGAGCGGGCCACCGTCTGACTTGGCATTCCGACGCCGCCGCGGTGCTCGGCGTGCCATTGCAGGCGATGCCGACGACCTCGGATGACTATGTGCGACAGTTCGTCCACGACGCCGACCGGGCTCGCATAGCGGCACTCTACGACAGCGCGACGGATCGGCTGTCGCCCTATGAGGCGGAATACCGCATCGTCAAGCCGGACGGGACCGTGGCCTGGGTGCGCGAGATCGGCGAACCGACCGCGGGCGGGGACTCGGCGGCGAACTACGTCGGGACGATCCAGGACGTCACCGAGCAGAAGCAGGCCGAGCTCGCGCTGCGCGACAGCGAGGCCCGCTTGCGCAGCTTCCTCGATAACGCGCCGTTCACGATCTATCTGCGCGATACCCAGCATCGCTACCTGATGGTCAATCGCGAGATCGAGCGATTCACGGGCAAGGCGGCGGCGGAGATCTGCGGCAAGACGCCGGCGGACATCTATCCGCCGGAGCGGGCCCGCGAGTATGTCGAGAACGACCTCGCCGTGCTGCGGGCCGGCGCGCCGATCACGGTCGAAAGCACCTACCCGTCGGCCGCCAGCTACGCCGAATCGGTGACGGTGCGGTTTCCGGTCCGCGATTCGAGCGGCCGGATCGTCGCCATCGGCGGCATCACCCAGGACGTCACGGAGCGCAAGCAGGCCGAGCGCGCGCTGCGGGCCAGCGAGGCACGGCTGCGCAGCTTCATGGAAAACGCACCGGTGGCCGTGGCGATCAAGGACCTCGAGCGCCGCTTCGTCCTGATCAACAACAAGATCGAGCTCGCCTTCGGGCGGCCGGCGTCGGAGATCATCGGCCGGCGGAGCGTCGAGTTGTCGGACTCCGACGGGGCGCGGGCCGTCGACATCCTCGAGCGCGAGGTCGTCGCCACGGGCAAGGTGGCGACCGCCGAGATCTATTTCCCCGAGCGCAAGGCGCTGCCCTGGACCTTCGAGGTGAAGTTCCCGATCCGCGATGCCTCTGGCGCATTGGTCGCGATCGGCGCCGTCGCCGTCGACATCACCGACCGCAAGCGCGCCGAGTTGGCGCTTGCCGAAAGCGAGGCGCGCTTCCGCAGCTTCATGGACAACGCCCCCTTCGACATGGTCGTGAAGGACCTCGACGGCCGCTATCTGATGGTCAACCGCGGCGTCGAGCGCGCCTGGGGCGTCGACGCGGCCGAAATCCTCGGGCACCGCCTGCCGGAGCTGTCGCACAGCGATGGCGTCGCGCAGGTGAAGGCGATCGAGCGCGAAGTCGCCGATACCGGCCGGGTCGTCGCGCGCGAGGTGCACTTCACCGATCTCGGCCCGGAATGGACCTACGAGGTGAAGTTCCCGATCCGCGATCCCGGCGGACGCGTCGTCGCTCTCGGCGGCGTCGCCCTCGACATCACGGACCGCAAGAAGGCGCAGATGGCGCTGGCGGCAAGCGAGGCGCGGCTGCGGCGCGCCCAGCAGCAGGCGCGGCTCGCCTATTGGAGCTGGCAGTTCGCTACCGCGTCGACGCCCGAGGAGTATCGCTGGTCGCCCGGCTCCGGCGAGCTCCTGGGCATGCCCGATGCCGACATGCCCCGGAACGACCCCGAGGCCATGTCCGTGACCCATCCCGAGGACCGCGAGCGGCTGAGGCGCGTCTACAACGAGGTGCGCGCCGGGCTCGACCACTACGCCATCGAGTATCGCGCCCGCCGTCGCGACGGCGGCCTCGTCTGGGTGCGCGAGGTGGCCGAGGTCGTGCGCGACGCCGAGGGTCGCCGCATCGCCGTCGAGGGCACGATGCAGGACATCACCGAACAGCGCGCCCTCGAGGAGCAGCTGCGCCAGGCCCAGAAGATGGAGTCGATCGGCCAGCTGACCGGCGGCATCGCACACGACTTCAACAATCTGATGGCGGTCATCCTCGGCAATCTGGAGCTGCTCGCCGAGGACCTCGTCGGCGATCGGGCCGCGCTACAGAAGATCGAGACTGCGATCCGCTCCACCCTGCGCGGCTCCGATCTCACGCAGCGTCTGCTCGCCTTCGCCCGCCAGCAATCGCTGGCGCCCAAGCTCACGCAGATCGGCGAGCTCATCCGCAGCATGCGCGATCTGCTGCTGCGCCCGATCGGCCCGGCCATCGAGGTGAGCTTCGCCCTCGCCGACGACCTCTGGTCGGCCGAGATCGACCAGGCGCGGCTGGAGACGTCGCTGCTGAACCTGGTCATCAACGCGCGCGACGCCATGCCCGACGGCGGCCGTTTGGCCATCGCGGCCGACAACGTCACCATCGAGCCCGGCGACGGGCGGGAGTCCGAAGGCCTCCGCCTCGGCGCCTACGTCCGCATCGCCGTCGCCGACAGCGGTGAGGGCATGACCGAGGAGGTGCGGGCGCGGGCCTTCGACCCCTTCTTCACGACCAAGGGGATCGGCAAGGGCACCGGCCTCGGCCTCAGCATGGTCTACGGCTTCGTCAAGCAGTCCGGCGGCCATGTCGAGCTGGTCAGCGAGGTCGGGCGCGGCACGACCGTGACGATCTATCTGCCCGCCGCCGGGGCCGCGGCGGGAACGGTGTTGCGCCCGGTTGACCCGGCGCGCGCGGTGAGGGAAGCTCCGCAGCATAGAGGTGGACCATGAGCGAGCGACGGCTGCTGGTGGTCGATGACGAGCCCGATTTCGCGCAGTTCGTGAGCAGCGCAGCAGGCGAGCTCGGCTACGAGACCCGTATCTGTACCCATCCGAAGGAGTTCCGCCGCATCTATGCGGACTTCGCACCCACGCATATCGTCCTCGATGTCGTGATGCCGGAGATCGACGGCATCGAGATCATGCGGTGGCTGGCCGGCCAGGGATCG
>Ga0335085_10006918_pt1 | contig 17767 bp, 17 predicted proteins | sample Lox_Sample_45_FD_206712 | JGI IMG/M metagenome (GOLD analysis project Ga0335085, IMG submission 206712) | Soil microbial communities from Loxahatchee National Wildlife Refuge, Florida, United States - Lox_Sample_4.5 | ecosystem: Environmental > Terrestrial > Soil > Wetlands | place: USA...
TCGACCGTGGCCGACGCCGTCCACTCCGGAACCGGGCGGACGCTGGCGAGCGACGATAACACCGACTACTACCCCGTGCCGCTGACGCAGGAGACGCTGCGCCCCGGGACCGTGTATGCGGATCCGTTCGGCCACATTTTGGTGCTGGCGCGGCGCGTATCACAGTCGCAAGACGCAGCGGGCGTCTTCTTCGCTGTCGACGCGCAGCCGGACGGAACGGTCGCGCGCAAGCGTTTTTGGCGCGGTAACTTCCTGTTCGCGCAGGACCCTGCTCTCGGGGGCCCGGGGTTCAAGCGCTTCCGCCCGATCGTGACCGACCAGAACGGCGCATTGCGGCGGCTGACCAACGCCGAGATCGCGAAAAATCCCCAGTACGGCGATTTTTCGCTCGAACAGGCAAAGCTTGGGGTCGAGGCCTTTTACGATCGGATGGATGACGTGATGTCGCCGGCGCCGCTCGATCCCCTGCGCGCGATGAAGGAGGCGATCACGTCGCTCGACGAACAGGTAAAGGCGCGCGTGACGTCGGTCGAAAATGGGCGGAAGTTCCAGAACAGCGGGCGCGGCGAAGCGACCATGCCGGACGGTGCAACGATCTTCGAGACGACCGGCGCGTGGGAAGATTTTGCGACACCGGCACGCGATTTGCGTCTGTTGATCGCGATCGATGTCGTGCGCGGTTTTCCGGACCGCGTCGCGCGGCGGCCCGAGCGGTACGCGATGCCAAACGGAAAGAGCGTCGCGGACGTGAAAGCCGAATTGCAGAGTGTGCTCGCATCGGAACTTTCGGCGCGCAAGTTTTCGTATATCCGAAGTGATGGCTCCTCGTGGACGCTCGCGATCAGAGACGTGGTGGACCGCGCGGGGGCTCTTGAGATGGCGTACAATCTGAACGACTGCGTCGAACTGCGGTGGGGCGCGCCTGACAACAGCGCCGAGGCGTCGACGTGCAAGCGGCATGCACCGGGCGCGCAGCGCTCGAAGATGATGACGTACCGCACGTGGTTCCACGAGCGGCGCCGGCCGCCACGTGCTTAGTTTGCCCATATCTCCTAGCTAAGTGCCCGGTGCTAAAGGAGAATGCACGCACACCATACTGCCGGTCAGCTTTTCAAGCAGCCGTGAATTGTCGACCAATCCGTTGCGGAGCATGATTTGGCACCGATCATCCTGTTTGGGCCGGAGTATCGCCCATGGAATTTCACAAGAGTCACGAGTCGAGCGCACACCACGCAAAGCACGCCGAAGTCTGGCGGGAGCCGGGTTCCGACTTTGTCCTGGTCGATGAAATTCTGCCATCACCCCGCATCGAACTGGCGCGAGAGCGGATGCTCATGTGCCGCATGTATCTCGGCCTGATCCGGAGCATGAACGACGACTATGGAACTGCATTCGCTGCCCACAGTGACAGCTCAACATTCCGGACCATAGGCATGTATGTGTTTCTCCGCACCGTGATGTGCGCGCCGGTCAACGCGAGCAAGATCGCAAATGCCCTGAAACTGCCGCGCGTGACCGTGGTGAGGCGTCTGCAAGAAATGGTGAAGCACGGTTATGTGGAGCGCGTCGGCAATGCCTATCGCGTCACCGACAAGGTCAATATTCCAGACCTGAAAAACAGGCTTCAACGGCGAATAGACATGATCGTGGATACTGCAAAGAAATTATCCGAATTGAGCCCGTTAGCCTGACACGAGCACGCCTTGTACGCCGCGCAAATTATGCGCGGCGCAAGGCCTTGGACGCACATCCTCAGTGATGCCAGAACAGAGCGAGCAGGATAATAATTGGCAGCGGTACGCCAAGTAACCAGAGCAGAGCGCCTCGTCCGAAGCCCATGTCGAACTCCCTGTTTGCCAGTGATCTGCGTGATAACCCGCAGTCATTCCGGGAGTTCCAAACTCGGATAAAGACTCTCACCTTTATTGAATGGCCGCCTATAATTTTGATGTAAGCGCGCCGACCCAAGCAATCATAATCAATGCGACAACTGGTATCCAGTTTTGGAACGTAATTCCCAAGACCGTAGAATCGTCCGTCAAAAATTGCAGGTACGTACTCATAGAGAAATCTCTACTCGCTTTCGCGAATAAAAATCTCATATTTTATTGCCGTTGTTGCAGATGAAATTCGATTCAGCAGCGTACTTGATTATCTCGCTCCGCTGTTGATACAAAAGTAGCAATCACTGAATGACCACTACGCTTACCGCCGCTGCACGCTGACTAATGTGCGCGCCGCTTGGTTTTGCGCGCAGCCTGCGCGGGCTTGCGACGCGCCGAACGCTTGCGTTGCCCTGCTTTGCGGACGCTGTCGGTAGCAGCGCGCCCAACGGCTCGTTTGAGTGCCGGGGTCGAGCGCGTGAGCTGATTTCGTCCGCTGGCAAGCGCCGCTGCAGTCCGTTGCAATACCACGTCCGTCGCCGCTCTCGCTGCGGCCCCGAAAGCTTCGCCAGCAACCGTTTTGACGTGCTTGGCGCTCCGCTGCGCGACGCCGGTCACTGCGCGCCTGGCCTTGCGGGTAAAAGTTTTTACCATGGCTTCCTCCTTGCCACTGCGATAATGCGATGGCCGGGCCGGAGTTCCACAAAGCTTTCATGGTAACTCGCTAATTTTCGCGGCGATCCGCTGGTGCAAAGCATCCCCGAACACTATTTCAAGCTGGCGGATTCTTTTGTGGGAGAGTCGCTTGTCTAACGGGATCACGGCGTGGTTCGAGGCGGCACGGTTTGGGCGCGACATCCAGGTCGTCATCGCCTTGCGCATGATGCGGTTGGCGGCGGGCGGCCCGCTGGCCGGGCTCGAAGCCTGGCGAATGATGTCCGAGAAATTCGTGACTCTTGGCGAGGCAAACTGGGCCGTTCTGACTACCCTGGCGAGCGGCGGCAGCGTTCGGGCTGCCGCCGGGAAGAGTCACGCACTCTACCGGCGCCGCGTGCGCGCCAATCGACGCAGAATGGGCGCTTAGGAACCTATTTGGCGGTTGCTGCTTTCAGGATCGGCGTCAGCCGCGCAACTTCGCTCTTCACCAGATCGGCCAGCGCTTTCGGTCCGCGGCGGTTCGGCTCCGCGATTTCGGCGCCGAGATCAGCCAGCCGTTTCTGCACCGCCTCCTCATTGAGACCCTTGTTGAGTGCCGCAGCGAGCTTGTCGATGACCGGCTTTGGCGTACCTTTCGGCGCGAACAGTGCGTAGAAAGGTGCGCAGTCGAATTCGGGCAACCCTTGCTCGAAGGACGTAGGAACGTCCGGCAGCAGCGGGCTTCGCTTTTTTGAAGCGATTGCGAGGGCCTTGACGGTGCCCGCCTGCACGTGCGGCAACGGCCCAAGCACCGGATCGCAATCGTAGTCGACCTGCCCTCCGAGAATCGCGTTCATGACTGGCGCCGTGCCGGTAAACGGCACCATGGTCGGCTTGATGCCGATGGCCGAGTTGAGAAGAAGGCAGCCTACGTAGGAAACAGAGCCGACCCCCGCGTGCCCCATATTGAGTTTGCTCTCGTTGGCTTTGGCGTAGGCAATGAACTCCTTGAGGTTATTGGCGGGAAAGTCCTTTCGCACCGCAAGCAGTTCCGGCTGCTCGGCGATCAACCCGATTGGCTCGAAATCCTTCTCCGGGTCATAGCCCAGATTGGGATAGAACATCGGCGCCGCGGCATGCGTGCCCATGTGACCGGAAATGATCGTGTAACCATCGGGTGCGGCGCGCGCGGCGCGCAGCGATCCGAGCGTGCCACCGGCGCCGCCGACATTCTCCACTACGAACTGCTGGCCGAGTTGCCGGGAGAAGATATCCGCCACGATCCGGCCCGTAACATCGGCCGGTCCACCAGGGGCGAAGGGCACGATCACAGTCACCGCTCTCGTCGGGTAGTCCTGGGCCTGCGCGCCGCCTATCCCAGCTAGCATAAAAAGCGCTGCCGTAATCCATTTCCCCTTCATCGTCCCCTCCTCGTATCCCGGCTTTTTATTCCGCATGCTGTGGCAAACGGAGTAGAGTGTCGCTGTGACGATAGGACAAAACCTGTTCTAGGGGAACAAAGCGAAGTTACGCCACGCTGGGAAAACTCGGAGGTTGGACATGACGAAACGATCCATACTTCTCTTATGCTTCGCTGTTATTTCCTCGGGCCTTGCATTTTCCGCAACACCGTCATTCGCGCAGAAAAAAACAGTAAAGGCCTGCCAGGAGGAATGGAGAGCGAACAAGGCCGCAAACGAGGCGGCCAAGATCACGGAAAAAGACTACGTTGCGAAATGCAGAACCGCGGCCACGACGACGACCGCGCCTGCTGCACCGGCGCCGGCCGCAGCACCGAAAACTGCCGCAAAGAAACCGGCCGACCCCCAGGAAGCTGAACATGCCCGCGAGCGAGCCTGCGGCGCGGACTGGAAGGCTGAAAAAGCTGCGGGAAAAGTGCCCGCGGGAATGACCTGGCCAAAGTATTGGAGTGAGTGCGACAAACGCAAGAAGGCCGCGGGGATGTAGATTTGTCCCGGCGACACAGATTTAATATCGCAATTTCGATCTATTGAGGCCGCGTTAGCGCGCGGCAGCGTCGATCATTTGCGCGAGCGCGACACCCACGCATTTGTGGCCTTCGGCGGAGTTGTGGAGGCCGTCCCACCAAACCAGACCTTTGACACCCGCCTCGGTCGCCCGCTTCATCAGGAGAAATCGCGGAAAGTGGCCGACATTCTGCTCACGCGCGACGTCGGCGATGATTTTTTCCATCCGGACGTGGCGCGAGGCGACGAGCACAACGGGTGCATATTGCAAATCGACCAACACGACATCGGCATTTGCGGTCTTCAGCCGTTTCACGGCATCGGTGAGCGTTTCCTTCACATTGTCGGCAATGCCGCGCCACACCGCGTCGTTGCTTCCGAGCTGCCATACCACCAAGTCGGGCTTGTAACGCAGAACATCACTATCGAGGCGGGCGATGTTGCCCGGAATGTTGTCCATGATGCGCCCGCTATTGATCAGCTCTATCCGTGCAGAGGGCCGCAATCGCAATAATTCCTTTTTCATCACGTCCGGGAATGCGCCGCCGGATCCGAATGTGCCGAATCCGGTGGTGGACGAAGAGCCGAGCGCGACGACTGTCAGGGTCTTGCCCGCCTGCAGCTTCGCCTTGATGCCGGAAAGCGGCGCGCCAAGTGACAACCCGCGCTTGAATGCAAGGCAGGCGTCCGACGGGCTGGCGGAGTTGCCCGGGTTTTGCGCATGGCTTGCGGTGCCGCAGGCAAAAAGAACCGCCAGCAACAGCAAGCCGGGAGAGCGGAAGAACCTGGACATTCTTGTTGGAATCCGTTTGTGCCAGCCGGGATTTAATCACGAACCGCGGATCTGCGGCGAACCCGACCTCTCGTTGGCCGATTGATGCCGTGGAATGGGGCATATTGGCGGTTGTCAGAATCACCTACCTATATTGTCAAAAATGACATCTGGTTTAAATTGGCAAACCAACCGATCTTGCACTCCGCAACACACGACACGGAGCAAGGATCATGAAACGCTATGTGATTGAACGGGATTTGCCGGGCATCGGCGGAATGAACCGCGCGCAGCTCAAGGATGCCGCCGCGACCTCTAACGGTGCGCTGGCGAAGCTCGCGGGCAAAGCACAATGGGAGCATTCCTACGTCGTCGATAACAAGACCTTCTGCATCTATCTCGCCCAAGACGAGGCGGCCGTTCGCGAGCACGCCAAATTGAGCGGCTTTCCCGCAACCAAAGTAACCGAGGTGCGCACCGTCATCGATCCCTTGACGGCTGTTGGCTGATTGAGGGGCTGCCGCCGTACGGCCGGCCGGCGGCACGCTCAACCGGCGCGATCGCGTACAGAGACCCTCATGGTACAGCTCGACAAGACCAATCCCGGACGGTTCTGCTGGCTCGATCTCGCAGCGAGCGATGCCGACAGTGCGAGGGATTTTTACGGAAAACTCTTCGGCTGGACCGCACACGAGCAGTCTGCGAATGGCGGCAGCTTTACCCGCTTGCGGCTATTGGATCAGGATGTTGGTTCGCTTTACCAATTGCGCGATGCGCTGCTCGATCACGGAATGCTATCGCATTGGACACCGTATGTGCGGGTGGACAATGTGGAAGATGCTGCACGGCGGGCAATAAGACTTGGCGGGTCCGTGATTGCCGATCCTTTCGTCGTGTCCGGCGTTGCGCGGATAGCCTTGATTCAGGATTCGGTTGGCGCGCTGATCGGGCTATGGGAGCCAATCGAGCTGAACATGAAAGTGAATGGCCATGGCTAAAAAGACAGCAGCGCGAGCGAAACGACAAGCACCGGCATCAGGGCATAGCGATGGTTTGCTGGATGTCACCGTCGTCATCCTGGAAGAAGGTTACGCGTCGACGGCGATTGCCCCGATCGAGATCTTTCACTCGGCAGGCGTCGTGTGGAACTGGCTTCACGGCGGCCATGTCCAGCCACGATTCAGGGTGCGCACTGCATCGATCGACGGGCGGAAGGTAAATGCAGCCGGATCGCTCCGCCTTGCTCCAGACTGCGCAATTGACGACATCAAGCATACCGACATCATCATCGTTTCTGCGCCCGGCTGGGATGTCCTGGATATTATTGCAAAAAACACCTCTCTCATTCCATGGCTGCAAAAATGGAATGCACGCGGCGCCTATATCGCCGGCGCATGCACGGGTGTCGCATTCCTTGCTGAAAGCGGAATTCTCGATAGCCGGCAGGCGACGACCCATTGGGGCGTCGCTGACATATTTCGAGAGCGCTATCCCAAGGTTCACTGGCGGACCGAACAATTCGTAACGGAAGACAGGCGGATTTTCTGCAGCGGCGGCGTCTATGCCTCGATCGATCTGAGCCTCTATCTGGTGGAGAAGTTCTGCGGCCATGAAGTTGCGCTTCAATGCGCCAAGGCCCTGCTTTTGAGTATGCCGCGAGGCCGGCAGTCGGGATATTCGGTCGTGCAGCTATCACGTCCGCATTCCGACGAGAAAATCAGGCAGACGGAAGAATACCTGCAGCAGCATTTCGACAGCGACATCTCGATCGATGGTCTTGCCGGGCGGGTCGGCATGGGTCCGCGCAATTTCATTCGCCGCTTCAAGGCCGCAACCGGACGCGTGCCGGGCGCTTACATTCAGACGCTCAGAGTATCGGCGGCCAAGGAATTGCTGGAGCACGGCACGTCATCCATCCAGACAGTCAGCTCAAAAATTGGCTATGAGGACGTCGGTTTTTTCCGGAATTTGTTCAAGCGCCACACGGGGATGACACCAGGCGAATATCGCGACCGTTTCTCGCAGATGAACTTCGAACGCGGGGAACTGATGGCCGGACGGCAGTTGAGCTGAGGACGCCGGCGGGGGAACTGCCGCTTCCGCCCTGCGTTTTCTCCTGCGCGGACCGGGTGGCAACCGGCCCCAACGGAGAGGACGGACGCAGTTTATTTTGCCGGTTTCTAGCTGCGGCAACAACGCATCGGTAGGCGTAGCGTCTAACCCGTTCCCGGTACGCGCACCTTTCGCCGGTTCATCGAACGGAGATTAAGACCGGGCCCCTACTCGGCTGCGAGCGGCACACTGAGCGGCACGCTTTGCAGCCGATCCTGCGCAACGACGAGGCGCTGCATTACCTTGAGATCGCGATCACGCAGCTCCAGGCAGGCATCCGCCCAGACCTGAACGATACGATAAAGCTCATCAAGCGTAACCGGATTGACCTCGCGCCCGATCTGATAGATCGAGCGGCTGCCTGTGTGACGCCGCTTGCCGCGCTGGATAAAGTCACGCGCCGCGGCAATGCCCTGCCCCGGCTCGGCCAGTATGTGGACCAGGCCAGCGTCTTTCATTTCCTCGGCTGTGTAGATGCGCCCGTTGAGCATCATTTCCTCGGCGAAAGCCGCTCCGACCCGGCGCGCCACAAGGCTGTAGGCGCCCATTCCCGGGAAAAGCCCAAAGATATTTTCCGGAAACCCGAACTTCGCGCCGCGTTCGGCGATGATAACGTTGAACGACAGAAGCGACTCGAAGCCGCCGCCGAGTGCGTCGCCTTGCGCCAGACCGATCGTGACCATCGGAAGGCCCAGGCAATTGATGTTCCGGTGCAGGATGCGCACGCAGGATTCGCCGTAAGCAACCAGTGCTTCACGATCGCGATCACGAATCTTGGCCGCGAACAAATCAAGATCGCCGCCAAGATTGAACACGCCGGGCGTCCGCGACCCGAGCAGCAGATATCTCAGGTCGTTCGGACGGTGGCCGAAGGCAGCAAGAATGCCGCGCTGCCAGGCATGAAAGTCTTCCAGGAAATCGAGGTTGTAGCTCGGCCGGCCGCGCGGCCGCATGAACGTCCACAGCGAGCCAGTCAGATCGTCCCAGGAAACTTCCAACTGTTCCAGCTCGAACAGCCGGCGCGCGTCGGCGCTCTTCTTCAGATCGATGAGCTGCGGATCGGGAGGCAGTTTCGCTGGTGCGGGTGCCACTGAGCGGGCATCGATACGCACCGCCGAATGGCCTTCAGACGCCACAAACACCGACATTTATACGCACCCATTTACACTTTTTTTACCTTAACAACGGGTTGAAGAACTAACAACCGCGCAATCGTGCATCGGAGCCCCGCGTTTGGATTGCGCGCTCGGTTTCGCGCGGAAATTCGAACGAAACTCGCGTTAACTACAATTGGAAGAAGCGGACGAAGTCGGGCGCAGCGACCGGAGCAGTCTGTTTCTACGCGCGCACTCACGCGAGGTGAACAAGGCCGCACGAGTTAGAGCGATTCTGCGGCACTTTTCGACGGCGGCGCGTTCGTCTGCCTCATCTGCGGATCGATACAATTTTATTGAAATTGTCGCTCAGCCGATTCCACTCCGTTCATCTTGGTTGCTGATACACCAAGCAATTTGCATCGCATTGAACAATCGCGGGTACCATTTCGGCCTCGAAGTACGTGTGCGCGTAGGTCAAATGCTGTTCAAAAAGTTACTCCAGACCCGCAAGGCGGATGCGGAGCTGCCGAAAGAGATACGCGCCGCCTTGATCGAGTCGTTGTTTGCGCCGATCGCATCGCTGATCGTTGGCGCGGTCGCGTGCTCGATCGTCGGCGCGGCGGTCGCATTGCGCGTTGGCGATCTTTGGATCATGGCCAACTCGCTCGCGATTCTCGCGGTCGGTATGCTGCGCGTCGTCTCCGCGCTGCTCTATCAGCGATCGAAGGAAGCTGAAAAACTTGCCGCCACCAGGCTGTGGGAGCACGTCTACGAATACGGCGCCTGGGGTTTTTCGGCCCTGCTGGGCCTGCTGTGCTGGATGGCGATCACTCGTACGGCAGATGCGTCGCTGCAGATGGCGGTCACCACGACGACGGCGGGCTACGCCGCCGCGATTTCGGGCCGCAATGCCGGACGGCCGTTCATTGCGGTCGGACAGCTCACGCTTTGCACGCTGCCGATGGCCGTTGCGTTGCTGGTCTATCCCGATTGGGTACACCGGGCACTGGGCTTCGTCGTATTGATGTTCATCTACGGCATGATCGACATCACGCTCAGCATTCGCGACATCATCATTCAGGCCCTCACGATGACGCGCAAGGAAGCTGCCCTCGCCACCCGCTTCGAGCAGCAGGCGAACCGCTTCGATATCGCGCTCAACAACATGTCGCACGGCTTGTGCATGCTCGATGAGCAGAATCGCCTTCAGGTCTGGAACGACCGGTTCCTTGAAATGCTCCATCTCAAGGACATGCCTGTCCGCGTTGGCATGCCGGCTTCGCTTTTGATCCGCCACAGTATCCGCGCCGGAAATCACCGGACGAAAAGCGTGAAGAAGGTTTTCAACGATCTGGCACAAGGCCTTCAGCAGGACCGCTTCGATCAGGTCCAGCAGTCGCCGGACGGCGACCGCACCATCGCGGTATCGCGCCGGTTGATGTCCGGCGGCGGCTCGGTCGTCATTCTCGAGGACGTGACCGAAAGCAAGCGCGCGCAGGAGCGTATTACGCATCTTGCCAGATACGACGACCTCACGGGCCTCGCCAACCGGAACCAGTTCCGCGAACGTATTAACGGCATGCTTGCCGCGATGCATAAGCGCAAGAACCATGTCGCTATCCATTTGATCGATCTCGACCGGTTCAAGACGATCAACGACACGCTCGGCCACCCGATCGGCGACAAATTGCTCAAGGAAGTTGCGTCGCGGCTCAAGACGGTCATTCGCCCCGGCGACATGATCACCCGTTTTGGCGGCGATGAATTTGTCGTGCTGCAGGTCGGCACCGAGCGTTACCAGGATGCAAAGTGGCTCGCGGAGCGCCTCGCCCGCACTCTTAAGGATCCATTCGATATCGATGGGCACCGCATCGATATCGGCGCTTCGATCGGTATCGCGATGGCGCCTATGGATGGCGTTGACGCTGACCAGCTCCTGAAGAAGGCGGACATGGCGCTCTACGCGGCCAAAAATGGTGGCGGCGGCGATCACCGTTTCTTCGCCCTGGAGATGGAGGAGGCGGCGCAAGAGCGGCGCGCGCTGGAGCTTGACCTGCGCGAAGCGCTCGCTTCGGACCAGTTCCACCTTTACTTCCAGCCGTTGGTCGATTTGCGCAGCGGCCGCGTGACGACGTGCGAAGCTTTGATGCGCTGGAATCACCCGCGGCGAGGAATGGTGCCGCCGGCGGTCTTTATCCCCATTGCCGAAGAGACCGGCCTGATTATCGCCCTTGGCGAATGGGCATTGCAGCGCGCCTGCCTCGAGGCGGCGCAGTGGCCGAAATCAGTCAAGGTTGCCGTCAATCTGTCGCCGGTGCAGTTCCGCGATCGCGGCCTTGCCTTGCAGGTCGTGTCTGCGCTCGCGAGGTCGGGGCTACCGGCGCAGCGGCTGGAGCTGGAGGTCACCGAGCGCCTGTTGCTTGAAGAAAGCGACGGCACCCTGACGGCTATGGAGCAGCTCAAGAATCTCGGCGTTGGCATTTCGCTCGACGATTTCGGCACGGGTTATTCTTCGCTGAACTATCTGCGCAAATTCCCGTTCCAGAAGATCAAGATCGACCAGTCGTTTATTCAGGGTCTCGGGGAAGAGCGCGACGCCCAGGCGATCATCGCCGCGGTTGCCGGTCTCGGCGCCAGCCTCGACAAGACGGTGGTCGCGGAAGGTATCGAGACCGAAGCGCAGATGCGGCAGGTCAAAACGCATGGCTGCCACGAAGGGCAGGGTCATTTCTTCGGCGAGCCGATGACCGCCGAAACTATCCGTGCGCGTCTGGAAGCCTCGACGAGCGTGGCGCAGCTCGTGGCCTGACCGGACTGCGTCCGGTTGCCTGTCTTCCCGCTTCCCTTTATCCCTGCTGATCATGACCAGCCTCGATGCAGGCGGGATCGCAACGAGCGGCGGCGTGCGATTCCTCGGGCAGCGCCGGCCCTATTGGCGGCTGCTCATTCGCGGCGCCGTGTTGCTGTTTTTCACGCTCGGCATTTATCGCTTCTGGCTGGTGACCGACGTCCGGCGCTTTCTGTGGTCGAATAGCGAGATATCCGGCGAGGCGCTTGAATATACCGGCACAGCGCTGGAACTCCTGCTCGGCTTCATGGTGGCGATCGCGCTTTTGATTCCCGTCTATGGAGGGCTCTTTCTCGCGGCGCTCGATCTTGGCGTTCTCGGAAAATTGTCCGGCATCATCGCCTTTGCCGCACTCGGCCTGCTCGGCCAATATGCAATCTATCGCGCACGTCGTTATCGCCTTACGCGCACGATCTATCGTGGCCTGCGCTTTCATCAGGAAGGTTCGGCCTGGGGTTTTGCCTTTCGAGCGATGTCATGGTGGGTCCTGACGGCGCTGACTCTCGGGCTTGCCTACCCATTTCAACTTGCGAGCCTCGAGCGTTACAAGATGCGGAACACGTTTTATGGCAACCTCGGCGGCAGCTTCGAGGGGTCGGGATTCACCCTGTTCCTTCGAGGTTTTCCTATGTGGTTCCTGCTATTTGCGCCGCTCGCACTCGCCGTCCGCGACTTTGCCGCTGTGGACTGGAAAGCCTTCGCCGACGCCGTTGCACAGGGTGGCGATGACGTGATGAGCAAGATTGAAGGCGGCAACCCGGGACTCGGTGCCGCCATCGTCTTCGCTATGCTCATGGCGGGCGCGAGCGTCGCCTTGGCCGCCCTCCTCTACCCGGCGTTCCAGGCCATGATGTTGCGCTGGTGGTGTTCGGGCTTGCGCTTTGGCGACATTGAGGTGCGCTCGCATTTGCGCACGCGCCATGTCTATGGCGCCTATGCCCGGTTCGTCGGCTATGCGCTGCTGTTCAGTATCGCGATTGGAATCGTCGGCGCGGTCGTTTTCGGGGGCCTGGGATTAGCGACCGGCATCGGAAAGGCCGGCACAGCCGGAGAGATCGCAACGACTCTTGGCCTGCTGGCAGGCTACGTGATCACCGCTCTCGGCTTCTCGACCATCTATCGCGCTACTGTATTGCTGTCGCTCTGGCAGTTGGGCATGGAATCGCTGCAATTGTCAGGCCTTTCGGCACTCGAGAAGGTCGAGGCCAGGGGTCGGCCGAGCTCTGCGCTCGGCGAGGGCCTCGCCGACGCGCTCAACGTGGGCAGCTATTGATGCCGCGCGCAGTCAAGGGATCGCACGCATGAGCTCCGCCGCCGGGATTTACTTCGACGGGGTGACCAGCGCGCGCCGGGATGTCATCGTCGAGCTGTCGGCGTCCGGATTGCAGATTTCCGACCGTGACGGTCGCTCGTTGGCGCAATGGTCCTTTGACGAGATTGAGGGCCTTGACGCACCCGATAATGTTCTTCGCCTCGGCCGCCGCGGCAGCGCGGCACTTGAGCGTCTGGAAATTCGCGATCCCACCTTTGCCGCCGAGATCGATGCCCGCTCCGCCAATGTCGACCGCACTGGCGCGGCGCAACAGCGCCAGAGCATGCGTGTTATCGGTTGGAGCGTGATCGCAACCGCGTCGCTCGTGCTGTTTGCGTGGTTCGGCGTGCCGGCGATCGCAAAACGCCTGACGCCGCTGCTGCCGGTTTCCATCGAAAACATGCTGGGCGATGCTGTCAATGCGCAGGTGCGCGGCATGCTCGATATTCGCAAAGCAGGCGCAGCCTTCGACTGCGGCATAGCCGCCGCGGAGATTCCGGGACGTGCCGCGCTTGATAAATTGGTGAGGCGCCTCGAAACCGTCGCTGCACTCCCGCTGCATTTGCGAACCAATGTGGTGCGGCGAAACGAAGCAAATGCCATGGCCCTGCCGGGTGGACAGGTTTATGTATTTCAGGGCCTGATTGCCAAAGCTGACAATCCCGACGAGGTTGCGGGCGTGATCGCGCATGAAATCGGCCATGTTGCCCATCGAGACGGCACCAAAGCCGTAATCGAAGGCGGAGGCCTGTCGTTCCTGTTCGGCATGCTGCTCGGCGATTTTGTCGGTGGGGGCGCGGTTGTGCTGGCCGCAAAATCCATCCTGCAATCGTCCTATACGCGCGAGGCGGAAACAGCGGCGGATGCCTATGGTGCTGAACTCATGAACAAGGCCGGCGGCGATGCGCGTGCCCTGGCAACCATGCTCGACAAGATCGGCGGCGCCACCGAGCCCGGCATGAAAATCCTCATGGACCATCCGGATACGAAGGCCCGCGTCGCGGCAATCAATAAATTGGCTACCGCCCCACCCACCTCGCCCTTTCTTGATGCGAGCGACTGGGCCGCTCTCAGGAAAATCTGCGCGGGGTCATGAGCATGGCGCGACGTCCATTCCAGGATGAACCGATGTCGAAGGTCGCGATCTGGTCGTCGCGGCTGGGGTGGTTCGCGCTTGCCGTAGCCGCGCTTTCGATCATCATCGTGCGGTCCGGGCTGCTGGAGATCGTGCCCGCGCTCGCCACCTTCGCCGCGGCGCTGGTTTTTGCCGGCTTCGCCATATTGCTGGCGTTCGCGGCTTTTGTCGTGATCTGGCGGCAAGGGGTTCCCGGCCTCGGCCGGGCGTTGCTCGGTCTGTTTCTTGGCCTCGTGTTGCTCGCCTATCCCGCCTATCTCGGTACTCGCGCCTTAAAACTGCCGGCAATTTCCGACGTTACCACCGATACGGCCAATCCCCCGCGCTTTGACGTTCTGGCGCGTCTGCGCCCGCGCGGGCGCAACGACTATCCCGGCCCAGAGACGGCCGCGCTGCAGCGCTCTGCCTATCCGGACATCGCGCCGCTTGAGCTCGACGCACCGCCCAAGGTCGCCTATGACGCCGCCCTCGCGCTGGTGACCAAACGCAAATGGTATATCGGCGATGCGCGCGCGCCGACGATCGCGCGCCGCGACGGGGTGATCGAGGCGGTCGCACGCTCGCCGATCATGGGATTTCGTGACGACGTCGTGATCCGTGTCACCCCGATCGGGCAAGGCGCCCGCATCGATATGCGGTCGGCCTCGCGCTTCGGCGACCACGATCTCGGCGCCAATGCTTCGCGCATCAGAAGCCTGCTCGAAGACATCGACGACGCGATAAGCTCAACTCCGGAGCCGCGCTCGCTGCCCGAGAAGAAAGCTTTGCCTGCGAAAAAGGGCCAGCCCGAAAAAAAGGGTCAGCCGGCCAAGCGGTAGATGCCGTCGATTGCAGGCTCGCCATCGGTTTCGACCAAACCGCGAGCGACCAAATCTTCGAGATGAGCCAGCACAGAAAGCCCCGCGGCACCAGTCAGGCGCGGATCGATGCCGATATAGATTGCCCGCACGATTGTCGGAATGTCCGTTGCGCCCTTCGACAGGCGATGCAGGATCGAGGCTTCGCGGGCCTTGCGATGCAGGATGTAATAGTTGACGAAGCGCGGCGCGTCGGTAATGGCAGGTCCGTGGCCCGGGAAATAGGTGGCTTCCTTGCGCTGCGCCAGCTTTGCCAGTGAAGCCATGTAATCGCTCATGGCGCCGTCCGGTGGCGCGACAATGGATGTCGCCCAGGCCATGACATGATCGCCGGCAAACAATGCGTTATTCTCCTTGAGGGCATAGGCCATATGGTTTGCCGTGTGGCCGGGCGTCGCGACGGCTTCAATTGTCCAACCGTCCCCGGCCACCACTTCACCATCCTTCAGCGCCACATCTGGCCGAAAGTCACGGTCGGCGCTGGCGTCGAGCGGATTGTGCTCGCCGATGTGCAACGGCCGCGCGGCGCGGTGCGGGCCTTCGGCATAAACGATAGCCCCGGTCTTCGCCTTGATCGCCGGTACGGCCGGCGAGTGGTCGCGGTGGGTGTGGGTGACGAAAATATGCGTCACCGTTTCGTTGCGCACGGCATCGAGCAATGCGCCGATATGGGCCGCATCGTCGGGGCCGGGATCGACGATCGCGACTTTGCCGCGTCCTATAATGTAACTGACGGTCCCCTTGAATGTGAACGGACCCGGATTGTTGGCCATGATCCGGCGAACCCCGGGCGCCGGCTCGTCCACCACGTCGGGGACGAGATCGAGGTCTTTGTCGAAGGGAATGTCGTCGCTCATGCCGTGGCGTCCGGTTGGAGCAACCGGCCTACCATTGTCGGCGCAATTCGGCGAGGCCCAAGCGGGCCGAAGCGGGCTCTCGCCGAAGTTCCCGCGCTGGCTTACGCTAGCGCACCACTAGAACGCCGGTGGTTTCCTGATGGAAATCGTCGAAGAAGTTATAGCGGCCGGGCTCCAGTGGTCGCAGCCGGATAATCCCCTCGCCGTTTCCGGTCACGACTTTCTCCACGCGCAAGCTTACGCTCTCAAATTCCATCGGTGTTGGATCTAGGTTTTTCACGCGCAGTTCGATCGGCACTTTCGCCGGAGCGTGGATCTCCGCCGGCTGGAAACGATGATTCTTCACGCTGATGCTCACGCTCGCCGCCTGCTGCGCAGCTGCCGGCAAGCATGCCGCGGCGAGGAAAAGACCAGAAAAAACGTTCCGTGCAGTGTTTGAAATCATGGAAGCGCTCCCAGCTAGAATTCGACGGCCAGTTTCAATTTGCCGCGTTGGCGAGAAAACTCGGAGAGATTGAGGTTGGAACCCGGCACGTCGACGTCATGGCCTGCTACTTGCACATTCCAGGCTGCCGTCATGAACGCCTTGGGATTGAGCTGTACGTAAAGCGTGGGGCCGACAAATACGGCATCGCCGGTGTAGCTGTTAAACCAGATCCCGTCGTAGTGACGGAGATACCAGACCTCCGCACCAACAAACACCGGCGGGATTACGCGGTAAGACAGCGCACCGGAAACGCCGCCGGTCGATTCCTTTTCCCAGCCCGCCCCAACATGATCCGGATCGTGGGTCGCTTCAGGTTCGTAGAGCAGGTTGCTGCCGACATAGAGCCGATTCTGAATCAATTCGAGATCAGCGTTGACCTTGAGCTCCAGTTCGAAGTTGGTGACGCGCTGGCCGCTGGTTTCGTCACTCCGCCGCCACTCCGGCTCCGCTGAAAGCGTGATCGCAAGTGGTGACGAGGGGCTGCGATCGAGCAACAGATAGCGTATTTCACCGAAGAAGCCGCCAAACGCGACCTGGTTGCGGTTGTCCAGATCGGTGACATTCTTGATGTTGTGCGTTGAAAGCAGCGGTCCGAGCTCGAATTGCACGTACTGGTTCGGCGTGAATTCGTATTCGAGCTTTGTCTCGCTGGCCCAATAGCGCCCATCCGCTTTTCCGAACCGGGCAATACTCTCCCATGAAAATTCCTTTTCGCCTTCAAGCCCGATGCCCGAACCCTCTGTGAAACCGAAAATGTACTTCGTTTCGACGTCGCGATAGACAGCCGGATTGTTGTCTTGGGCGCGTGCCGCGCAACTCGCCGCGGCGAAAAACGATACGGCAAAAATAATTGCGCGCATGCAGCGAACGTCGACCATTTTTTCCTCATATGCCGGGTTAAAGGCCGGGCAATCAGGGCGTCACGCGTCTTGCGTGGCAAGGCAACTCAGAAAATTTTCAAGCGAGAGTCAATGCGCGAAGCAAACATTAGAACTTTCTAGATAAGAGCTTTTCTAAGCAACGCAGATAAGAATGTTTCTAATTTTGGTTTACTCAACCGAGCATGCGCTCAATGAATTTCCGGCTCGGGAATAGCGCCGAGCGGTGCCAGAAAATCGAAATCGCAGCCCTCGTCCGCCTGCCCAATGTGCTGCGAATAAAGCGCGCCATAACCGCGCGGATAACGCGGTGCGGGCGGCTTCCAGGCAGAGCGGCGGCGGAGAATTTCATCGTCTGCAACATGCAGATGGATGCGGCGCGCAGGCACGTCGACCTCAATTTCGTCTCCGGTCTTCACGAAGGCCAACGGACCACCGACAAAGCTTTCCGGCGCCACGTGGAGAATGCAGGCGCCGTAGCTTGTGCCGCTCATGCGCGCATCGGAAATGCGCAACATGTCGCGCACGCCCTGTTTCACCAGCTTCTTCGGGATGGGCAGCATGCCCCACTCCGGCATGCCGGGGCCGCCTTTGGGTCCGGCGTTCTTGAGCACCAGGATATGATCCGGAGTGACTTCAAGATCGTCACGTTCAACCTCACGGGCCATGTGGTTGTAGTCCTCGAAAGCGAGCACCTTGCCGCGGTGGCGCAACAGGCGTTTGTCGGCGGCAGACGGCTTCATCACGCAGCCGCGCGGCGCCAAATTGCCCGTTAAAACGGCGGTTGCGCCATCACGCGAGACTGGATCTGACAGCGGACGGATAACGTCGCGTTTGTAGATCTCCGCACCGGCAATATTCTCGCCGATGCTCTTGCCGGTAACTGTAATGCAAGACAGGTCGAG
>Ga0335085_10006920_pt1 | contig 17759 bp, 18 predicted proteins | sample Lox_Sample_45_FD_206712 | JGI IMG/M metagenome (GOLD analysis project Ga0335085, IMG submission 206712) | Soil microbial communities from Loxahatchee National Wildlife Refuge, Florida, United States - Lox_Sample_4.5 | ecosystem: Environmental > Terrestrial > Soil > Wetlands | place: USA...
CCCACATCTCGATCATGTTGGTGATCGCGTTCGGATTCTCGAACGGATGCGACGAGTTGACGTTGAAGAAGCCGCCGCCATTGGTGCCGAGCTGCTTGATCGCGATCTGCGAGGCGACGGGGCCTTGCGCGATCGTCTGCTTGACGCCTTCCAAGGTCGTCGCGTCGGTATAGGCGTTGAGATTCTGCGGCATGCCTTGCCAGACGAGGACGAGCGCCACGACGATCGATAGCGGCAGCAGCACGTAAAGCGTGCAGCGGGTCATATCGACCCAGAAGTTGCCGACCGTCTGCGCCGAACGGCGAGCAAAGCCGCGAATGAGCGCCAGCGCGAGGGCAATGCCGGTTGCTGCCGAGAGGAAGTTATGAACGGTGAGCCCCGCCATCTGGGTCAGGTAGCTCATCGTCGTCTCGCCGCCATACCCCTGCCAGTTGGTATTGGTGACAAAGCTGACCGCGGTATTGAACGAGGAGGTCTGCTCGACCGCTGACATTCCCTGCGGGTTGAATGGCAGCACGTCCTGCAGGCGCTGCAGCGCATAGAGTGTCACGAAACCGGCGATGCTGAAGAACAGCATCGCGACGGTGTAGATGACCCAATGCTGCTCCTGCTTCTCGTCGACGCCGCAGACCCAATAGATGCCGCGCTCGACCGGACGCAACACGGGTGATAGGAAGTTGCGTTCGCCAGCAAAAACTTGCGCCATATAGGCGCCGAGTGGCTTTACGCAGATGGTCACCAGGACCGCGTAGATCGCGATCTGGATCCAGCCATTGGCAGTCATGGAACGTGCTCCTTAGAGCGTCTGCTCAGAATTTTTCCGGGCGGATCAGGGCGTAAACGAGATAGACGAGAAGGCCGAGCGTCACCGCCGCGGCCAGACCATAATCGAGCAGCATCGGGCCCTCCTCAGATCCGGTCGCAGCCATAGGTGTAAAGCACCGCCACCACGAAGAAGGCGCAGCCCACCGCTATCAGCACCACGTCAAGCATTACCCGTCTCCGTTATCAGATGCGTGTGTCGGCGTGACCGCACGCCGTTGTCGCGAGAAGCGCTCCGCACTCTGCGTCGGCGCAAATTTCGTTGGATCGGAATAAAGATTCGAGAGGGCATGCGGCCCCCGGTTTATAAAAATTCCATTTAGATCGGCTGCTGCAGCCGGTTCAGTACGGCGCAAGTGGATGCGGGTCGCCTTCGATTTGGTCATTATCTGCACCTCTCTCAAAGAGACGCCTTTGACCTTCGAGTAATTCAAATGCGCTGGCCGGACACTGATCTGAATCAATCTGCACTATTCTGGGCGTGTCTTATGACGCAACGAATCGGATGAGGCACAAAACGCCCAGGCGAGCGCGAGAAAGGCCGCCGCTGGACGAAACCAACTCACCCCCGCGGCGCCGTGGCTTATCGGCCGCCCGGCGGCAAACCAGCCGAGCGCCGATGCGAGAAGAGCCCGGATACAGCATCAAAAATAAGCTCGGCCTTTGATCCCGAATAGTCGCGAGCATTGGCAAAGATTGACTTATGCCAGGGAGCCAAGCGCGCCTTGTACCAGGAGCGCAGCTGAGGTCGTCCTTCATCGGCAATTTTGGTTTCGGGTTGCGCGGGTTGGGGCCTAGCGGCGCTACAAATGATGCGCGGCCACCCTCGCCCCTTCGGCACGAACAGGTAGAAGTTATCAATCCAGATTTCGATGTCGGTCGGTGCCGACGGGCATGCGTGCTGGGCCCAGTCAAGCCCCTCCTGCAAATCCTGAAACCGACGACGAGGCCGATTAGGAAGTCCGGCGACCAGCCATCCGCCGTCGGCGTCGCGGGATATCTTCAGACGCGGTGGCGTTGACGCGCCCTCAGTGAGTAAGCGTCCGGGAGCGGCGGAAGCCGCTGCATCAAGCACGAAGACATTTTCGGGATGCCGCTCGCCTCGCTCAGGGGAAAGTGCAGCGGGGCGTCCCGGGTTAGAAATAATCGGCCGATCAATCTGCGTACTTGCCATCATTGCAGTGCCGTATGTTGCAGGACGGCGCACACTCCGATCAGGAGCAGCCCTCCCAACGAGATCATCAAGGCGTACGCAAATCCGAAGACGCTGATTTTAAGCACCGTACGGAGTTCGCTCTTTGCCCCAAAAATGCTGTGCGACCGGACGGCAACCTCAAAGTGTGGCGCCGGATTTCTAATGCGGAACATAGGCCATCTCCAAAACCGCGCGGAGCGCGAGCGCGACGATCATGATCAGGAGAAGAGCAAGGAAACCCATACTTGCCTCGAGCAGCGCGTGGCCTCTCTTCGCCTGGCTCGCTTTGACAGTAGGCGTGCGACGCGGCGCGGCATCGGCGCGACGTATTCGATCGTCCTTCTCTTCCAAACCCGACACGGCCATGGCTCGAACTCTTGGCGATCAATGACGGCATTAAAGAAAAGTGGTTTGAGATAAAAATTCGAGCGGGTATCGACGGCCCGTTTTGTAAAATTCGTATTTATCTGTATTTACAAAACTTGCTGGCATCCTGTGGAGAACGCCTCCTCTCGGCTTTCCGTGTCGAGAATAAAAGTTCTTTTTATATTTCTACTATACTCTTTATACGGACTTATTATGGCACTTCGGGGAAGATGGGCAGCTTGACCAGAAGCCGGCAAACCCATGCAAACCGTCTATCGGAGTACGGTGTCCAAAGTCGCCGCCCGGGTTCCTCATGGAGAGCCCGACGTAGCCTCATTTTCCGGCGGCGACGCGGATACCCTCGCGACTATCGATTACCTCGCCAACCGGATTGCCGATAAACTTTTTCTGCCGCTGGGCAACCTTTTCTGGAGCGCTCTCGTCATTATCGCTGCCGTGCAAGCGCTCGGCCTCTCGTAAGCCGTCGGTGACAGTCGCTGGATTAGCTTTGACCCGCCGCTAAATCCGATACGGTATCGTCGTTCATCGCTCGCCGCGCCGCTGCCACTCGGGTGATCGTCTCCCGTGTCTCTGGATTTGATGTCATAAATCGCTCGAAGTCCGAACGGCGCAACACCAGAAGCTGGCAATACGACAGCGCGACAACGTCCGCCTGACGCGGGCGACCTGACAACAAAGCCATCTCGCCGAAGAATTCGCCACTGCCAAGCCGCACTCGCTGTCTCGGCAGGACGACCTCGGCGGCCCCCGAGGCGAGAAAAAATACCGCATCGCCGCGTTCGCCCTTGCGGATGATGACTTCGCCCGGGATTGCAAGCCGCGGCCGCAGCAAGCGGCCTACCTGATCCAGCTGCCGCTCGTCCAGACCCGCGAGGATGTCGAGACGGGCAATCAGGTGCCGCGTATCGAGGCCGATATCAAAGCGCGGCAGCATTTCGGTGGCGCGCGCCCCGGACGTCTCGCGCCGAAGCTCCTCAAAGACCTCGCGGGTGATCAGGCCTTCTTCGAAGAGACTCTGGTGCCGCGTCATCTCCTGGCGCAGTGCGGATTGACGCAAGAACCTGGCTTCCAGATCGATAATGTATTCAGGGTACTGCAGACGCATGGCTTCGATGGCGTCGACCACCGTCTTGCGGCGCTGCTCAAGCATTTCCGCGGCAATCGCCGCAATTCGATCCCCGAAAATAGGCTTGATCTCCTGGGCCGTGAACGCGGAGAGCCGCTCGACAACAAGGCGCATGATCAACAGCAATTCGACGCGCTCGGCCAACCGATTGGCCAGCGGGCGGACGAGGCCGAGCCGTCGATAGAGAAAATAGGCAAGGCGAAAGGCGACCGAATAGCCGAGAGCGGCCTGTCCGGCTCGGCGATAGCCAAGGCGCCCTTCATTACGCGCCGCTTCGGCAATCGCATCCGCCTTGCCGAGCAACACCTGTACGGCTGCAGCCGAGGCAATACGGTCGCGCAGCATTGCTAGCGTGACGACCCGCTCCTGATTGCCCAGCGCGACCAACGCGATAATCAGGCGTTCGATATCCGTAAGGTTCTGAACCGCCGCAGCCTCGGCCTCCGCCGCTACAATCTGCGCTTCATAGGGCCCAATCACGCGCTCGACCGCCAAGCGCGAAATACCATGAGCGTCGGCGATCGCCAGCGCCTTATCCCGAGCATCCTCATACGAGAGCGCCAGAACCTGATCGCGCAGGGCCGCATCCCGTGGCGATAGCCGATCCAAACCGAGCGCACGGATCAGCGGCCGCAGCGTCGTCCCGTTGAAGAACAGGGTGAAGAGAACAAAGCCGGTCGCGAGCACCGCGACGAACCGATGAATATCGTGCGAAAGCGCGGCGTTCTCTGTCACCGCCAAGGCCAACACCAAAGTCAGCGCGCCGCGCAGCCCACCCCAATTGATGGCGAATTTGTATGACCGGTCGATGTGCTGCGTGAGCTTGAACCGTTCAAGCGGCGGCAGCAGGACGAACAGCGCGACGAGCCTTGCGCCAAAGGCCGCCCCGATCAGGACTAAGAGCAAAAGGAAATCATTCCAACCCACATCCACCAGCAAGCGAGGCACCAGGATAGAGGCCAGAACGAAGATCAGCGAACGCGACCAAAACGCGATCTGTTCCCACAGATCCACGAGGAACGTCCAGTTCTCCGGTGATATACGCGAGCGGCCGAGCGCGCTCACCACGAGCCCCGCGCCGAGCACCGCCACCACCCCCGAGACATGAAACCACCGGTCGGCGGCGATGAAGGCGAGATAGGCGAAGGCCACCGTCAGGGTCGCTTCCGCTAGCCGGTCGTCGCCCATCCGCGGCATGATCCACAACAGAACACGACCGGCGATAAGCCCAACGATCCCACCGCCGACGAAGGAAAGAAAAAACTCGCCCAGGCCCGCCAGCGCGTCGGGTTCGCGACGGGTCAGGATCATGCCGAGCAGCACCGCGAACAGCGAGATCGCGGCGGCATCATTGAGTAGCGCCTCGCCTTCCACCAGACGCGTAAGCCTGGCCGGCGCGCCGACATCACGAAAGATCGCGATCACGGCCGCAGGGTCTGTGGTCGCGACAACCGCGCCAAGCAGCAGGCACACAACCAGCGGCACGGGCGCGAAGGGCCACAGCGCCAAGCCAATCACGGCCGTCGTCAGCAGCGTGGCCACGACGGCAAGCACGAGAATAGCCGCCGCATCCTCGATCGTTCGCCGTACATCAGTGACGATCCCGGCCTCAAACACCAGCAGCGGCAGGAACACGTAAATAAAGGTCGCCGAATTGATCGGCAGATCAGCGAAAAGGCCGGCTGCCGCGTCGACCGGCGAGGCGCCGAAACTCCTTGCGATGACTGGGAAAGCCCCGATGCCGACCCCGAGCGCGGCCAGCACCACCGAGGGCGGCAGCCGAAGGCGGGTTGCAAGCGGCTGGCTGAGGCCAACGACCACCAAGAGGCCGGCCACGACCAGCAACAAAAGCGCGACATCCGTTGTCATCGTGCAACCGGCTTGACCTCGCGCCCGAATTGGTTCCCGACAGGGTTCTCAGCACGCATGTATCAAATTACGGCGGTCCACAGACCCGCTCGTGACGATTACCCAGCGTTCGGCGGATTTCCACAAAAATACGTGGAATTACTATTCGATTTGCTGATTCTTATATTTCTACGCCCGGAATTTTTATGGTTCATATATTTTCTATCTGTTCAAACTCCGCCGTGTTTATATGAAGTTTCGGGTTTTTCGTGCCGTTAGATTTGCTTGCATCCACGATCGCTGATGCTTCATTCGATGTGGCAGGTTAGTTGGGCGCAAATAGCTGTGACTGAGCCAACTAATGCACATACGCTCGTCGCGCCGGCACTTCAGGTGGCTTTTCCAGCAATTATCTCTACTGGTGGGACCTCAACCAAATTTGTTTGGTTTCATAGGCCGCTCAACTCACCCGTTCTGTCTCATGGGTACTGACGCCGGACAATAACACCATCCCCCAGCCGACATCGGGCGAGCGCCAGTCCCAAGGCTTGGGCAGGAAGCGGGGTGCGAAACTTTTCGTCAAAACGACAGGCGCGCCCGGGCTTGCCGGAAAGTCGAGGATAGGGCTTTCCTCTCCGTCCGAAGCATTGATTCGCAGATCGGTTGGCCGATCGATGGTCATGCCCGTCACACTCGGTCGATGAGGTTTAACCCTCCAGACGCCTCTCCAGTCCTCGCTCTGGCGAGTCGAGGCAGCATTCTTGCATATCAGACCGCGAACAAATAGCTTAGTTTGATCGTCAATAGTGACAAGCGCAGCGGAGAGATGATTGCCGCACAACCAAGAGAACTAAGTCCCAGAATGGATAATTTGATCGGTCGTTCGTTCGAACCTGATGCAGATCGACTCGAAATCCGCCATTACGGTCAAAACTTTCACACTGTGCGCATCCGCTATGGGTTTTTCGAAGAACCCGATATCCCGCGCGTCTTGGCTTTGTGTCGGGTCGGCGGCTTCCGCTTCAACCTGATGGAGACCTCGTTCTTCGTCGGTCACGAATAGATCGTGGCCAATCGTCGCTCGCGCTGGACCATGCCGCTCAAGCGGCTCTTCGTGCTGCTGTCCGGGTTGGCACTCGATGCAACCGGAGGTCGGACTGCACCTCCCGGACCTTGGACGCGGGCCGCAGCCCCTTTCTGTTCGCGGCGTGGTCTCGCATTCCGCCTAGCGGCGTCGCCCCTATTCCGCGGCTTCGCACTTACGGTAGTCGTAGTTCCGATTGAGCCGGTGCATCAGGTAATCGCCATAGCGCACCGGCTCGTATTTTGCGGGCTTACCAGCACGGATGCAGGTCGGCAGGCACGCGATCTCTGCGTCCATATCGCTGTCGAAGAAGAACGGCAGCGAGAAGCGGTCGCCACCCGTGCGATTGTTGATCACGCGGTGCGGAGTCGAGACAAAGCGGTCATTGGTCCAGCGTGCGAGCATATCGGCGACGTTTAGCACAAAGAGGCCGGGAAGCGGCTCGGCGTCGATCCATCCGGCATCCCGTCGCCGAACCTGCAACCCGCCACTGCGATCCTGCGCGAGCAGCGTGATAATGCCGTAATCGGTATGCGGCGCGGAGCCGAACTGGTCGTCGCCTGCCTCCGCCGGATGCGGCGGGTAGCGCAGCAGCCGCAGAAATGTCGTCGGCTTGGCGAAAAACCGGTCGAGGGCGGTCTCCTCCAGATTCAGTGCGATCGCAATCAGTCGAATAATCTTCCGGCACACGCGCTCGACCTCGTTCCGATACGCCTCGATCGCCGAGCGGAATTCCGGCAGCCAGGCAGGCCACTGGTTTGGCCCCTGCAGCGGCCGGCCAACCTCGCCTGCGGCCGGCTCGTGCATGATCATCAGGCTTTCGCTGAGATTGGGGCGCGTCACCGTGGCGACGCTCGATGTCACCACGGTCGAGGTCGCCATCGCCATAAAGCCGCGATGCCACTCATTGATCGCAAGAGATTGCTTGAGCGCCGGCTCCGAGGCGTGAAACGCGCGCGAGGCGGCGAACGCGGCATCGATTACCGGCTGAGAGACGCCGTGCCCGGCGATATAAGCGAAGCCGATTTCCTCGAGCGCGCGCCCCAACGTCGTCGTGGCGCCAGGGGCGGTGATATCGATGATCGGCAGCCCGCTCACCGGCCCAGCACCCTGTCGAGCGTCTTGATGGCGTTGTCGTCCGCCGGCTTGCCCTCGGCCTCGGCGGCGGCAAGATACTCGTAGAGCCCGGCGATCCCGCGATACATGTCGCTCGACGGTGCGTTGGCATCGAGAAAATCGCTGATCTCCTGCATCTCGCCGACCCAGCGATACGCCTTGTCGTACATGCCGGGGATGCTCTTCTTCATGCGCGACAACATCTCGGGCTGCGACGACGACAATTCGGCGATCAGCGCCTCGGCGCAGCCAAAACGCGCCGCGCCCAGGAGCATCGCCGCGGCAATCGCCGTCGTGCCCTTGGTGATGCCGGCATAGGACATTTTGAGGCCCGACGCGGCGCCGATCGGCCCGTCGATAATCCGCCAGTCGATGCCATAATCGACGATCGGCTTGGTTCGTTCGGCCTCGGGCCCAGAGGCGTAGATCGCCGGGCTGTAGCCGTCGCGCGGCGGCCCACCGATGATCCCGCCATCGACAAAGGCGGCCCCGGTCGGCTCGACGATCGCGGCGACGCGTTCGGCGGTTTGTGGGCTGATCGCATTGCAATCGACATAGACCGGCTTGACGGGCAGCGACTGCAACGCTGGCGCGAGCCGCGACGCCAAGCTTTCCGCTTGGTCGGGCGGCAGGATCGAGAGGAAAAAGTCGGCCCCGGACAGCAATTCCCGCTCGTCGGCGACAGGCTGCATTCCGGCCGCGCGGGCCCGGCCGGCGCTCGCTTCGCTGCGTCCCGAAAGCAAGGTGCGTACGCTCACCCCGCGCTCGTTGAGCCTCCTGCCGACACCGGCGCCCATTGTGCCTTGAGCCATGATCGCGACGGTGATGCCCATGATGCGCCTCCGTGAGAAATCTAATACGGCAGCCTATCGCCAGGCCGGCCCGCTGGCGAGCCATGCGCCGGCTCAATTGTGACAAACGTATCCGGCCCTTTTACAAAGCAATAACACAATTTTACAGTCCGCTAATAATCTCGCCGAGAACACATGTTTAGTTTCGTTGTTTGCACGACGTGTCAAATGCTTCGAACCGGGCATAAAAGATAATCGTCCGGGGAACCGAAGAGGAGATGAGAAATGAAGATCGTCAGTGCTGTCGCACTTGTTGCTGGTTTGGCCGCCGCGGTGCCGGCCTTTGCGCAAACGCCCGATCCGGCGGCAAACGCCGTGGAAGGCGGCGCGGGCGGCGCCACCACCGGCGCCATCATCGGCTGTATCGTGACCATTCCGGTCGGCTGCGCGCCGGGCGCAGCGGTCGGTGCCGCGGTTGGCGGCGGCGTTGGCGCCGCTACCGGCGTGGCCAGCACTCCGGCCTACGCCCCGCCGCCTCCGCCACCGCAGACCGTCGTCATCCAGCGGTAAACTTGGTGGACTGAAGAGAGAGCCGGCCCGGTTTCGACTGGGCCGGCTTTTCTTGTTTAATCGGCTGCCGCGCGCGGTTCGGCGCGGGTCGCGGCCAGCACTTCGCGCAGCCGCGCGACGCCGACCCGATGGCAGAAATCGCCAAACCCTTCCCCGTCACGGCGCGACGCGGCATAAAGCGCGAAAAGCGGATCGAGCACATCCGCGACCTCGCCAAGCCGAATGCGCTCAGCCACTACTTCGTTGAGCCGCGTGCCCTCGAAATCGCCACCGACATAGATCGAGTAGAAACCGGGGATGCGACCGACGATGCCGATGTCGCCGCTATACGGCCGCGCGCAGCCATTGGGGCAGCCGGTGATGCGGATCGAAACGCGTTCTTGCTCAACCGCCCAGCGGGTCATGCGCTCGACGATCTCCGCCACCAGCAGGTCGCGCACCCGCTCGGCTTCGGTGAGTGCCAGCCCGCAGGTCGGCAGCGCCGGGCAGGCAAGCGCCCAGCGCTCGGCCGGCACCATGTCGCTCGCCAACCGCACGCCGCAGGCGCGCAGTTCCGCCTCGATCGCTTCGCGGTCGGCCGGGTCGATCTCGGACAGGATGATGTCCTGGCTCGGCATCAGGATCGGGTCGACGCGATAGTGCGCCACGATCTCGCGCAGCGCGGTTCGCAACTTTGACCGCGCGTCATCGATGATGCGGCCGCTGGAAATCGGCAGGCCAAGATAGAGCTTGCCGTCGCCCTGCTCGTGCCAGCCCAGATGGTCAGGAACCTGAAAGCGCGCCATGGACCGCACCGGAGCCAATTGCTTGCCTAAATCCTGGGAGAGCCGCTCGCGTGCCCATTCCTCGCCACGTTCGGCGATGACGTATTTGAGCCGCGCATGCCGGCGGTTGCCGCGATCGCCCCAGTCTCGATGCAGCCGCACAACGGCCTTTGTCGCCTCGACCAGATCGTCCGGCTCGATAAAGCATACCGCGGTGCCCATGCGGGGATAAGTTTCGGACTTGTTGTGGGTCGCACCGTGGCCGCCGCCGAGGAAAAAATTGTAGCCGATGAGCTCGTCCTGTTCCCACAGCGCGACGATGCCGAGATCGTTGGTCAGCACGTCGATCGTGTTGTCCTCGGGAACCGCCAGACCGATCTTGAACTTGCGCGGCAGATAGCGCTCCCCGTAGAGCGGGTCGGTCGGCTCCTCTGCCCCCCGTCCCTCGCCCCATCTCTCGCCGTCGACCCAGATTTCCTGATAGGCGCGCGAGCGCGGCAGCAACTCGCTCGACAGCAGCCGCGCGTCCGCCTCCAGCCGGTCATGCACCCGGTCTCGGATCGGGGCCGGCGAGGTCGTCACCGTGCGCACGACATCGCCGCAGGCAGCCAGCGTCGTCATCAGCCCGGCATTGATCTCGCCCATCGCCGCCTTGAGGCCGGATTTAACCACCCCGTGAAACTGGATCGATTGCCGCGTCGTGACGCGCAGCGAGCCGTTGGCATAAGTATCGCCGATCTTGTCGAGCGCTAGACACTGGTCCGCCGTAAGCCGCCCGCCTGGAATGCGCACGCGGACCATAAACTGATAGTGCTTGGACTCGCCGGCCTGTTTCAGTTCGGTCGCGCTGTCGCGGTCATATCCCTGATAAATGCCGTGGAATTTGAGCAGCGAATAGCCCTCGCCGTCGAACGGCGTCGCCGTGTCGGCGAGGTCACGCGCGATGTGGCCGCGCAGATGGCGGCTTTGCTGCTTGACCGCCTCGGCCTTGGAGATTTTCTCGATCAACTGAACCACGCCGCCTCCCTCCAGCAAGCTGGCGCAAAACACCGCCAACCGACGTGATTCAAATATTCTCACATTTGTTAATTGTCAATTATACGATAAATCACACTTTAAGATCGCTATATTTCCAGTGGTGCTAACGTCGATCTACACCTGCTCCAGCGCACGGCCGATATCGGCGATGAGGTCGCGTTCGGCTTCGAGCCCGGCGGAAATCCGCACCAGCGAGTCGCCGATGCCGAGCGCAGCGCGTTCTTCGGGCTTTAGTTTGGAGTGCGTGGTTGTCGCCGGATGCGTGACGAGACTCTTTGAATCTCCGAGATTGTTGGAAATATCGACGAGCCGCAGCGCGTCCATAAAGCGGAAGCAAGCGGCCTTGTCGCCGGCGATATCGCAACACACGACGCTGCCGCCGAGTTTCATCTGGCGCTTGGCGAGTTCGTGCTGCGGGTGGCTCGGCAGGCCAGGATAGAGCACGCGGCCGATCTTGGGGTGACTTTCGAGGAAACGCGCGATGCCCTCGGCGGTGCGGCATTGCCGCTCGACACGCAGTTCCAGCGTCTCCAGCCCCTTCAACAGCAGCCAGGCGTTAAACGGCGACAGCGACGGCCCGGTATGCCGGTAGAACTGACCGAGATCGTTCTTGAGATAATCGTTGCTGCAGAGGATCGCGCCGCCGAGCGCCCTGCCCTGCCCATCGATATGTTTGGTCGCGGAATACACCACGACATCGGCGCCGAGCTGCAGCGGCTTTTGCAGCAGCGGCGTCGCGAACACGTTATCGACGACCAGAATGCCGCCGGCGCGATGTGTCAGCCGCGCGACCTCGGCGAGATCGATGATGTCCATCGCCGGGTTTGACGGGCTTTCGCAGAACGTCACTTTGACGTTGCCGCCGATCGCCGCCTCCCAGGCTGAGAGGTCGCGCCCATCGACGATGTGAGTCTCGATCCCGTAGCGCGGCAGCAATTCGTTGACGATGTAGAAACACGAACCGAACAGCGCGCGGCTCGCGACCACTTTGTCGCCCGCCTTCAGCTTGCACAGCAGCGCCGCGAACACCGCCGCCATGCCGCTTGCCGTCGCGCGGCAGGCCTCGGCGCCTTCCAGCAGCCGCAGCCGCTCCTCGAACATCGACACGGTCGGGTTGCGGTATCGCGAGTAGACAAAGCGCGAGCCGTCGTTTTTGAAAGCTTCCTCAGCCTCGGCGGCGCTGCCATAGACAAAGCCCGATGACAGGTACATCGCCTCGCAGGTCTCGTCGAACCCGCTGCGCATGGCCCCGCCGCGCACTAAAATGGTCGCGGGATCGACTTCTGCGGCCAACTCGGGCGGCAGGACTTGCTTGGTCATCGGCGCGTGCTCCTCGACTTGCGGCCGCGCCGATCCGGGCAACAAAAAACCCCGGACCGGAGGGCCAGGGTTCCTTTCACGAACTCCCGACCTTTTAGCGCTTTGTTTAACGTGGCGCGCAAGCCGGTCGGCTCAAATCACCACGGATGCCGCGTATAACTTGACGACCATACGCTGTCAAGCTGTGGTCGCGCGCTTCCTCACGCGATACATTCGCCGCAACGCCATCAGCTGAGGGAGAAAACAGCCATGCCGTTTTACGAAAAGGGCAATGTCCGCATCCGCTACGAAGAAGCGGGTTCTGGCTTTCCGCTGCTGGTCACGCCCGGTGGCGGTCTCAACTCGCGGGTCGCAATGTGGCCGACCGCGGCGATCAATGCCATGGAGGACTTCAAGAACGATTTTCGCTGCATCACGATGGACCAGCGCAACGCCAATGGTGGTGAGTCGACGGGGCCGGTGCCGACGGAGAATGCCTGGGACGCGTTCGCCGACGACCAGCTCGGGCTGATGGACCATCTCGGCATCGACCAGTTCTTTTATATGGGCTACTGCATCGGCGGCTGTTTTGCCGGCAAGCTCCTGCAGCGCGCGCCGCAGCGGGTCGTCGCGGCGGTGTTTCACCAGACCGTCGGCTATCGGCCGGAGGACCCGGGCGTGATGTACCGGCACAGCGAGCAAAACTGGCTGCCCGATTTCAAAAAGCGCCGCCCCGACGTGTCGCAGGACACGATCGACAAATATTTCCACAGTTTGTGGCGCGAGAACCCCGATTTCCTCTACAGCGTGTCGCGCGACTTCATCAAGAATTGCCGCACGCCGATCTTGGTGCTGCCGGACGACACGCCATCGCACCCGCTGCAAACCTCGATCGATGTCGCATCGCTGGCACCGAACTCCGATATTACGGTCTTCCCTTGGCGGGAGCCGGAGGAGTTGCGGCAGCGCATGATCGCCAAGGTCCGCAGCTTTTTGAAGGCGCACGTACCGATGAAGGCGGCGGCCGAATAGGACTGTCTGGAAGCGGAACGGCTGGGCAACCGGCCGTTCCGCAAAGGCCAACAATATCAAGAGATTGTCATCTCGCTCTCGTACGCTCGCGTTCATCGCCCGCAGGCTTAGTGCGATCCAGTATCCGGCAAGAGGGGGAGTGAATGAGCAAGAATGATGACGAAGGCCATCTGGATTGGCTAGAGGCCGAGTTGGCGGACACGCTCGACGAGGATTACGAACTTGAAATCTCCGAGCCCGCGCTATCGCTCGAAATTCGTAAAATCTATAACCGGACGCACCCGCCTTCCATTGGTAGAATCGAATATCTCCGCACGCTTTTGACTTTACAAAGTGAGCTGATCAAGCTGCAGGACTGGGTCGCAGCCAAAAAAGAAAAGATAATCATTATATTTGAAGGCCGCGACTCGGCTGGTAAGGGCGGCGTGATCAAGCGCATCACACAGCGGCTCAACCCACGCATCGCTCGTGTCGTCGCGCTGCCGGCACCGTCCGACCGTGAAAAGACGCAATGGTATTTTCAGCGCTATGTCTCGCATCTCCCGGCCGGGGGTGAAATCGTGTTGTTTGACCGTTCCTGGTACAATCGGTCGGGCGTCGAGCGGGTCATGGGCTTTGCCAGCGAGGACCAGGTCGAGCATTTCTTTCAGGACGTGCCGGAGTTCGAGCGCATGTTGGTGCGTTCCGGCATCCGCCTGATCAAGTACTGGTTTTCGATTACCGACCAAGAGCAGCAGATGCGCTTTTTGATGCGCATCCACGATCCGATGAAGCAATGGAAACTATCGCCCATGGATCTGCAATCGCGGGTGCGCTGGGAGCAATATACCAAAGCCAAGGAAGACATGTTCTTCCGCACCAATATTCCCGAGGCGCCTTGGTACATTGTCGAAGGCAACGACAAGAAACGCGCTCGTCTCAATTGCATCGATCATCTGCTGACGCTGATGCCCTACGAGGAGGTGCCGCACACCGACATCACGCTGCCGGAGCGCGTTTTCGACCCGCATTACGAGCGGAAGGTGCTGCCGCACGAACTCTACGTGCCCAGCAAGTATTAAGGGAATACGCGCGGAGAAGATGGACCTCAGGCGGCGGCCTTGAGCACCATATCCGCCGCCTTTTCGCCGATCATGATCGAGGGAGCGTTGGTATTGCCCGAGGTCAGGGTCGGCATGATCGAGGCGTCCGCGATGCGCAAGCCTATAATGCCGTGCACGCGAAGTTGCGCGTCAACCACGGCCATCGGGTCCTGCCCCATCTTGCAGGTGCCGACCGGGTGGTAGGTGGTTTCCGCCGCGCGCTTGACCCAATCGATGATCTCGTCATCGGTCTGGCGGTCGGTGCCGGGAGCGACCTCTGTCACCTGTAGCGGGGCCATCGACGGCGCGGTCATGATTGATCGGGCGATGCGGATCGCCTTCACGGTCAATTCGGCGTCGGGGGGCGCCGACAGGAAGTTGAAATTGATCACCGGCGGCGCCTGGGGATCGGCCGAGGAGATGTGGATCCGGCCCTTGCTTTCCGGCCGCATCGGGTGGGCGTAACAGGTAAAGCCGGATTGCTTGGCGATGCGCGGCCCTTTCGGCCCCGGCTCAGTCAGCATCGGGACCCAACCCAGCAGCAGATCGGGCGCCTCCAGCCCCTCGCGCGAGCACACAAAGGCCCGCATCGGCGCACCCACACTGGCGAGAAACCCCTTGCGGAACAGCGCATAGCGCATCGCCTGGTAGACCATGCCGACACCACGGGCCCGGTCGTTGTTGGTGATGCCCCATTTGCCGACCCGCCAGCGCGTGCGCGGCGCATAATGGTCACGCAAATTCTCACCGACGCCGGGCAGCGCCTGCCGCACCTCGATCCCCAGCGCTTGCAAGCGCTCAGGCTGGCCGATGCCAGACAATTCAAGAAGCTGCGGCGAATTGATCGTGCCGCCGCACACGACCACCTCGCGTCCCGCGCCGGCTTCCCGCGCCTCGCCGCCGACGGCGTAGCGAACCCCCGTGCAGCGCGCGCCGTCAAAGGTCAGCGCCTGGGCCAGCGCGTTGGTTTCGATGTGCAGGTTCTGTCTGCTGCGAATCGGGTCGAGATAGGCTCGCGCGGTGCTCTGGCGGCGGCCGCGGGCGATCGTCGCCTGGCTCATCACGATGCCTTCTTGGCTCGCGCCGTTATAGTCCGGGTTGTGCGGCATGCCGACCTCCGCGGCGGCCCGGATCAGCGCCTGAAAGATCGGCTCGCGCGGCGGCGGGTCGGTGACGCGCAGCGGCCCCTCGCGGCCGCGAAACCGGTCGTCGCCGCCGCCTTCATAACGCTCCATGCGCTTGAAGAAAGGCAGCACCTCCTCGTAGGACCAGCCCTGGTTGCCCATCTGCGCCCAGGTGTCGAAGTCCTGCGCCTGGCCGCGCACAAAGGCCATGCCGTTGATCGAACTCGAACCGCCGAGCAGCTTGCCGCGCGGCACCGGAATGCGCCGACCGTTGGTGTTGGTCTCCGGCTCGGCCGAATAGAGCCAATTCGCTGCGGGGTTCTGGATCAGCCGCGCCGATCCGACCGGGATGAACGACCAGGGATGGCTGGCCCGGCCGGCTTCCAGCAGCAAAACCTTGTTGCGCGGGTTTTCCGACAGACGATAGGCGACCGCCGCCCCGGCCGAACCGGCACCGACGACGATATAGTCATAGCTTTCCATTGTGCTTGCGCTCCCCCCGATCGGACCCAATCATAGCGGCCCGCGACACCGCACGGGACAAGGAGAAACCGCATGCCGACCTATCAAAGAGGCGACGTCCATATTCATTACGAGGAGGCTGGGTCGGGCTTTCCGCTGCTGGTGATCCCCGGCGGCGGGCTGAATTCGACGGTGAAAGGCCTCGAAACCCACCCTTTCAACCCGCTTGTCGAATTCAAGGACCAGTATCGGGTCATCGCCGCCGATCTGCGCAACGCCAATGGCGGCGCGTCAACCGGTCCGCTCGAAATCGACCGGCCGTGGGACGCCTACACTGACGACCAGATCGGGCTGATGGACCATCTCGGCATTCGCGATTTTATGGTGCTCGGCTTCTGCATCGGCGGACCGTTCATCTGGAACATGCTGAGCCGCGCGCGCAATCGCGTTGTGGCTGCGGTCCTGACCCAACCAAGCGGCTTCCGGCCGACGATGCCCGACCTGTTTTATCAGAACAACATCAAGGGCTGGGCTCCGGGACTGTGCCAGCGGCGGCCCGACATCACGATGGCGATGGTCAGTGACTTCCTCAACAACATGTACACCAAGCGCGCCGATTTCGTGTTCACCGTCAGCCGCGATTTCGTGCGCGACTGCCACACGCCGATCCTGGTGCTGCCGGACGACGTCGCGGCGCACCCCTATGCCGTCGCGATGGAGACCGTGCATCTCGCCCCGAACGCCCAGGTCAGCACGTATCCGTGGAAGGCGAACCCGGAGCAGACCACGATCACCCTGCGTCACGTGCGCACCTTCCTCAAAGCGAACACCCCGACATAGGCCGCTGTGGAGCAACGAGACAGGGACGGGTGGAAGTACTGTGCTACCCCCGCTGTTGCATTGACACAGCGCAATAATCCGAGGCCGGCGCTGCGACAGCCGAACCACCGGTATTGACAATTTGTGACAGATTGGCGTCACGAAGCGGATGCCCTCCTTTCAAAGGACACGGCGCGATGTCACCAATTGCTTCGCTCTCCGTCTCACCGACTTCTGTCACCACGTCACCCATGCCTGCGGCGGTTTTGGAGGCGAGCCTTCCCGCGGGCGGGATCGAGGGCTAAAAAACGAGCCGGGATTTGCAGACAAAAGGGAGCGCCGCCCCTTAAGTGAATATTACGAGATACTTAAGTGAACATTACGGAAAAAATCGTTCCTTGATTTACCGCTGGAGTTGTGTGACTGCGGAGCTGGCTTTCGAAAAGCGAGAGATAGAGGTCTGCGTTTTCAGCCTACTGCGCAAAGGGCGCTCAAAAGGCAAGAGAAGGCAAAAATGCTACAGTTCATTGGCCAATTCGAATTCATAAGCTCACACGGAAGGCTACTGCAAGCTCACGCAGATAACGGAGAAATGCACGCAAGCCAAGAGGTGGGGGATATTGGACAAGAAGAACGCTGGAACGTTTATTCCCTACGATCGGGGGTGATCTCAATTCAGAATGTTTCCAATAATAAATGGCTGTGCGCTGAAGACAATGGGCGCGCCGTGTGTGACCGCGATACTCCGGCAATTTGGGAGGAGTGGACATTGTTCGCGGGCGGGGATGGCCACACCGTGTGTTTAAGAAGTTATCACGGTAAGTGGCTTTGCGCTCAGGCGCCAGGCGACGATACCGAGTTCGGTGGCGAGGTTATTGCCAATCGTGATAACGCCGGGGAATGGGAAAGATTCACCATGGTGCCCTCGGCGCAATTGCAGGGGACTGGCAGCGACTGGTGGAACATAGTGCAGCAAGCCGTGGCAGTTGCTGGAACTCTTGTTGAGATTGCCGCAGGGTGACGCAGTGTCGGAAGGGCGACGAAAGGACCCAAGACAGCTAGAGTTCGCGGGTACTAGTCGGCCGAGTCGTTCATAGCGCGGGGTACAACCTCTTCAGTTTGACCCGCGCGTCCGCGGTGGTGAACTGCCAATTTGCCTTGGCGTGCTTCCTGTTGCGGTCAGCTTCCCATGCCTCCACT
>Ga0335085_10006921_pt1 | contig 17759 bp, 14 predicted proteins | sample Lox_Sample_45_FD_206712 | JGI IMG/M metagenome (GOLD analysis project Ga0335085, IMG submission 206712) | Soil microbial communities from Loxahatchee National Wildlife Refuge, Florida, United States - Lox_Sample_4.5 | ecosystem: Environmental > Terrestrial > Soil > Wetlands | place: USA...
CCCGCAATGACTCTGTCCTGATCGGCAACCGTGAGTTCAGGAAAACATGGAAGTGTCATCAATTCGCAAGCGGCTTTTTCTGCGATGCCGCAACCGTCTGTGACGAAAAGTGGATGTTCAGACAAAGGCGGATAGTGAACACTGGTCGCAATTCCGCTTTTGGCGAGTGCCTGACGCAATTGTTCTCTTTGGTTGTCAGGCACGCGAACCACATACATGAGTAAGGAGTCAGCCATTTCATTGCGAGTGAACAAACGAACCGTAGGAGCAAGGCACATGAATGCCTTGTCATATCGGGCACAGATTTTTCGCCGGGCGTCATGCCAACTACTTAATTCATCTGCACAGGCGTGAACAAATGCGGCAGCCAAATCTGAAAATCTGAGTTTCAGGCCACCTTGCAAACTATAAGCATAAGGCTTGTGAACCGTTGATGATGACCTTTGGATGGTGTCCACCTTCATCCCAAGATACGAAACAGCACGACATGGTTCTTCATCTGCAATGTGACGCCCCCAAAGCATTCCACCTTCTCCTGCTGGTGCTTCTTTGACTGCATTGAAACTAAAGCAAGCGAAGTCGGCCACCGTAGATTCAGTTCTTGCGTTGAGCCGATGAGCGCAGTCCTCAACAAGCCGCAGGTTATGCTCATCACATAAATCTCGCAGGCTTTGTAAATCTTGCCTTTGTCCGTAGAGATGCACGGCCACAATCGCACGAGTCAAAGGGGTGATACATGCAGCCGCTGATTTTACGTCGAGCATTAACGTCACTGGATCAACATCTGCAACGCGAACATGCAAACCAGCTTCGTGAAAAGCAACCGCCGTGCTGGCGAATGTGATTGCTGGCACGATTACCTCACCGCCAGTTGATCCGGCAAGACAACGACCAACAAGATATAAAGCAGCCGTGCAGGAATTGGTTGCCAATGCCCAACTCGCCCCATCCCGCGTGAACTCACGCTCAAGCGCATGACATCGCGGGCCGTAACCCCACCACCGTGATTCAACAACGGTTGCAAGTTCCCGCTGCCAAGCACGCGGAATTGGCGGACGAAACACTGGAATCGCACTCGTCATATCCCCAAACCTCGCAAGACTTGAAGATAATCTTCGGCTTCTCGGCGCGGTGAGTGACGAATGATCGCAAGCTGCTGCGCCGCGCCACCGAGGTCATGGCGAAGTTGAGAATCACCCGCTGCGCGCTGCAAGGCGTTCGCAAGTGCAAACGTGTTTCCACGTTGAACAACAAAGCCATTTTCTCCATCTCGCAACACATCTGAAAATATATCAGAAGCTACTGGACAAAGCCCAAGTGCCATGCCTTCGAGGAGGCCGTTGGCAAGCCCGTCTTCAACACTCGGCATTACAACAATGTCGCCACCAGCGGCAAGCCGCAATGCTTCAGTTCTCGGCAGTTGTCCGGTGCAAAATAGGCGTCCATTCTCTTTCAGTCGCTTCCATTCCGCGCCACATACACGCACCTCAAGCGCTCCCGGTTCTGGTCCGATGCAGAGCAACCTCAGTTCGTGATTTTCTGGCAAGGAAAGCATCGCCTCAAGGAGATTTCGCAGCCCTTTCTTCTCGCGAGGTGTCCCGATAAAGACCGCCCAAAGTGACGTGACAGGCCACCCCGTTTGGCGTGCAATGTCCTCACGAATGTGCGCGCGAGGCTGTTCGGAGTGCTCACCAATTGTCCCATTCAGAATCACTTTTGTCTTGGTTGCTACTTGAGGAAACGCAAGCAATAAGCGTTGCCGAAGATGTTCATTGACGCAGATAATTGCGGATGCGTTTTCAACGGCCAGCGACACCGGTGCGAGTCGGTCACTTGAAAAAATGTTGCGACCAATGTCATTGCCCCTAACCCCAAGAATATGCGGAACATTTAGACTTCTGGAAAGGTATGTTGCGAGCCAACCGGCATTGACTACATATAACGAGACGATGCCAGTCACGGTTTGCCTTTGTGCTGTTCTTTCCATCGCGTCATAAATTCGGCGACGCATGATTGCGCGATGTTTTTCGGACAACCCACGAATTTCTTCATTGGGTCGCTTTAGAAAGAATGGGCCGAACTTCACAACCTTCACTTCGTCTTCCATGCTCTCAAATTGATATTCGGGGTCAGTGATTGGGCGTGATGAATCAAAAGTGAAAACCGTGATGCCAATACCAAGCTTTGCAAGATTGGTTGAAATTCTTTGGGCCGAAGTCGCAACGCCGCCTGAAGTCGGCGGCCATGCTTCTGTCACAACAAGGATTCGAGAGGAGGTTTCCACAAGATTCGGATAAATTATCTGAAAAACGCCGAAGCGTCGAGCGGCTTCCGCAAAAACGCTTGCAAAACCTCAATCGCCAGCTCGCGCGACATTGATTGCTACCGCGTAACGGACTCACCGGCTTTGGTTCCCACCGGCGTCGAATTTCCATTGGGTTGTGATGAATCGTTTCCGGCTTGTTTTGCCCGTTTGCGAGCGTTTTTTTTGCGCCAGTGCTTGTGAAAAGCAGCCATTGCCCTTTCGAGCCAGCCCGGATCGGCCAGGTTGCGGGCCAGGGCGTCACGCGAATAATGTTTGACGCAATAACGGTCTGGACGGCCCAGCGGCTTAATCAGGCCCTCGCGTGACAAGGGCGGAATATTATGCGCCGCAATGCCCAATGCTTTGGCCACCATTTCCTTGGTCATGACGGCCGGGTATTCGGCCAGCGATTGCAATTTGAAGGGTGAATCATCAGTCATACGTTCTCCTTGGTTAAAGTGATGGCGACGGCGGCAACGTGAGTGTTCAGCGTCTCGGCCAGGCGGCGATCCGCCGACTTCACAAATTTCAATTCATATTTCTGGACGTTCTGTTCGAGCCGTTTCAGGCCGCTGCCCAGGACCACCACATCGGCGCCTGCGAACCTAATCAGCATTTTTTCAGGCGGGGCGTCCGGCTCCTTTTCCAACGCCGGATTGGAATTCCGCTCGGCATATAAGAACTGCGCGTAAGGCAGTAAATAGCTGGTGCCGTCATCGGCCAGCGCATTGAGTGCGGCGACAGTTGAATCCCGGTCGAAGCAGGGATTGTCGCGCGGGCTAGACACGGATGGATTGTCGTTGGGATTCAACTGGCTTGATTTCATGGATACTCCTTTCGGTTGAAATGGCTTGGGCAACGCGCTGGCGGAACCGTTTCAGAAAACGATTCCCGCGCTGCAAAATGGTTTGCACAAAATCGCGTTGCGGCAGTGTCGGCTTGGCTTCAACCGCTGCGAGCCGCGCGCTGGAATCAGTGACATGCGAGCGGAGCAAGTCACTGTCATCGGTGAAAATCCGGCAACGTTCGCGCCCGCGCGAGATGCTGACGTAAAATTGTTCACGGCTAACGGCGGGTAGCGAACGCGACGATGCCACCACCAGCACCTCATCCACAGTCTTGCCCTGGGCGGCGTGCGACGTGACGGCATAGCCGTGAGTGAAAGTGCGATAGTCGGACGGAATCACCCGGCCATCGGCCAGCAGGATTGAATCGCCTTGAATGGCCTTGACCTCGACCAGTTCACCATTCACAAAACGTTTCCGCCAGTTGGATTGCAGGAGCAATTTGTCCCCGGCAGCGACGTTCAATTTCCGTTTTTCGCCCACATCAAAGCAGCCGGCGCCTGTGCCCAACGGGAAATGATTTTCAGTGCCATCGGCGCGTTGAACTTTCAGGGCGTCATTTTCGACGGCGACCACGGAGACCATTTCATCGTTTTCAAAATCACCGCAGCGCCGATGGAACCGGACTGCTATGCCGGAACGATACTGCCTCGCATCACGTTTCTGTGCTTCCGTCCACGACAACGAATCGAAAACTTGAAATTCCTTTTCGTTAGTAGCCAGACGACTGGATGATTTCAATTCGGCCCGGACTTTTTCCGTCACCGCCTCGATTTCCGCCCAAGTGGGCGCAACCAGCAGCGCCGATTTGTTTTCCGCCAACGCTTTCAAATACGATTTGGCCGCAGAGTCATGAACGTTATCGCCCGACAATTCGGCAACTGCATCCATGCGCTCCAACTGCGCGAACGCTTCCGCCGTGCGTTTTCGCGCCGCCAGTTCCACGGCCTTGCGATATTCGGCTTTGCGTTGCCGCCGGATGGCTGTCAACTGGCCGGACTTGAAATCGGAATGCTGTTCCAAAAGTCGCAACGCATCGCCACGAGGAACTGAACTGTGCTGGCCAGTGTCGCCCGAAAGGACGATTCGGCCCTCTTTGACCAGATCAAACAGCCGCATCATATCATCCATGCCGACTGCTCCGGCTTCATCCACCACGACCAGCCTGTGCTTGAGCAATAACGATTTGGATGACAGCAGGCTTTGCAGCGTGATTGCCTCAAATCCCTCTTTTCTCAACACATCTGTCGCCGCTGCCGTCGGCGCACAGAATAGCGGCTGAACCCGTGCCTCCTTGCAGGCGGCGACCAGCTCGCGTAGCGCCGTGGTTTTGCCGGTGCCCGCCAATCCCTTTAGTCCCGTAATCCGGTCACTGGTTCGCAGGACATGGTAAATCGCCCGGCGTTGATCTTCGCCCAACCAGTCGGCAGGCCGGTAGCCCGGATGCAAGGGCGCTGCCGAATCGCACCCGGCGTTGACCGTCTGAATCAGACTCAATTCCGTCGCCAGAATTTCCCTGGTTGAAAATCCGCGTTCTGTTTTGATCAAACCTTCGGAATACTTCACCGCCGCTTTCAACTGGTTCAAATCCACTTCGCCCAGGCGATGAGACAACGCCACGTTCAACAGTTCATGCTCCGGCACCACTGATTTGCGCTCGAAGACGTGCTCAACGGCATGGTTCAGGGCATTTTCGTCCATCAAGGCGATTCGTGGCAGGCTCAATGGGCAGGCAGACGAGCGAAGTTTTTGCAGAGATTGCTGCTCATCGGCGGACAACTGCGCCAACTGCCGTTCTCTGACTTCCGCTGTCGAAATGCCTTTGATTTTCTTGGCCCGGCTCTGATGCACCGCCAAGGCAATGGCATCATTGGAAAGTTTGTGCCCCAACCGTTCTTCCATTTCCTTGACCACCGCATCGCGCTCCTGTGAGCGTTTGGAAAAGCGTTTTAACACGTCGTCGCTGACGTCTTCGATTTCAAAACCATGTTTCGCGGGAACAGTCCGATAGCCAATCTCCTGAACCCTTCGCGCCAGTTCATTTCGATAGACCGCAGTGCCGTAACGGATGGCGTCATACATCCCGCGCGCTTGCAGGGCTTTCCAGCACTTCTCATTTTCATCGAACGTGGCGTTGAATACGGTAAAATGGGTATGCAATAACGGGTCCAGCGCGCGGGAACTGTCATGCACGAACGCGGCGGCAACCAAATTGCCGGTGGTTCGGTCCTTTTGGTTGCCGTTCTTCCGCACCCGCGCCGCGGCGAAAGTTTCCAGTTCGCGGAACGCGATCCTGGCGGCTTCCTCATGCGCTTCAATCAACCGCTGGTCATCAAGCGTCACCGCCAGCACGGAAACTGATTTGGGCGCGGAACAGGTAAAATCGTAAAACACCCGGCGCCTGTCTTTTTCCAGTTGGCGCTGCGTCAGGCGTTCGCCGGTTTGGGGATTGAGATTTTCACAGAGCGCGCAAAATTGCTCGCGGGTGACGGTGTTCTTCAGTCCCAGCCGTTCGGTGCCGATGCCGATCCACTGGCCGGGGCGGATTTCGCCGGCGGCGTAGTAATCATTCTGCGCCAGATGCTCCTCGAAATACTTCTCGGCATCGGCCAGATTTTTCTGCGCGATAGCAGTGAACATACGGCGCAAATCTAACCGTTTTCAAACACGGCTTTGTTCATATTCCGAACAATTTTCAGTTTCTCTTCATCTGTCATTTGGCCGCATCGTATTCCATGCTGGTTGGTCGAATGTGTCCCAAAGGCACAAAATGAAAAATTCCGACGCTGCCAATCAACGAGCCTATCGGATTTGCGGGGCCGGCCTGTGCGCTTCCCACACAACTTTCGCGTCGCCAGAGGTAGCTCTAGGGTCGGCGATGTCGGCACGGGCAACGACTACGTGCCATGACTTTCATAGCCGCCATTTTGCCGGAAATGTTTCCCGCCTTTGTGCAATGATTGCACAAAATGAAGGAACGGCATTCGCTGGAGAAACTCCCAAACCCGTTGGTGTTTTCGCTCCTACCGGCAACCGATGGTCTGAAGTTATTTTCATCATGACGGGGGACTCTGGCAGAAAGTGGCGGACCGCACTTGCAAACTTTGCAGAATCTGCGCCATTTCCCGGTCCTGCCGGGGAAAGACTTTTCCCGAAGTGTTTTGAATCGCCGCCCCTGATTTTCGACGCCGGTCAAAAAGCAATTCGCGATGCCGGAGGCAAATCCGCTTTGATGATGCCGGCATGAATGGCAACCGCTTGCGACAATGTTCATACCTGCCATTTTGCCGCAGATTTTCCCCTCCGTGGTGTAAGTGATACACCAAATGAAATTGGCCGATGATTTTCTCATACGGCACCAGCATGGCAGATAATTCAACCGCGTTTGTGCAATGGGGTTACACAATATGAAAGGGTGAAAAACGACGGGAAAAACTGCAAAACTCATTGATTTCATTGGTGATTCACCACTTGCACGCGGTAAAAACTGAAAAATTGTTGCGACGGTGATGCCCTCCGGCGCTTTGACTGGCCGGCTTTCTTCCAGGTATTCAGAAACCGGCCAGACAAATCGCCTTGCCACGAAACCTAAACGGTTACGCACTCAACGGGCGTTCTGAAATCCGCTCCATTCCGCTGTCGTCCGTTCAGGCCACTTCCGATCTGCTCCATTCCGCTTCCGATTTCTGAGCCGCCCGTTCAGTGCGAAAGAAAATGCACTGCGGCGAAACGGTCACCAAAACCGAAACATCGGAGCATTCACAGCCCAACGAAGCAGAAAACCATACGTTCAAACAGCGAGAAAAAATGAAGTATTGCTAGACGCATGAATAAAGTTTCGAGGGCAGACACCATCCCCTACCAGATTCGGTAGGAAAAAATGCGGCCCGAAACCAAGCGACAAAAAACAACTAAAAGCGACAACGCATTTGTCACTTTTCGTCGCATCCACTTCTGAAATGTCGTCGGCATTCGCCGCTTTTCGTCACTTGAATTTGTCGCCATTCGTCGCCCTTTGCCGCTACCTGCGGCGTGATTTCATCTCACTTTAACTTTCACCTGCTCTCTACCATCGTTTTTCATCACCGGGCTATGCTGGCCGGTGATGACTGAAACGGCACATCAAAAACGCGGCGGCAAACCGTTCCACAGCATTTTGGAACCGCACTTCGATTTCATCCGCGAGCTGCGCCAACGGCGCAAGACGTGGCAGGAAATCGCCGACTTGCTGTTGAGTGAAAAGGGCATCCGCGTCACGTTTCATGCTCCGTATCTATTTTACCGGCGCAGATTGAAGCGGGCAACCAAACCGCATTGGGAAGATGCGGAAAATAATTCCGAACTCCAACCCGCCCGCCCCAACACAGCGGCCAGCCGGCCGCAATCCCGCCAATCGCCGCTGCCGCCGAATCCCGATTTCAAACGTCCCGACCTTTCAAAATTCAACATGGACCACTTCACATGAACAACAACATTATCAAACGCATCCATATCAATCCCCAATCCAAAGGCAGTCTGGGCAAAAGTTTCGAGGCCGAATTTCGCACCGCCTGGCTGGATTATCACCAAATCGCTTGGAACGGTTCTGACCTTGATGATCGGCACCATTCATTCTGTGATCGCCATCCCGAACGAGTGCAGTTCCACAAACTCGGCAGTGAGGATGAAAGCAAATCCACCTTGCTCGGTTTATTCCGCAACGTCTCGCGCAATGATACGCCGGTTCATGTCATTGATTGCCGGGCGCAAGCCGACGGCCTCATCGTGCAGGCGTTGGATTCATTGCAGTTGATCGAATCGCTCGCCGCGCAGGGCATCCGCTTTACGTTCTTTCTGTTTCCGAGCGAGGACACCGAGAGCATGAACAATTTGCTCGAACTGTTTTATTTCGCGGGCGACCGCGTGGATTACGTCATTGTCCACAACCCAGCCAAGGTTAGAACGAACTTGTTCAAAAAATCTGCCATCGAAGCCGAGCTGAAAAAGTTCGGGGCGAAGGAGCTGACGCTGCCGGTGGTGACTTCCATTACGTTGCTGGCCATCAAACGTGCGGAGGCGAAGGCCGGACGCAAATTGAGCTTCGCAGAAGCAGCCACGCCCGGCACTTCCCATCTGGAATTGATGCTGGCTGGCGAGATGCAATGGGCGATACAGCAGATGTTCCGGCAATACGACGCGGTTGCCGATTTGCTGGTGCCATCGGAACAGATGCCAGAGATTGAACCGCAGTCCGAACCGGAAGCGAAACCAGCTCGCTCCAAACAGCCCATGCTCAATTTGGGTGAATGACGTTATGGATTTGGACAAGGACGATTTGGCGGTGCTGTGCGCCGGGATGACCAAGGACGAAGTGGATCGGGTTCACCGGCTGTTGCACGAATGGAATATCGGGCCGGATGCCAGTTTTCCGGTGCAACTGGCTTTGTTGACATGCGCGCAGTTGCGGGCGGCGGCCAGTATCCCGCGCTCCATCACCGACAGTAAGAAATGGCTGGAGCAACATCTGGGCGAATATAGAAAACAAACCGCCGCGCTCACCAATGATTTTGCAGGCATGGTGGACACCAAGCACGGCGAACTAAAAGACATCGTTCTTAAACACGCTGAAACCGTGAAACGTGATGCGCTGTTCGTCAGCAACCGGCTGGTGGACGCCAATGACGTTGCCAAAAGCATTCAGAAAAATCTGCACTGTGCCGTGGCCGAATGGAATCAATCCCAAGACGCCTTGGCACGCGAACGGCAGCGGTTTGAAAAAGTCTGCCAAAAATTGGACGATGCCATCAATCTTCGCGGCCTCCACTGGTATATTGTGGGCACGCTGGCAGCCTGTGTAGTCGCCCTGCTGATTGGTCACTACGTTTGGCATCACTGAAATCTGCATTGAATGCCGGGGAACCATCATGCGCGCGCGAATCCGGTTTCCATTGTCTGTCGCCGGTCGATTCGTCAAGGTGCTGCCCTCTCCCCTCATCTCCACCGTTGACAAAACCGCCCGGCTCCGGGGCTGGCCGCTTAGGATTCGGCGCGCGGAGAAGTGTTCACGACTGGTCCAAAAATTTGAGTTAATCGCCAAGTCATTTCAAGCGCGCTAGGCAGTCAGCTTATGGGCATGGGTGATGACTTCACCCAGGTCAATCCCAATGGTTTCGGCGACTTGAGAAATTTTTCTTGCATTCAATTTACTTTTTGCAATAATCAAAATTACTGGATGTTGTTTGGTTCAGAAAGCTTTAACAATTTTTGTTGAAATGAACCGAATACAAACGCAAATCACTTTCGAAAACCCGCTGCGAAGGATGTTTCGCCGGAGCGCCGGTTTCACTCTTGTCGAACTTCTTGTGGTCATTGCCATCATTGGAATTTTGGCGGCCATGTTGTTGCCCGCGCTTTCGGCTGCCAAAGAAAAAGCCAAACGAACGCAATGCCTGAACAATCTCAAACAAATTGGAATCGGCATGACAGTTTATGCGGCGGACAATCAGGATCGTGTGTTGCCGGCAAAACGTAATAATCCGGCAGACCCGAATAATTATAGTTTTGTGCAAATTTGTGTCGAACCTCCGCTGGCGGCCTCCGCAAAAACAGTTGGTTTGGAAGTTGAGTCAAATGCATTAAGCGTTTGGACTTGCCCGGATCGTCCAGGGTTGCCGGTTTATGAAAAAGATTTCGAACAGTGGGTGATTGGTTATCAATATTTTGGAGGGATAACAAATTGGGTCAACCCAAGTTTCCGAAAAGGCATTGCTTCAAGAAGTCCGGTGAAACTTTCGCAATCGAAGCCAGCTTGGTGTCTGGCTGCGGATGCCGTAATGAAGGTCGATGGGAAGTGGGGAACGATCATTCCATCCAGGCCCTATGTTTTTGGAAATATGCCGCAGCATCATGGTCCCCTCTCTTTGGTGCCCGTTGGTGGCAATGAAGTTTTTGCAGATGGTTCAGCCCGATGGATTAAATTTGAACAAATGTATTTTTTGACAACCTGGCAGGGGCTGGAGGATGCACGGCAAGCCTTTTTTTATCAAGATACAAGCGATTTTGAGCCTGCGCTTATTGATGCGTTGCCCAAGTTGGCATCGTCAAATTTCCGATGAAATTGATCCAAAAATTGAACGCTTCCAAAAAATTTGCCGATGGTTTCAATCGAACTGACCTCGGAGTGATGATTTTTGTCCTTGTCGTTTTAGGATTGCTGGCGACCGCCTTCGCAGTTCATATGCAACAAGCCCGTTCTTTGGCTCAATGTGCCGCAAATTTGAAGAATTTAGGCCTCGCAATGACATTGTATGCCAAAGACAACAGCGACTCTCTGCCTTACGCCTTCATTAAGTACAATGACAACACATCAAAAAGCTGGGACACATTGATTTCGCCATTCATAAACTCTGAAAATTCATCCATCGTAAGTTCTTCTCCGTCTTCTGATGTAAGCAAGCAAATGTTTTTGTGTCCGTTGGATACGATTGATGGGCAGGGAAAAACACGCCGCACTTACTCGATGAGCGCGCATGACATGGATAAGAAAAATTGGCCTCCAGGTTCTTCAAACGACACCGGCGTAGGCTTGTGGTGGTCGGATAAAGACACTGACGGAAATGTGACTTCGGGAAATGCAGCTTTGACAAATGTAATTTCAGCCAATGGCCGCATTCCAAAAATCCGATTGGCTATGATTTCCGCGCCTGTCGGCACACTTCTTTTAACCGAGCAGGCCAATTCGTTTAATGTCTTGTTCAATTATTCTCACGCAACGATTAGTCGGGGAGACAATCAATATATGGACGCGCTCTCCACAAAGGTAAATCCGTATCATCATGGAAAATTTAATTTTTTGATGGTGGACGGACATGTCGAAGCGTTATATCCGACAGAAAAACCCGGAATGTGGACAATTCGACCGGACGACTAAATCAAAAGAGTTTGGCCTGTTAAAGATGTTTCGGGCGTTATGATCAGAAAAATCGAAAATTATTTCATTTGGCTGGCCGCTGTGTTGCTATTTATCATGGCTGCGGCTGAATTATCCAGTGCGTTCAATAACGAACAATTTCTCGATCAACCCGACCCGTTTTTATTTATCTCCAGCCGATATATTTTGATTTTAACTGGCTTTATTGAACTTTTGCTTTCAGCATTTCTATTGATGGCAAAAAATCGCTCATTGAAACTTGGATTACTCGCGTGGTTCGCAACCAATCTTCTCGTTTATCGAATCGGTTTACAATGGCAGGGCGCGCCAAATTATAGCGATTGTCTCGGAAATTTTAATGACTGGTTGCCAATCCCGCCTCGAATCCTTCATGTTATCATGGTTGGAATTTTAATTTTTTGGCTCACTGGCAGTTACGGATGTCTGATTTTCAATTGGCTCACAAATCGAAAATCCGTTGAAACTAAATCCATCGTCGCCGGCACGCTCAAAAGCACATAACCCAAATGGAAATCAAATTCAATTGTTCCAATCCGGAATGCCGCAGGCGAATTTCCGTTGACGAATCCATGGCCGGTCAACCTCTGGCCTGTCCCGCCTGTGCCACAATGCTGCAAGTCCCTGCTTCGGCCGATATCAAATTTAACTGCTCCAATCCCGATTGCGGGCAGCACATTGTCGTTGACGTCTCTGAATCCGGTCGTTTTGTCAAATGTCCTTCCTGTGGCAAACCATTGCAAGTTCCCGGCCCGCCGCCCAAACCAACTTTTTCCAGATTACCGGAAAAAGAAACGCCAAAAATCCTGCCGATGCCAACACAGCGCCCGCTTTTATCAGCTTTCAAACGATTGCTTTTAGGTTGGGGAATGGGCGCGGCGTTGTTTGCAATTCTCATCATCGGATTACATCTGCGCTCTTCTGCCGCGTTGCCAAAGAATTTTAACGCAATGCTGAATGAAATTTCATCAATCGGAACTTTCCGCGCTGCGCCAATCGCAAATCATGCTGGGACCGAACTTTTGTATGCGCGGGAAACCACAAACGGCCTTGGCTTTTTCATCGTTGACCTTGCCACGCTTCAACGACATCAAATTGGGCTCATAGACAAGCCAGTGGGAAGTCCTTCCGGTTATTTCGCCTTAATTGGCTGGTCGCCGGACGACCGTTATGTGGCGTTCACGGTGGATCGCAATAATGACCAGCTTGTCGCGATTTGCGATGGAGACACGGGAAAACTTCAAAAATCATTCTCCTATCATGATGCGGTCAATTCAGGCGCTTTCGGCGCGCGCGCCATCATCAAAGAAGGAGTTTGGCTCACAAGCGATTCACTCGTGCTGATGAGTGTCTTTCATACTCTTTATTTGGCTGACTTGAACACCGGCCAATTGAATGAACTTCAAGCTAACATTTCCCTCAATAAATCTCCTCCATACACGCTGACACGCATATCTGACCGCGACGTTGCCTATGTTGACCGTGGTAACATTTGGGATTTAGACATTGCCACAGGGAAGGCCTATCAATTGACTCAATTGACCAACGCGACAATCGAATGGCTGGATTACAGTCCGATTAACCGGAAATTTCTTTTTTGCATGGCCGACCCTGACGATGGTGGCGAAAGCCTAAATCGTTACCTTTATCAATTCGATTCAAATACTTCAACGCTCACGCGATTAACACGCACTCATACATTTAAGGGGCAATGGATATACGGCGATACCGGCATCGCTTATGTTGGCCTCAGAGGAACGGGAAATTTTCTTGCAATCGAACCCAAAGACCCGGCATTGCGAACAAATCTTTTTTTGAGCGGACGCGTGCAGGATATGGACTTGATCGGCGGCAATATCCTTGCCTATGGCGTCGCTCCTAAAAAAGACAAAATTTATGCGGTTGCTTCTGTTTCTCACGAACCGTTGGGGATTTGGGAATACGACATCGCGAATCGCAATCTTCGGAACGTAGTTCCCGGCATGGAACGACCTTTTGTTTTTAGCAAGGTTATTCCACCTATTGAAATGGTGGTTTCCAATTCGGCGGGCGAACAGGTTCCATATTATATTCTTCCGCCCGCAAAATTGGATCCACAGAAAAAATATCCTGTGGTGATTGACCAGCCTACCGATGACCGATGCGAGCAAGGCTCTCAATTTCTGGCCAATGTCGGAATTTACTATGTTTCCGTCAACCGTCACGGCCTTGCCAGTTTTGAAAACCTTGGCACTGCGTATGATGATGTTCTGACCGTGTATGATGAATTGCTGAAAAATCCGAACATTGATCCGCATCGCATTTATCTTTCCGGTCCCAGCGCCAGCACGAGCATTGTTTCTCAGTTGGTGATGAATAATCCGGCAATGTGGCGTGGGATGCTTCTCTTGTCACCGGCTGAATTTCCTCAAGTTCCAGAAGTAGCAACAAACTTTCCAAACATTTTTGTTTCGATTGGGGAAGAGGACGGCAAAAATTATTTACAAGAAACGGCGCATCTCGCGCGGGAGGCATTTAGTCAGGACATGAGAATGAAGGTTGTCTATCACAAGCACGCCTCTCATATTTTTAATAATACCGAACTGATTAAAGAGCGATACGAAGCTTTGGCAAAATTCATTCTGACAGATTATTGAAAAGTCAATGAAGGGAAAGAATGAACACAAAATTAAAATACATTAACGATTGGCAAAAGCTGGCACAGGAAGCAAATTGGTCGGTTTCGACTTTGGCAAAGAAATGTGGCGTTTCCACTCGAACGTTAGAACGATATTTTGTAAAAAATATGTGCAAACGTCCAAAGGCATGGCTTTTTGAACAACGACAGAGTCGCGCAATCGAATTATTGCGAAGCGGCTCCAGCGTCAAGGAAGTGGCTGGATGTCTTGATTACAAACATCCCAGCCATTTGACCAACGGACTGAAAAAACAATTCGGCCAATGCCCTGCTAAAATACTTTCCTATGCATGAGAAAAATCATTGAATGTCGCGTTTTCGCAGATATTGTCGCTTTTTTGCAGATGATTTTGCTTTGAGTGCAAAATTTTTTATTGTTTAATAAAATTGCATATTATGGCGTGCAAATCAATCTGTTAAATGTGCAATAGCATTCAAAATGCCGCCGATTTGGAATGGCCAGCGACCGACCCGGCCAACGTTGGAGTGCGTGGAGAATTTCTGCTCGGGTATTTTCCCGTGTCCCGCTATGGCGGCAATCATACGCCACCCAAAACCACCTACACCGCAAACACCGGGTAAATAAACGATGAATCAAAATAAATCCAAAATTAGTTTGGAAAGCGATACCCTAGCAAAGAAAGAAAACACAGGACAATCAGGAAATGTGAATAGCCGTGTTAGTCAATGGTTTCACAGTTTCGCCGGTGTAATATTATTAATTTATGCAGCGTCACATTTTGGATTTCTTTTTATTCCTGATGAACATCACAACCTACACAACATAGTTTTCCCATTGGTGACAAATTGGGTTTTGTATCTCATTGTCGGTTGCATAGAGATGGCAGTTGGTATTGTATGTCTTAAAATTCGCGGTCATTTCTTGGTAAATGTCGCTCTTCTGACTTTTGTTGCCGCCATGCTTTGGTATAAGTGGGCGTTCTACTACCTTGGAGGTTCTTATTGTGGCTGCACTGGTTTGTTGGGAAGATTGTTTCATTTAAAAAAACAGGCAGAAAATATTGTACCGCTAGTGACGCTGGGGTTACTTACATTTAGCACTACACCTTGGTTGTATAGAGGTTTTCGGGAGTTCGTAAACCTCAAGGTAAGGGCAACCGTTTTTTTTATATTGCTAGTGTGCCATCAAGCGTTTGGCAGTGAAATTATCCAAATGAAAGGCACGATAGATTGGCAAGACTATGTTCCTGCAACTGGAAAGCCTGTTGCTAAATACCAAGGACATCACAAATTTGTTGCAACAATTCAATGGCCAGCATGGAAAATATGCATTACGAATGTTGAACGTCCTCAATGGTGGGCGGAATTAGTGTGCGACGGCACCAACACTTATTTTATACAGCCGAAAACAAAGTATGGTTTTTTGGCTAAAGGTGCAGATAAGAATCCATCCACCGATACGCAAACAGTGGTGATAGATAAATCGCCGGGCTTTCCTCGCGAATTTGATGAGATGGAAGCATCCATTGGATGGTTCACATTTGGATTGTCGCCAAGATCAATTTATACCAACAATATTGGATTGATAGATATGCCCGTTCCAACCTCATCTGCGCGGGACAACTTGAAGTCATACGGTTATAAGTGGCTCATAACATGGTCCGATGATGGAAAATATGCAAAAGAAGCTGATGCTGTTCGCGATAAGGCTCTTGATTTAAGCGATAAAGAAGAGATGCTCCGTCCGAATTTAGACTACCCAGAAACACTGGCAAAGTATAACGCATACTTGCAAACGCTCCGTGTCAGAGAAGCTACTCCGAATGGATTTATAAAATTTCACTATACCGCGGAAGAGTGGTATCATACTAATAATATTCTGATACCAACGGCTTCAAAGGTGGAGGTCTATTGGTGGGACATGAGCAAAAAAACTTATCAGTTTCCTTGGCATGTAATCAAATTAAAGGCGACAGATATAACTTTCAACTCGGAAGAAAGTAATTTGCTTCCGGAAATCTCTATGCCAACAGAGGTCAGAGATTACCGCTATAAAAAAGCCAATGAAACTCGCATCTTTAAGTATGCAGAATATACACTAAATAACGGCGATTTTTGGAAGAGTGATAACGATCCGGCGATTTTGAACCAAGTTTCGGATTATCTCAAACATGGGCGAAAATATACGACCTTTTCAAATCAAAAAAAGGAATGGGTGGCGTGGACGCTGCTTATAACAGCGATATCGCCACTGGTAATTTTGGCCTTAATTTCCCTCAAAAACAAAACAAAGAAACCAACAAAATGATAACAAATGAAAACTACACACATAATACTTATGGTGGCAGCAATTATAATGACAATTACAGTTAAAGCTGCCAACTGTAGCGGAAGTCAATGCTCAGAAAGTAGCGCCTGTGATATGAGCAGCGGCAATGTATATTGTGCTCCAGATGGTAGTCAAAGTTGCGTCTGCCAACTAACATATCCCCTTGGTTACTGTGATTGTTTGGGAGCCTGACCGAAACGAAATCGTTTCAATTTGGTCTTTAAGTTAAACGCTAGCCGCGTGCCTATTAGACAGTATGCAATGGATTGGCGGCGTGGCATGAAAGTCGGATTGCTAATGGCAATTGTGGCTTTGTGCCTTTTTGAGTTTGTGTTGCATCGTCAAAGCGACGTTTTTCAAGAATTTCAAATTGAATTGCTATCGTTTCGATGGATGTTATTGGTCTGCGTCGCCATCTGGTGCGGCACTTTTGTTTTTCTGACGTTCAGTTTGAATGATTTGCTGTTAATCGGCTTGCTTCTCATCGCCATAGCTGCGTATTTCATTACCGCCTACGCGTCGAGTTTGCCAGCGATGGATGCCGTAACGTTTTTATTCGGCGCGACGTTGGGCAAGGCAGCGTGTTTCGCACTGAAAGCGGAGAAAGAAGTCAGAAGTCAGAAGTCAGAAGTCAGAATTTTTCTAATAGGGCTGATTGGCTTGCTGGCTTTTTCGTCGTGGTGGCATTTGGATATGACGGGGAATTTTTATCACGGGCCGCGGTGGATGGGGCTTTGGGATAATCCTAATATCTACGGAATGATGATGAGCGTAGGGTTGCTGCTCGCAATCGGCTTGCTCGCAGCAAGTCTAAAGTCCAAAGTCCAAAGTCCAAAGTCACAGCAATTCTTGCGAATTATTCTTTTCATTGCAGCGGGAATGATGGCGGTCGGTTTGTTTTTCAGTTACAGCCGTGGAGCATGGCTGGGAACTGCCATCGGCCTGCTGTATCTAGCGAAGACTCGTTGGAAATTCAAACGGCGGTCTTTTCTGCTTCCTGCCATCTGTTTTTTGCTTTTGATTTTCGGCATCTGGTTTTTCTGGAACACGCCGCGCACCGCGCCGTGGTATTTTCAGCGGCTGGATTTGAGTCGAGGTTCCGTGCAACACCGTGTCGCCGCATGGAAAGCAGACTTTGAAATCATGCGGGATCATCCCTTCGGCGTTGGCTGGAACAAAACGGTTGAAATTTATGAGAAAAATTATTCACCGCCGGAAAACGGCGCGGCGGCCATTACCACGAACGATTATTTGATGTTGGGAACGCAGTTGGGCATTCCGGCGTTGCTTTATTTTGTTGCTTATGTCGCGTTGCGACTAGGAGTTGGAAGATGGAAGTTGGGAGTTGGGAAAAATCGCCCACACCTCACCCTGCCTCGCCGGTTCAGTTTGTTTTTTTCCCGACAACCTTCATCCGACCTGCGGCCACCTTCTCCCGCTCCTGCGAGAAGCAGAGAGGGAACGGCTCGCGAGGACGCTCGCCCCACCGCCACTTTGGACTTCGGACTTTGGACCTTGGACACAACGCAAGTCGCTTGTCACGCTGCCGTTGTAGCCATGCTGGTAGAATTTTGGTTTGATGGCGGTTTATTTGAACTGCCAACGGCAACGGTTTTCTGGATTTTGCTGGAATTGGGTCGAAGTGATTTCACATGAATCAGCGCCTCCAATCGAAAACCAAGAGCAACGTGAGCATTGCGCTGAATTTATGAACT
>Ga0335085_10006923_pt1 | contig 17758 bp, 21 predicted proteins | sample Lox_Sample_45_FD_206712 | JGI IMG/M metagenome (GOLD analysis project Ga0335085, IMG submission 206712) | Soil microbial communities from Loxahatchee National Wildlife Refuge, Florida, United States - Lox_Sample_4.5 | ecosystem: Environmental > Terrestrial > Soil > Wetlands | place: USA...
CTGATGGACAAGTTTGTCATTCGCGGCGGAAATCCGCTGGTGGGAACAATACGCGTATCGGGCGCCAAGAACTCTGCTTTGCCCTGCATGGCTGCGGCCATCCTCACCGAAGAAGACGTGACGCTGGAAAATATTCCGCAAGTGCGCGATATCGCGACAGAGCGGAAACTGCTGGCTTCAATGGGGGCCACAGTCGAGGCTGGTTCCGGCGCGAACCACCATCGCATCACGATCAGTTGCCGCACACTTTCCGACCCTGTCGCGAAGTACGAGATCGTGAAGACGATGCGCGCAAGTTCGCTGGTGCTGGGGCCGCTGGTGGCGCGCACGGGGATGGCCCGGGTGGCGATGCCGGGTGGATGTGCGATCGGTGGAAGGCCGATCGACCTGCATATCAAAGGCCTGGAGAAGATGGGCGCCACGATTGTGCAGGAGCACGGCTATCTGGAGGCGCGGGCGGAGCGGCTGAAGGGTGCACACCTGGTTTTCGACAAGATCACGGTGACGGGTACTGAGGATCTGCTCATGGCCGCAGTGCTGGCCGAAGGCGAGACCATAATGGAGAACTGCGCGCGGGAGCCCGAGGTAACGGATGTAGCCGCTCTGCTGACGGCGATGGGGGCAAAGATCGAGGGCGCAGGCACATCGACGATTCGAGTGCAGGGCGTGACGAACCTGCACGGTGGGACCTATCGCATTCATCCTGACCGGATTGAGGCAGGGACATTTCTGGTGGCAGGTGCGATCACATCAGGCGATCTTCAGGTGGCGGATTGCAATCCGGATCATCTGCGCTCTGTGATGGCGAAGCTCGAAGAGGCGGGCGCTAAGGTCGAGGTCGTGAAGCCGGACACGGTGCGCGTACAGTCGGACGGAAGGTTGAAGGCAGCCGATATTTCGACCGAGGAGTATCCGGGATTCCCTACCGACATGCAAGCGCAGTATATGGCGCTGGCGACACAGGCCGAGGGCGTAAGCCTGGTGAAGGAAAACATCTTTGAGAACCGATTCATGCATGTGCAGGAACTGGTGCGGATGGGCGCGAATATCAAAGTGGATGGGCGCACAGCAACCGTGCGCGGGAGGACGCCGTTGAGCGCGGCGGCGGTGATGTGTTCTGATCTGCGTGCTTCGGCATCGCTGGTGCTGGCGGCGCTGGTAGCCGACGGCGAATCGATTCTGGATCGCGTGTATCACATGGATCGCGGCTACGAGAGAATTGAAGAGAAGCTGCGGAGTGTGGGTGCGGAGATTCAGCGGCTGGGGAATATTTTTCCTGCCAAGAACGATGAGGCCGCTGCGGATTGAGCGCTGGATAAATACTCAGCGCCAGCTGACGGCGAGGTGCCAGCGCAGATTATACAAAGCGGTCTTGTGAAGGACGCGCTCATACTCGGCGAGATCGCTGAGGACGTGGCGAGTTTCGGATCCGAGTGCCGCGGGCGTGGATTTAAGGAAGCCTGTCAGAGCGCGAACAGTTGTGAGGCCGTCTGTGGCTAAGAACCACTGGGGTTGAGGGAGATGATCGGCCCATTCGGGGTCTCCGGAGCCCTGGTCGAGAAGCAGAGCCATCGAGTTGATGTCTGCGGAGAAAAAATCAAGAAGCGGACTGACCCTGAGGGTAGTCGCAATCCGGTGAAGAGCCTCCTCGTTACGGGCAAGCGCATGCCCGTTAACGAAGATGTCAAAACCCGGGTCCTCGCCTTCAACGACGATGTAGAGGCTCGCTGCCATCCACTTGAGTTTAGTTGAGTTAATAGTCGGGCAGCCGAAGTTCTTCGAATGGTCATCCAAAGAATTACGAGTGGCTTGAAGGTGACGTGGTATTACGCAAGTTTTGCGTTTCAAAGGTTTTGCACCAAAGAGTTATAGGGGCAAGGAAACCAATCGACTTTAAACTATTTGCAAAGGCTTCTCATCAGGAGTAAGTACATTGGACTGGGCGAAACTTCCCGATTTGGCGGCCGTGGCGGCGCTGACGTGTGCGTTTGCTTCTGTAGCGCGCAGAGGGGAGAGTTCTGTCTCGCGTCTCTGGCTGTGGGGATGGCTCCTGATCACCCTGCACTTTGCGGCATTCATGATGCTCTCGTGGCCGGGCAACGCGGGATTGTTTGCGGCGAATGTCGGCCTGGCTGCGCTGGTCGACGCGGGAATTTTATTCATGTACGCCTCGGTGCCCTACCGCAACGAACAGTCGTCGAAGTGGATGCTGTTTTCGCTGATTGCGACGAGCACACTTTACGTTTATGTACTGAATGCAAGCCCGACGCTGGATTGGGCGCTGACTCCGATCTCAATCGCTTTCGGCGGAATTCCCTTGACACTTGCGCTGTATGTGTCTCCGCGCTTTCAGCATGCGCTGCGGTGGATTGTGGTCGGTCTTTTTTCGACGCTGTCTGTGTTTCTGCTGATTTTTCAGCATCGGCCCGGCAATGGGGGCGACCTGGCACTGAACGGCCTTCTATTTGCCGTGTATTTTGGCTGCTGTCTTCACGTGTGGTACGCATACCGCCGCATGACGGCAGGGGCGCTGATCACGATCTTCGGCTTCTTCGGATGGGCGCTGGTCTTTGTATTTGCGCCGTTAATCCTGGCGATCAACCCGGCGGCGAACCCTGAGTCCGAGGTATGGAATCTGCCGAAGTACATCGTCGCGGTCGGCATGATGCTGTTGTTGCTGGAGGACCAGGTAGCACATAACCGGTATCTGGCGCTACACGATGAGCTGACAGGCCTTCCTAACCGGAGGCTATTTCTGGACCGTTTGACGTCTGCGCTGGAACGAGCTCGCCGTACAGGCACCAGAGCGGCGTTGCTGGTCGTCGATCTGGACCAGTTCAAGCAGGTGAACGATTCTCTGGGGCATCAGGCCGGCGACACGCTGTTGAAGGAAGTTGGCGCAATCTTCACGAGCCGCATTCGGAACTCCGATACCGTAGCGCGGACAGGTGGGGATGAATTCTCTCTGATCCTTGAGGACACGACAGATCGAGCGAGCGCCGGACAAGTCGCCATGACCTTGCTGGAGCGTCTGAATGAGCCCTTCATCATTAGAGAAAGGCCAGTCTGGGTGGGCGCCAGCATTGGCGTCGCACTCTTTCCTGACGATGCCACGGACATGGAAGGTCTCTGCGTTGCAGCGGATCTGCGCATGTACAACCAGAAGAATGAAATGCGCGGCTCCATTGACGACGCCAAACAAAAGATTCATGGGCGATCGCAGAGTCAGACGGATCTGCCCACGGACTTCCGGCTGACGGCTGGAAGGCATCTGGCGTGATGACGTTTGCGCTGCCAGGCGGCAATCTGCTTGCACAGCCCGGAGCAAGCGAAGATTTACAGAAATCAAAAGCCCCCGGCATAACGCTCCGGGGGCTTTTCAATTCGTTGAAATAACAGCGGACCTCAGCCCTGACCACCACCGCTGCCGGGACCACGGCCGCCGCGCCGACGCCGACGCCGACGATTATTGTTTGGTCCGGGACGGCCGCCCCCGCTGTTCTGGGGACCACCTGCCGTAACGGGCACTCCGTCAGCGCGGTTGAAGTTCGGCTCGTTCTCTTCGTCAATCTCCTCGGTCTCATCTTCGTCGAAGTCGTCGCCGCCTTCGATCAGGATAGTGCTCTGGTTGGATCGGGGCTGACGCTCATCGTACTCGTGACGCGGCCGTGAGGGAGCAGGCGGTGCAGCAGGTGTCTCCGCCTGCTCTTCCGATGCTTCGCCGGCGGGTGCGGCTTGCGCGAGCTTGGCGCGCTGCTCCTTAATGAGGGCCTTTCGGCTGAGCTTGATGCGATTACCTTCGATGGCCAGAACCTTGACCATCACCTGATCACCTTCGCGCAGTTCGTCCTTCACTTCCTTGACGCGATGCTCGGCGATCTCAGAGATATGCAGAAGGCCGTCTGTGCCAGGGAAGAGTTCGACAAATGCGCCGAACTCGGCGAGACGAACGACCTTGCCCAGGTAGGTCTTGCCAACTTCAGGAACCGCGGTGATGTCGTTGATGATGGCGAGCGCCTTCTTGAGCCCTTCGGCATCGCTGGAGGCGACGCTGACGCGGCCCGAGTCGTCGACATCGATCTTGGCGCCGGTCTGCTCGACAATGCCACGGATGGTGGCGCCGCCCTTGCCGATCAGATCGCGAATCTTGTCGGTGGGAATCTGGATAGTTTCGATGCGCGGAGCGTACTGCGAGCGCTCCTGATGCGGCCCGTCGATGACGGCATCCATCTTGTCGAGGAGGAAGAGGCGGCCGCTGCGCGCCTGCTCCATGGCCTGCTGCAGGATCTCGCGAGTGAGGCCACCGATCTTGATGTCCATCTGCAGAGCGGTAATGCCCTTGCGTGTGCCGGCAACCTTGAAGTCCATGTCGCCGTAGTGGTCTTCGGCTCCGGCAATGTCGGTAAGGATGGCGTAGTCGTCGCCTTCCTTTACGAGTCCCATGGCCACGCCGGCAACGGCGCCCTTGAGCGGAATGCCCGCGTCGAAGAGCGCGAGGCTTGCGCCGCAAACAGAGGCCATCGAGGATGAGCCGTTGGATTCAAGAATGTCAGAGACGATGCGGATGGAGTAGGGAGACTCGTCCACGCCGGGGAGGACGGCAGAGATGGCCCGCTCGGCCAGAGCGCCGTGGCCAACTTCACGACGGCCAACGCCAGTCATGCGGCCGGTTTCGCCGACGCTGAAGGGCGGGAAGTTGTAATGCAGCATGAAGTTTTTGCGCTGCTCGCCCTCGTAGGACTCGAGACGCTGCGCGTCGTCCATCGTTCCCAGGGTCGCCGTGACCAGCGCCTGGGTTTCGCCGCGGGTGAAGAGCGCGGACCCGTGGGTGCGCGGCAGAACGCGAGTTTCGATGGTGATGGGGCGAATCTCGTCGAAGGCGCGGCGATCGGGACGGATGCGGTCCTTGGTCACCTGCTCGCGGAAGAGACGCTCACGAAGTGTTTCGTAGTAGGTGGCGAGCTTCTTCTTGGCATTCGGATCGTCGGCGGGAAGTCCGGCAGCGAGTTCATCCTTGATCTGCTTGATGAGCGCGTAGCTTTCGGTCTTGCCGTGTGTCTTGGTGTCAAGAGCGTCCTTCAAACGGTCGCCGATCTTCGCTTTAAGATCGGCGTAGTAGGCCTCGTCGAACTCGGGCGCGGCGAATGCGCGCTTCGGCTTGCCGGCCTTGGCGACGAGTTCATCAATTGCTGCAACAATCTTCCTGATCTCGTTGTGGGCAAATTCGATAGCGGCGAGGATAACATCCTCTGTCTCTTCCTTGGCGCCGGACTCAATCATCACGATGCCGTCTTTGTGGCCGACCACCATAATGTTGACGGTGGTGGCGGCGCGCTCGGCATAGGTGGGGTTAATCACGAACTCGCCGTCGATGCGGCCGACGCGGACAGCGCCAACCGTTGCGCTGAAAGGGATATCGGAAAGGGCAACTGCCGCCGCGGCGGCGTTGATCCCGACAACGTCGGGGTCGTTTTCCTTGTCAGCCGAAAAAACGAGGGCGATGACCTGGGTTTCATTGCGGAATCCGTCGGGGAAGAGAGGACGGATGGGGCGGTCGATCTGGCGGGCAGTCAGAATCTCTTTTTCGCTGGGCCGGCCCTCACGCTTGATAAAGCCACCTGGAATGCGGCCGCCGGCGTAGGTGTACTCGCGATAGTCGACAGTGAGGGGGAAGAAGTCGATGCCTTCGCGGGGATCGGGCGACGCAACGGCAGTTGCGAGCACAACGGTCTCGCCTGTGGTGACCAGCGCAGCGCCGGACGCCTGCTTGGCCATGCGGCCGGTCTCAAACGACAGCCGCTTGCCGCCGGCAAGGTCGACGGATACTTCATGCTTGGTAGACATAGAGTCCTCGTTTCGTATTGTTCACTTGGGAAACTTGTGCGAAAGATGCGCCGGAGTCAGAGCAACGGTGGGAGACGTGCGGGCGGTGCGCAGTCCAAAAAGAACTGCGCGACCAGGCCGAATGCTCACTCACCTGCGGGGATAGCCCAAGGCGCGAGGCACGAAAACGACGGAGAGGCGCGGACACCTGTTGCGGATCACATCCGACAGGTACACCATGGCCCGAGGTCCTGAAAACAACGGGGGCCGTGACCATGGATCGGTCTGGGCGCTTCCGGTTCAAAGTTTGCTTTCTGCTTACTTCCGAATTCCGAGCTTGCCGATGACGTCACGATACCGGTCGGAGTCGTGGGTCTTCAGGTAGTCCAGCAGGCGGCGGCGCTTGCTCACGAGCATCAGGAGGCCACGGCGGGAAGCGTGATCCTTCTTGTGGGTCTTAAAGTGCTCAGTCAATTCGCCAATCCGCTCACTCAGGATTGCAATCTGGACCTCCGGGGAACCGGTGTCCGTCTCGTGGGTGCGGAAGCGTTGAATCAGGTCGGTCTTCTTTGCAGTCGCCAGCACGGCGTGTGTTACTCCTCTAACGTTCTCAGTCCACTCTCAAGTGTCTACTGTGAGATTACCATGAATGCGGCTTCAGCGCCACGGACGAGCGCTTTCCGCAGAGGGTCCAAGCTGTTGGACTTACAGCGTTTGGGGCAAGGCACGGCGAGCGGGCGATTTGGCAGATGCGCCCTACGGCCCGCTGCCGAACCAGTAATTGGCTCGGGCGACGATGTGCGCGCCATAGTCCTGGGCAGTACGGACACGTATGCTGTGCAGGCCCGGGGTGGGATCGGATGGGCTGAAAGTGATGAGATAGCGGTTGCGGACGTGTTTGGCTGCGTCGACGACGCGCTGCTCAAACGCCTTGTCTCCGGTGAATGTCGTGTATTCCCCGCCGCTTTCCAGGGCGATCTCTTTGGCCACATTTTTCTTGAAGGCTTTTACGGCCATCACCAGCGCCGAGACCATGCTCATGGTGCGATTGTCGCCATTGTCCTTCAGGTCGTGGAGGAACTCGGCGCGCGAAGGCGAGAACGCGACACTCAGGATAAGTGCGTCGGATTGGCCGATCTTGCGGATGAGCGCCTCTGGGCGCGTGTGCTTGCTGCCATGATCGCGCTTTTCACTGATCAGCAGAAGGACGCGCCGGTACTGCTTGGGCTGGGTTTCGAGAAGGTCGATGGCTGAACTGATGGTGTCGAGGATCGCTGCGCCGCCGTCGCCAGGCTCGAGGTGCTCGAAATCGTCGTTCAGCTCGTCGCTCGAGTGAGTGTAGTCGTGGATCAAGTGAGGACGGGAGTCGAAGCCCATGAGAGCGGCCTCACTGCGCGGATCGGAGAGAAAGAGATCGAGGAGCGGCCCGAGCTTGGCGAGCTTGCCGAATTCAAGTACGCTTGCGCCGCCGAGCTCAACGGCAACGACGAGCGCGACGGGCGCGGTATCCATCTCTTCCTGGACATGAATCTTCTGCGGGATGCCGTTGTCTTCGAGGATGAAGTCGGAGGGCTTCAGGCCATAGACGATGCCGCTGCCGCTTTTCTCGACCAGCGTGGGGACGAGGACCTCATTTGTGGTGACGCGAATGGTCGGAGTCTGGTCGGGCGAGGCCGGCATGGGCCTGGGCGGCTCCACCGGCGGAAGCTGCTGCGCCGAAGCGGATGCGCCCGAGAGGCATAGAAGCACCAGGCTGAAACCGAGACAGCGGATCGATGAAATAGGCATGCGATGGGGAGACCTGCTTTTGCTGAGACGGTTGATCGAGGAGCGAGGGTAGCCGGAGCAGGTTTCAGGCACGCCGGCGCGCCTCCTTCTCTACCCTTCCCGTCCAGGCCAGAAAGCTAAGGAGTTCCCAGCGCGAAGTCCAGGCAAAGGCGAGAATGTCCTTTGCTGTGAGAGACTCCGCGGACTTGCCGGAATAGGTCTCGACACGCCAGCGCAAAAATGGGCTGCGCCACGGGGCCAGCCGATGGCCTCGGGTCGCATTCCAGATAAAGCGCAGTGAGTCAAACACGAACCGGTTCCTCTGGGTTCGAGTATAGCCGGGGGACGTGGCGTTGAAAGTTGGGAGAGCGCTAGGAGAGCTTGTCGAAGAGGCTGCCGGAGCCCAGTTGCACAATGATATTTTCGAGGGCGGTTTGCTGGGTTTCAGAGAGAGAGAGCTGGGTGGCGACCTGGGCCAGATCGGCCTGCATCAGGTTGGTCTGCGCGGCGAGAAGCTGAGTTTTTTCGGTGGTAATGGCGTCAGAGGCGGCGGTGAGCCGGGTGATGGAGTTGTCGAGCGTGACGCGCTGCTGCGAGACGTAGTTCAGGGCGGTGTTGAGAGCCTGCGTGTCCTGAACCGAGGTCTGGACGCTGGCGCCGTTGGCATAGTCGGCGATGAGATTGTTGAGCGCCGCGAAGACATCATTGGAGCCGCCCGCGGTGAAGATCTGATTGCCGGGCAGATTGAGCTGGATGGTCTGGCCGTTGGGTGATTGCAGATAGTTGACGTTGCTGTCACCGCTGTAAGTGACGGTGGCCGGAACAGTGCTGCCGGAGGTGGTGAAAGGAGCAGAACTGGTGAGACTGCCGCCAAAGATGTACTGCCCCTGATAGCTGGTATTGGCAAGGGAGAGTACCTCATCACGAATGCCGGCAAGCTGGTTGGAGATAGATTGCAGTTGGCTGGAGTTGAGAGTTCCGTTGTTGGCGCCGGTGGCGAGGGAGATGGCCTGGGTGAGCTGGCTGACAACGCTGCCGAGAGCGGAGTCCGCCACCTGGAGTTGCCCCTGAACGAGGCTTGAAGACTGGGTAAAGGAGTCGTCGCGCTGCATCTGGTTGAGAAGCAGCACATTCTGACCAGCGGCGATGGGATCCTGACTGAGCGAGGTAACGCGCACACCACTGGAGAGCTGGCTGGAGAGCTGCTGCTGGTTCAGTTGGGTCTGATCGAGAGCACTGACGAGATTGGTGATGTAGTGCGGGTCTACGCGCATTGTGTGCTCCGGATGCCATGAAAATTGGGACTGACGGCAGGCCTTAGCCGCGGAGTCCGGTTTCGTGTCGGCCTGACCAAGTTCATGCTCATGAGACCGCGGTCTGCACGCCCAGGTTGAGTGCCGAGGCAATGACGGTGTTGAGAATGGCGAAGACCTGCGAGGCGGCCTGGTAGCTGCGCTCAAACTGCTGCATCGCTGCGGCCTCGTCGCTGAGGTTGACGCCCGAGAGTGCGCTGATCTGGGTCTGGAGTTGAGTAACCGAGGCGCTCTGGGCCGTGTTCTCGGTCTGGACTTCAGAAACTGTGGAACCAAGCAGGCTGACAAACTGCGAATAGTAGTTCGAGGGAGTCTGGCCGTTGATGATGGCCAGATTTGAGAGGTTCGCCATGATGAGGGCGTTGGAGTTATCGCCAGCTCCCGCGCTCGCAGATGCGGCTGCAATGTGGCCGGGATCGGTCATGACCACGCGCATGGAGGCGGCGCTGCCGGTGACGGCGGTGGGCTGAAGAAAGATATCGCCCGCATTGGAGGTATCGCCAGCCAGGTCGGCGCCGGCATTATTTTGGGCATTCACAGCAGAGGAGATGGCGTAGGCCAACTGGTCCAGGCCGGCGAGAGCGTTGGGGATATCGATGTCGCGGGCGGTAAGGAGTCCGCCCAGCTGGCCACCGCCTGTGGTCAGAGAGGAAGTGACGTCGTTGCCGCCGAGGAAAAAGTGCGTGAGCCCACCGGCAGGGCCGGAGGTGAGCTGGAAGCTGGCGGCCTGAGAGACGAGGAGCTGGCCTGAAGTCGTGGTAATCGAGAGGCCGCTGTTCTCCGTGGTGACCTGATTGATGCCGATCAGTTGCGAGAGCTGGGCAATGTCCTGCTGGCGCTGGTCTTCGAGTGCACCGGAACCGCTGGACGGCAGCGACTGGATCTGTTGGTTGAGCTGGGCTATGGCCGAGGTAAGCGAGTTAACCTGACTGGTCAGACCGGCCGCCTCTTGATCGAGCGCAGTCTGCTGCGCATTGAGACTCGCGGCAGCGTTTGAGACATCGCCTGCGAGGGCTGTTCCGCTGGAGAGGACCTGTTGGCGCAGCGCGTTGCTGGTGGGGTTGGCTTCGAGGGAAGAGAAAGAGTTGAAGAAACTGGTGATGTCGGAGCCGATGTCGCCGGCCGTTGACGTCGAGGAGCCGGAGTTGGGGGTAAAGAGAGACTGAAGCGTATTGAGAGCGGTGAGGCGAGATCCTGAGGCGGACGCCAGCTGCTGCTGCTGCGCAAGACGCTGCTCGAGCACGCGGTCGCGGACGGAGGTTGGACCCGTCTGGGTGACACCGGTTCCGTAAGAGACGCCGTTGATCTGGACGGGCGTGTTCTCCTGCCAGTTGGGTACTTCGCGGGAGTACCCCGTGGTATTGGCGTTGGCCACGTTGTTGGCTACGATGCTGAGAGCCGATTGATCGGCATTGAGAGCGCCGGAGATCAGGTTAAAGGCCGAGCTAATGGTTCCCATCAACGGCCCCCTCGAAGGCACTCACGGCATACTCAGGCAAGGGATCGAGTCCGCGCCTGGCCTGCACGCGGTGCAGGACGAAAAGATTGGCACGGGTCGCGTCGAGGACCCGGCCAAGCACGCGGAGCGCGGGTCTCGCGGCGCGCGCACCTTGGGCGAGCTCGGATTGGGGCGCAGAACCAGCCGTAGCGAATTCGCGCGTCAGCAGGCGACAGGAGGCGGCCAGCTCTTCAAGCCGCTCGGCGTTGAGCTGCGCCAGACACGCCGAGGCTTCGAGCAGGATCTGCTCAAGATCCAGACAGGCTGTATGCGGCTGTGGCCGGCCTATCGGCGGCTTCGTCGCGTCCGTTCTGGCCTCGAAGGTCATTTCAAGCTCGACGGGCTGACACCCAGCATCGCGTCAACCACTTTGGTGGCAACAGCGGAGGCGGGAATGTTGTAGGCGCCGTCCGCGAGAGCAGACTGCACGGCGGAGACCTTGTCCATGCGGACATCGGAGTTGGCGGCGCTAAGAGCGACTTCAGAGCCTGCGCCACTCAAGGTGGCGCGATCGCCGGAGAACGTTGCGTCGGCGGCAGGGGCCTGCTTCGGCTGCTGGGTCTTTGCCGGTGCAGCGTCAGCCACTCCGAGCAGGGTCTTCAGCCCATCGATATTGTTGCGGATATCCATTGAGTTCTCTCCTGATCCTGCCTATCGGCAGGGCGGCGGATCACTTTAGTCGGGCGGAGGACACCTCCGATGCGGGACCGGGACCACTTCGGGCCGGCTTCCCACTGTGGGACAGGTCGTCGAGAATCCGCTTGGCAATGCCAAAGCCGCCATGGAGACTCAGCGCCTGGCCGAGAGACTCCGTCGCGAAGGCGCCGAGGGCACCGGATGAGCCGGTGTCGCCGTCTTCCGCGTCGCCGGTGAGGGTGTCCTGCGCCGCGAGAGGTGAAAGAAGCTCTTTCATCATCTGGGCTTCGAACTCATGGGCGGCGCGAACCAACTTGGGGTTGGGCGCAGGCGGTGCTGCATTCGCGATCGGCGTCAGGTGCAACGCTGTCGACATCATCAAAGAACCTCCACTTCGGCTTCGAGGGCTCCGGCTTCTTTCATGGCCTGCAGGATGGAGATCACGTCGCGGGCTCCTGCGCCGATCTTTTGCAGCTCCTGGACGAGGTCTTCGACGGTCGCGCCCTCTTTGAGGTCGATCCGGTTCACAGGCTTGTCCTGTGCCTGGATGCTGGTCTGCTGCACGACCTGCGTGGCGCCGTTGGACAAGGGTGCGGGCTGAGAGACCTCGGTGGTCGCGATGACGTTGACGGAGAGCCCGCCGTGAAGAATCGATACGGGCTGCAGGCGCACCGTTCCGCCGATTACGACGGTGCCGGTGCGCTCATTGACAACGACGCGGGCGCGCGGAAAGACCTCGACCTCAGCGGCTTCGACTTTGTCGAGCAGGATGGCAAGGTCGTCGCCGGCATGAGTGGCAACTTCGACAGTGCGGCTGTCGACGGCGTGGGCGCGGGTGGCTCCGAGAACGCCGTCAATGGCGGCGGCCATGCGCTCGGCAGTGTGAAAGTCGGCGTCGTTGAGGACCACGCGAACAGAGTGGAGATCTTTGAGAGCAAAAGGAATTGGCTTCTCGACGAGCGCGCCGCCGGGGACGCGGGCCGTGGTGGGGTGATTCACCTGGCGGGCGTTCCCTCCCCCGGTGGCCATGTAGCCGCCCAGCACGAGCGGGCCCTGGGCCTGCGCGTAGATCGCGCCGTCAGGCCCATAGAGCGGCGTCATCAGGAGGATGCCGCCTTCCAGCGAGCGGGCATCGCCGGCCGAGGAGACGGTGACATCGAGTCGGTAGCCCGAAGGGCTGAAGGGCGGCAGCGTAGCCACGGCGAAGACGGCTGCCATGTTCTTAACCTGCATGTTGCTGGCGCTGTTGGAGCCGGTCTGCGGAACTGTGATGCCCATGCGCTCGAGCGCGGAGATGAGCGTCTGCGCAGGAAAGACGGTCTGCGAGCTGTCGCCGGTGCCGCGAAGTCCTACCACCAGGCCGTAGCCGACGAGTTGGTTGTCGCGGATGCCTTCGATGGTGGCGACATCTTTGACGCGGGCGAGCCGTCCCGCAGACTGCGCAGCTGCGACGTGGCCGATCACTGACAGAAGCAGGCAGAGCCCGACGTTGAGAGCGTAGGCGATTCGGCATGAGCGGCGCGTTGTACGTGGATCTGACATGTTTTGGGCTCTCTGTCTGAGTCGCCGCCGGTTTCAGAAGATCAGAAACCTCTCCAGCAGCCGCACCAGCGGGTTTTGCCGGTAGGTTGAATCGTTGACAATGCCCTTCCCGGTGACCTCGAGTTCAAGGTCGGTCATGGCGGTGGACATGACCTGGTTCTGCGCGCTGACGTCTTCAGGCCGCACGAGGCCGCGCAGACGGATGAGCTGTGTCTGTTGAGAGAAGGTGATCTGGCGCGTGGCCTGTACAACAAGCATGCCGTTGGGCAGGACGTCGACAACCTCCGCGCCAAAGGTAGTGATGAGACTCGAATTCGTGGTGCTTTGGCCCTGGGCGGTGAGGCCGGAGGCGGAGTTCTGGCCCACCAGATTCTGCAGGCTGTTTGACGCCTTGAGAGCGCCGAAAAGAGAGGTCAAGCTGGAGTTCGCATTGGAAGCACGCGTATTCTTCACCTGGCCATCCGTGGAAGCGGCGAGGTTTTCGCTGACCACGATGGAGACGACATCGTGCACGTGCGCAGCCTTGGCGTCAGTACCGAAGCGAACGAGCCTGCCTTCGGGCATCCAGATGGAGCCTGCGGTTCGAACCTCGGCGGCCTGCTTGGCCCGTACTCGCTGGATGTAGGCGTTCAGGGCGGCTTCAGGCGGAGCAGATTTCTCTGCCGCAGGGATCTTGGCTCGCTTGGCAAGGGCGGCTGGCGCGAGGAGCCAGACAACCGCGGGGAGAAGAAGTGGAACGAGTGCGTGGAGTCTAAGTCGCATCATGGCTGCCACTCCGTCGCCGGGCAAAGTCGCGCACGTCCGGGCCCCTGTGCGATGACGCGAACCTGCCGGCCGCTGACAGTGAGGCGTGCGTTCAGCAGTTCACCGGCGCGGGCAGGCCGCGATGCGAGCGCGGTGAGGCTTCCCTTCGCCGGACCGGACGCTTCATCGACAAGGAGAAGGTCGCCTGCGCGAATCACCGGTGCTGGAAGCTGAGGCGGTTCCGCAGCCCCGGCACTGCGCGGGCCGAGAGACGCGAAAGGGATTAGCCTGCCGGGGCATCCGGTACAGCCGGAACTCCGGAGCAGCACCCAAATGAAGCCCGTGGCAGGATCGACAATTCTGCGCCCGGCGGGCAATGGGCCCGAGCCGGCGAGGGCGTCATCGCGCGATTGGGCAAGGCCGACAGGGCCCGTAGCAAGCCAGGCAACCAGCGCGATGGTGGACGCCCGTACGAGCCATCGCAGATATTGGAGAAGACTGTGCATCATCCACCTCGCGCTACCGCGTCATGTTGTTCACTTGTGAGTACATGTCGTCGGCGGCCTTGATGACCTTGGAGTTCGACTCGTAGGCGCGCTGCGCAAGGACCATCTGGACGAACTCGGTGACCACATCGACATTGGAGTTTTCGAGGTAGCCCTGCTGCAGCGTGCCCAGGCCTTCGGTTCCGCCAGGGTTGCCGAGCACGGGGTCGCCGGAGCTGAGCGTGGCCTCGAGGAGATTGGATCCCATGCTCTCGAGACCGCCTGGGTTGGGAAATGTGGCGAGTTGCAGCTGGCCGAGCTGGGAAGGATTCTGCTGGCCGGGCAGCGTGGCGTTGATCACGCCGTACTGGGTGATGGTCACCGCTGTGGCATTGGGTGGAATGGTGATGGTGGGGATGATGGGATCGCCGTCAGTGGTCACGATGGTGCCCTGGTTATTCAGATGAAACTGGCCAGCGCGCGTGTAGGCGATGGTGCCGTCAGGCCGCTGCACCTGGAAAAAGCCCTGGCCCTGGATGGCGACGTCGAGGGGGTTGTCGGTCTGGTTCAGCGAACCTTGCGTATTGATGACTTCGGTCGCGGCCGAGCGAGCGCCGAGACCAATCTGCAGACCCGCCGAGACGGTCGACTGGCTCTGCGCCGCGCCGGGAGTTACGAGGTTCTGGTAGACCATGTCCTGAAACTGAAGGCGCAGCTGGCGAAAGCCTGTTGTCGATGAGTTGGCCAGATTGTTGGCAATCGTGTCGAGATTCATCTGCTGCGCGCTCATGCCGCTGGCTGCCGTATAAAGTGCTCGAATCATCGTTTCCCTCGTCCCGGATCGAGGCCGTGCTACACGCGCGGAAGATCCTCGGTGGCGAACTTGTTGAACTCGGTGTGGAAGACGGTAAGGGCCTTCTGCATCATCTCGGCCTGGCGCTGCATCATGAGCAGGCTCACAGTGCCTTGCAGTACGTCTTCATTGGCGCCTTCGAGCGCTCCCTGATGAATCGAAGCGCCGGTCGCAGACTTGGGCGAGGCTCCGGCGGGAGCGACGTAGCGGTTGGAGCCTTCGGCCCGGAGCTGGATTCCCGCAGGGAGAGCGAAGACGCCAACAGTGGAGACGACTCCGCCCTGCACAGACACAGCTCCGTCGGCACCGATGGAGACCTCGCCGGGAGGCAGAGCGATGGGCTGGCCCGCAGAAGAGAGCACCGGCTCGTCAGTCCCGGTGACAAGAAGTCCTTTCTGTGAACGATGGAAGCTGCCGTCGCGGGTGAAGCGGATGCCATCGGCAGTTTGAATTTCGAAGAAGCCCTGCCCTTCGATGGCAAGATCCAGCGGGTTGCCGGTGGGCTCAAGCGCCCCTTGCGCCTGGCTGAGGCGATCGCCCCCAAGGAGACCGTAATTGTTGAGCGTCCGGCCCAGTTGGGAGTCCTGTGCATCGGGACCGAGCAGAACGGAGCGGAAGAATTCCCGTTCGGCGCGGTAGCCGGGCGTCTGCGCGTTGGCAAGGTTGGTTGCAGCCGTATCGAGGGCCTGGCTGCGCGCGACCCAACCGGTCATCGCGGCATAGTATCCGCTGTCCATGGTGCGCGTTCCTTTCGCACAGGGAGATGCACGAAAGAGGCCGAAGATGCGGTGGGCAGATTAGCGAAGGCTAAGCAAGTCGGAGAGATCGCTGGGTCAGGCTGCGAAGCTACCTGAGGCCGTCGCAGACGATCGTGACCTCAAAGTGGAGATCGGTGAAGGCGTAACCGTGATGGACGAGAAACTCCGGGGCCTGCACGTGGAGGTTGTAATCCCGCCCGGAGATGACGGCGGGAACGGAGAGACCGCAGTGGGCAGCCAGTTCCGGGACCTTGCCTTTCCAGGCACCGGCGACCATGTTGCAGATCTCGCCGATCGCATCCTGCACGGTGTCATCTACCGACTTCATTGCGGCTCCGGTCATCTGCGAAGCAATTGCGATGGCATCGTGCGCAGAACACTGCAGGACACAGGCGCCGCTGAGGATGCCTCCGAATCCGACGACCGCGGTGACGGACTCGCCATGACGGCCGGAGGCCGGCGGTTCAACTGCGCTCTCCGCGCCAAGAACAAGCTGGAAGACCTCGTGCACGGCTTCATCGAGGCTCGCCGGATCTGAGATTCGATCGATCGAGCTGCGCAAAGATAGTGCCATCACCGGATCCCTTTCCTGTTGCGGTTCGACGGCCGTTGTTGCGCGTCCGGTATGACGAACCCCGTTGAACAGCATTGCGCCGGCTCCTATGCTCCCTGCACCAGGGGCAGGATCCGCTCTTTGATCTGTTCGGCCGTGAAAGGCTTGCGGATGTAGCCGCGCGCGCCGCAACGAATGGCCTGTTTGACATGCTCTTCACTGGATTCGGTCGTGATCATCACCACGGGGACGCCGGGGGCGAGATTGCGGCTCTGGATTTCAGCCAGAAATTGCAGACCATCCATGGAAGGCATGTTGATATCGGAGAGGATCAGGTCAATGGCATTGGATTGCAGAACAGTCAGTCCTTCGGTTCCACTGCCTGCCTCGTGAACGACGAGGGACTCGATACCTGCCTGGCGCAGCGACCGCTCCACAATCTTTCGCATCACTGAAGAGTCATCGACGATCAGAGCCCGCACTTCGCGCATGCTGTCCGCTCCCTGCTGAACTGTATCGGCAGTTATGAAACAGCCTTGAGCCTGGGATCTTCGCCGGCAAGCGTAGCAGCAGAAGATCCGCTAGATCGGACCGATCGAACACAGGATGTCGCGGATCGAGCTGATGGCCGGCGCCGGTCCGGTTTGCGGACGAAGCCAGAGGCGCAGCCAGAGGCAGTCGTGCACGCGAACGAGACGGGATTCGACGGGTTTGGCGCGCTCAAGGGACTGGACGAGAGTCTGTGCCGCTGCCTCATGGGAAACGGCCTCGATCAGCGTCACCGGAGGAAACTCGGACTGGAGCATGCGGGCGCGCGCAGGAATCCATCCAGATTCCTGGACGATCCCGGATTCGACACGAAGACCTGTCATGCGCTCGACAGCAAGGGCAAGAACCGGATCGAGGTTCTGGGCGAATCCCAGGTAGAGGACCTTGCCCGCCGCCACACGCAGGGGCAACGCCGCGAATGCGTCAATGAACAAGCGCGGCATCAGGACTGTGCAGGCAGCCGGATTGAAGTGCTCAAGGGAGAGCACCGGGCAGCTCCATTGGATGGCGAGTGCCCGCGTTACGTCCTGTTCCGTAACCGCTTTCTGGCGGACCAGCCATTCGCCGAGACGGCCGGAGCCTGCAGCGCGCTGGGAATCGAGCGCACGCCGCAACTGGTCGCAGGAGATGCGGCCATGCTCGAGTAACAGGAGCCCCAGCGGGAGGCGATGCCGATGGCTGGCACTGGCAGCCGCCGGCCCGTCGAGTTCTCGGGCAATTGCCGCAGTAACCTGCGCGCGGGCACAGAGGGTGGAGCAGGTCCATCCACCCTCGAAGACCGGTGTGGAGCGGTCGCGCCAAAGGTGCAGCCAGCCCGAACGGCAGTCTGGATTGGAGCAGGTGGAAACGAGGCTCCCAACGTGGTATTCGGATCGCGAGGGAGAACCGGCATAAGCTGTGTGCGGCTTGCCGTGGTTGGCCCAAGCCGGCATCAAGCCGGGCTCAGTCTGTGCGCGCTGCCTGCGATGCCAGCGGATCAAAAGAGACATCGGATACTCTCCAGGCGCTTCTGCGGTTCGGCCACGGAGGTGACGCGAAGGCCGAAGCTTCCATCGATAAGGACGACTTCGCCCTGGGCCACGATCTTGTCGCCGACGATCAGGTCGACGGGGTCCGTGACGCGCCGATCGAGTTCGACCACGTCGCCGGGGCCGAGTTCGAGAATGTCGCCCAGAGGGAGTTCGCGGCAGCCGAAGCGGACCGTCGCTTCGAGCTCGATATCGAGCAGGAGATCAAT
>Ga0335085_10006924_pt1 | contig 17758 bp, 12 predicted proteins | sample Lox_Sample_45_FD_206712 | JGI IMG/M metagenome (GOLD analysis project Ga0335085, IMG submission 206712) | Soil microbial communities from Loxahatchee National Wildlife Refuge, Florida, United States - Lox_Sample_4.5 | ecosystem: Environmental > Terrestrial > Soil > Wetlands | place: USA...
TCCCCGCCGTCTCTTGAGTGCCGGACTGACTGTACCCATCCATCCGCGTTCCCCTTCCCAAGGAGTCCAGGAATCAGCAAGCCTGCTGATGCTGCAAGAATCGTGATAGGCAGTCCGCGCATTCACTGGCTTGGTCGGCTTCAGGGCCCCCTTCTTGACCATTGCGTCGGCAAACTCGACGAGATGCATCACCTGGAACCCCAGATCCTTTGTCGCCAGGTTGAGCATCTTCGGATAATCCGCTTTCCACATCCGGTAGCCTTCCGCGCAACTCAGGACGACCGTCTTTGCCCCGGTGGCTTTTACGGCGTCGATGTTCCGCCGCGCCAGGGCTTGTGCTTCATCGATCATGCCGACAGAGTAGAGCGTATTCCCGCAACACCATTCATCTGGCATGAGCATAAAGGGCGTACCGGAAGCATTGAGAATCGTCGCAGTCGCCCGCGCAATCTCGGGGTTCAGGTAGGAAGCCGAGCAGCCGACAAAATAAAGGACGTCTGCCTTGGAGGCAACCTGAATGTCACGGGTCAACCATTTCTTTCTGTTTTCGTGGGGTGAGCCAAACTGATTATGAGTCTTTGCGATATTCTCGGCCACCTTCTTGTGGGCGGGTAGGGGGCCTGCGCCGTCCTTTACGGCTTTGACCCTCAACGCCTCGAGGGAGAGTTCGATTTCGAGGTCGAGGTTCCTCTTGCAGCCTACGTCACAGGCGCCGCAGAGGGGGTCGGCATAGATGATTTCCAAAAGTTTCGGAGTCCATGGAAGTCTTCCCTCAGCCACTGCCATGCCGATCCTCATCTTGCCGAACGCGCCATAGGAATCGAAGTCATTCCAGGTGTTGCTTGGGCACCTCGTGCTGAAGTCGACCCCCGGCATGTAGGTGTGCTCTACCCAGTAGCATCCTTTACATTTGATGCACCGGCTCATATCGTAAACAAAATTATCCAACTGTCTGACGTCTAAACTGAATTGCTTTTTGGGCATCTTATCCTCCTTAGAAGCACAAATTCCCGGGGTTCATAATATTCTTGGGGTCAAAGACCTTCTTCAGCCGCTTCAGGGCCATGGTATAGCCTGATGCACGCTCATACATCATGGTAGCCAGTTCCCCGTAGGGTCTGCTAAAAAAGGCACCCTGATTCAACAGAGAGGCGGCCACATTCCTGTAGAGGTCACCGATCTTCGATTTCTCGGCGGCATTCGCCGGATCATAAAAGAAGGTGAATTCCACGTGACAAGCCCGGTTATGTTCGATGGGCTGGATGTACATTCCGATGTCGTTCACGGGATATCCATATTGGGGGACGATCTTCTTAACGATGTCTACGAAGAGAGGCGTTGCGTTGGGTCTCCCGATAAAGAAGAGGCTCTGTGAGCCGCCTTTCCAGATATTCTTCCAGTAGGTCTTTCCCGCCGGCCACGGTTTCCGGAGCATGTCCAGGAGTTTTCTGCCGATGCCGGGTACTCCGGGAAGGTTATCCTGCAGTTCCATTTTGCGAAACTCATTGCGGATGACCTGGCTCAGGAAATTCTCCTCGTACGCGATCTTCTCTTCCGGACGACGTAACAGCCCGCTCACCACCAGAACAAGCGTCCAGGGCGGCAGGTTGGCGCGCAGGTTCTCGAAATCCCCGGGCCACTTCTCCGCTATGATGGCAGCAAGGTCGACGTTGTTCAAAAGAAGACATTCCTGGCCGATTCTGCGAGGCAGGACCCGGTAGAGGAAGTCCTGGGCATACACGAGGTCGTCGACAGGCGCCAGGAAGACTTTGTCGATTTTGGGGATCGATTCGATCTTCAGGTTCAGCCAGGTGACAACGCCCATGGTTCCCTGAGCCCCCTGAACGAACCGATAAAAGTCGATGCCAGGGCCGGAAGGATTGGCCCCTTTGGAAGCGGAGTCCGGATAACCGTTTACACTTGCAGAGCCCATCCGAAAGATCTCCCCGGTAGGCCAGACGACTTCAAGGGACTGCATGGGTTCCCCGTAGTCGTAGACGACGTTTGTCGGAACCTCTCGTTCAAGGTAGTCGGTCAGGACGGACCGTCCGGCAGGAGGCAGCAGGGGCATGATCATTCGCATCCCCTTCTTCGCCAGCTCATCGGTGAGCTGCTGCCATTTTACTCCTGCTTCGACTCTCACCCGTCGGTTGTCGACGTCGATCTCCAGGACTTTTTTCATCCGGGTGAGGTCCAGGACGATCCCGCCTTGCTTTGGGATGGTCGCCCCGTTGAAGTGCACGTCAGAACTGACCGGCACCACGGGGATGGCGCTTTCATTGGCAAGCCGGATCACTTTTGCGACCTCCTGGGCATCTTTTGGCTTCGCGACATAACTTGGGGCCCCTGCCGGTGTTAGGCTGAAGTCGGAAGCATAGGTGTTAAGGACGCTCGGGTCTTCAGAAAAATTCCCGCTCCCCACGATTTCGGATAGCTTTTCTCTTATACTCATCGTCAGATCCCCCACTTCTATGAAAGTATTGACCGTTGATTTTTTCGGTTTTTCTATTTATGGACAAAGGGAGCATTGACCCTCGGCCCATTCTTCATAAAGTTGTCCATTCCAATTCGCATATCTTCTGTCAGAAGACATTCGCCAAAGACTTTGGACTCGAATTTCAGCCCGTCTTCGAGAGTCATCTTCGCGCCGTCCAAGACAGCTTTCTGGAGGAGAGAGTCGATTTTTCGGCTGAAATGTCCGATATCCACTTCCGGAAGTTTCGAAGGGATGGAAATCGGACCTTTCTTTATCGGTGGAATATTCATTTTTCCCGACTGAATCTTTTTGACCCAGTCGATGGCTATCTCGACGATATCCCCTTCAACCTCTTCCTGAATGAGTCCGATCTGTTTTGCTTGCGCTGAAGAGATCGGGTTACCGTTCCTGAGAATAGGCCAGGCATTCTCTATTCCCACCAACCTTGGAAGTCTCTGGGTCCCGCCGGCTCCGGGGATGATACCGAGCCTTGGTTCCGGCTGGCCGACGAAAACCTTCTGTCCCTTCTTGGCAATTCGAGCCGTGCAGGACATGGCCAATTCATTCCCTCCGCCAAAAGCCAATCCGTTCATCGCGCAAACCACAGGCTTCCCTAAGCTTTCAATCAAGGCCAAGGCTGCCTTATCCCTTTGGCAACCGGCTTCGGCTTCTGCTGGAGTCTTGAGAGCGGCCAGCATCCCGATGTCCGCACCTGAAACAAACGCTCTTGTTCCGAACCCCGTCAAGACAGCCCCTTTGATTTTGGCGTCCTTCTGAATGCTGGTAAAAACCTCCTCCAATTGATCGAAGACATCTTTGTTCAGTGCATTGAGGGCGTTGGGTCTTCGGATTTTGACGATGGCCACATCCCCTTTATCTTCCCTGAAAACCACGGGAATCTTCCAGGGCTTTCCGGAGGCTGCCTGCTTTCGCAGCATCTCCGTCACCTTGAACCCGGGATTTTCGTTGGCATAGCTTTCCACGAGATCAAGAGACTTCTTTATTCCAACCTGGTTCATCATTTTGAAAGGAGGGGTCATGACCAATCCGACTTCGATTGCCATATCCAGATCGCCGATGTTCGTAATCCCGCTCTCCACGATTTCGCAGGCGATCCCAAAATAAGCGCCCATGGCCCTGTTTGAAATCGCCTCGTAAATCTCCTTACTATATTCAACCGTCTCCCCTTTCGCGGCTGTTTCCCAGGGAACGCCGGATTTCACCCGCCCGTCCAATATCTTCGGGGAACGGAACCAGGGCATGATGATAGAGGTATACTGCTGCAAACCATGCTGGGTGAGAGGGTTTCCGCCTGTCAGGTTGTGGCCGGTGCAAGGTCCTACACCCATGCCGAGGGTTTTTTGAACGATTGTATCTGCCTGTTTGACGGTGGCCAATCCCTTCTCAACAGCCAAAATCGTCGTCAGAAACATTCCTTCAAAGAAAGGATTCACGGCATAACCGAAACGACTCCCTACTCGGATAGGAGCCTTGCCGATGAATTCATAGAATTTCATCGAATAGTCAACCAAAGCAGAATCCGTTTCCTTCATCGGAACGATTTCGAGCAAGATGTTTCTCTCTGCAGGGAAGAAGTAATGGAGCACCAGGCACCGGCTCTTATCCTTTACCTTTGGAAAGATCTCCTCGGGGGGGATGTGGGACGAGTTCGAGGCCAAAATCGCTGTTTTCGGACAGATCTCTTCAAGCTGAGCAAAAATCTTATGTTTAATCTCCAGCTTTTCAAAGGCAGCCTCGATGAGCAGGTCAGCGTCGCTCAGCTTCCCGTAGTCCGTGGTGAAGACCATGTTTCGGAAGATGGCATCCGCCTCCTCTTTCTTGTAAATCTTTTTTTCGGCAGCCTTCATCATTTTTGACTCCGCCTTCTTCGATCCTGCATCCAGGGCGGATTGAGCGATGTCGACCACCACAATAGGCACCCCATAAGCATGCAGGGTTTGGCTGCAATGAAGGGCAATATCCGGACCGATATTACCCGATCCTATAACGCCGACTTTTCGAATCGTCCGACCAAACATAGTAAAGGACATAAGAATTCTCCTTTCTTGCCTTTCCGTTCCACCCCATTAGGGGAACGGAAAGATCATCTGCATTGGAATGCGGTTATGATTACAAGTTTTTCACGGGCTGTTGCGTTGTGTCCAGGACTTGGTTTCGTGGAGAGCCCGACAAACCCGGAATCAATAACCCAGGTTTGGTTTACAAATACAATTTGTGTAAAATATCACAAACAATTTTTCAATGTCAAGCAAAAAATGTAAAAAAGGCAACTCTTTCAAAACGAATGCTGGCGGAAGATTATTTTGGAAATTATCTCATGGCGGATTTTACCACATCGTTGAAATTAAACCCTGTGCCTTGGACGACCCTTCCGATGGCCGCATCCACTCCAAACAGGTCCGTCACTTTTACAGCACCCTTTAGTTTGCCCGTGGTCCATCCGAGGGAGAGGTTGGTGGTGGGATGGAAGATCTCTTTCCCCGGTTCAAAGACCTCTAATGTGTCTCCGATGCGAATCCCGGACAACTTGCCTGCGTTGAGGTAAATGTTTTCGCCTTCGACCTTCGCAATGGTGGTGGTCCAATCCAGGAGGTCGAGTTGTCGGAGGAAACCTTCCAGGACGTCATCCAGACTGAGCTCAATCGCCTTGAGCACAGCCTTCCCGCGGCTGTATTCTCCCGTTTCTTTAGTGCCGAAGATGGGGCTTCTTCCGATAAAAGTCCTCAGCAGGTTTCCGGTGGAAGCATCGATCAGACGAATTTCCACTTTTGCTGTCGCAAAGGTGACTTCTTCATCTGAGGTTTCTGAGGCTTTAGACGAAAGGAGGCTCATATCGGTCACCGTCCCCAGGGCAAATGCCTGGACTCCCAAGGATTGGTGGGCGCGTTTTATCACCGGTGGGTCCGAAAGGTTCTGGAATTTGAAACCCTCACGATCCAACGTTTCAGAGACGACGCTCGTATCGAGTGCCACGACCCGCTGGGTTGCCTCCAGCTTATCAGACAGCTTTTTAGCGACGGCCTCTCCGATTTTCTCCTCTTTATAAGAGGTATTGTTCTCAAAGGTTAAGATCGCTACCTTTCTCTTCAAACCCGTCTGGAACAAGGGGAGGGAGGGAGTGTACGAAGGCCTGGGAGGCGACGAAGCAACGACATTGGGCGCCGCTTCTTTCCTCGCAGGAGGTGCAGGGGTTGCCGGAGGAGGAGAGGCAGGAGAAGGCTTCTTGGGAGAAGATGTGTCCGGCTTCGTAGGATTTGTGCCTTTTATCGTCTCCATTCCTTCGACGGTTACGATTTTGTCGGGAGAAACCCTTTCATCTTTCTTACTCCCGAAGAGAGAACAGGAAGTGAGGATGAGGAGAAAAGCGAAGGAGAGGATAAATATAGTTAAAACCAATCTCTTATTTTGAATCATAAATTCTCCTTGTTTTCTTCCCTCATCCTTCTTCTCCTTGGATGCAGGAGCCGAAAAGGAGTTGAAGTTTAGTGTTATATTACCAATTTTGATTGAGATGTCAAGGCGAGTGGCGTCGATAATATGCTGAAGGAAATAGGATAGAGGACCTTTCGAAAGTCATGACAGATTCAGGATTCACCCTGTGAAGCAGGGGTTAGGTATCCGCGCTTGACGATCAAGAAGTCCGAAAATTCTGAAATTTGAGTGCGGGAGGTTATTTAATTTCCTATTGCGGGGTAATTCGTAAGAATAAAAAAAGGGCGGTCTGAAAAGACCGCCCTTTTTGTTACGCTTCGGCTAGAAGGTGTAAAGCAGCCTTGTTCTGAAAGCCCAGGGATTATGCATTGACCAGTTCTGGCCAGTGACATTATTATAAAGATCCGTACCATTCCCTGCCCACATGTAACCACCGAACACCTTGAATGTGAGGTTCTTGTAGATCTGAATTTCGTTGAGCAGATCTAACTCGACACCGATGAAGTTGTCGTCCTTTAAAAGAGTACTGGCAGTACCGGGGTACCTCCTAGCATTGCCGTAGGTGTTGCCGTGGTTCGTGGTGTCACCGATGTAGAGTCCCTGGAGCGTGACCTTGTACCACGGGGTAATCTTGTAACTGCCGTAAAGCTTGGCAAACCACGATCCACCAAATGCACCTTTCGACATCTGGTTGTAGTTGTGGTTCACCGCCCATCCCGCGCCTCCAGAAGCGCCGGCTTCCATACCGTAAAAGACCGCCGACTCGGCGTTAGCTGCGCCCGTTTCCGAACCGACCGGGACCATATAACCATTCACTCTTGAGCTTGGCGTACCGTCTGCCGCAAGGGTTCCGGGAAGGCCGGTCGAGCTGGTTTTGTTGGCGTCAGAGCCACTGGCATACATTCCGATCACTCCAAAGTTGAACTTTTCCCACGGGTAGTCAACTTTTAACCGGGATGCCCAGCCTGCATAGGGGACACTGTTAATAGCAGCGTCATTACCCCTTGACCTGACTTTACCCCATTCGTAAACAGCATCGAAATTGATGTCAACAGGGCCGAGCTTGCCATCCCCATAAAGCCCCAAATACCAGAAATTGGCTTCATACGTGCCACTGACATTTGGAAAAGCAGCTGGGTACCAACCGGCCAGGGCTGACCCAACAAACAGCGGATAAGAGTTCATGTTGTAATACACGCCGTAACCGCCGACGGTGAACGTTCCGACTTTTGCATTTGCCTGCAATCCATAGATATCCACGTCATCGTTAACCCAGTCAGTCCCCTCTTTAGGCTTAAAATAGAACGGGTTGAGGTTGACCGGATCAATCTTAATGCCTCCGGATACCCCCATACCGTCCGTCGCCGCGAAAATCCATGGCCGGATCGCCATGGGCTGGGCGCCCAACCTTACGTTCATGGGCAAGGGGATCCCCATGTAAGGGAGCCCGACGTCAAAGTACACATACTTCAGCTCGATCGCCGACCGGTCCGTTGACCATTGACCGAAATTGTTGGCATCTCTGATGTTATTGGCAGCACCAGTAGGGAGACTCCCCCATCGAGTGGCGTCTATCTCGAACTGTAGAACTGCTGACAGCTCCTTTCCCATATTGGCTTCGAATCTAAGGCTCATACGGGAATCCCAATAACTCTGTGTCCTGTTTAATGCATTTGCAGGTGCGCCAGATACACCCGAAGCTGGGGTCTGAAACGTGGTGAAGTTTGCGCCAAGGGAGTTGTAAATAGGCACCGCGTTCGGTTGCAACGGCGGGACGTTCTCCATCAAGAACGTCTGTGCGTCGATGCTTCCGGATGCCCTGAAATCCAGTTTCACTTCCTGGGCAGATGCCGCCGCGCCAAAGGCCAGAACCAGAAGCCCGGCTAAACATAGAACAGTGAATTTTTTCATCTCTTTTCCTCCTCTTTAGTCTTTAATTAATCTTGTGATTGGTGAATCATGTTTCGTGATGGCTTAACCACTAGCAAAATTCACTACCATCACACCCCCTTATGTCCTCACCTCCTTTCTTGATGAAATTGTGAAAAAGAAATACAAGGGAATTAGAATTTTTTAATCGTATACCATTCCTCAAAAAACTTGTCAAGCATTTTTTTAGGGTCTATTCCTGGGGTGGCCGACGCCCAGGTTTTCCCAGGCTCGATTGGTGAAATAAGAGTCTTGATCGCCCGACTTAACGGGTCCTTAGGAGGAGATGACTGGGGGTCTCATCCGGGGACTTCATGGGACGGGGGTTCGTCACTTAAAGGAAGGTATTAGCGCATCCCCTTGTGGATAACCTTCGGGGCTTTAGCGGTCTGTTCGTTACGTTGGGAAGATGTTAAATCCGCCTGATCCTCACTCGATCCCGCGAGCTGAGGAAAGGGCGGCCATGCAGAACGGAATAACGCGCTCCAGCGTCCAAACAAGGGGAAGGGTCGGGAAGGGTCAATTGAGTTTGAAGAAATAAATGTTGCTTATCTTTTTATCAGAGAGGATTCCTGCAACCCCTTCCTCGGTATCATCGGCGTTAACGACGGCGAAGACCAGTTCTTCATTCCCGTCGTTGTCCACATCCTTCACTTGAAAATCGGGAATATAGCCGTTGAACGCCCGGGTCTTCCAGCTGGTTGCCAGTTGGGATTCATCCCAGATAAGGCCCTGAATTTCTCCTTTTTCATAAACTCTTGCCTTATCGGAAAGTCTAGTCCACGGCTCGTTCTTGTTGACAATGACCTGAGGAGTTCCGTCTCCTTCCAGGTCCTTGATGAGGACTCTCCCGGGGATGTAAACCCTCCAGGGAAAACGCTCTTTGTATTCCTGGTCACGCCATTTCTTCTTTGTCTCGTAGAAATTGCTCGTTCCTCCGAATTTGTCCGAGCTGTTCCACAGGGTCTTTCCCTTTTCCGAAATGATGTTCAACCGGTCAAATCTGTCGAGGCTGATGACCTCGGGTTTTCCGTTTCCACGGACGTTGGCCATGACAGAGCCAAAGATATTCGTCCCTTTCGGCAATTCCATTTTAGGCCCTTTTTCGAAAGAGTTCTTTTTCCAGACCATCCTGTAAACCGGATCAACCGGCAATCCGTCTGAGCCCCTCTGCTGACCCAACAAGATCGGCCCTTCCTTGAGAGTCTCCCAGACCCGGAAGAACCAATTCGATTTTTCAGTGATCTTCTTGAATTTGCCCTCTTCATATTCCAGGATGAAAGACCGGACGTCATCTTCGACGACGGAGGTGACGATAATTTCGGCATGTCCATTCCGGTTCAGATCGGCGACGTCGAGGGTCAGAAAATTGTTTTCATCTCCCGCCTCAATTTTTTTGAAGAGGCTCATTTTCTCTCCGTCGTACTTGAAAATGTAGAGGTTGTGCCTGTCTATGACGACTAATTCATTCTTCTTATCTCCATCCACATCTCCAATATCAAGGCCTTTGATCTCAAATCGAAAGGTCTGGCTTTTCTTATAATTGACGCTCGCCCGCTCAAACCTCTCCATTCCTCCTTTCGAAGAACCCTTGGGTTCGCCGGGGCGGCCAATCGCAGTACGGCGACCCAGGATTTTGAATCCGATGTCCTGTGCGAAGTCACCAATCTTGACCATCACATCATCAATGCCTTTCTGCTGGGTGTAGACGGTCACGGGCGGTTTTTCTTCGGTGATGCTGATCAGGCGGGCATCGAGGCTGATATAATCGCCGATCTTCGTGATGCTTCCGAAGACGACGTAGTCGGCTCCGATTCTCGTCCCGATCTTCGCGGCCGCGGCTTCGTCGAGACGCATCGGTTTCTCCTCGTAGAAGGCCCGTTCCACAATCGATCGGTCGATGACCACGACCCTCTCCTCGACAGTAATTCGAGAGGTAAGGATGTCATTGATTCCTTCCCGCAGATAATCCAGGTTCTCCTGGCTGTGAATCATAAAAGGGAGGATGGCTACTTTATAGACCTTGTTAGGATCTCTGGTTTGAGTGAAAGAAGAAGCGGGAAGGACAAGGATGAAGGCGAGAACCAGCCGTGACAATAGGACCCTGAATTTCATGGGGACTCCTTTCATGTGGTCTTGGAATGAATGTCCTCTGAAACGCCCGGTGAAAGCATAAATTTATGATGGTTTATTTTTAGGGATTTGTCAAACAAGGATTTTCGTCAACGGGTGGAACGGAAGGAGGTGTGCGGAATGCGTCTTCTTGGGTTTAAGAAATATCATGCCTCAGAGCCCTGCCCCGAGGGCAAGGCTCTGAGGACAGAGGGAAAACACGATTTAACCTATCTTGAATACCATTGCTGCTCCCGTGTCGCCCGCGGCGCAGCCGGCCCACAGGCCATATCCTCCGCCGAGCATAGCCAGTTCTTCGATTAATTCAATAATCAGCCTTCCCGCGGTAGGGGCCTGGGGATGGCCGTAAATCATAGAATTTCCATAATTGTTCATCCAGTTGACATCCATGCCCATCTTGCGACTCATATAGATATCGTTGACGACAAAGGGGCTGTGAGTTTTTGCCGCCTTCAGGTCCTTAACCGTGATTCCTGCATTCCGGAGAGCCATCTCCGCCGCGGGAACCGGAGCTGCTGCCATAAAACCCTTCTTCTCCCTGGCGAAGCCATACGAAATAATTTGAATCTCCACCTTTGGATCTGCGCTCAGCTCCTTGGCTTTTTCCCGGGTGGTAACGATAAACCCGCAGTTCCCATCCGCAGGATGGGTCTGCGCACCAAAGCTATGGACGCCTCCGGGCTCGACCGGGCCGAGCTTGGCAAGGCCTTCGGCGGTGGTCGGTGTCACTCCCTCATCTTCTTCAATCAGCTTTGTCCCCTTTTTGCCCATTTTGATCTCGCAAGGGAACATATACCTTTTTTGAAAGGCCCGATCGTTGGCCAGGGAGTCTGAATATTGCTGGTATCTCCTTAACGTGACTGCATCGCATTCTTCTTTTGTGACCCCGATGGTCTTGGCCACATTCTCCGCAGTCTGTATCATCTTAAATCCAGCCCATGGGTCTCGATTGAAATTGTCCATCATCCAGTTTTCGGATTCCACTTCGCCGCCCGGGCCCATCGGATTGGGCCATACCGTGTGAGGTCCGTTTGAACAGCGGTCTGCCATCAGACCGTATCCGGTCTGGTACGCTCCAAGCTCAATATTCTGGGCGGCCAGAAACATGCCGGTCGTTGACGTCGTGCAGGCCTGATGGATCATCAGAGCCGGTATATTCTTCGCACCGTCTACCAACATGGCCGCTGACCAGGTATGGCTGTAAAAGAGCCAGTGCTGGGCGATAGTGATTCCAAAATAGAGATAGTCGATTACCGTGGGATCGATCTTCCTTTGCTTGAACCACTGGTTGGCTGTCTTCGCCCCAAGAATGATGGCATTTTCGTTGGCAAGACCTCCCTGCCAGCGACAAAACGGCGAAGAGTAGTAACCTTTAAACGGGATGAAAGCCTTACTGAATCGACTCATAGCAATTCCTCCTTTTCAGTGAATGATATCCTGAAGTGAACTGTGTCGGTGAATCGTGAGTTGTGGATTTCGAGGCTCTCATTCAGGCCAAGGAATCGCGACGAATCGCGAGTCACTCACACGAATCACGATATTTAATACTTGTACCACCCCTCCTTCGTTTTCCTTCCTAGTTTTCCTGCTCGAACCATCGACTTGTAAAGGACGGGGACAGACCACTTGCTCTCCTTATTCAATTCTTTATAGAGATATTCTGTGACATGGAGTCCGATGTCGATCCCTGTTAAATCCATTAATTCGAATGGACCCATGGGATAATTGAGTCCCAATTTGACCGCTTTATCGATGTCCTCGACGCTCGCCACTCCTTCTTCCACCATCCTAATCGCCTCCACAAAGTGGGGCATCATCAGGCGATTGACGATGAAACCAGGTGTGTCCTTTCTCACCTCAACCGGTTCTTTTCCCATCTTGCGGGCCAGTTCCATGACGGTTGAAATGGTATCATCATTCGAATGGATTCCGCGGATCACCTCGACGAGTTTCATGAGAGGCGCCGGGTTGAAGAAATGCATTCCCGCCACTTTTGCGGGCCGCTTCGTTGCCATGGCAACTTCCGTGATCGACATGGATGAGGTGTTGGTTGTGAGAACGACTTCGGGTCGCGTCAATTCATCCAGTTGTTTGAAGAGGCTCTTCTTTAACTCAAGGTCTTCAAAAACAGCCTCGATGATCAAATCCGCATCCTTGAGATCCTCCATCCGTATGGTTCCCTTAATTCGGGCAATAATTCCCTTCTTTTCGTCTTCTTTGATCTTTCCTTTCTCTACGCTTTTGGCCAAAAATTTGTCGATCGCTTTCAGACCGTTTTGAACGAAGCGATCTTCAATATCCCGCATGATCACCTGATACCCTGACTGGGCTGCCACTTGAGCAATCCCGTTCCCCATCGTCCCCGCTCCCAAAACTCCGATCATTTTAATGTTCATAGACCCTCCTGCCTTCCTGCTTTTAGTTGGCACCGAGAAAAAAATATTTAGTTAAATTTTTCACATACATTATTATAATCTATGCTTGATGTCAATTATTTTTTACGGCGCTCAGAAATTTCTTGACAAATGAATGGCGATTCATGTCTAATAACTGCTGTCTCCATAAGCGAAATAACGAATCGCCGTTTCGGAGGACTCGCGCGGATTGCGACCTATGAAAAAGCAGACACGAGAACGGAAACGACGTTGAGGGGGAGGTATCTATGGCAACACCCGTTACAGTACCGATGGTTGGCAAGATCGTTTCGGTTTCAGTAAAGGTAGGAGATAGGGTGAAAGAAGATGATCAGGTGGCGGTATTGGAAGCAATGAAGATGGAGATGCCTGTGGTTGCTCCAGTCAGTGGAGTGGTGAAAGAGGTGTGCATTTCTGCCGGGCAGGAGGTGGAGGCGGAGGCTACCATTGCCGTGATTGAATAGAGGGAAAATGTTGATGGAGTCTTTAATCTTCGAAAAGCCGTAGAAGCGGAATTTGAAGCATTCTTTATAGATGATGACGAGACCTTAAGCGCCTCCCATTTAACCATTTCAATTTTTGAAAATCAATTGACACCCTCCCATCTGTGTGTTATTTCAACCACATATAGCCTATAGGGCCTAAGGTTCTTTGTCTAATGATTCTGGAGTCATCGTTTCATGTACCGGGATAAAGTCGTTGCTGTTATCGTTCCTGCTTACAATGAAGAGAAATTGATTGGGAAGGTTCTCCAAACGGTTCCGAACTTCGTTGACCGCATCGTCGTGGTCGATGATGCCAGCAGCGACCGGACGGGGGAGGTTGTAAAAACCCATCAGGAGAAGGATTCTCGGATCGTCTATTTCCGTCATCTAAAAAACGAGGGAGTCGGGGGCGCAATCGCCACCGGGTACAAATGGGCTCGAGACAATGAGATCTCCGTGAGCGTCGTCATGGCAGGGGACGCCCAGATGGACCCGGAAGATCTTCCCAAGTTATTGAACCCTGTCATCGCCGGGGAGGTAGATTATTCTAAAGGGAATCGTCTCTTCACTGGCAAGGCCTGGAGCGTCATCCCTAAGACACGTTACCTGGGAAACGCCGTCCTGTCCTTTCTGACGAAGATCGCCTCCGGATATTGGCATGTCGCGGATTCCCAAACAGGCTACGGAGCCGTCAACTTGGAAGTACTTAAAACCATCGACCTCGACAGCATTTACAAACGTTATGGAATGCCCAACGATTTCCTGGTGAGGTTAAATGTTTATCACTTCAGAGTCAGAGATATTCCTGTGAACCCGATTTACGGGATCGGAGAACGTTCGGGCATGAGAATCTATCGGGTCGTTTTCACTCTCTCGTTGCTTCTTTTGAAACTTTTTTTATGGAGACTCAAGGAAAAATATGTGATTCGGGACTTCCACCCGCTCGTCCTTTTCTATCTTCTCGGTTTCATCCTCACACCTATTGGGGTTATTTTTGGATGCTATCTTCTTATTTTCAGGCTTTTCGTCGGTCCTGTGGCAGCAACCAGCGCCCTCTTTGCGGCTTTCTTTGCCATATCAGGCCTTCAATCTCTCTTCTTCGCCATGTGGTTCGACATGGAGTATAATAAAGAGTTGAAATAGAATGGCAATTACAAATTTCAAAATCTAAGTGTCAAATGAAGCGCCAAATGATCAAATGTCAAAAAGTTAATTCTTGGTCGATCATTTCATTTGAACTTTGAGTTTTGACATTTGACGTTGGTTCACCAATGAATATTTGTATCATTACCTCTTCCTTTCCATCCCATCCTGACGACACAGTTCAAGTCCCTTTTCTTGTCGAATTTATCGGGGAGTTAAAGAAAAGGGGGCATCACATCTTCGTCTTTACGCAAGATCGCCACGGAAAGAAGGAAGAATTCCTGGAAGGTGTAAAAGTCAACTGGTTTCCCTGGGTCAAGTCGGATAAACCACTGGTCCATCTCAACCCTTTCAGGCCTTCGGATCTTTTTCGAATTGTGAACCTGCTTCATAGGGGGAAGATGGCACTTCCGCCTTTTATAAGGGAGAATAAGATAGAAGCATGTCTTTCCCTTTGGGTTCTTCCTGGTGGTTATTTTGCAAATCATGCCCTCCGGCAAACAGAAGTCCCTTATTCTGTTTGGTCCCTCGGTTCGGATATTTATCAATACGGAAGAAACCCGTTCCTCTTTTTCGTGATGAAGAGAATTATTCGGGAAGCCAGAGGCGTTTTTGCGGACGGTTTCGATCTTTCAAAAAGGGTCGAGGAACGGTTTGGAAGAAAGTGTTTTTTCTTAGCCACCACAAGAACGATTCTTCCCTCTTTGCCAAGAGAAATCCCGTCCGACGGCCCTTCGTTAACCCCTTCTCCTCTTTCAGAGGGAAAGGAGGGTTTGTTAAAGGAGAGGCAGGGGGTATTGACAAGCAAACCTTACTGTTTTCTGTTTGTGGGGAGAATTGAAAAGGTAAAGGGCATTGATCTTCTGCTTGAATCCATGGCCAGCCTGAAGAAAGAGACATTGAATATTCATCTCACGGTGGTTGGTCGTGGAGGGATGGAGGAGTGGGCAAAGAGGCTTATTCAAGAAAGAGATTTGGGGAGACATGTCTCGTGGATGGGAAATGTATCGGACCAGACTTTGGCTTCCTTCTATGAATCTTCCGATTGCGTGGTGATTCCTTCCCGGTCCGAATCCATCCCTCTGGTGTTTTCGGAGGCGTTAAGGTTTAATAAAGAACTGATCGTTACCGATGTGGGAGATATGGGAATGCTCGGTCGCCAATATGGGGTCGCCCGGGTGATTCCTCCCGAAAATATCGGGGCGTTGAAGGAGGCAATGAAATTGAGAGCTGACGTTGAGAATCACGAGAATGAAGAAAGGAATAAAGCCGGAAGGGAAGAATTAAAACATTTATTCAACCTTGAGACTTCTGTGGAAAGGTTTTTGGCTGATTATACGTAATCTCCTGGCCCCCCTTAGGAAAGGGGGATGAAGGGCGACTGAATACAGGGATGATGGGGGAAAAGATGAAGGCAGTGATATTGGCTGGAGGGAAGGGGACAAGGTTGGCACCCTACACGGCTGTATTCCCTAAACCGTTGATGCCCATCGACGGGATCCCTATCCTTGAAGTGATCGTGAGACAGTTGGCCCATTTTCGGGTAAAAGATTTGGTATTTACGGTAAGTCCCCAATCCGAAGCTCTTCTTTCGGCGTACTTTGGGAACGGTCGAAAGTTTGGAGTGGACGTCTGTTATTCTAGAGAAGAAAAACCTCTCGGAACTGCTGGGCCTCTTTCCCTGATATCCGATCTTACGGAATCATTCCTGGTGATGAATGGGGACATTTTGACTACGCTCAATTATCAAAAGTTGATCCGATACCATCGCCAGCACAAGGGGATGGTTACGATCGCCATGAGTCGAAAGAAGGTGCAGCTGGAATTGGGAGTCATGGAATTCAATCGAGCCCATCGGCTGACCCGATATATCGAAAAACCAACGCCGTCCTATTCCGTGAGCATGGGGGTCTACGTGTTTGAAAGGGAAGTCTTGAAATGGGTTCCCTCCGAGAAATACTTGGACTTTCCCGAATTGATCCAGAAGCTTCTTAAGCAAAGGGTGAAAGTGGTCTGCTATCCTTCGAATGACTTCTGGCTCGATATCGGCCGGCATGAGGATTATGAAGAGGCGCAAAAAGAGTTCCAGAAGATGAGGAAGAAGCTACTCTATGAGTAAACGCCAAATTCCAAGCACCAAATAGCAAATAAATCCCAATGACCGAAACTCAAAACACAAGACACTACGATTTAGCAGAACGGACATTTCTTCTATTCTCTTAAAAGCAAAATAGTTTTGGTCGTTTGGATATTGGAAATTGGAATTTATTGTAATTTGGAATTTGTGATTTGTTGTTTGAAGCATATGCTCAAATGACGTATACGGGTTATCGGCACGAACGCGAGGTTCTCATGGGTAAAATATTAGTGACGGGTGCGGGAGGATTTATCGGAAGCCATTTGGCTGAAGAGCTGGTCAAACAGGGAGAAGAGGTCAGGGCCTTTATCCGGTATCATTCGACGGATGAAAGGGGCCTTTTAGAAGATTTACCTAAAGATATTCAGAATCAGATTGAAATCGTTCCCGGAGATCTCAAAGACCCGGATGGGGTCAGGAAGGCGGTCAAGGGATGCACAAAAATTTTCCATTTAGGCGCCCTCATCGCCATTCCTTATTCTTATGTCCACCCCTTTGATTTCGTTCAGACCAATATCATCGGAACGGCTCATCTCCTCAATGCCTGCCTTGAGACGAACCGGTTAGAAAAAATCATCCATACCTCCACAAGTGAAGTGTATGGAACGGCACAATATATTCCCATTGATGAAAAACATTCCCTTCAGGCCCAGTCTCCTTATGCAGCGAGTAAGATTGGAGCAGATAAACTCGTGGAAAGTTATATTGTCTCTTTTGGCCTTCCCATAGCAACCCTTCGGCCCTTCAATACCTTTGGCCCCCGGCAATCCTTGCGAGCCGTTATCCCAACGATCATCTCCCAGGCCATTCAGGGCGGGAAGATCCGATTGGGCAATGTTGAGCCCAGGAGGGATTTCCTCTTTGTCAAGGACACGGTGAGAGGGTTTATTGAACTGGCAAAATGTCCCAAGGCGGTCGGAAAAGTGGTGAACATTGGTACGGGAAGAGACCTTTCCGTTAAAGAATTGGTTAAGAAAATCCTTGGTCAGATAGGGAAGGGTGGAGAGATTAAAGTCGAGAGTCAGAGAATTCGTCCTGAGAAAAGTGAAGTGATGCGGCTTCTCTGTGATACCCGCTTAGCCCAGAAGCTTTTTAAATGGACCCCTCGGTACACCCTTGATGACGGATTGAAAGAGACGATTGAATGGTATCGGAATCATTTGTTCAGATTCAAGGTGGGAAGTTATCCCTTATGAAATGGCGATATCCCCTGTCGGATATTGATTTTGGAAAAGAAGAGGAACAGGCCGTGCTCAGGGTTCTGCGTTCAGGATGGCTTTCTGCAGGTCCGGTGACGGAGAGGTTTGAAAAAGCTTTTTCCGAAAATCTTGGCGGAGGATGTGCGATCGCCGTTTCGAGCGGAACGGCGGCCCTCCATTTAGCCTTAGCCGCCGTTGGGATGAGGGAGGGTGATGAGGTCATCCTGCCTTCTCTAACATTCGTCGCCACGGCCAATTCGGTCCTGTATGTCGGAGCGAAACCTGTCTTTGCAGATATTGTCAGCGCGGACGACCTCAATATTTGTCCTCAGGAGATTGAAAAGAAGATCACAAGAAAAACAAAAGCAATCCTTGTGATGCATTATGGA
>Ga0335085_10006925_pt1 | contig 17755 bp, 17 predicted proteins | sample Lox_Sample_45_FD_206712 | JGI IMG/M metagenome (GOLD analysis project Ga0335085, IMG submission 206712) | Soil microbial communities from Loxahatchee National Wildlife Refuge, Florida, United States - Lox_Sample_4.5 | ecosystem: Environmental > Terrestrial > Soil > Wetlands | place: USA...
ACGATCACCCGGCAGGCGATCTCGCCGCGGTTGGCGACTAGAATCTTGCCGAACATGCTCAGCCCTTCGGCGCGAGCCACGACGGCTTGCGCTTATCGAGGAACGAGGCGATGCCCTCGCGTCCCTCGGGCGAGACGCGGATCTCGGCAATTCGCCGCGCGGTGTCGTCGATCACCGCATCGCCCACCGGCCCGCCGCGGGCCACCGCGGCGATCAGATCCTTGATCTTGCGGTGCGCCTCCGGCCCGCCCTGGGTGAGATGCCCGAGGAGCTCCTCGATCTTGCGGTCGAGATCCTCCGCGGAAGCAAGAATCGTCAAAAGACCCAGCCGAAGGCCCTCTTCCGCGCCGAAGCGTTCCCCCGTATGGAAGTAGCGCCGCGCCGCGCGCTCGCCGATCGCGCGCACGACGTACGGGCTGATCGTCGCGGGCGACAGCCCGAGTTTGATCTCGGTGAGCGCGAACTCGGCGGCCGGGGTGCCGACGGCGATGTCGCAGGCGGCGACGAGGCCCGTGCCGCCCGCGAAGGCTGGGCCGTGCACGCGCGCCACGGTGGGCTTGGACAGCCGGTCGAGCGTCTTCAGCATCTGCGCCAGCGCGCGCGCATCGGTGAGGTTCTCCTCGAAGCCGTAGCCCGCCATGCGCTTCATCCAGTTGAGGTCCGCGCCTGCGCAAAACGCGGGACCGTTGCCCGCGAGCAGCACCGCGCGCACCGCAGGGTCCCGGTCGAGCTCGGCAAGGGCTCCGGTGAGCCTCGCGATCAGCGCGTCATCGAAGGCGTTGCGGATCTCGGGGCGATTGAGCGTCACCACGCCCACCGCGCCGCGGCGCTCGATCAGGATCGTCTCGGTCATGGTTGGGTTGCGCTCCCGCGCGTCACATCCGGAAGACGCCGAACTTCGTGTCCTCGATCGGCGCGTTGAGGGTCGCGGACAGCGCGAGCGCCAGCAGCCGCCGGGTGTCGGCGGGGTCCACCACGCCGTCGTCCCAGAGCCGCGCGCTCGCGTAGTACGGATGGCCCTGGCGCTCGTACTGCTCGAGGATCGGCGCCTTGAAGGCCTCCTCCTCTTCCCGCGACTTGAAGTTGCCGCGCACGGTGGCGAGCACGCTCGCCGCCTGCGGTCCGCCCATGATCGAGATGCGCGCGTTGGGCCACATCCAGAGGAAGCGCGGCGAGTACGCGCGCCCGCACATGCCGTAGTTGCCGGCGCCGAAGGAGCCGCCGAGGATCAGCGTCAGCTTCGGCACGCGCGCGGTGGCGACCGCGGTCACCATCTTGGCGCCGTCCTTGGCGATGCCGCCGGACTCGTACTTCTTCCCGACCATGTAGCCGGTGATGTTCTGCAGGAACACGAGCGGGATGCCGCGCTGGCACGCGAGCTCGATGAAGTGCGCCGCCTTGAGCGAAGACTCCGAGTAGAGGATGCCGTTGTTGGCGAGGATCGCGACCGGGTAGCCGTGCAGGTGGGCGAAGCCGGTGACCAGCGTGGTGCCGTAGTTCTGCTTGAATTCGTCGAGCTCAGAGCCGTCCACCACGCGGGCGATCACCTCGCGCACCTCGTAGGGCTTGCGGGTATCGGCGGGGATGACGCCGTAGATCTCCTCGGCCGGGTAGAGGGGATCCCTCGGCGCCTGGATCCTGAGGCCGATCCTCTTCTCGAGGTTCAGGCTGGAGACGATCCTTCGCACGATCGAGAGCGCGTGCGCGTCGTTGAGCGCGTAGTAGTCGGCGACGCCGGAGGTGCGCGTATGCACCTCTGCGCCGCCCAGCTCCTCGGGGGTCACCACCTCGCCGGTCGCCGCCTTCACCAGCGGCGGGCCGCCGAGGAAGATCGTGCCCTGGCCCTTCACGATCACGGTCTCGTCGGACATCGCCGGCACATACGCGCCGCCCGCGGTGCACGAGCCCATGACGCAGGCGATCTGCGGGATCCCCGCGGCCGACATGTTGGCCTGGTTGTAGAAGATTCGGCCGAAGTGCTCTCGGTCCGGGAACACGTTGTCCTGCTCGGGCAGGAAGCCGCCGCCGGAATCGACCAGGTAGATGCACGGCAGCCGGTTCTGCAGCGCGATCTCCTGAGCGCGCAGGTGCTTCTTCACCGTCATCGGATAGTAGGTGCCACCCTTGATGGTGGCATCGTTGGCAACGACGATGCACTCGCGCCCGGCGACGCGTCCGATTCCGGTGACGATCGAGGCCGAGTGCACGTCGCCGCCGTACATGTCCCAGGCGGCGAGCTGGCCGATCTCGAGGAACGGCGAGCCCGGGTCGAGCAGCACGCGCACGCGCTCGCGCGCGAGCAGCTTGCCGCGATCCGTGTGGCGCTTGCGCGCCGCATCGTCGCCCCCCAGGGCGACGCGCTCGACTTTCCCGCGCAGGTCGGCGACCAGCGCGCGCATGCGCTCGGCGTTGGCGCGGTAGTCCGCGGAGCGCGTATCCAGCCTGCTGCGGATCGCGGGCATCAACCGGCTCCCCGAGCGCGGCGGCTACGCGGCATTCAGGGAGCGTCCTATCAGGAGCCGCTGGATGTCGCTCGCGCCCTCGTAGATGCGGCACACGCGCACGTCGCGCCAGATGCGCTCGACCGGGAAGTCCTGCACGTAGCCGTAGCCGCCGTGGATCTGGATCGCGTCCGAGCAGATCTTCTCGGCGGTCTCCGAGGCGAACAGCTTCGCCATCGAGGCCTCCTTCAGGCACGGCGCCCCATGATCGCGCAGCGCCGCGGCGTGCAGATAGAGCTGGCGCGAGGCCTCGACCCCGGTCGCCATGTCGGCGAGCCGGAAATTGACGGCCTGGTGATCGAGCAGCGCCTTGCCCATGCTCCTTCTCTCCGCAGCGTAGGCGAGCGCGGCCTCGAGCGCGGCGCGCGCCATGCCGGTCGCCTGCGCCGCAACGTTGATGCGCCCGGTCTCGAGATTGGCGAGCGCGATGCGGTAGCCGACGCCTTCCGCCGAGAGCAGGTTGGCGGCGGGCACCTTGCAGCTCTCCAGTGCGATCTGCGCCGTGTCCGAGGCGCGCTGGCCGGTCTTCTCCTCGACGCGCGCGACGTGGTAGCCCGGCGTGGCGGTGGGCACGACGAAGGCGCTGATCCCCTTCTTGCCGGCGGCCTTGTCGGTTACCGCGAACACGATCGCCAGGTCGGCGTTCTTTCCCGAGGTGATGAACTGCTTCACGCCGTTCAGCACGTAGTGGCCGCCGCTCTTCTCGGCGCGAGTGGCGATGGCGGCCGCATCGGAGCCGGCCTGCGGCTCGGTCAGGCAGAACGCGCCGAGCGCCGAGCCCTGGGCCAGCGGGCGCAGGAACTCCGCCTTCTGCGCGTCGCTGCCGTAGCCGAGCACGATGTTGGCGGCGAGGTTGGTGACCATGACGATGGTGCAGGTGGCGCCATCGCCGGCGGAGATTTCCTCGCAGGCGAGGGCAAGCGAGGTGGTGTCCATGCCCGCCCCGCCCCAGGCCTCGGGGATCGCCACGCCGCACAGGCCCATCGCGGCGAGCGCTCTTACCTCGTCGCGCGGAAAGTGCTTGTCGCGGTCCCAGCGCGCGGCGTTCGGCGCGAGGCGCTCGCGAGCGACGCGGCGCACGGCCTCGCGGAGCTGCTCGTGGTGTGCGGCGAGCGGCATCTCAGATGCGGGCGTACGTAACCGTATGATGCGTGAAGAGCCGCCCCTTGCCGTCGTGGCATTCGGCGCTCCCGTAAATGATCCGCTTGCCGAGCTTCAGGATCCGCGCGGTGCAGTACACCGTCTGGCGGCGCGCGGCGTTGAGGAACGCCGTGTTGAGCTCCGAGGTCACCGCGTCCTGCTCCATGCCGATGTGCCGCTTGATCGCAAGCCACATGGCGCAGTCCGCGGCCGCCATGAAGGCGGGGCCGTTTACCGTGCCGCCCGGCCGTTCGAAGCTGCGCCGGAACGGCATTGCGATCGTGCATTGCTCGTTGTCGACCGAATGCAGCCGCAAGCCGTAGCCGCCGACGAAGGTCGAGCGGCGCAGCAGCCTCGCGAGCGCCGCCTTGGACGGTCGCGCGCTCACGCCAGCTCGAGCGCCACGGCCGTAGCTTCGCCGCCGCCGATGCACAGGCTCGCCACGCCGCGCCTGCCGCCGTACTTGCGCAGCGCGCCGATCAGCGTCACCAGGATGCGCGCGCCGGACGCCCCGATCGGATGGCCGAGCGCGCAGGCGCCGCCGTGCACGTTGACCTTGTCGTGCGGCAGGCCGTGCTCCTTCATCGCCGCCATCGTCACCACGGCGAAGGCCTCGTTGACCTCGAAGAGGTCGACCTCGCCGGCCTTCCAGCCGGTCTTCTCGAACAGCTTCGCCATCGCGCCGACCGGCGCAGTCGTGAAGAGTGCGGGCTCCTGCGCGTGGGTCGAATGCGCCACGATCGTGGCGAGCGGCGCGAGGCCGCGCTTCTCCGCGGTCGAGCGGCGCATCAGCACCAGCGCCGCGGCGCCGTCGGAGATCGACGAGGAGTTGGCCGCGGTGACGGTGCCGTCCTTGCGGAACGCCGGCCTGAGCGCCGGGATCTTGTCGAGGTTGGCCTTGAACGGCTGCTCGTCGGTCTCGATGAATTTCTCGTCCTTGCCCGCCTTGAGGGCGAGCGGCGTGATCTCCCACGCGAACCAGCCTTCCTTGTTGGCCTTCTGCGCCCTCTTCAAGGACGTCACCGCGAACTCGTCCTGCGATTGCCGGGAGAAGGAATATTTCTGCGCGCAATCCTCGGCGAAGGTGCCCATGAGCCGGCCCTTGTCGTACGCGTCTTCCAGGCCGTCGAGGAACATATGGTCCAGCACCTGGCCGTGGCCCATGCGCAGCCCGGCGCGCGCCTTCGGCAGGAGGTAAGGCGCGTTGGTCATGGACTCCATCCCGCCCGCGACGGCGACCTGGAAGGAGTCCGAAAGGAGGGAATCGTGGGCAAGCATGGCGGCCTTCATCCCGGAGCCGCACATCTTGTTCACCGTGGTGCAGGCGGCCGAGAGCGGAAGTCCCGCGCCGAGCGCCGCCTGGCGCGCCGGCGCCTGCCCCTGGCCCGCGGGCAGCACGCAGCCCATCAGAACCTCCTGCACCGCTTCCGGTGCGAGCTTCGCGCGCTCTACCGCGGCGCGGATTGCCGCGGCGCCCAGCTCGGGGGCGGCGAATCCCTTCAGCTCGCCCTGGAAGGCGCCCATCGGGGTGCGGGCGGCCGATACGATGACGACGGGATCTCTGCTCATGGCTTACTCCTTCGGAAGGCTGTAGTCGCACAGCCGCTCGCGCCCGCGCGCCAGGATCTCGGGTGGGAAGGGCGTCGACCTGCGGGTATGCATGTCCATGTGGACGCCGGTGATGACGCACACGGCGGATATCTCGTTCGACAGCGCCTCGCGCATCTCGTGCACGAACCTGACCACCTTGTCGCGGATTTCGAGCAGGCCCGAGCGCACGGCCACGACGTCGCCCGCGAGCAGCTCGCGGCGGTAGGTGATGTTCTGCTGCACGGCGGCCATGGCGCGCTGCCGCTGCCGCAGGAACGCGGGGGTGACGCCCATCGACGCGAACAGGTTCCAGGTCGCCTCGTCGAACTTGCCCACGTACCACATGACGTTCATGTGGCCCATGTGGTCGCAGTGCCAGGGGTAGACGGCGCCGCGGTACGTCTCGAACAGCGCGCTCAAGCGCCCTCCCGCGTGCAGCCAAGGTCGCGCAGCAGCCCGTCCTCGAGTCCGTAGATCCAGCCGTGCACCGCGAGCGGCCGGCCGTGCGTCCAGGTGTCCTGCACGACGGTCGCTTCGCAGACGTGGCGCACCTGCTCGAGCACGTTCAGCTCACACAGGCGCCGCTCGCGCGCCTGCGGATCGGCGATCGCGTCGAGTTCCGCGGCATGGCTGCCCTGGACGTCCTGCACATGGCGCAGCCAGGTGTCGGCGATCCCGACGCTCTGGCGGGTGAGCGCTGCGCGCACGCCGCTGCAGCCGTAGTGCCCGCAGACGATGACGTGGCGCACCTTCAGCAGGTCGACCGCGAACTGCAGCACCGAGAGGCAGTTGAGGTCGGTATGCACGACGAGGTTGGCGACGTTGCGATGCACGAAGACCTCGCCGGGCGCGAGGCCGGTGATCTGGTTCGCCGGCACGCGGCTGTCCGAGCAGCCGATCCAGAGGTACTGCGGCGACTGCTGGCGGGCGAGGTCGCTGAAGAACGAGGGGTCGGAGGCGCGCACCGACGCGGCCCAGGCCCGGTTGCGCTCGAAGAGATCCGCCACGCCGCTCACCGGGTCTCCTCGAACAGCTCCCGGCCGATCAGCCAGCGGCGGATCTCGGAAGTCCCGGCGCCGATTTCGTAGAGCTTCGCGTCGCGCCAGATGCGCCCGGTCGGCGTCTCGTTGATGTAGCCCATGCCGCCGAGAGCCTGGATCGCCTCGCCCGCCATCCACGTCGCCTTCTCGGCCGCGTACAGGATCGCGCCCGCCGCGTCCTTGCGCGTGGTTTCGTTGCGGTCGAGCGCCTGGCCCACCGCGTAGACGTAGGCGCGGCAGGCGGAGAACGTGGTGTACATGTCGGCGAGCTTGCCCTGCATCAGCTGGAACTCGCCGATCGGCTGCCCGAACTGCTTGCGCTCGTGGACGTAGGGCACCACGACGTCGAGGCAGGCCGCCATCAGGCCGAGCGGCCCGCCGGCGAGCACCGCGCGCTCGTAGTCGAGGCCCGACATCAGCACCTTCACGCCCTTGCCTTCCTCGCCCAGGATCCGGTCCGCCGGAACGTCGCAATCCCGGAACACGAGCTCGCAGGTGTTGGATCCGCGCATGCCGAGCTTGTCGAGCTTCTGCGCCGTGGAAAACCCCCTCATGCCCCTCTCGACCAGGAACGCGGTGATGCCGCGGTCGCCGGTCTTGGCGTAGATCACCAGCACATCGGCGTCGGGGCCGTTGGTGATCCACATCTTGTTGCCGTTAAGCACGTAGCGGTCGCCGCGGCGCTCGGCGCGCAGCTTCATGCCGACGACGTCGGATCCGGCACCGGGCTCGGACATCGCGAGCGCACCGACATGCTCGCCGGAGACGAGCTTCGGCAGGTACTTGCGGCGCTGGCCCTCCGAGCCGTTGCGGCGGATCTGGTTGACGCAGAGGTTGGAGTGCGCGCCGTACGACAGCCCGATTGCGCCGGAGGCGCGCGAGATCTCCTCCATCGCCACGATATGCGCGAGGTAGCCCATCTGCGTGCCGCCGTACTCCTCCTCGACCGTGATGCCGAGCAGCCCGAGCGCGCCGAGCTTGCGCCACAGCTCGGGCGGAAACTGGTTCTCGCGGTCGATCTCGGCGGCGCGCGGCGCGATCTCCTTCGCCGCGAAGTCGCGCACGCTCGCGCGCAGCATCTCGACGGTGTCGCCGTGCTCGAAGCGCAGGAAGGGGAGCTCCATAGAAGAACCCGTCAGCCTACTTGACGTTTACGTTAACGTCAATCACCCTTGAGTTGCTTTCTTATTTTCTTTTCAAAGGCTTGCAGTTCGGAGAGTTGCGCTTCGAGGTCCGAGCGCTGCTGCAGCAGCACCGTCTTGTGCGATTCCAGCACGGCGAGGAAGCGCTCCAGCTGAGGGCGCTCGTCGCGGCCGGGCTCGTACATGTCGATCAGCTCCCGGATCTCGGAGAGCGTCAGGCCGAGGCGCTTGCCGCGCAACGTGAGCTTGAGACGCGTGCGGTCTCGCGCCGAATAAATGCGGCGCTGGCCCTCGCGCTTGGGCGCGAGCAGCCGCTGGTCCTCGTAGAAGCGGATTGCGCGCGGCGTGACGTCGAACTCGTCGGCGAGCTCGCCGATGGAGAACTCGGCGCGTTCCTTTTCGCGCTGCAGCATGGTAGGGTTGGACGATTCTAGCTTAGCCCGCGCCGCTCGATTTCCCCGCTCTCCCCGTGGCTGCTCTCGAGTATCCGCATTCCGCTCCTCCCGCGAAGGGCACGGCGCTCGAGGTCGCTCCCGGCGTGCATTGGGTCCGCATGGCGCTGCCTTTCGCGCTCGACCACATCAATCTGTGGCTGCTCGACGAGGGCGACGGCTGGACGATCGTGGACTCGGGACTCGGCGACGAGGCGACGCGCGGCGCCTGGGACGGCGTCTTCGACGGCACGCTCGGCGCCAAGCCGGTGCGCCGCGTGCTGGTGACGCACTACCATCCCGACCACGCCGGCAACGCGGCCTGGCTGTGCGAGCGCACCGGCGCGCAGCTCTGGATGACGCGCTCCGAATTCCTCACCGCGCACGCCGCGCGCGGCAGCACGGCGGGCTACACCACCGAGGCGCAGATCGACCTGTTCACCGCCAACGGCCTGCCGAGGGAGCAGGGCGCGCAATTGCTGACGCGCGGCGGCCTGTACCGCAAGATGGTGCCGGGCTTTCCGATCGCGCACCGCCGGCTGCACGAGGGCGAGCAGATCGACGTCGGGGCGCGGCCGTGGCGCGTCATCGTCGGCTTCGGCCATTGCCCGGAGCACGCCTCGCTCTACTGCGCGGCGCGCAACGTGCTGATTGCCGGCGACATGCTGCTGCCGCGCATCTCGACCAACATCGCGGTGCGGCCGGTCGACCCGTGGTCGAACCCGTTGCGCCTGTTCCTCGATTCGATTGCGCGCTATCGCGACCTTCCGGCCGGCATGCTGGTACTGCCCTCGCACGGCCTGCCGTTCCGCGGCGCGCGCGAGCGCATCGCCGAGCTCGAGGCGCATCACGCCGCGCGGCTGGAGGAGCTTGCCGCCGCCTGCGCCGCCGCGCCGCGCTCGGCCGCGGCCGTGCTCGAGCTGCTCTTTCGCCGCAAGCTCGATACGAACCAGATATTCTTCGCCATGGGCGAGGCGATCGCGCACCTGCACTACCTGCACTACGCTGGCCGGCTGCGCCGCACGGTGGGCGCCGACGGGGTGGCGCGCTTCGCGCCGTAGCCGGGGGATCGATGGAGCAGAAGGCACAAATCGCGAAGCCCGAGGAAATGGCCCGGGTGCTGCAATCGGTCGCCGAGCGCTCGGCCAAGGTGCTCGGCGAGTACGCGGCGCGCCAGGCCGCCGGCGGCGTCGCGGCGGCGGCGAGCGACGAGCTCGGCATCGCGCGCGCCTACATGGACCTGTATTCGCGCATGCTCGCGAATCCGGCGGCGCTGGCTGCATTCTCGGCCAACCTCGCGCTCGACTACATGCGCCTGTGGCAGCAGAGCTGGCTGAAGATGCTGGGCATGCCCTCCGCGCCGGTGGCCGAGCCCGCCAGGGGGGACTCGCGCTTCAAGGACGACGACTGGAGCTCGAATTTCCTCTTCGACTACATCAAGCAGTCCTACCTGATCGCGGCGCGCCACATCCAGCACGCCGTGGCGAGCGTGGACGGGCTGGCGCCGGAGGCGGAGAAGAAGGTGGCCTTCTTCACGCGGCAGTACGTCGATGCCCTGGCGCCTTCGAACTTCGCGCTCACCAATCCCCAGGTGCTGCGCGAGACCCTCGCCAGCGGCGGCCAGAACCTGCTCAAGGGCCTCGACAACCTGCTCGCGGACATCGAGAAGGGCGGCGGCAGCCTGCGCATCAGCATGACCGACGAGAAGGCGTTCCACCTCGGCAAGAACGTCGCCACGACGCCTGGCAAGGTGGTGTTCCAGAACGCCCTGATGCAGCTGATCCAGTACCAGCCGACGACCAGCCAGGTCTACAGGACGCCGCTCGTCATCATCCCGCCCTGGATCAACAAGTACTACATCCTCGACCTGCGCGAGAGGAACTCGTTCATCAAGTGGGCGGTGGACCAGGGCCACACCGTGTTCGTGATCTCCTGGGTCAACCCGGATGCGCGGCTGGCGCAGAAGGGCTTCGAGGACTACATGCTGGAGGGGCCACTCGCGGCGCTCGACGCGGTGGAGAAGGCGACCGGCGAGCGACAGGTGAACTTCATCGGCTATTGCCTCGGCGGGACGCTCCTCGGCGCGGCCTTGGGCTTTCTCGAGTACAAGAAGCAGATCGACCGCGTCCGCTCGACGACCTTCTTCGTCAGCCTGCTCGACTTCTCGCAGCCCGGCGAGCTCGGCGTGTTCATCGACGAGCAGCAGGTCGAGAACCTCGAGAAGAAGATGAACGAGCGCGGCTACCTTGAAGGCTCGGAGATGGCCTCGACCTTCAACCTGCTGCGCGCGAACGACCTCGTCTGGTCTTTCGTGATCAACAACTACCTGCTCGGCAAGGATCCGTTTCCGTTCGACCTGCTGTATTGGAACTCGGACTCCACCCGGATGCCGGCGCGCATGCACAGCTTCTACCTGCGCAACATGTACATCAAGAACCTGCTCGGCAAGCCGGGTGGGATCTCGCTCGCCGGGGTGCCGATCGACCTGTCGAAGGTGGCCGTGCCCGCGTACTTCATCTCCACCGCCGAGGACCACATCTCGCCGTGGAAGACCACCTACAAGGGCTCGAAGTACCTCGGCGGCGAGGTGCGCTTCGTGCTCGGCGGCTCGGGCCACATCGCGGGCATCGTCAATCCGCCGGCGGCGAAGAAGTACCAGTACTGGACCAACGACGCCTACCCGGCGACGGCCGAGGAATGGTTTAAGAGCGCGGCCGCGCATCCCGGCTCGTGGTGGGGCGACTGGCAGGCGTGGATGGACGCGCGCAACGGCGGCGAGAAGGTTCCCGCGCGCGTTCCGCGGAACCCGCTCGAGGATGCCCCCGGCAGCTACGTCATGCTGCGGCTGGGGGCGAAGCCGCCTCCCGGCTGAACTCCGCGAGGTAGCGCAGGCCCGCGATCGCGCGCGGGCCGTACCACGACGTCATTTCGCCGTCGATGAGGAAGGCGGGCTTTCCGGTTTTCCCTCCTACCTCGTCCAGGTGCGGCCGGCCGAAGCGGTAGGGCTCGGTCGACAGGAGCACGATGTCCGCTTGCTCGATGAATCTCTCCGTCAGCGCGAGCTTGGGGTAGCGGGCGTCGGCGCGTTCCGGCAGCGTCTGCATGCCGAAAAGCGCAAGCGTGCGAGAGATGTACGTGTCGCGCGACACCGTCATCCACGGATCCTTCCAGATGAGATAGAGAACGCCTCTTTCGGGAAACTTTCCTTTCGCGACGTCCCGGAGAACGGATTCGAACCTTTCGCACAGCCGTTCGGCTTCCGCCTGCTTGCCGAACGCCTTCCCGATCTGCCGGTAGAGGGCGAGGTTGTCGATGGGCCCGAGCGGGTGGGTGACGATCAGGTTCGGCACGAATTCGGCGAGCGCGTCGGCCGTCTGCTTGCGGTTCTCGTCGACGTTGAGGATGACGTGCGTCGGCTCGAGCGCGCGGACTTTGGCGAGGTCGACCGACTTGGTGCCGCCGACCTTGGGGATCCGCCTCAGCGCTTCCCTCGGGTGGACGCAGAAGCCGGTGCGGCCCACCAGCTCTGCCGCGAGCCCCAGCTCGCAGACGAGCTCGGTGATCGAGGGGACGAGCGAGACGATCCTGTTCAGCGGCCGGCCGGCTACTTGCGCGCCTCGAGGCCCTTGCGCACGATCGGGATGAGGCCGTCGGCGATCTGCAGCATGCCCTCGAGCCCGCGCCCCTGCTCGGCGCTGATCGTGTACAGGCCCTGCACCATCAGCGCCGGCGTACCGTCGATCTGGGAAGCGGCGGTGAGCTGCGCGGCGCGCCGGAGCTTGGTCTGCACGCCGAAGGACTTCATCGTCTCCGCGAATCTCTTCGGGTCTATCCCCTGCCTGCCGAGCCACTGGTCGAGCGCCTGCGGGTTGTCGGTGCGCAGCCCGTCGCGGTGGATCGCATCGAAGAAGGCCCGGTGCACCTTGGGGAGCACGCCGAGCGCCTCGAAGGTGTAGAAGATCGCGGCGTCGTGCCCCCAGCGCGGGCTGAACACCGCGGGGATGCGGCGGAAATACGCGTCCGGCGGCAGCTTCGCCGCCCAGGGCTCGATCAGAGGCTCGAAATGGAAGCAATGGATGCAGCCGTACCAGAAGAACTCCGCGATCTCGATCTTGCGCGGATTCTCGACCGGCAGCGGGTCGCGCAGCGTGGTGTAGTCGTTCTCGGCGCGCGCGAGCAGCGGGGCGAGCGCGGCGGCGGCGAGCAGCATGCGGCGGTGCGGGTTCATGGCGTCTTCTTGGCGGGGGTCGAGTCGGATTTGGCGGGCGCGGCGTCCTTGATTTTGACCAGGCTGGCGTCGATTCCGTTCTGCGCCAGCACGCGCCGCGTGCGGTTCAGCTCGTCCAGCGAGGTGTACGGCCCGAGGCGCACGCGGTACCAGGTGCCCTTGTCGGGCAGCGTGGTGGGCTCGACGCTCGACTCGAATCCCAGGATCGCGATCTTGGCCTTCTGGTTGTCGGCTTCCGCCGGGTTCTGGAACGAGCCCGCCTGGATGAAGAACACCCCCTGCAGCGTGTCCTGCTCCCCCTTGGGCGCGCCCGGCGCCGCCTTGAGGTCCTTGTCGGTGGCGGGAGCCTCGCCGCCCGGCAGGATGCGATAGAAGTCGAACTTCGGCTTCTCTGCGGCGCTGGCCGCCGGCTGCGCGCTGCCCTGCGGCATGCCGGCGATGGGCGGCGCCTTGCCCTGCTCGCCGGTGGAGTTCTTCGCGGCAGCGGGCTGCCCGCGCCCGATGAACGGCAGCGGCGTCTTGTTCAGGTAGAAGGCGACGGCGAGCGCGATCGCGAGGCCCAGCACCAGGCCGATCACCATCCCGACGACGAAGCTGCCCCCGGAGCGGCGGGCGGAAACGGCGCGGGTTCGGTGGAGGGCGGGCATCACATTTTCTCGGGCGCGCTCACGCCGAGGAGCGCAAGACCGTTGGCGAGCGCCTGCCGTACCGCCGCGCACAGCGCCAGCCGCGCCGCTTGCAGCGCCTCGTCCTCGACGAGAATGCGCTCGGCATTATAGTAGCTGTGAAACTCGCCCGCGAGCGCGCGCAGGAAAAAGGCGATCGCGTGGGGCGCCAGCTCGCGCGCGGCCGCGGCGACCGCCTCCGGGTACTCGGCGAGGCGCTGCGCCAGGCCGAGCTCCTTGGCGCCGGCGAGCCGGCCGAGGTCCGCCGCGGCGAGCGTCGCCGGGTCGCCTCCCCACTGCGCGAATACGCTGCAGATGCGCGCGTGCGCGTACTGCACGTAATAGACGGGGTTCTCGTCGCTCCTCGAGCGCGCCAAGTCGACGTCGAAGGTGAACTCGCTGTCGGCCTTGCGCGACACCAGGAAAAAGCGCGTCGCGTCGCGCCCCACCCACTCGATCAGGTCGCGCAGGGTGACGTACGAGCCGGCGCGCTTGGAGATTTTCACCTCGGCGCCACCGCGCACCACCTTCACCAGGCTGTGCAGCACGTAGTCCGGATAGCCCGCCGGGATGCCGAGGCCGAGCGCCTGCAGCCCGACACGCACGCGCGTCACCGTGCTGTGGTGGTCGGTGCCCTGGATGTTGATGACCCTGGCGAAGCCGCGCCGCCACTTGGTGACGTGGTAGGCGACGTCGGGCACGAAATACGTGTAGCTGCCGTCCGACTTGCGCACCACGCGGTCCTTGTCGTCGCCGTAGTCGGTGGTGCGCAGCCACAGCGCGCCCTCGCGCTCGTAGGTCCAGCCGCTCGCGACCAGCGCGCGCACGGTCTCGTCGACCTTGCCGTCGGCGTACAGGCTCGACTCGAGGTAGTAGTGGTCGAACTTCACGCCGAAGGCGTGCAGGTCCGCGTCCTGCTCGCCGCGCAGGTAGCCGACCGCGAAGCTGCGCACCGCGCCGAGGTCTGCCGGGTCCTTGCGCTCGGACAGGAAGTCGCGCGCGATGTCCTCGACGTACTCGCCGGCGTAGCCCTCCTCGGGCCACCCCGGATCGCCGGGCTTGAGGCCCCGCGCGCGCGCCTGCACCGACCACGCCAGCTTGTCGATCTGCGCGCCGGCGTCGTTGTAGTAGTACTCGCGGTGCACCTCGTGGCCTTGCGCCTCGAGCATCGCCGCGAGCGCGTCGCCGAGCGCCGCCTGGCGGCCGTGGCCGACGTGCAGCGGCCCGGTCGGGTTGGCGGAGACGAACTCGACCATGATCCGCTCGGGCTTGGCCGCCGCCGCACGCCCGAAGCTCGCGCCGGCTTGCAGGATGGCGCGGATGATCCCGGCCTTGGCGGTCTGTCTCAGCCGGATGTTTATGAAGCCCGGGCCCGCGATCTCGAGCGGATCGCAGGCGCCGCTCCGCTCGATCGCGGACCGCGTCGCCCGGACGATCTGCTCCGCGATGTCCCGGGGCTTGCGGCCGAGCGCGGACGAGATCTGCAGCGCCACGCTGGTGGCGTAGTCGCCGTGCGCGGGATTGCGCGGCCGCTCCAGGTGCCCGGTGATCGAGGCGCCGGGCGCGATCTTGCGGACCTCGCCAAAGAGGATGAGCTCGACCGTCTCTTTCGGATCCGCCATGAAGGGCGCGAATTATACGGCGCGAGCCCCTCGAAGCGCGGTCAGACCCCGCTTTTCGACCGGAATTCAGGGACAGACCACGTTTTCTCAGTCGAATTCGATCGGATCCACGTCGAGGTGCCAGCGCAGGCTGCGCGGGGCGGTGGCCGCGATGCGCTCCGACCAGTCGCGCAGGAAGCCCTGCAGCGCGGGGCGCGAGAGCGACTGCACGGTGAGCTGGGCGCGCTCGTAGCCGGCGCGCCGCGTGACGACATGCGGCACCGGGTCGTAGACCTGCACGCCGGCGGGCACGGCAGCGAGCGCCGCGGCATCCCGCAGGAAGCGCATCGCGGTCTCCAGCCTGCTCGCTTCGGCGCGCAGCGCGGCCTCGTGCACGAAGGGCGGAAAGCCCGCGGTGCGGCGCTCCGCGAGCTGCGCCTCGGCGAAGCCGGCGTAGTCGTGGCGCGCGAGCGCCGCGAACATCGGGTGGCCCGGGAAGCGCGTCTGGATCAGCACCTCGCCCTGCCGCTCGCGCCGCCCGGCGCGCCCGCCGACCTGCGCGAGCGTCGCGTACAGCCGCTCCGCGGCGCGGAAGTCGGTCGAGAGCAGGGCGCTGTCGGCGTTCAGCACCGCGACGAGCGTCAGTGCAGGGAAGTCGTGGCCCTTGGCGAGCAGCTGCGTGCCGACCAGCAGGTCCGCCTCGCCGCGGCCGATGCCCTCGAGCGCGCGCGCCAGCGCGCCGCGCCGGCGCGCCGTGTCGCGATCGATGCGCGCGATGCGCGCCCCCGGGAAGAGGGCGCCGAGCGCCTCCTCGACGCGCTGGGTGCCGCGGCCCAGGGGGCGCAGGTCGGCGTTGCCGCAAGTCGGGCAGCGCGCCGGCACCGCCTGCTCGGCGCCGCAGTGATGGCAGCGCAGCCGCGGTACGGAACGCGCCGCGGCGTGCAGGACCAGATGCGCGCTGCAGCGCGCACAGCCGGCGGCCCAGCCGCAGGCCTCGCAGGCCAGCACCGGCGCATAGCCGCGGCGGTTGATGAAAACGAGGCTCTGCTCGGCGCGCGCCAGCCGCTCGCGGAGGGCCTCCACCACCGACCGCGCCAGCCCGTGCTCGGCGGGCTCGGCCCGCAGATCGACGGTGCGCACCAGCGGCAGCTTCGCGCCCGGCGCCGCGCGCTCGGGAAGCGACAGGCGCTCGTAGCGCCCGGCATCGGCGTTGAACCACGTCTCGAGCGAGGGCGTCGCCGAGCCGAGCACGATCGGGCAGTTCGCGAGCTTGGCGCGCTGCACCGCGGCATCGCGGCCCGAGTAGCGCAATCCCTCCTGCTGCTTGAAGGAGGCATCGTGCTCCTCGTCCACGACCACGAGGCCGAGGCGCGGCAGCGGCGTCAGGACCGCGAGCCGCGTGCCGAGCACGATCGCGGCCTGGCCGCGCGCGGCATCCAGCCAGGCGTGGGTGCGCGCCGAGTCCTCCAGCGCGCTGTGCAGGATGGCGATCGGTGTTTCCGGGAATGCCTCGCGGAACCGCGCCTCCAGCTGGGGGGTGAGGCCGATCTCGGGCACCAGCACGAGCGCCTGGTGCCCCTGCTGGAGCACTGCCGCGACCAGGCGCAGGTAGACCTCGGTCTTGCCGCTCCCTGTGACGCCGTGCAGCAGGAACGCGCGGAAGCGGCCGAGCGCGCCGCCGATCCGCTCGGCGGCGGCGGCCTGCGCGGCGTTCAGTTGATGGCGGGCTACGAACGCGGCCACGGCCGAATCGGCGCCTTCGCGTGCCGGGCCGGCGGCACGGCGCTTCGGCAGCGGCTTCAGCGAGCGCAGGCGCGGCGGCAGCGCGCTCGCCACGGTCTCGCCGAGCGGCCGCTGGTAGTAGCCGGCGAGAAAGCGCATCTGCGCGAGCCAGTCTTGCGGCAGGCGCGGCGCTCCTTCGAGCACTCGGACAACCGGCTTGAGCCTCGAAGCCGAGATCGTGCTCGCCGCCGCGAGCTCGAGGACCACGCCGACGCGCTCGCGTGCGCCGAACGGCACCACCACGCGATCGCCCGGCGCGATCCGCCGATCCGCATCGCTCGCGTATTCAAACAGCGTCGCGACGGGGACATCGAGCGCAACGCGCAAGACGTTCACGCCGTGCTCGCCGCTTCCAGGAAGATCTTTTTCGAGCGAAGCCAAATCGTTAATCACGAAAGTTCAGCCGCGGAATCGAAATCGCTCGGTTCTCCTTGCGCCGAAATGAAATTTTCCGGTTCTCGGCGGTCTTGTGGATAAGCATGTGGGTAACGTTGCCAAAGATCTGCAACTTGCCCACAGTTTGCCCGCCTTTCGTGGGCGAACTACTTCTCAAAATCCGGATTTCTGCTGCAAAGCAAAGGGTTGCCTGGACATGCGGCGGGAACGCCATGCTGCTTCCGCAAAAGACCTATGGCATTCCCAGGTGTGCATAAGTCAGGGCGCCGCATCCCGAGTTTTGCTGCTGTAAGCGCGCACTTCGTCTACCAGCGCCGCCACTGAATCGACCCCGGCTCGCGGCGAGATGCCGTGGCCGAGGTTGAAGACATGTCCCGGCATGCGGCCGAACCCGTCGAGCACGCGGCGTACTTCGGCGCGAACCTGGTCCGGCGGTGCGAGCAACGCTGCAGGATCGAGGTTTCCCTGCAATGCGACCTTGCCGCCGATGCGGCGGCGCGCTTCGGCCGGCGCGATCGTCCAGTCGAGCCCGACCGCGCTGCAGCCGCAGGCGGCGATCGCCTCTAGCCAGTTGCCGCCGCCCTTGGTGAAGACGATGCTCGGCACCTTGCGCAGCCCGCCGACCACGCGGCGGATATAGGCGAGCGAGAACTCCTCGTAGCCCGCGGCGCTGAGGTTGCCGCCCCAGGTATCGAAGATCATGGCGACCTGCGCCCCCGCATCCACCTGAGCGTTGAGATAGTCGGTGACGGCGCGCGCGTTCACTTCGAGGATGCGGTGCAGCAACTCGGGCCGCCCGTACAGCATCCGCTTCAGCGTGCCGAAGTCGTCGCTGCCCGATCCCTCGACCATGTAGCAGGCGAGCGTATACGGACTGCCGGAGAACCCGATCAGCGGCACGCGGCCGGCGAGGGCGCGGCGAATCTCCCGCACCGCGTCCATCACGTAGCGCAGGTCGGTCTCCGGATCGGGCGCGGCGAGGCGCCGGATGGCGGCCTCCTCGCGCAGCGGCCGCTCGAAGCGCGGGCCCTCGCCCTCGGCGAAGCCGAGCCCCAGGCCCATCGCGTCGGGGATGGTCAGGATGTCGGAGAAGAGGATCGCGGCATCCAGCGGGAAGCGCTCGAGCGGCTGCAGCGTCACCTCGGCGGCGAGCGCGGGGGTCTTGGCGAGCGCGAGGAAGCTGCCGGCGCGGGCGCGCGTCGCGTTGTACTCGGGAAGGTAGCGCCCCGCCTGGCGCAT
>Ga0335085_10006926_pt1 | contig 17754 bp, 14 predicted proteins | sample Lox_Sample_45_FD_206712 | JGI IMG/M metagenome (GOLD analysis project Ga0335085, IMG submission 206712) | Soil microbial communities from Loxahatchee National Wildlife Refuge, Florida, United States - Lox_Sample_4.5 | ecosystem: Environmental > Terrestrial > Soil > Wetlands | place: USA...
AAGGCCGGTTGCATCATGTCGCTGAGCGCCGACGCGAAGGCCGGCTGCATCATGTCGCTGAGCGCCGACGCGAAGGCCGGTTGCATCATGTCGCTGAGCGCCGACGCGAAGGCCGGTTGCATCATGTCGCTGACCGCCGACGCGAAAGCCGGCTGCATCATGTCGCTGACCGCCGACGCGAAGGCCGGCTGCATCATGTCGCTGACCGCCGACGCCAAGGCCGGCTGCATCATGTCGCTGAGCGCCGGTGGCGTCGAGGAATCGCGCCTGCCGCTCGCCAAGAAGCTGCATGAGCGCGCCGCGGCATGGGACCTCGGCAAGGTCAAGAAGCATGCCGTGAAGAAGGGCATCTTCGGGGCCGACGAGATCGACCGCATCCACGCCGAATACGTGCGCTACATCGCGCTGGCGTGCGCCCATCCCGATGGCGCCATCGCGCCCTCGCTGAAGGTGGACGATTTCTGGCATGCCCATATCCTCTTCACCGAGGATTACGCGGCGTTCTGCCAGGCGATCGCGGGCCGCTTCATGCATCACCGCCCGACGGTCGAGGACTGAGTCTCTCGACATCGGCAAGCATTCTCCGGCCGGCGGGCGTCTCCGCCGGCCGGTTTGCTTTTGGGGCCGGGCCTTGTGCCGGAGCGGCGCGCCCCGCCGCCACCGAGTCGCCGATCGCGCCCGCCCACGGCGTCCCTGCCGCGCCGCAAGACGGAAGCGGCGCCCGCCGCCGCGGCGAAAAGCTCCGCATCCTCAAGGGCTAACCGAGCCACAACCAGCGGGCGCGGCGATCGCCGCGCCCGCGGTGGAAACCATCATAAGGTTATGGCGTTGTTAAGCATCATTTGCTGCTTCCAGGGGGATCTCATGGATGGGTTTCAGCATCTGCTCGACGTCGTCATCGCGTTCTTCCAGGACGGCTTCGCGCACGTCAACGCCGTGCTCGGGCTTCTGATCGCGCTCTATTCCGCCTACCGCATGCACGAGTGGAAGGAGTTGTGGAAGATCGCCATCGCCGCGGTCGTGATCCACGTCATCGCCGCGATCCTGGTGCCGGTGATCGACCACGATGCGCCGTTCCGGCTGCCGCCGCTGCTCGAGGTGGATTTCTGGAAGAGCCTGATCGCGCTCTATCTCGGCTACATCGTCGCCATCGCGGCCTTCTTCTTCGTCAAGACCAGCGTGCTCAGGGGCGGAGGAGGCGGCGGACACCACTAGCCGCCACGCTCGCGCAGGCGGGGCTGCCGCGCGCGGGAAGCCGCCGCGGGGCCGCTTTCGTCCCGCTCATCCCTGCAAAGGAGGAATGCGATGGATATCCAGCACATGCTCTATTCGATCTGGGATTTCTTCCGGGCCGGATTCCAGCAGGTCAACGCCGTGGAGGGGCTCGTCATCGCGCTGGTCGCGGCGCTGCTGCTGCCCGCCTGGAGCCGGCTGTGGGCGGTCGCGCTCGGCGCCACGCTCGCCAATCTGGTGATCGACGTCCTGATCCCCGTGGTCTCCTACCATCGGTCGTTCCGCCTGCCGCCGGATCTCCTGGAACTGCCCTACTGGGAACATGCGCTGATCCTGTTCGTGGGCTACCTCGTGGTGATCGCCGTCTTCTTCGCGGTGAAGCGGCGGCTGACCGGCGGGGGGCACTGATTACCCACAGGCTTCGCCCTGCCAACGCGCCGGTCGACCCGCTATAAGCGGGGCATGTTCACGACCCTGCTCATCGCCAACCGCGGCGAGATCGCGTGCCGCGTCATCCGCACCGCGCGGCGGATGGGCTTGCGCACGGTCGCGGTCCACTCCGCCGCCGACGCGGGCGCGGCCCATGTCGCCATGGCGGACACGGCCGTGGCCATCGGCCCCGCCGCCGCGCGCGAGAGCTACCTGCGCGGCGACGTGATCCTCGACGCCGCGCGCCGCACCGGCGCCCAGGCCATCCATCCCGGCTACGGCTTCCTGTCCGAGAACGCGGCGTTCGCGGAGGCTTGTGCCAGGGCCGGCATCGCCTTCGTCGGGCCGCCCGCGGCGGCGATCCGCGCCATGGGGCTGAAGGACCGCGCCAAGGCGCTCATGGCCAAGGCGGGCGTGGCCGTGGTGCCGGGCTATGTCGGCGAGGACCAGTCGCCGGAACATCTCGCCCGCGAGGCGGAGAAGACGGGCTATCCCGTGCTCATCAAGGCCGTGGCCGGCGGCGGCGGCAAGGGCATGCGCCGGGTGGATGAGCCAGGCGCGTTCGCCGCCGCGCTGGAAGGCGCCAGGCGCGAGGCGCGCGCCTCCTTCGGCGACGACCGCGTGCTGATCGAGAAATACGTCCTGCGCCCGCGCCATATCGAGATGCAGGTCTTTGCGGACCTGCATGGGAACGCGGTCCATCTCTTCGAGCGCGACTGCTCCCTGCAGCGCCGGCACCAGAAGGTGATCGAGGAGGCGCCCGCGCCCGGCATGCCGGCCGCGATGCGCAAGGCGATGGGCGAGGCGGCGGTGAAGGCGGCGAAGGCCGTAGGCTATGCCGGCGCCGGCACGGTGGAATTCATCGCCGACGCATCCGAAGGCCTCAAGGCGGACCGCTTCTGGTTCATGGAGATGAACACCCGCCTGCAGGTCGAGCACCCCGTCACCGAGGCCATCACCGGCTTCGACCTCGTCGAGTGGCAGCTGCGCGTGGCGGCCGGCGAGAAGCTGCCGGTCGCCCAGAAAGACATCCATGCCAAGGGCCACGCCGTCGAGGCGCGGCTCTACGCGGAGGATCCGCGCAAGGGCTTCCTGCCATCCATCGGCACGCTCGAGCGGCTCTGGCTGCCGCAGGGCGAGGGCGTGCGCGTCGACACCGGCGTGCGGGAGGGCGACGCCGTCACGCCCTTCTACGATCCCATGATCGCCAAGGTCATCGCCTGGGCCGAAACGCGCGCGGAGGCCGCCGGACGGCTCGCGCAGGCGCTCGCCCGCGTCCAGATCGCGGGGGTGGCGACGAACAACGCCTTCCTCATCCGCGCGCTGCGCCATCCCGATTTCGTGGCTGGCGGGATCGATACCGGATTCATCGCGCGTCATGAAGGCGACCTGATGCCGGGGGGCGGCCCGCCCGGGCACGTGCTGGCCGCGGCGGCCGCTCGCGTGCGCGCGGAGTTCCACCGCGCCGGTGGCGATCCGTGGGACGCCCAGGACGGCTTCCGGCTTTGCGGCAGTGCCCGCCAGTCGGCGGAGTTCGTCATGGACGGCAGGCGCGTGGCCGTGCCGTTCCCGTCCGTGATGCCCGACGTGGCGACGTTGCGGCTGGCCAACGGCGACATCGCGGCGATGGAGGAGGGCGAGACGCATGTGCTGCGGCCCTACGATCCTTTCGCCGCCGCCGAGGTCGCGGGCACCGCCGGCGACCGCATCTCCGCGCCCATGCCCGGCAAGGTGGCGCAGCTCTTCGTGAAGACGGGCGAGGCCGTGAAGAAGGGCCAGCCGCTCGCCGTGCTCGAGGCGATGAAGATGGAGCACACGCTGTCGGCGCCGGCGGACGCCAGGGTGGCCGAGGTCGCCGTGGCGCAGGGCGACCAGGTGAACGAGGGCGCCGTGATCCTGCGCTTCGAGACCGGCGGGAAAGCCGCGGCCGGCGCACGCACATGACGCTGCACATCATCAAGCTCTGCGTCGGCGCCGAATCCATCGAAGATCTCGCGCAGTGGCAGGCGGGCCGCATCCGGGAGCAGAAGAAGCGCGGCGTGAGGACGCCCGAGCTCGTCCACGTCACGCGCATGACGCCCAAGCGCAGGGACGAGATCCTCGACGGTGGCTCGCTCTACTGGGTGATCAAGGGCCAGATCGCCGTGCGCCAGAAGCTGATCGACATCCGCGCCGTGACGAAGAACGGCACGCCGCATTGCGGCCTGGTCTACGATCCCAAGCTCGTCCCCGTGCAGCGCCGCGCCCACCGCGCCTTCCAGGGCTGGCGCTACTTCGACCCCAGGGACGCGCCCGCCGACGCACGCGGCACCAAGGGCCTAAAGCAGCTACCCGAGAAGCTTCAGCGCGAACTGGTGGATTTAGGACTGCTCTGAAGTCAGAAAGGTGCTACGATCGGCGATCGGATTAGAAATGGGGAGCGCTAGGTGCGCCGGATTTTTTTGCTGTTGCCACTAACTATTCTCGCCGCTTGCCACGATGCTACTCAGTCCAATATGCGATACGCCGTCTCGCCTGAAAGCGGCGGGGGCGTGTGGCGTCTCGACAGAAGCAGTGGAGAGCTTCAGCTGTGTTTGATGGGCGGAGATACTCATATAAGATGCTGGTTGGCACCTACAAATAAACCTGAAAAACGGTTGAGTGAGATACAGTAGAGATCAGATGACAGTTATGCCATTCAGCTTTGGCTTGGAATTGGAGCCCACGAATGATCCCGGCACCGAGCCCATCCGGCCCTCGCGCTTGCAGTCCGCGAAGTCAGACACCTTGCGCACCTGCATGAAGTAGTCCGGATATTCCTCGATGATGCGCTGGAAGGCGGCGATCTCCGCCACCGTGTCCTCGAAGCTTTCGTCGAAGCCGCCCAGCGAACACTTCATGGCCGTGACGCCGGAATTCCGTGCCATGTCGAGCAGCGATTGCGGGAACGGGAACTTGTCCTGCAGCGGCGGGTAGCCGTTGGCCTCGAAGACGAAAGCCGTGCCGTAGAGCGCGTGCGCCGTGGGCGCGATGCCGTCGCCGTCGGCGGCCGGCGCCGCGCGCGGCAGCACGGTGGCGGCCGCCATCGCGGCCAGCACGTCCCTGCGGTTCATGTCAAATCTCCATATTGTCGATCAGCCGCGTCGCGCCGGTCTTCGCCGCCGCCAGAATGCGCATCGGGCGGGTCGAATCCACGGCGGGCGCCAGCGTTTCGGCGTCCCGCACCGCCACGTAGTCGACCGTGTCGAATCCTGCCTCCAGCAGGGCCGCGGTCGCGTAGGCCTCCGCGGTCGCGGCCGTGTCGCCATGCCGTATCCGCATGGCCGCGTCCTTGAGCACGAGGTTCAGCCGCCCGGCGATCCTGCGCTGCTCCGGCGAGAGATAGGCGTTGCGGGAGGACATGGCGAGACCGTCCGCCTCGCGCACGATGGCGCCGCCCGCGATCTCGACCGGCAGCGCCAGATCCGCGACCAGGCGCCGGATCACCAGAAGCTGCTGGTAGTCCTTCTCCCCGAAGATCGCCCAGTCCGGCATGGCGGCGATGAGGAGCTTGGCGACGATCGTGGCCACGCCGCTGAAGAAGTGCGGCCGGAAGTCCGTCTCCAGTCCCGCAGACGGCCCGCCGGCCTCGATCTTCGTGGCGAACCCGTCCGGATACATCTCGCGCACCGAAGGCGCGAAGACAAGGTCGCAGGCGCCGGCGAGCCTGGCGATGTCGGCCGGCTGGTCGCGCGGATAGCGGTCGAAATCCTCGTGCGGCGCGAATTGCGCGGGGTTCACGAAAATGCTGACCACGACCCTGCCACATTGCTTTCGGGCCTCGCGCACCAGCGACAGGTGCCCCTCGTGCAGCGCGCCCATGGTGGGCACGAGCCCGATCCGGGCGCCGCCGCCGCGCCAGCCGGCAATCCGGGAGCGGAGATCGTGAATGGTGGCGATCGTGTCCATTTTCATTCACCCTCCAGCGGAGGGAGGATCGAAACGCGTGAAGCATTGTCCGGGAAGGGGCCAGCCACCCCTTCCCCGAAATCCGCGCCGCTACGCTTCGCAAATTGCCGGCCCTCCCTCAAGGGGCGGGCGAACCGATCAGCCGAAATCGCCCAGCGCCAGCGTTCCGGTGGCGCCCGTCACGTCGATGACGAGGTCGGCGCCGGCCTGGTAGCCGGCGGTGCCGTTCTCGTCCACGACCAGGAAGGTGTGGCCCGACAGCGTGCCGGAATCGGCGGTGAACAGCACCGCGGTGTGCGCCGTCATCTGGCCGGCCCCGATCGCGGCGGCCAGATCGCTGTCGAACGTGGCGGTGGACAGCGCGCCGCCGGTGACCGCGGAATCCACGCCCACCACCGCGCCGCCCGCGGCGTGGACGTTGAACTCGTCCGTCGCGAAATTCACGCCGCTGATCGTGTCGTAGCCCGTGCTCGTGGAGTCGCCCGCGGCCTTGTAGACGAAGTGCTCGTGTGCCGATGAATCCGCCATGATCGTATCGGCGCCGCCGGCGGCGTAGACGGTGCAGGTGCCGCCGCCGGTGAGATCGAAGCTGTCGGCCTGCATGCTGCCGGTGGCGATCAGGTCGTTTGCGCCATTGACGAGATGGATTCCGCCGGTGTCGTTCGCGTCGTTGAGCGTGAGGTTCTGTGCGCCGGTCATGTCGCTGGCATCGACGGTCAGGTCCTTGCCCGCATCGGCGACATGGCCCTTGGTATAGAGCGAATAGTTGCCCCCCGCATGGCTCAGGACGACGGTCTCGATGCCCTGGGCGACCTTGTGGAAGTTGTCGCCGCCTGCGTCGCCGCCATCGTAGTAGAGCGTGTCGTTGCCGGCTCCGCCACTGATGCGGTCCGCGGCGGTGACGGCGCCGCCGAACACGTCGTCGCCCGCGCCGCCCTTGAGCAGCATCGTGCCCGCGCCCATCACGAAGCTGAAGGCGCCGTCGGTCTCGGCCGAGCCGTTGAAATTGTCCGTCTGCCCGACGTCGGCGACGCAGCCGACCTGCATCGTGAAGCCGGCGTCGAGGTTCGCGTCGTTCTCGACGAAGCGGTAGCTGTGCGTTGCGTCCATGCTGAAATTGGCGATGTTGTGGATGGTCTTCGCCGTGAACCGCATGTCGTAGTCGCCGTCGAGGTAGAGATAGGTGTAGCCGGCGCCGCCGTCGATGTGATCGGTCGCCTTGAGCTGGGCGCCGAAATCGACCTGGTACTGGGGCGTTCCCGAGCCCAGCTTGACGATGTAGTTGCCGTCCGTCGCCGCGGTGGCGTCAAGCGTGAGCGCCACCGTGCTGTCGGTGACGGCGAGCTGGCGGGCATCGACGGTCAGGGTCTCGCCGGCCGGCGCCGCGCCGGCGTCGAGCGTGATCACCATGTGATGCGGCCCCTTGAGCACGACGTCCTCGATGCTGGTGAAGATCGTCGAATTGATGTGCAGGCCGCCGAAGCGCGAGTAGTTGCCGGAGAGGATCACAGAATCGGTGCCGGTGCCGCCGTCGAGTCGGTCGTCGGGGTCGAGGTTGCCGCCCATGAAGAAGGTGTCGTCACCGCCCAGCCCGGAGGCGGTATCGTGCCCGCCCTGGCGCAGGTCGAAATAGTCGTCGCCCGAAGTGCCGGTGAGGTTGTCGTCGCCCGAGGTGCCGAAGATCGTCACGCCTGTTACTCCCATGCCGGAGGTGCCAGTATCGCCGGGATCGGGTCGTCATGTCGAGGTGGGAACACCCCCGCGAGGGAGGGCGGCTTGCACGCTGGAATTGCGCGTTCTTTTGCCCCATATAGCCGCCCATGGAATCTTCCCCGCTGCGCCAGGCCATCTCCGGCGCCTTCCTCGCCGAGGAGAATGGCGCCGTCGACCGCCTGATCGCGCTCGCCCGCCTCAGCCCGGCGGAGCGCGCCGCCACCGAGGCGCTGGCGCGCGACCTGGTGCGCCGCATCCGCGAAACCCGCGGCGAGAGCGGCAGCGTCGATGCCCTGATGCAGGAATACGCGCTGTCGAGCCAGGAAGGCGTGGTGCTGATGTGCCTCGCGGAGGCGCTCCTGCGCGTGCCCGACGCCGCCACCGCCGACAGGCTGATCAGGGACAAGATCGGTTCCGGCGACTGGTCGCGCCACCAGGGCAAGTCGGACTCGCCGTTCGTCAACGCCTCCACCTTCGCGCTGATGCTGACGGGGCGCATCGTCAAGCTGGACGACGCCGCGAAGTGGGATTTCGAGGGCATCTGGAGGAAGCTCGTCGCCCGCACGGGCGAGCCGGTCATCCGCCAGGCCGTGACTTACGCCATGCGCATCCTGGGCCGCCAGTTCGTGCTCGGCCGCACCATCGGCGAAGCCCTGAGGAACGCCCGCGAATATGCGAGCCAGGGCTACCGCTTCTCCTTCGACATGCTGGGCGAGGCCGCCTACACCGCCCATGACGCCGCGCGCTACTACGACTCCTACCGCGACGCGCTGGCCACGCTGGCGCGCGCGCAGCCGGACAGGGCGGGCTCGATCTTCGAGCGGCCCTCCATCTCGGTGAAGCTGTCGGCGCTGCATCCGCGCTACGAATGGGTCAAGCGCGCGCGCGTGATGGACGAGCTCTTGCCGAAGCTGGTCGCGCTGGCCGCCGAGGCGCGCGAGGCCAATCTCGCCTTCACCGTGGACGCCGAAGAGGCCGAGCGCCTCGATCTGATGTTGGACATCCTCGAGGCGATGGGCGAGGCGCCGCCGCTCCGGCAGTGGGACGGTCTGGGGCTTGCCGTGCAGGCCTATTCCAAGCGCGCGCTGCCCGTGGTGGCCTGGCTGGCCGACCTAGCGCGGCGCCAGCGGCGGCGCATCCCCGTGCGGCTGGTCAAGGGCGCCTACTGGGACACCGAGATCAAGCGCGCGCAGGAGCTGGGCCTGAAGGACTATCCCACCTTCACTCGCAAATCCGCCACCGACACCTCCTATCTCGCCGCAGCGCGTTCGCTGTTGGCGGCGCGCGACGCGATCTATCCGCAATTCGCCACCCACAACGCCCACACGCTGGCCGCCATCCAGACCTTCGCGGGCGAGCGCACCGATTTCGAATACCAGCGCCTGCACGGCATGGGCGAGCAGCTGCACGCGCTCTATCGCGAGATGAACCGCGGCGGCGGCACGCGCATCTACGCGCCCGTGGGCACGCATGAGGATCTGCTCGCCTACCTCGTGCGCCGCCTGCTCGAGAACGGCGCCAACACCTCCTTCGTCAACCGCCTGGCCGACGACGAGGCGCCGGTCGACGACATCGTCGCCGATCCCGTCGAGCACATCGCCGCGCTCCATCCGCACCGCAATCCGCGCATCCCGCTGCCGGCCGACCTTTTCCCCGACCGGAAGAATTCCTCCGGCTTCTACTGGAACGATCCCGTGATCACAGACCCGCTCCTGGCCGAGATGCAGGCCTCGCTGACCGCGCCGCAGCGCGCCGCGCCGATTGTCGGCGGAAACGAACGTGCCGGCACGGCCGTAAAGATGTTCGATCCCTCCGACCGCCGCCGCGAAGTCGGCGAGGTGGTCGAGGCCGGCGCCGCCGACGCCGCGGACGCGCTCGCCGCGGCCCACAAGGCGCAGGAAGAATGGGACGCGCTGGGCGGCAATGGCCGCGCCGCGATCCTGGAGCGCGCCGCCGATCTCTATGAGAAGAACCGGCCACACCTGATGGCGCTGGCCGTGCGCGAGGCGGGCAAGACGCTGCCCAACGCGCTGGGCGAAGTCCGCGAGGCGGTCGATTTCCTGCGCTATTACGCGACGCAGGCCCGCGCCCAGTTCGAGGATTCGCAACGTCTTCCGGGACCCACCGGCGAAGAGAACGATCTCTCGCTCCACGGCCGCGGCGTTTTCGCCTGCATCAGCCCGTGGAATTTCCCGCTCGCCATCTTCACCGGCCAGGTCGCGGGCGCGCTCGCGGCGGGCAACGCCGTGCTGGCCAAGCCCGCGGAGCAGACCCCGCTCATCGCCGCGGCCGCCACGCGCCTTCTCCACGAGGCCGGCGTGCCGCGAGACATCCTCGCGCTGCTTCCCGGCGAGGGCCCGCGCATCGGCAACGCCTTGTTCGGCGACGACCGTCTCGCCGGCGTCGCCTTCACCGGCTCGACGGAGGCCGCGCTCGCCATCAACCGCGCGCTCGCCGCCCGCAGCGGCCCCATCGCCACGCTGATCGCCGAGACCGGCGGCCAGAACGCGATGATCGTGGACTCGACCGCTTTGCCCGAGCAGGTTTGCCGCGACGTGCTGGCGTCGGCCTTCGACAGCGCCGGCCAGCGCTGCTCCGCCTGCCGCGTGCTGTTCGTGCAGGAGGACGTCGCGCCCAGGATGCTCGACCTCATCCTCGGCGCGATGGACGAGCTCAGTCTCGGCGACCCGATGCTGCTCTCCACCGACATCGGCCCCGTCATCGACGAAGAGGCGCGCGGGAACCTGCAGGCCCATGCCGACCGCATGACGAAGGAGGCGAAGCTCCTGCGCAGGCTGCCGCTCGGGCCGGAGCACGCGCACGGCACCTTCTTCCCGCCGCACGTGTTCGAGATCGCCTCGCTCGCCGAGCTCCGGCGCGAGGTCTTCGGCCCGGTGCTGCATGTCGTCCGCTACCAGGCCGGCGCGCTGGACAAGGTGTGCGACGCCATCAACGCGACGGGCTACGGCCTCACGCTGGGCGTGCACACCCGCATCAAGGAGACCGCGCGGTTCGTGCGCGCGCGCGTCCATGTCGGCAACATGTACGTCAACCGCAACCAGATCGGCGCGGTGGTGGGCGTGCAGCCCTTCGGCGGCGAGGGCCTCTCCGGCACCGGCCCCAAGGCCGGCGGCCCCCGCTACCTCGCCCGATTCGCCCACGAACGGACCTTTACCGTGAACACCACGGCCGCGGGCGGCAACGCGAGCCTGCTGGCCGGGGCGGCGGTGGAGGGGACGTGATTGCAAACGCCCGCGTCATGGCCCCATTCGCGGGGCCATGACAGGCGGCGAATCGCGATAATCTCGGGCCCATGCCCGCGCACATCATCGTCTTCGGGAATGAGAAGGGTGGCTCCGGCAAGTCGACGGCGGCGATGCATGTCGCGGTCGCGCTGGCGCGGGCAGGGCGGACCGTGGCCGCCATCGATCTCGACACCCGCCAGCGCAGCCTCTCCCGCCAGCTCGAGAACCGCGCGGAATGGGCGGCGAAGCAGGCCGTCCGGCTGCCGATGCCGCAGCTCTTCGCCGTCCCGCGCTCGGCGTCGAAGTCGCTGGACGAAGCCGCCGCCGAGGAGCTGGCGACGCTCGCGGGCGTGCTCGCCGATACCGAAGCCCGCTTCGACTACGTGGTGATCGACACGCCGGGCGCCGACACCCCGCTCTCCCGCGCCGGCCATGCCGCGGCCAACACGCTCGTCACGCCGATGAACGACAGCTTCGTGGATTTCGACCTGCTGGCGCGCATCGATCCGGCGAACTACGAGGTCAGGGGCCCCAGCCTCTATGCCGATTTCGTCTGGGATTGCCGGAAGCGCCGGCTGATGGCGAGGAAGCCCGCGCTCGACTGGGTGGTGATGCGCAACCGCGTCGCCACCGCGCAGGCGCGCAACAAGCAGCGCGTCGGCGCGGCGCTGGGCAACCTCGCCCAGCGCATCGGCTTCCGGCTCGCGCCCGGGTTCGGCGAGCGCGTGATCTTCCGCGAGCTGTTCCCGATGGGTCTCACCATGCTCGACCTGCCGCAGCCCTCCGTCGGCATGCCGCTGACCATGAGCCACGTCGCGGCGCGCCAGGAAGTCCGCGAACTGGTGGAGGCGTTGAAACTCCCCGGCATGGACGTGAAGGCCGCCGCGTAGAGCGGCGATCCCGCGCTGTCATCCCCGGCGAGTCCGTTCTACTCCTCCGTCGCCGCGAAGCAGGTTTGGCCGCGTTCGGTGAGGCGCTGGCAGACGGCGCGGGCTTCGGCTTCGACGAAGGGGCCGAAACGGGCGCGGTAGAGGGTGTGGCCGTCCACGGCGGTGAACGGCGCCACGATGCGCCGCGCCTGGCCGAGGACGTCGAGCGAGCGCTCGGCATAGGCGGCGAGTTGCGCCTTGGCGGCGGCGGGATCGGCGAAGGCGCCGATCTGGATCGTCCAGTCGCGCACGCCGGAGAATGCCGCGGCCACCGCGTTGCGGTGCGCCGGGAGAGGCGCGCTGTCGATGTCGCCTTCGCCTTCCGGCGCCTGGCGCGGAGTCGGCCGGACGGCGGGTATCCGCGCACGCGCCGCCGGCTGCGCGTCCGGCGTGCCGGGCGCCGTGCGCGGCGGCGTGTCGATGCTGGCCACGGCCACCGCCGGGCGCTTCTGGGCGATGGCGGGCTGCGGCCGCGGCGCGGGCGCGATCACGTTGGAGCGGAGCGGGGAATCGTCGTCGTCCGGATCGTGGCGCGATTCGGCGCTATCCTCGTCGTCCACCGTGCCGTTGGGCTGGATGCGCAGCACCGAATCCGGCGAGCCGCCGGGCGCCGCCGTGCCGCCGAGATCGGCCACCAGCTCCGGATGCGCCGACTGCCAGGGCACATGGGTGCGCGCCACCAGCGTGGGATCGGCGGCGATGCGGGTGAAGGTGTCGTCCAGCAGGCGCACCATCTCGCGGTCGCGCATGTGCGCGCTGCGCCCGCCCATCACCACCGCGAGGATGAGGTGATTGTCGCGCACCACCGAGGAGACGAGGTTGAACCCGCTGGCCTCGGTGTAGCCGGTCTTGATCCCGTCCGCGCCGTCGTAGTTGCCGATCAGGTTGTCGTGCGTGACGTAGGTCTCGCCGCGATAGGAGAAATAGGGCGTGGCGAAATAGGGGAAGTATTGCGGGAAGTCGTAGGCGAGGTGGTGGGCGAGCAGGATGAGGTCGGATGCCGTCGTCACCTGCATGTCGTCCGGCAGGCCGGAGGCGTTGTGGTAGAAGGTGTGGTTCATGCCGAGCTGGCGGGCCTTGGCCGTCATCATCTCGGCGAAGTGCGATTCCGTGCCGCCGATGAATTCCGCGATGGTCACCGCCACGTCGTTGGCCGAGCGCACCACGATGGCCTTGATCGCCACCTCCACGGGGATGGTGCTGCCGGGCCGCAGATGCAGCTTGGTCGGATGCTGCTCCGCCGCGTGCTCGGACACCGGCATCGGCGTGTCCATCGTGATCTGCCCGCTCTTCAGCCGCTCGAACAGCAGGTAGAGCGTCATCATCTTGGTAAGCGAGGCGGGATGGCGGATCTGGTCGGCGTTGCGGGCGTAGAGGACCTTGTCGTCGGTCCCGTCGACGATCAGGGCGGCGTCCTTGTCCGGGTCGGTAAGGCCCACGAAATGGCCGCCGGCCCTGGAATGGTGACTATTGTGGTGCCGGGCCAGCGCCGGAGAGGCCGCGGCGATGAGGCAGGCCGCGGCAAACACCGCTTCCCCGATCGCGCGCACTCGCGGTCGTCCCGACATCGACACCTCAACTCGACGAACCAGTCAGCCCCCTCGCGAATGAGACCAAATTAAGTCCCCGCCCGCAAGGCGAAAAACACGAAATTATCATACGTTCCGGGTATTTACGATGCGTTAACAGATGCTTTCCGGAACTCTTTGGCGGGGTTCTGCGTATGACTCCCCATGAATTTGGTGCGGCGCAACAAAGCTCTTGACATCGGGTTTGCTGCACCGCATATAGGGCATGTTGCAGCGCAGCAATGACCGCCGGACCCCCCGGAACGCCGCGCAAAACAAGGAAAAGGACCAAGACCATGGCGAAGAGCAAGACGACGAACGGCGCCGCCGAAGCCGCCGTGAAGAACGGCGCCGAAGCGTTCAAGACCGGCTTCGAGAAGGCCGTGAAGAACTACGATCACTTCGTGGGCTACGGCAAGGACACGGCCGAGGCATACCTCAAGGCCGCCAACGCCGCCGGCAAGGGCTTCGAGACCCTGCACAACGAGATCTACGGCTTCTCCAAGCAGTCCATCGAGGACTCGATCGCCGCGACCAAGGCCGTGCTCGGCGCCAAGTCGGTGCACGAGGCCTTCGAGCTGCAGACCGATTTCGCCAGGACCGCGTTCGACGCCTATGTCGGCCAGATGACCCGCCTCGGCGAGATCTTCACCGCCACGGCGAAGGAGACCTTCGAGCCGATCCAGGGCCGTTACCAGGCCTGGGTGGACGTGGTCCAGTCGTCCCGCGCGGCGTAATCCGCGCCAGAAATAAGATCGTTCCGCGGCTCCTCCCCCAAATGCGGAACGGCCTTCGAAAGGGTCCGGCGCGAGTATCGCCGGGCCCTTTCAATTTCCGGACACCGCCGCGGCGCCGGCCCGCCGTCACGACGGTGATTCACACGGAGCCAAAGAGCCACGGAGGACGCCTCGCAGCTTCGTGATTTCCGCTCCGCGCAGCGGATCGAAAAAAATCGGATCCCCCGCTTCGCGGGCAAAGCGCCCGGTGCGGCGCGGCGCGCGGGAGCCCACCGTGTCTCCGCGTGAATTCCTGCCGTTCTTCCGCCGCGCGGCGCGCGAGCGCGAAAGCGGCTTTTGCTTGCCGGTAAGGTCTTTCCCGTAGGGTAAGCAAGGGTTCACTGGAACATTGCGCGCACACCCCCCATATCCGCTAGACTGACTCCATGAGCGACCGGAAGGACAACGGACAGGGCAACGGCGCGAACGGGGCGGGCAGCGGCACCGGTATCGTCACCAAGACGCGCCCCAAGACCAAGAAGCCCAGTCTCTACAAGGTCCTCATCCTGAACGACGATTACACGCCCATGGAGTTCGTCGTCCACATCCTGGAGCGCTTCTTCAACAAGGGGCGCGAGGAGGCGGTGACGATCATGCTGCACGTCCACCGCCACGGCGTGGGGGTGTGCGGGGTGTTCACGTTCGAAGTGGCGGAGACCAAGGTGGCCCAGGTGATTGAATTTTCCCGCCGCCATCAGCATCCTCTGCAATGCACGATGGAGAAGGAGTAGCGATGCCATCCTTGTCGCGCAGTCTCGAGCAGGCGCTGCACCGGGCCATCAAGCTCGCCAGCGACCGCCATCACGAGTATGCGACTCTCGAGCACCTTCTCCTCGCCCTGATCGACGATCCCGACGCCCAGCAGGTGATGAAGGCCTGCAACGCCGACATCGAGGGCCTGCGCCGCGCCTTGCAGAAATATGTCGACGAGGAGCTCATCACCCTCGTCATCGAGGACGGCGAGGACGCCAAGCCCACCACCGGCTTCCAGCGCGTGGTGCAGCGCGCGGTGCTGCACGTCCAGAATTCCGGCCGCGACGAGGTGACCGGCGCCAACGTTCTGGTGGCGCTGTTCACCGAGCGCGAGAGCCACGCCGTCTATTTCCTCCAGGAACAGAACATGAGCCGGCTCGACGCGGTGAGCTTCATCAGCCACGGCATCGCCAAGCGCCCGGGCATGAGCCAGCAGAAGACCCCGCGCGGCGCGGAGGAGGACGAGGAGGGCGCGGAGAAGCCCAACAAGTCCGGCACCGATTCGCTGGAGGCCTACTGCGTCAACCTCAACGAGAAGGCCAAGACCGGCCGCATCGACCCGCTGATCGGCCGCGACACCGAAGTCGAGCGCACCATCCAGATCCTGTGCCGCCGCCAGAAGAACAATCCCTTGTTCGTGGGCGATCCCGGCGTGGGCAAGACCGCCATCGCCGAGGGCCTGGCCCGCAAGATCGTCAAGGGCGAGGTGCCCGAGGTGCTGCGCGCGAGCACGATCTACGCGCTCGACATGGGCGCGCTCATCGCCGGCACGCGCTATCGCGGCGATTTCGAGGAGCGGCTGAAATCCGTCGTCAAGGAGCTGGAGGGCATCAAGGGCGCCATCCTGTTCATAGACGAGATCCATACCGTGATCGGCGCCGGCGCCACCTCCGGCGGCGCGATGGACGCCTCCAATCTCCTGAAGCCCGCGCTGCAGGCCGGCCTGCTGCGCTGCATCGGCTCGACCACCTACAAGGAATACCGGCAGTATTTCGAGAAGGACCGCGCGCTGGTGCGCCGCTTCCAGAAGATCGACGTGGTCGAGCCCACGGTGCCCGACACGATCAAGATCCTGAAGGGCATCAAGAGCTACTACGAGGAGTTCCACAAGGTCCGCTACACCGCCGACGCCATCAAGGCCGCCGTCGAGCTCTCCGCGAAATACATCAACGACCGCAAGCTGCCCGACAAGGCCATCGACGTGATCGACGAGGTCGGCGCCTCGCAGATGCTGCTTCCGGAATCCCGCCGCAAGAAGGTGATCGGCGTGCGCGAGGTGGAGGAGGTCGTCGCCAAGATCGCGCGCATCCCCCCGAAATCCGTGTCCAAGAGCGACGCCGAGCAGCTGCGCGACCTCGAGGGCAACCTCAAGCGCGTGGTGTTCGGCCAGGACCACGCGATCCAGCAGCTGTCGAGCGCCATCAAGCTGGCGCGCGCGGGCCTCAGGCAGGCGGAGAAGCCCATCGGCTGCTATCTTTTCTCGGGCCCCACTGGCGTCGGCAAGACCGAAGTGGCCAAGCAGCTCGCCTCCATCATGGGCGTGGAGCTGATCCGCTTCGACATGAGCGAATACATGGAGCGGCACACGGTGAGCCGGCTGATCGGCGCGCCGCCGGGCTATGTCGGCTTCGACCAGGGCGGCCTGCTCACCGACGGCGTCGACCAGCACCCCCACTGCGTGCTCCTGCTCGACGAGATCGAGAAGGCCCATCCCGACCTGTTCAACATCCTGTTGCAGGTGATGGACCACGGGAAACTCACCGACCACAACGGCAAGAAGATCGACTTCCGCAACGTTGTCCTGATCATGACCACCAACGCCGGCGCGTCCGACGCCGCCAAGGACGCCATCGGCTTCGGCCGCGGCAAGCGCGAGGGCGAGGACGAGGAGGCGATCAAGCGCCTGTTCACGCCGGAATTCCGCAATCGCCTGGACGCCACCATCGGCTTCGCGCCGCTCGGCCGCGACACCATCGACCGCGTGGTGGAGAAGTTCGTGCTCGAGCTCGAAGCCCAGCTCACCGACCGCGACATCGTCTTCGACCTCACGCCGGAGGCCACGCGCTGGCTGGGCGAGAAGGGCTACGACGACGCCTTCGGCGCCCGCCCGCTGGCGCGCGTCATCCAGGACAACATCAAGAAGCCACTCGCCGACGAGATCCTGTTCGGCAAACTCAAGAACGGCGGCACCGTAAAGGTGCTGCTGGACCGTGAAAAGGACAAGCTCGCCTTCGAATTCATCACCGACGCCGACCTCAAGCCCAAGGCCCTGCCGCCGCCGAAGCAGGAGGAGAGTGTTTAGCATTCTCCCGCCATGGCCCGCATGCGTGGGCCATGGCCAGGAGTTTGGGTGTGTCCTTTTGACGGCAACCGACTCTAGAAAAAGAATCCCGACACGCTCGTCCGCGCGGCGGTGCCTGCGGCGGGCTCGACCTTGCCGATGCAATGGCGCGCGCCACCCCTGACCAGCACCAGGCGATTGGGCGCGGGCGCGATCGGCACGGGGTCGCGCGCGCCGTCTTCCGCCACCAGCAATGCGCCGCCCCAGTCGTCGCGCCATTGCGGGTGCATGTAGTAGATCCACCCCGCCAGCCAGCCCTGATCGGTGTGCCAGGCCAGGCCCATGCCGGCGCGGAAGGTCCAGAGCGACTGGGTGAAGCCCGTCCATGGCGCAAGCGCCAGCGGCGGCGCGGCGGTCATGCGCGCGAAGAGCTTTTCGCCCACCACCCGCAATTCCGGCGGCCCCGGCTCGCCGCCCGCCGTGTCGTCCCGTAACGAACGTTCCGGCACGCCCGCGCCGCCGTCCACGGCGGAGAAGGCGCGGTTCCAGTTGCGCGTGTCGGCGGTTCGCGCGAAGGCGTCCCACAGCGCCCGGTGCTCCCGGGGGGCAAGGAATTCGTCGATGACGGCGTGGGTCGGGGTCATGCCGGCGGCTGGCGTGCGAAGGCGTCGCTATAGCATTCGCCCTCCCGCAAGGGGAGCGCGGATGCGTGCTAGAGCGGAATCCGATCAGGTAGAAGCGTAGCCTGCTTTTCTGAAGTATCCACGGCAGTACTTTGGTTTGCAGAGCGGTATGGCGTTTCCGATCTCGTCGATGATGTCTGGGATGGTTCGCCTTGCGGCTTTGCGCAGATGGGCCTTGAGGGTGGCGAAGGACAGCTCGATCGGGTTGAGGTCTGGG
>Ga0335085_10006927_pt1 | contig 17754 bp, 17 predicted proteins | sample Lox_Sample_45_FD_206712 | JGI IMG/M metagenome (GOLD analysis project Ga0335085, IMG submission 206712) | Soil microbial communities from Loxahatchee National Wildlife Refuge, Florida, United States - Lox_Sample_4.5 | ecosystem: Environmental > Terrestrial > Soil > Wetlands | place: USA...
CACATGTTCCGCGCCGGCTTTCGCACAAAGACCCTGCGAAGATCTTTCCTCATTGCGTCTACCGGATACCACGATCACGTTCGCGCAGACGGTTTCGGCAGGCGACTTCACGCCGCCGCGTCCAGATGTTGGTCCAAACACAGCGGCCGCATTGCCCGGCAACGGCCCCGCCGCGCGCGGCGGTGGACGCGGAAATCCGGCGGCGGCGCTTTACGCAAAGCTCCCGGCATTTTGCCGAGTGGCCGCTGAAATAAGGCCCACGACGGATTCCGACATCAAAATTGAAGTCTGGATGCCTGCGTCCGGCTGGAACGGCAAATTGCAATCGACCGGCAACGGGGGTTGGTCCGGTGCGATTGGCTATCCCGCAATGGGCCAGGCGCTTGACCGCCGCTATGCGACGGCCGGCACCAACACCGGCCACGACGGCGGCAGTGGCAGTTTTGCGCTCGGCCATCCCGAAAAGCTCATCGACTTCGGCTATCGCGCTGTCCACCTGATGACGCTCGAAGCCAAAGCGATCATCTCCGCTTACTATGGCCGCGGACCGACGCTCTCTTATTGGAACGCCTGCTCGACCGGAGGTCGTCAGGGTTTGCGTGAGGCGCAGCAATTTCCAAATGACTATGACGGCATCATCGCAGGCGCGCCCGCAAATTACATGACCCATCTGGAAGCATGGACGCTCTGGGCGCCCGCAGCGATGAATGCGACCCCGGAAAGCTCCATCCCTCGAGAGAAATTCGCTCTAATTCATCAAGCTGTCCTGGCCGAGTGTGACAGCTTGGACGGCGCAAAAGATGGCGTCATCGAAGACCCGCGCAATTGCCATTTCGATCCCAAAACGCTCCTCTGCAAAGGAGAGGACGCAAACAGATGCCTCACCGCTGCCCAAGTGCAAACAGCGCAGAAAATTTACGAGCCCGCAACCAACCCGCGTACGAAAGCGATCATCTATCCGCCCTTTGAGCCGGGCAGCGAGCTTGGCTGGACTTTCTTTGCAGGCCCGAATCCGCCCAGCGTTGCCACCGACCTTTTCAAGTATGAGACGTTCAAAGACCCAACCTGGGATTGGCATACCTTCGATTTCGATAAGGACGTTGCTCTCGCGGACAAAGTGGACGACGGAGTCCTCAATACGCTCAATCCGAACCTCAAGGCGTTTTTCGCGCGAGGCGGGAAACTGATCCAGTATCACGGCTGGGCTGATTCGCTGATCGCGCCCCGCAACAGCATCAACTATTACGAGAGCGTCGTCGCGAAATTAGGTGGCGTCTCGAAAACCGACAACGATTATCGCCTTTTCATGGTCCCTGGCATGGGCCACTGCAGTGGCGGCGAAGGCGCGACGAATTTCGATATGGTTACTGCACTAGAAGCGTGGCGCGAGCACGACGAGGCCCCCGAAAAAATCATCGCCACAAAATACGTGCAGAATAATCCCGCAGCTGGAATCGAAATTACGCATCCCCTCTGCCCGTATCCGCAAACGGCGCAATACAAAGGCGATGGCAATACGAACGAAGAGGCGAATTTCGTTTGCGCCGTGCCGAAAAAAGCGCAAGAAATTCGGTCGGCGAAGGCGGGCGATTCGTCGCCATAGTCCACCCTAATTTATATCCGCGGCCAGATTTACTGCTTGTCGAAAACGAGCGACGTATCGAAATCACCCATTGACGTGGTCGCGTGGTCCGAGATCGTCAGCGTCTTGCCATCAGGCGAAAGCGAATAACTCAGTTGCGCCGCGATATCCACTTGCCCCTGGTAATTCATGTCCTCCATGAGCACCAGCGAGCCGCCATTCAATGTAGCTGTAATGTCTTTGAGTGTCAGATTGCCCATATTTGCCTGGGGCGAATCGGGCGGTATGGAGACCTTCTTCCCGTCGGCTGTAAACGTCAGCGTGTAGTCGTTCTCGCCCATCTGCGTCGTTGATGTTACTTTGTCCGTGAACTTCGCTCCGTCTTGAGCAATCACCTCCGTTCGCGCGGATGGTCCGTAGTCCCCGGGATTGCTCTTTGAGAGATTAAGCTTCCACGTGCCAGAGAAATTCGGAGGATCTTGCGCAGCGCTTACACTTGCGAGTGCTGCCAAAGCAAACAGTCCCACCAGAGTCTTTCTCAACATTTTGCCTCCCGAAGCAGTGTTGTCTGAAAAGCGCAACAATCCAATGTCGCCGATTATACGTTCAACGGACGAGCTGTAAAGCACACCCCGCTGGTTCCTGTTCCTCGAATCGTAGCTCAAATGTGCCGGTTGAGAAGTATTACGCGTCGCGACAGCTGTTTGTTTCAGGCCACGTGGCCCGTTTCAACGCGGCCAGAGTCGCACGGCTTGTATGTGCCGCCGCGCGATCTGGCTAAGGAAGGATATTGACGGAAGGGTGAGGGCGGTCTACAAGTCAAAGCCCAGTTGCAGTTTTGCCGCTTCGGACATGCGGCTGGGATTCCACGGAGGATCGAATACAACTTCCACATTCACTTCTTTCACTTCGGGCACGCGCGCCACTTTCATTTCTACGTCGCGCTTCAGTACATCGCCCATTCCGCAGCCCGGCGCCGTCATGGACATTTTCACATCAATTTTCTTTCCGCCTTCATCCAAGGGCGTGATGTCGCAGGCATAAATCAGCCCCAGGTCGACAATATTCACGGGAATCTCAGGATCGTAGACGGTCTTCAACTGATCCCAAACCAAGTTCTCACTGAAATTAACTGGCTCGGTCGGTGTTTCCGTCGCCTCCGACACAGGCAGGCCCAGCGCGTCCGCATCTTTGTTGTCAATGCGGAACATCTGCCCGTATTCGGTCATCACGGTGTAGCCGGTGCCGAGATGCTGCATGATACGTACGGACGTTCCAGCCGGAATCGTGGCCGAAATTCCCGTAGGAATTCCGATCACGGCGCAATTGCGGCTCACTGTGACCGGTTCAGAATAATTCATGTTGCTTCCTTAAAATCAAATCTTGTCAAAAACAAGCCGTGTATTCGTGAACCCAAACGGCGCGTCGGATGTTGACGTGATGCTCATCAGCTTTCCGTCCGGCGATAGAGCATATGTCACCTTAGCCTTGCTCGTTCCGCTGATAAACGAGCTTCCGAGCGTCTCGGTCAACACCAGCGCGCTGCCTTTCCATTCCGCGGAGATGGACGTTACGGTCATGACGCCGCCGGCATAGGCCAGTGGCGAGTCTTCTGGTACCGAAGCAGACTTGCCATCCGCGGTAAGGGTCAGCTTATAAGTGTCATCGCCGTCGTCGCTGGTGGAGTGAATCTCGTCTGTAAAGCCAGCGCCATTCACTGTGATCGTATCGACGCGCGACGTGAGCGTATCCCCGCCCCCGAAATCGCTGCGGCCCTGGCTGAGCGCCCATTTCCCGTTGAAGGCGGAATGGTCCTGAGCAAATCCTGGAGCGGCAATGAGCATCGCAGCGAAAGCGAGGAGTGAGAGTTTGCTTGACATGAGGCCTCCGCAATCAGAGGTTTGGCGTTTAAGTTCGTTTATTCCGTCGTAACCGCTTCCTGCTTATCTTCGAGCGCGGCTTGCAACGTGTGCCACGCGAGCGTCGCGCATTTTACGCGTGCAGGGAATTCCGCCACGCCGGAGAAGACGGCCAATTTGCCTAACTCGGCCGAATCGCTTTCCGTACGATTTTGTGTCGTAACGAACTTGTGAAAAGTCTCAAATAGCCGTTCTGTCTCAGTAACCGTTTTGCCCTTTATGATCTGCGTCATCATCGAAGCCGACGCCTTCGAAATCGCGCATCCGCTTCCTTCAAATGAAACGTCGCGCACCTTATCGCCCTCGACATCGAGATACACGGTGAACCGATCGCCGCAAAGCGGATTGAATCCCTCGGCACGATGGTTCGCGTTCGCAAGCTTCTTGAAGTTCCGCGGAGCCTTGCTGTGCTCGAGGATCACTTCCTGATAAAGATCGCGCAGTTCTGCCATTAGCCCAAAACCTCGCGGACGCGCTCGATGCCTTTCGCCAGAGCGTCAATATCTTCGCGCGTGTTGTAGATCGCCAGAGATGCGCGCGCCGTGGCCGGGACGCCAAAACGATCCATCACAGGTTGTGAACAGTGATGACCCGTGCGAATCGCAATTCCTTCCTGATCGAGGATCGTGCCCACGTCATGCGGATGAATATCATCGAGCACGAAAGACAGCACGCCCGCTTTTTCAGCCGCCGTCCCGATCAGTCGAACGTCCGGAATCGCGGAAATCTTCTCTGTTGCGTACTCCAGTAATTCATGTTCGTAAGCCGCGATCGTATCCATGCCCACGTCCGTCACATAGTCCAGCGCCGCGCCAAGTCCGATCACGCCCGCAATATCCGGCGTGCCCGCCTCGAATTTGTAAGGCAGTTTGTTGTACGTCGTCTTCTCGAATGTTACAGAGCTGATCATGTCTCCGCCGCCTTGATAAGGCGGCATCGCTTCCAGCAGTTCCGCTTTGCCGTAGAGCACGCCGATTCCCGTCGGCCCGTAGACTTTGTGGCCCGAGAACGTATAAAAATCGCAGTCGATTGCCCGAACGTCTACGGCCATATGCGGCACAGCCTGCGCCCCATCGATAAGGACTGGGACGTGCCGTCGGTGCGCCATTTCCGTCATGCGCCGAACAGCATTGATGCTGCCCAGCGCGTTCGATACGTGCGTGAACGCTGCGATCTTCGTGCGCGGCCCGAGCAGTGCCCCAAATTCCTCGATAAGCAATTCACCGCGATCGTTGATCGGTGCCACGCGCAGCTTCGCACCCTTTTCCGCGCAAAGCATCTGCCACGGCACGATGTTGGAATGATGCTCCATCGCGGTGATCAACACTTCATCGCCGGAGCCTACGTGCGTGCGTCCATAGGTCTGCGCCACGAGGTTGATGCCCTCGGTGGTGCCGCGAACAAAAATGATCTCGCTCGACTTTGCCGCGTTCAGGAACCGCTGCGTCCGCCCGCGAACGTTTTCATAGTCTGCCGTGGCACGCTCTGAAAGGTAGTGAACTCCGCGATGGATATTGGCGTTTTCCTCTTCGTAGTAGCGCGCAATGGCATCCAGCACGAAACGCGGCTTCTGCGAAGTGGCCGCGTTATCCAGATAAACGAGCGGCTTGCCGCGCACAGTCCGCTGCAAGATAGGAAACTCAGCGCGGATCGCCTGCACGTCGAGCTCAGAATTGAGATTCGTCGCTTGAGCCGCCAATCCGGCCTTTGCTGCCAGGGTCATCCAACTGCCTCCGAGGCCTTTCCGTTCGCCGACGCGCGAATCAGGTGCGTCAGGTGGTCGTGAATCAATCCCTCAACGTGAGTGCGCGCCGGGCCTTCCGCCATGCGGTCCAGGCATTCGCTGGCAAACGCGAGCAGCAGCAGTTGCCGCGCCGCGGATTCTTCGATTCCACGCGAACGCAGATAAAATAAAGCATTCTCTTCGATCTGCCCGATTGTCGCGCCGTGTGTGCATTTCACGTCGTCCGCGTAAATCTCGAGTTGGGGCTTGGTGTCGATCTGCGCCCCATCGGAGAGCAGCAGGTTGCGGTTCGTCTGCTTGGCGTCCGTCTTTTGCGCGTCTTTGTGAACGATGATGCGTCCGTGAAACACTCCGTGTGCATGGCCGCCGAGAATACCGTTATAAAACTGCCGGCTTCCGCAATGCGGCTTTGCGTGTTCGACGAGCATGTAGTTGTCGAGATGCTGGCGCCCCGTCCCGGCAAAGAGGCCGTTGATCAGGCAATCGCCGCCTTCGCCATTGAGTACCGGATGCACGTTATTTCGAACGATTCCTCCGCCCAGCAGCACCGAGTGCGAGGCGACGTTTGCGTTCCGTCCTTGCTCGATCCGCAGCGTCGAAACATTGAACGCATCCGTATTTTCGCGCTCGATCATGTAATGCGAAATCACGGCGTTATCGCCCGCGACCAATTCGGTCGCGGTATTGCAGAAAAGGCGACCTTCAGCGCCGGCTGAACTGGGAAGGGAAATGTAATCCTCAATGAAGCTGGCCTGGCTCTCAGCTTCGGCCACAATCAAATTGCGCGGGTGCGTCATGGTCGGTCCGCTCTCGGCAGTTGAAACAAAGAGCAGGTGAATCGGCGCTTCCAGCACGACGCCCTTTTCGATATGAATGAACGCGCCGTCTTCCAGGAACGCCGTGTTCAAAGCGGAAAACGGATCGCGCTTCGTATCGAGGTACCGTCCCAGCCAGGATTCCAAAGCCGAAGGCTGGGATTCAATCTCCGTCGCAAGATTTGAAATCTCGACGCCGTCCGGCATTTTGCCGGGATTGGAAAGCTCCGGAGCATAATGGCCGTTTACAAAAACGAGCTGGCAGGCCGCGCCGGTAATCTTGAATTGATCAATCGCTCTCGCCGCGATAGAGCCGCGACCATTTCGTGCGAGGCAAAACGGGGTTTGCGCCAGAGACGACAGATTTGTAAAGCGCCAATCTTCCATACGCGTTGTCGGGATCCCCACTTCGGCGAAACGCGCAAAGGCGTCGCGCCGCATACTGCGCAGCCACGCGAGCCGGTTGCCTGCGGCGGATTTTTCAAAGCCGCCGAAGCCTTGCTGATACGTCGTCAATTCCTGAGTCGCCATTGTCAGTTCCTCAGGCCCGCCCGGCCGCGGCTTCCATCGTGCCATAGCCTTTGGCTTCGAGTTCGAGGGCGAGTTCCGGTCCGCCGGAGCGCGCGATTTTTCCATCAACCAGCACGTGGACGCGATCGGGAACGATGTAATTCAGCAGCCGCTGATAGTGTGTTACGACCAGAATTGCGCGCTCGGGGCTGCGCATCGCGTTCACGCCCTGCGCCACTATTCGCAATGCATCGATATCGAGGCCGGAGTCAGTTTCATCGAGGATCGCGAACCTCGGTTCGAGCACAGCCATCTGCAAAATTTCGTTGCGCTTCTTTTCGCCGCCGGAAAACGCTTCGTTCACCGAGCGATTCAAAAGCTTGTCGTCCATTTCAAGCAGCTTCATTTTCTCGCGGAGCTTGGGAAGAAAATCCATGGCGTCCATTTCTTCCTCGCCACGGTATTTCCGGATCGCGTTGAGCGCGGAGCGCAAGAAATAGGCGTTGCTGATACCCGGAATTTCGACGGGGTATTGAAACGCGAGGAATACGCCTTCGCAGGCTGCCTCCTCAGGTTTCATCGCGACCAAGTCTTTGCCGTTGTAAAGGATTTCGCCCTGAGTGACTTGGTAGCTTTCGCGACGCGCGAGTACCTGGGCTAACGTGCTCTTGCCCGAGCCGTTCGGGCCCATGATCGAGTGGACTTCGCCAGCGTCGATCGCCAGGTTGATCCCTTTCAGGATTTCGACTCCGTCGACCGTCGCGTGCAAGTTCTTGATTTCCAGCAAGCTCATCTATTTGTTCCCTTCGCCTGTTTCGCTTTACCCGTCTGGCGATTGCGATTAGAACGGGCACCGGTTCTTTGTTTTCATAGAGTTACGCCGAATTCTAATTCCTGGCAGTTGCGATTAGAACCCATTACCCGGCAACCACCTTCGCAGTCGACTCAATCTCCCCAGGCGAAAAATCGCCAGTGTAGATCATAACATCTGCCCGACGCGGCAGGCGTTTCCGGCGGCATTTTCTTTGCATGCGAAGCACGATTTTTAGCCGAGCCAAAGGCTCCCGACTGAAAAGCGAGCCGGCCGCTACAAATCCGTGTCCATGTCCGCCCAACCACGCCAGTCCTCAGCCGACGCTGCCTTCCAGGCTGACGCCTAGCAGCTTTTGCGCCTCGACGGCAAATTCCATTGGCAGCTCCTTGAACACGCGCTTGCAGAAGCCGTTGACGACCATTGAGACGGCATCTTCCGTCTTCAGGCCGCGCTGGCGTAGATAAAAGAGCTGGTCTTCGCCGATCTTCGACGTGGAAGCTTCGTGCTCCATGCGTGCTGTCGCGTTCTTCACCTCGATATACGGGAACGTGTGCGCGCCGCAGAGATCGCCGATCAACAGGGAATCGCATTGCGTGTAATTACGCGCGCCCGCCGCGTCCTTCAGGATCTTCACCTGGCCGCGATACGTGTTCTGCCCGTGACCGGCGGAAATGCCCTTCGAAACGATCGTGCTGCGCGTGTTCTTTCCCATGTGGATCATCTTCGTGCCGGTATCCGCCTGCTGATAATTGTTCGTCAGCGCGACGGAATAGAATTCGCCGACCGAATTGTCGCCCTGAAGGATGCAGCTCGGATATTTCCAGGTGATCGACGAGCCGGTCTCGACCTGTGTCCAGGAGATTTTTGAGTTCTTGCCGCGGCAGGCTCCGCGCTTGGTGACGAAATTGTAGATTCCGCCCTTGCCGTTTTTGTCGCCGGGATACCAGTTTTGAACCGTCGAATACTTGATCTGCGCGTTGTCAAAGGCGATCAGCTCGACCACCGCCGCATGCAACTGGTTTTGGTCGCGAATCGGTGCCGTGCAGCCTTCCAGGTAGCTTACGTACGCGCCTTCGTCGGCGATGATCAACGTACGCTCGAATTGCCCCGTTTCCGCCGCGTTGATGCGGAAGTAAGTAGAAAGCTCCATCGGGCAGCGAACGCCCTTCGGCACATAGACAAACGAGCCGTCGCTAAAAACGGCCGCATTCAGCGCCGCGTAGAAATTGTCCGTGTAGGGAACTACCGTGCCGAGGTACTTCTGCACGAGTTCCGGATGATTCTGCACAGCTTCGGAGAACGAGCAGAAAATTACGCCCGCTTCGGCCAGTTTTTCCTTGAACGTGGTCGCGACAGAGACGCTATCAAAAACAGCGTCGACAGCAACGCCGGCAAGCATCTTCTGCTCCTCCAGCGGAATGCCGAGCTTTTCGTAAGTGCGCAGAATTTCCGGATCGAGCTCGCTCAAATCCGTGATCTGCTTTTTCTGCTTCGGCGCCGAGTAATAGACGATGTCCTGATAGTCGATGGGCGGAAACTTCACGTTGGCCCACTTCGGCTCCGCATGCTTCTTTTCGAGCGAATCCCAGTGGCGAAACGCCTTCAGCCGCCACTGCAACATAAACTCCGGCTCTTTCTTCTTCTCAGAAATAAGGCGAATAATGTCTTCGTTCAGCCCCTTTGGAATGCGCTCTTCGTCCACATCCGTAACGAAGCCCCACTTGTATTCCTGTTGGGCTAACTCGCGAATCGTATCGTTGGTCGAACTCACTGTATGCTCCCGGACGGAACCAGCGGCACTGGATTGCCGCGCGCGTCCTTAATGGCAGTTAGCTGCAATGGTGAAATCAGGTCGTACAGAGAAATCGTGCCCAGCACCTGGCGCACGGCCTGATTGATGATTCTTTGGTTGGTCTTGATCGGGCAGAAAGATTCTATATTGCACAGCCCAATCACATCCGTGCTGCATTCGGTGAGCGCGACCGGCCCCTCAAATGCCGCGATGATCTCGATGACGGGAATTTCGCGCGGGGCGCGCGCGAGGACATAGCCGCCCTTCGTTCCACGGTGGGACACAAGCAGGCCGCTCGTCAGCAGCTGCTTCAGGAGCTTGCTAACGGTCGGCAAGGGCAGTTTGGTCTCGGCCGCCAGGTCCCGGGCGGTTCGCAGGGAAGCAGTCCCCTGGTCCTTGGCCATGCAGGTCATCAGGACCAGCCCGTAATCCGCTAATTTCCCAAGCTTTACCATGCCCCAGAGGCCCCCAAGCCAAGCCGAACTGATCTAAATCACAAATAGCACTGATTTAGTACGGTTTTATATTAGCATCTCGCACGGATTAGTTTCAAGCGGGAAAGAGACCTATCTTGGCCTGGTGTCCCCAAGCTCTGGTATACGCACGGAGCTTGGTCCGGCCCTGGAGACACTCGAGTTAGCGGAGGCTCCGGCCAATCCAGCGGCGGTGTCTCGCTCATCCAAATAATGCACAATCAGCGAAATTCGCCGATTCGAAGGGTCAAACGGATCCTTCGGATTGCGCAGCTCCATCGCCGCGTAGCCGCGCACTTGCGTGACTTGCTCCGGACCAACGCCGTTTGCCTGAATCAGCCGCCGTGCGGCATTGGCGCGATCCGCGGAGAGTTCCCAGTTGCCGTAGTTGCTTCCTTTCGCGTACGGCTTGGCGTCAGTGTGGCCCTCAACGGAGATTTTGTTCGGCAGTTTTCCTAATTCTCCAGCGAGCGCCTTTAGCAAGTCTTGTCCATCCGTGTTCAGGTTCGGGCTGCCGCTATCATAAAACGTCCCCGACGGGCCTTCGATCAATTCGATGCGCAATCCTTCGGGCGTGATCGTCATTTCGATGTGACTCTTCAGCTTGTCAAAATTGGGGACGCCCGCGATCGCTTTCTCCAATTGTGCTTTGAGACGCTCCATATCTTCGGTGGGAACGATCGAGGCGGCGGTGCTGCCGATGATGTCTTTGCCGGCTTTTTCGGCCGTGCCCTGGGGATCGCGAAAGTAGCCGCCGACGGCGTCTTGAATTCTTTTGCTCTGATTCAGCAGCCAGAGCACGATGAAAAGCGCCATCATCGCCGTGACGAAATCCGCATAGGCCACTTTCCAGGCGCCACCGTGATGCCCGCCGTGGCTGCCTTTTTTCTTCACGATGATGATCGGGGGTCTTGTCGTCATGTTTTCAGTCCGCAGCCGCCGCGGCGGCTTGCGCAGCCGCACCAGTCTTGCCTTTGATATAGTCCTCAGTCTCCTGAAAGCTCGGTCGCAGATGTCGTGGAATCGCGCGGCGTCCAAATTCGATGGCGAGGCTCGGCGCGGAGCCTTTCATGAAGGAAACAATCAGGACGCGCAGAACCTGGTAATAGGCATGTTCGTCGTCGGCAATTTTTGCCATGTTGGATGAAATCGGTCCCACCATGCCGTAGCACATCAAAATTCCCAAAAACGTGCCAACCAACGCAGCGGCAACATGCTTCCCAATCTCTTCCGGCGGCCCTCCCAGGGCGCCCATCGTAATCACTACGCCCAGTACGGCCGCCACAATGCCGAGCCCGGGCAGGGAATCCGCCATGGTCGAAAGCGCTGCAATCGGCTGCGTTGCTTCGTGGCGGTGGACTTCCATATCTGTCTCGATCATCTGATCTGCGTCAAACGGTTCAATGCTCCCGCTCGACGCCATGCGGATCGAATCGCACACGAAATCCCGCACGTGGTGGTCTCTTAGAAAATCGGGATATTTCGAGAAGATCGGGCTCTGTTCAGGATTGTCGCTGTCGGATTCGAGCGCCATCATCCCATCGCGTCGCGCGCGCGAAAAGAGTTCGTACATCATCTTCAGCGAATCGAGATACCGCTGCTTTGTAAAGGGCGAGCCTTTGAGAATTCCGGTGATTCCAGCCGCGATCTTCTTCAAGATGTGAATCGGATTCGCGATAAGCACCGTGCCGATCGCCGCGCCACCGATGATGATCAGCTCGGCCGGCTGGATCAGCACAGTCAGATTGCCTTTTTCAATCAGGTACCCGGCGAGGACGGCGCCAAATACCACCAGGAGTCCGACGATAGCAAACATCCGAGGTCCTCTCTAAACCCGATTCCAGTTTCCCCGGCTCAGGTCCGGGCATAGTTCTCCCCACTAGCAACAATCGGTAAAAGGCGAGTTGGGTTTACAGCCTTGCGGGATTTAGTGAGCAGGGATCGTGCGTAACTTATAGGTGAAGCAATCGCGTCAACGAGGCGCCGTAAACTGTAACGTCACAACGATATCGCTGGCGATGGGGCGGCCATCGAGCATCTGGGGCTTGTATTTCCATTCGCGAACGGCATTCACGGCGGCAGAAATCAACAACGGCGGTCCGCTGAGCGCGCTGACGTTGCTCAGAGTGCCATCCGTCTCGATTCGTGCGTGAATTTTCACTTGCCCTTCCACATGCTGGTTCAAAGCTGCCGTCGGATAGTTCGGTTGAACGGTGTGGATCAGTTTCGCCGGGACGAGACTGGAATGTACCGCAGGTGCGGGCGCCCCATTAGCCGGGGGAGCGAGGCTGAAATTCGGCCCGGACTCCGCGATTGAAGCGGGCAGCGCGCCGTCTTGTGGCGTGGCGACGACGGGCGCCGCGCCCGCGCCTGCCACACTCGCGCGAGCAGACATCTGAGGAGCGCCGAGGTTGGAGGCTCTAAACGCTTCAGGCGGATTTGCAGACGGTTGATCCAAGCTTGCGGCCGCTTTCGGAGCGAGTGCGGGTAGTGCAGGGCCTGCTGGCGCGGAGGTCGGCCCTTTGAACGGCACGAGCCATGCCTGGTTGTTCGTGTCGATCACTTCAAAATTCGTAGCGAGTCCGTTGGCGATGGCGGACGCGGCGGGGCGCGCGTCTGTGGAGGTAGTCGCCGACAGGGACGGCGAAAACAGCGCCCGCACCGTTTGAAGAGCGTTTCCTCGTCCTGCCACCCACCCTGCCCCGAGCGAAAGCGCGGCTAAAACGATTATAAGCGGCACGTACCTGGCGCTTCGGTACCTGCGCGGTTTGTGCTCCTCGGGTATGGCTGGAGCGGATTCTTTTGCGGCCGTGGCAATAGGGGATACGGCATGCGAGCGTTCGAGCGGCATTTTCATGGAACGCGCGACGGCGACGCTGGGCATTTCGCGCGATGTTAAGAGCGCCGCTACGTCAAAATCGGGCGGGTTCACAACGTGCGGGCGCGGCTGCGGCGAGGTTCGAAGGCCACGGAGAGGAATCTCTTCCACCGTTGCCGTGTGAGTTTCCGTTTCCGGGGGAAAGGCTTCGGCTGCGGCGGCTGCGGTGGCGGCTTCTGCAGCGAGCCATTCGTGCAACTGGTTGCGAAAATCTTCGCTAGAGTTGAGGAACTCCACACCCAAGGTTCGCCGCGAATCGCCCGTCCACACCACCCGTGCGCTGGCCTCGAGCCACGTCTTGGAGCGCGGCATTTGCAGGCGCAGGCGAGGTAGATCGTCCTCCATCACGCTCACGGCGGCCTGCACGGCCAACCCCGTCTCGCTCAGGTTGATGACGATTCCGCCGTTGTTGTCGTCGAGATGGACGTAGGAAAGCGAACCCGGCGCTTGCCGTGTGTGTTGACGGCGATCAGCGTCGCGAAAGGCGTCGCCCTCTTGCGAAATGGGATCGCTGAATGGCATTCGTACTCCAATTGCTGCGGCAGGCAAGTGAGCAATACAACTACCAAACTCCGTAAGATACGCGGGAGTATACGCTTGGACGCCCCAGTTATACAAGGAGAAGTCCTGCAAGTCCAGAAAGCCGCAGGAGCAATTCAGGGAGGGAACCAAAACTCGGTCCGGCCAAGGCCGAAGAAGGGAATGGCTGCTAGTTCTGAACCACCGCAGGGGTATCGGCGACGGCGGGCCAGGCGCCCGGCAACTCGATCTGGTAATGGGTGGCAGGGTCGAAGATAACGAATCCGGCGAGGTCCGCGATGGAGTGATTCACCATGTTGCGAAATTGGGCTTCCGCGGCGGCATCCATCTGGCCCGGCCAGTGGAAGGGCTTCGTCGTCTCGAGCATTACCCGCGTGCGGTTGCCCGCGGGCAGGAATACGGCAGACGCGAGGTGGTACTGGTCCTCCGCGCTGAGGCTGCCGGTAGACTTGAGCCGCCCCATGACAATCAGCTTCGAGTCAGTCGTAAGCAGGTAATCGGCTCCCGATTTGTTATCGAGATCGTAGAGAAATGCGACGGCGGCGTTGCCCGAGTCGGATTCCTGAACGCGAATCCCGGCGAACGATCCGGAAATGGCCTTGGCGTTCCAAACGCCCTCCGGTGTCTTTGACTCGCGCGCCTTCGCGATCCAGCCCCCGGCCAGGCCAACCCCGGCCAGCAGCACCACGACGACTACCGTCATGCCGATCTTTTTCCCCATGGCAAGGCCTAGAATGTACCACAATTGTCGTGCATTTCAATCAAGGGTCGGATCGTAGTACGCTGGAGGAATGGGCGACGAGAAAATCCACAAATCCGATGCCGAATGGCGCTCGAAACTGACTGACGAGCAATACTACGTTACACGGCAGAAGGGAACTGAGCCGCCTTTCGCCGGCGAGTACACCGACACGGAAACAGAGGGTGTCTACAACTGCGTCTGCTGCGGGCAGCCGCTCTTTGCCTCGGACGCGAAGTTCCATTCCGGCTGCGGTTGGCCCAGCTATACCCAGCCGATCGAATCCGACAATATCGAAATGCATCGCGATACGTCGCACGGCATGATTCGCACCGAAGTTCTCTGCAGTCACTGCGACGCACATCTAGGCCACGTCTTCGACGACGGCCCCGCGCCCACGGGCCTTCGCTTTTGCATCAATTCCGCCGCTCTTCGCCTCAATCCCGATAAGAAGTAAGACAAAAATGCGTCATTCTGAAGCCTCGAAGCGATGGCTGAAGGATCCCTCTTTTCGTTCCCCGCCGCCGCACACGTTTTGACAGCCGGGCCCTTCAATCATTCCCCGAGCACCGCAAATTCCATCTCGCGCAACCGCTCGGGCTCGCCGATCACCTCGATCTGCTTGATCTTTCCGCCCTCAAACACAAATTTCAGCACGCGCATCAGTTTGCCGCGTGGCGCCAGGATCAGCCCGACCTCGCCATCGACGAGCGCCGCCTGCACATGACGCGCGCCACGCGAATAGACAAGCGCCTGCTGCGCCCACGTTTCGGCCCCATGAATTTCCCGCGCCGCTCCGCCTGCGGCCGAGAAGGCGTCGGCACGGAACACGACATCCGGATCCAGCACCGAGACCAACGCCTGAAAATCTCCCGCGCGCAACGCCGCCAGAAACGCATCGGCAACTCTGCGCTGTTCCGCTCGGTTTGCCTCGCCCGAAATGGGTGCGCCTTGCACACGCCGCCGCGCCCGGCTGGCGAGCTGCCGCGTCGCCTCCGGCGAACGTCCCGCGATCTCGGCAATCTCCTCAAACGGCACCGCGAACATATCGTGCAATACAAACGCAAGCCGCTCCGCCGGCGTGAGCCTATCCAGCACGACGAGCATTGCCAGCCCCACCGAATCGGCCAAAATTGCCTCGCGCTCAGGATCAGCCGCCTCAGTTTGCGCAGCGGGTCTCTCCTCTCCACTTTCGTTCGCGAGCGCCTCCTCAGACCGCGTCTTACGCGACCGCAGCATATCGAGGCAGACGTGCGCGACGACAGTCGTCAGCCATCCGCCGAGATTCTCGATGCCGTCCGCGTCGGCACGGCTCAGTCGCAGCCACGATTCCTGCACGGCGTCATCCGCCTCGTTCGCAGACCCCAACATCCGGTACGCCACCGCGCACAAATGCGCCCGATTTTCTTCAAATCGCGCCGCCAGCCAATTTTGCTCCGCCATGTCACATTCCCTCGTTTTACTTCGTCATGGTAGTGACGAACGAAACTCACTCAATGTGACAAGGAGGAATAGAAATATGCAAGCACGTATGAATAATCCCGCGCTGGTCGTCCCCGAAGCGATGCAGGCGCTGCAAGCTCTGGGCGCGGCTGTGCAAAAAGGAGGAGTTCCGATGCGCACGCTGGGTCTCGTCCACATGCGCACCAGCCAGATCAACGGCTGCGCCGTCTGCCTCGCCATCCACCCGATGGTCTTCAAGGAGCCGGAAACGGACGAGCGCCTCACCACAGTCGCCGCTTGGCGCGAGACGACGTTCTTCACCGACGCCGAACGCGCGGCTCTTGCGTTGACCGAAGCTGTCACTCGCCTGAGCGACCGTTCCGATCCCGTTCCCGACGCCGTGTGGGAGGAAGCGTCGCGCCATTACGATGAACGCAGCCTCGCAACGCTCCTCCTCGCTATTTCGGCTACCAACGTCTGGAATCGCCTCAATGTATCGACGCGCCAAATCGCCGGTATGGTCCGTTGGCCCTCGGAAAGATCCGAAAAGGCCGTCGTAGCCCAGCACGCGTAACATCCAATCGCTCTACGTCCGCGTCTTCGGCTGCATTTCATCTGGCTCAGGTTTTCCGCTGCATCCGCGGAGGACCTGAGTCCTCTTCATGCCGGTGACCATACTGCGCCCACCGGCGGAAAACCTCTACCTTATCGGTCGCAACCAAGCTAAAATGCATGTTGCCTTGGGTTTGGCCTAGAGTCTCGCAATGTTACCGAAGAGGTTCACTCACCGCATCCTCGCTGTCGCGATGGTCCTCGCCGTCGTCGCGCTGACGACCGGCTCGCTCACGCACTGGCACAGCACTGCATCCAGCGAAGCGACTTGCCAGATTTGCCATGTAACCCACGCGTCCGCTCCGGGACCTTTACCTCCGGTGGCTCAGATTTCCTTTCCGGTTGCGACTCTCGCTCTGATCGAAAAAGTTTCGGCCGATCTCGCGCCTCTCCGCACGCCAAGCATTCCCCGCGCGCCTCCCGCCTAATTCGAATCTCCACGGAAAAATTGAACCCGGTCGCGCCTGATTTGTCGCGGCGCGGCTCTATTCCTTTCCACTTCGTCATCGCCTGGCGCACAGCGCCGTGGCCGCATTCATACCCATGGAGAGTAATGATGAGACTTTCGAAGTCAGTAGTCGCCCTAGTTTTTCTTTGGACGGCCGCGACCATTTTCGCTTCGTCCGCGTTCGCGCAAGGCACGGGTAACGCAGGCAGCATCCAGGGCACCGTTACAGACCCGACCGGAGCGGTCGTTGTCGGTGCAACCGTCGAGATCCAAAATCCTGTCAGCGGCTATACTCAAACGGCCGCCACCGACGGCTCCGGCAGCTTCGGCTTTCCCAACCTTCCCTACAATCCATACCATCTCACGGTTACAACCAAGAATTTCGGGCCCTACGTACAGGAAGTCGACGTTCGCTCGGCTGTTCCCGTGAATCTGAAAATTGCGCTTCAGTTGGCGGGCACTTCGTCCTCCGTCACCGTGACTGCAGGCGCCGACCTCTTGGAGACAGTGCCCACCGCCCACACGGACATCTCGCGCCAATTGTTCGATAAAGTTCCATTAGAAAGCGCCTCGTCATCGGTCAGTTCGCTCGTCACGCAAACGTCGCCAGGTATCGCCGCTGACTCGAATGGCCTGTTCCACGGCCTCGGCGACCACGCCCAAAACTCCTTTTCGGTTGATGGCCAGCCCATCACGGATCAGCAAAGCAAGGTCTTCTCCAACCAGATTCCGGTCGATTCGATCCAATCTCTCGAAGTGATTGACGGCGCGCCGCCCGCCGAATACGGTGACAAGACCAGCGTCGTCATCGACGTCACCACGCGCTCCGGCCTGGGACAAACGATCCCGCACGGCAGCGTCACGGCCGATTACGGCACGTTTGGCACAGGAACCGGCGCATTCGATATCAGCTCCGGCGGCAAACGATGGGGCAACTTCTTCTCGGTGAGCGGAATGCGAACGGGGCGCTTTCTCGATCCTCCCGAATTTCGCGTGATGAACGACAAGGGAAACCTGGAAAATACGTTCGATCGCGTGGATTATCAATTCACGCCGAATGATTCGCTGCAATTGAATCTCGGATTTACGCGCTCGTGGTTTCAGAATCCGAATTCTTACGACGCGCAGGATGCGACAGCGTGGAACGGGCTTATCGTCGACGGTACGCCCGCGGAGACTTCGAACAATTGCGTGATCGCGGCCTGCTCGCTGCCGGTCGGACCCACGGATCAGCGCTCACAAATCCGCACCTTCAACATCGCACCCACGTATACGCACCTCTTCGGCTCGACGACCGTGCTCACAGTCGGAGCATTCGTTCGCCACGATCAATACAACTACTATCCCAGCGGCAACCCCTTCGCCGACCTTCAGCCGGGTGGACTGGGGGAAGAGACAGTCGGCCAACTTCGGTTCCTCACAAACGCGGGCGTGCGCGCAGACCT
>Ga0335085_10006928_pt1 | contig 17751 bp, 18 predicted proteins | sample Lox_Sample_45_FD_206712 | JGI IMG/M metagenome (GOLD analysis project Ga0335085, IMG submission 206712) | Soil microbial communities from Loxahatchee National Wildlife Refuge, Florida, United States - Lox_Sample_4.5 | ecosystem: Environmental > Terrestrial > Soil > Wetlands | place: USA...
CCCCGGCGCCACCGACCTCGCCGCCGCCGGCGCGCTGATCACCTGGGCCGAGCACGGCGAGCCGTTCGCCGCCGCGGCCGAGCACGGGGTGCTGTCCGCCACCCAGTTCCACCCCGAGAAGTCCGGCGACGCCGGAGCCGCCCTGCTCGCCAACTGGCTGGAGACCCTCACATGACCGCGCTCACCCTGCTGCCCGCCGTCGACGTCACCGACGGGCACGCGGTCCAGCTCGTCCAGGGCGTGGCCGGCAGCGGCGGCCAGTACGGCGACCCGATGGAGGCCGCGCTGGCCTGGCAGCGGGCGGGGGCCGCCTGGATCCACCTGGTGGACCTGGACGCCGCGTTCGGCCGCGGGTCCAACGCGGACCTGCTCGCCGACGTGGTGCGCAAGGTCGATGTCCAGGTGGAGATGTCCGGCGGCATCAGGGACGACGCCTCGCTCGAGCGCGCGCTCGGTACCGGCTGCGCCCGGGTCAACATCGGCACCGCGGCGCTGGAGAACCCGGACTGGGTGCGCTCGGTCATCGGCAGGCACGGGGAACGGGTGGCGGTCGGCCTCGACGTGCGCGGCACCCGGCTGGCCGCCCGCGGCTGGACCGCCGAGGGCGGCGAGCTGCACGAGACCCTGGACCGGCTGAACGCCGAGGGCTGCGCCCGGTACGTGGTCACCGACGTGCTCAAGGACGGCATGCTGCGCGGGCCGAACCTGGCCCTGCTCCGCGACGTCTGCGCGCGCACGTCCGTGCCGGTGGTGGCCAGCGGAGGCGTGTCTCACCTGGCCGACCTGCGGGCGATCGCGGAGCTCGTGCCGCTCGGCGTGGAGGGCGCGATCGTCGGCACCGCCCTCTACGAAGGCGCGTTCACCCTGGAAGAAGCCCTGGCCGAGGTCGCCTCATGAGCGTCGCCGTCCGGGTCATTCCCTGCCTGGACGTGGACGGCGGGCGGGTGGTCAAGGGGGTCAACTTCCGCGCGCTGCGGGACGCCGGAGACCCAGTGGAGCTGGCCGCCTTCTACGACGCCGAAGGCGCCGACGAGCTGACGTTCCTGGATATCACCGCGTCGAGCGGCGGCCGGGACACCATGTACGACGTGGTCCGGCGCACCGCCGAGCAGGTGTTCATCCCGCTGACCGTAGGCGGCGGCGTGCGCAGCGCGGCGGACGTGGACCGGCTGCTGCGGGCCGGGGCGGACAAGGTCTCGCTCAACACCGCCGCCATCGCCCGGCCCGAGCTGCTAGCCGAGACGGCCAGGCGGTTCGGCTCCCAGTGCATGGTGCTGTCCGTCGATGCCAGGCGCGCGGCCGGCCCGCCGAGCGGCTTCGAGGTGACCACCCACGGCGGCCGGACCGGCACCGGGATCGACGCGGTGGAGTGGGCCCGGCAGGCCACCGGGCTCGGAGCGGGCGAGATCCTGCTGAACTCGATGGACGCCGACGGCACCACCGCCGGGTTCGACCTCGAGCTCATCCGCGCGGTGCGTGCGGCCGTCACCGTCCCGGTGATCGCCAGCGGCGGCGCGGGCACCCTGGCCCACTTCGCGCCGGCCGTCGACGCGGGTGCCGACGCCGTGCTGGCGGCGAGCGTGTTCCACTTCGGCACGCTGCGCATCGGGCAGGTCAAGAACGCCCTGCGCGGCGCCGGCCACCCGGTGAGATAGGCGGGGGCGCTAGAGCCCTTGGGGGAAGGTGATCTGCTCCGGTCCGACCAGCGGGGTGCCCACCTCCAGCTGGATCTGGGCGTGCGCGGTGAGCGGGATGTCCCGCGGGTCGCCCTTGAACACCTGGCCGTTGTAGAGCGCCACCACGTGCCCGCTGGCCGGGCCGACCCGGCTGGCGCTCAGCGGCTGGCCCCGCTCGTCGAAGAAGTTGCCCAGGGTGTAGGTCCGCTGGACCGGCGACTCGATGTGGATGATGCCGTCGGCGGCGTGCGTGTGCAGCCAGTAGAAGCAGGTCCCCTGCTCGACGAACGAACCCGCCGCGGTCGTCTGGGCCTGCGCGCCGGGGATGCCGATGGCGGCCGGCACCGGCACCTGCTCGGGGCCGAGGCCACCCGCGGCCGGCGCCGCCACCCAGAACCCGCTGCCGCCGCTCCCGGTTGCTCTTCGACACGCTAGTTGAAACGGCGGGAACTAGCCGCTCGTTCCCACCGCCCCTGAGGTATCCGGGGCGGCGCTGGCGGCCGAGGTGGCCATCGCGGCGCCGACGATGCCGGCGTCGTTGAGCAGCGTGGCGGGCACGATCTTGGCCCGGATCCCGGTCAGCCGCGGCACCCACTTCTCCGACTGCTTGCTGATCCCGCCGCCGACGATGATGAGGTGCGGGGACAGCAGCGCCTCGATGTGCTGGAGGTACACGTCGACCCGGCCGGCCCATTTGCCCCAGCTCAGGTCGCCGAGCTCCTTGGCCCGCTCGGACGCGCGCTTCTCGGCGTCGTGACCGCGGATCTCGATATGCCCGAACTCGGTGTTCGGCACCAGGATGCCCTGCGTGAACAGCGCGCTGCCGATCCCCGTCCCGAAGGTGAGCATCAGCACGGTGCCCCGCTGGCCGCGCCCGGCGCCGAAGGTCATCTCGGCCACCCCGGCCGCGTCGGCGTCGTTCAGGACCCGGACCTGGTTGCCGGTGGCCTTGGCGAACAGCGCACCCGCGTCGGTCCCGATCCAGGACGAGTCCAGGTTGGCGGCGGTCCTGGTCACGCCGTCGGTGACCACACCGGGGAAGGTGATGCCGACCGGTCCGGACCAGTTGAAGGCGGTGCTGAGCTGCTTTACCACATCGGCCACGGCGTCCGGCACGGCCGGCCGCGGGGTCAGGATCTTCTGCCGGGGGACGAGGAACTTGCCCGTGTCCACGTCCACGGGCGCGCCCTTGATACCGCTGCCGCCGATGTCGATGCCGAGTGCGTGCATGGGCCAAGCGTAGCGGTCAGCGGAAATCGACGGGGAAGTCGGGTAATATCGCGAGAGGGGCAGAACCTCTCTAGAGAGGATCCGGCGGATGCGCTGGTATTACAAGCTTTTCGCCATCGTGGGTGGCCTGGTCATCGGATTCATAGTGATCAGCGCGGTCGTCGGCGCAGTGGTCGGCTTGGTTTTCGGCCTGCTGATAAAGCTGGTGATCGCCGCGCTCGTGGTGGGCGGGATCGCGCTGGCCATCCAGCGTGCACGTTCGCGCAGGCAGGTCTCGGACCGGCAGCCCGAGCGCGAGATCCGCGAGCCCGGCCACCGGGAGTACAGCATGCCGCCGCCGCGGGTTGACGCGGAACCCGTGCGCGACACGCCCAAGCCGAACGTGGAGGATGACCTGGCCCGGCTGAAGCGGGAGATGGGCAGCTTAGCCGTATCCGCCTTACCAGCCCGCTCCGGCGAGCTTGCTCACCGCGGCCTCGGTGCCGTCCATCCGGACCCGGGCCGCGGTCCGGCGCCCCATCACCCACAGGGTGAGCTCGGCCGGGCTGCCCACCACGGTCACCGCCGGGGTGGCGTTCCTGGCCGTGATGCGGTAGGCGGGCCCGTCGCCGTGGCCGCCCTCGATGTCGTCACGGGCCAGTTCCACGCCGACCGGCGCCTTGCGGAGCATGAACCGCGCCAGCCGCAGCCGGTGCCAGAGCATGTCGGCCTCGCCGCGGCTGATCTCCCGCGGCTCCCAGCCGGGCGCGCCCCGCCTGACGTCCTCGTGGTGCACGAAGTACTCCACCGAGTTGGCCCGCTCGTCCACGCCGGGCAGCGCCATGACCGACAGCCGCGGCGGCCCGGAGCGGATCATGCGCACCAGGTCGGCAAAGGGGATCCGGTCCTTGAGCCGCTGCTGCACCCGGGCCGTGTACCCGGCCAGCGGGCCGCCTACCACCCCCGCCGCCGCGTCCGGGCGCCGCTCGCGCAGCACCAGGTGCGCGGCCAGGTCGACGGTGGTCCAGCCCTCGCACAGCGTCGGCGCGTCCGGGCCCGTCTTGTCGAGCAGCGCGCACAGCGCGCGGCGCTCGTCGGTGGCGTAGCTCACCTCCTGATCCTAGGCGCCGTTGCTACGCTGTCAGAAGTCCCTTCAGAAGGAGAGGAACGATGCTTGACCCTGCCATCGCGGCACGGCTGAAGCGAGACGCATCCGGCCTGGTCGCGGCGATCGCCCAGCAGTACGACACCGGCGAAGTGCTGATGCTCGGCTGGATGGACGACGAGGCGCTGCATCGCACCCTCACCACGGGCCGGTGCACCTACTGGTCCCGCAGCCGCCAGGAGTACTGGGTGAAGGGCGACACGTCCGGGCACTACCAGCGGGTCAAGTCGGTAGCGCTCGACTGCGACGGCGACGCCCTGGTGGTCAAGGTCGACCAGGTCGACGGGGCCTGCCACACCGGCGACCGGACCTGCTTCGACGCGGACGTGCTGCTGAAAGATGCGTAGGGAGTTCACCCTGGTGCTGCTGGCCGGGGCGGCCGGGGCCGGCCTGGTCGTGCTCGCCCTCCGCCAGGCGTGGGCCCACGCCGTCTTCACCCCGCCCAAGCCGCTGCCCGTCCAGGACATCCCCGTCACCGGGCAGCAGCTCGTCCCGCTGGCCGGGGCGCTCGGGCTGGCCGCGCTGGCCTGCCTGGCGGCCGTGATCGCCACCAGGTCGGTGATCAGGCGCGCCTTCGGCGTCCTGATGGCCGTGCTCGGCGCGGCCGCGGCGGTCGCCGCGGCCGCCGCGGTGCGCACGCCGGCGGTGCTGGCGGCCGCCCGGGCCAGCGCCCTGGACGGCCCGCTCGGCGGCTCGACGACCGGCGGCTCGTCCGCGGGCGGCGCGGTGCACGCGGTCGTCATCGCCGGGCCCGGCCAGGTGATCCTGGCGGGCGCCCCCTGGCGCGCGGCGGTGCTGGCCGGCGCGGCCGCGATCGTGCTGGCCGGCCTGGCCACCGCCTGGCGCGGCCCGCGCTGGCCCGCGATGGGCGTGCGGTTCGAGCGCCCGGGGCGGACAGCGCCCGCGCGACGTCCTGAAGCCGACTCCGCGACCATGTGGGAATCGCTGAGCCGCGATGTCGACCCCACGGTCGATGACGCCACCCGCGGGTAGGGCCGGGTCCCGCAGGCCCCGTTCGGTCCTGCTGGCCGAGCACGAGCCCGACGTCGCCGAGATGTCGGCCCGCTACCTGCGCCGGGACGGGCTGCTGGTGTGCCTGGTGACCACGCCGGAGCAGGCGCTGGCCCAGCTGACCGCGGAGCTGACCGGGGCCCAGGACGCCGCGGCCGGAGGCCTAGGCAAATCAGACGCCGCGGCCGGAGGCCTAGGCAAATCAGACGCCGCGGCCGGAGGCCTAGGCAAATCAGACGCCGCGGCCGGCCTCGACCTGACGGTGCTCGACCTGACCATGCCGGGCCTGGACCCGCGGCGCCTGCGCCGCGCGCTGCGGACCCCGGTCATCTTCCTGGCCGCCGGCCCGCAGGGGCCCAGACCGCGCGGCCTGGCCCGCGGGCCCGCGGGCCCGCGGCGCTGGCTGACCCGGCCGTTCGGCCCGCGCCAGCTGGTAGCGATGGCCCGCGACATGCTGGCCGAGGCACCGCAGGCGCCGGCCGGCCCGGACCAGGCCAGGTCGGACCGGGCGGCCGAACGGGTGGGCGGGACGCTCCGGCTCACCCCGGCCGAGTCAGCCATCTGGGCTGCCCTGCTCGCCCAGCCCGGGCGCGTGCTGTCCCGTCGTCAGCTGCTCGCCGCCGCGGGCCGTCAGTCGGCGGGCGACCGGGCCGCGGACGTGTATATCGCCCAGCTCCGGGCCAAGCTGGGGGCCGCCGGAGAGTCCGGCGCGATCAGGACGGTACGCGGTGCCGGCTACGTCGCCGACCCGTGACAAATCGGGACAGCGGCGCGGTTTCAGGGGGGTAGTCACGGCGGGCCCGGGGCGGCCGGGCTACCATCAGTGGCGCAACAGTACCGATTTGAGGGGACGAGCGAACCGCGTGAGTGTGCTCGACGAGATCCTCGACGGCGTGCGTGCCGATCTCGCCGAACGGCAGCGGCGCGTCTCTCTTGACGAGCTGAAGGAGATGGCGCGGCGAGCGCCGTCACCGCGAGACGCGATGGCCGGGCTGAAGGCGGAAGGCGTCAGCGTCATCGCCGAGGTCAAACGGGCCAGCCCGTCACGGGGCCAGCTGGCGGCCATCGACGACCCGGCCGCGCTGGCCGCGGAGTACGAGGCCGGCGGGGCCAAGGTGATCAGCGTGCTGACCGAGCAGCGGCGTTTCGGCGGCAGCCTGGACGACCTGGACGCGGTCCGCCGGGCCGTCCAGGTGCCGGTGCTGCGCAAGGACTTCGTGGTCAGCTCCTACCAGCTGTGGGAGGCGCGCGCGCACGGCGCCGACGTGGTGCTGCTGATCGTGGCCGCGCTCGAGCAGAGCGCCCTGGTCTCGCTGGTCGAGCGGGCGGTCTCGATCGGCCTGCTGCCGCTGGTGGAGGTGCACGCCGAGGCCGAGCTCGACCGGGCGCTGGACGCGGGCGCCACCGTCATCGGCGTCAACGCCCGTAACCTGGCCACCCTCAAGGTGGACCGCGGGATCTTCGGCCAGCTGGCGGGCCGGATCCCGGAAGGCATCGTCAAGGTCGCCGAGTCCGGCGTCCGCGGTCCCCGTGACCTGCTCGCCTACGCCGCCTCCGGCGCGGACGCCGTCCTGGTCGGCGAGAGCCTGGTCACCGGGAAGGACCCGCGCTGCGCCGTCGCCGACCTGGTGACCGCGGGGTCGCACCCCGCGCTACGAGGAGAACGAGGACAATGACCGAGACGGTCACGGCGTCCGGGCAGCACGCCCCGGCCGCCGAGCCTGATATTTCCCCGGTTCCCGACGCCGCGGGCCACTTCGTGGTCGGCGCGGTCGGGATCGCCGAGGAGGGCGGGGCCAGCGAGGCGCCCGGTGTCGCCTACGGCGGCCGGTTCGCGCCCGAGGCGCTGATACCGGCGCTGGACGAGCTGGCCGCCGCCTACGAGCAGGCGCGCAGGGACCCGGTCTTCCGGGCCGACCTCGACGGGCTGCTGCGCGGCTACGCCGCCCGGCCGACGCTGCTGTACCGGGCCGAGCGGTTCGGCCAGCAGGCCGGCGGCGCGACCGTGCTGCTCAAGCGCGAGGACCTCACCCACACCGGGTCGCACAAGATCAACAACGTGCTCGGCCAGGCGCTGCTGGCCCGGCGGATGGGCAAGACGCGGCTCATCGCGGAGACCGGGGCCGGCCAGCACGGCGTGGCCACCGCGACCGCGGCCGCGCTGCTCGGCCTGGACTGCGCCGTCTACATGGGCGAGGAGGACACCCGCAGGCAGGCGCTGAACGTCTCCCGGATGCGGATGCTGGGCGCCGAGGTATTCCCGGTCACCACCGGCACCCGGACGCTGAAGGACGCCATGAACGAGGCCTTCCGCGACTGGGTGACGTCGGTCGGGCACACCCACTACTGCATCGGCTCGGTCGGCGGGCCGCACCCGTTCCCGATGATGGTCAGGGACTTCCAGCGGGTGATCGGGCTGGAGGCCAGGGAGCAGGTGCTCGAGGCCACCGGACGGCTGCCGGACGCCGTGATCGCCTGCGTCGGCGGCGGCTCCAACGCCATCGGCATCTTCCACGCGTTCATCGGTGACGCGCAGGTCCGCCTGATCGGCTGCGAGGCCGGCGGCGACGGCGTGGACACCGGGCGGCACGCGGCCACGCTCACCGGCGGGTCACAGGGCGTGCTGCACGGCATGCGGACGTTCGTGCTGCAGGACGCCGACGGCCAGACCCTCGGCACCCACTCCATCTCGGCGGGCCTTGACTACCCGGGCGTCGGCCCCGAGCACGTCTGGCTGCAGGAGACCGGCCGGGCCGAGTACCGGGCGGTGACCGACGCCGAGGCGATGAACGCGTTCTCCGTGCTGTGCCGGACCGAGGGCATCATCCCGGCCATCGAGTCCGCGCACGCCCTGGCGGGCGCGCTCGAGGTCGGCCGCGAACTCGGCCCCGACGGGCTCATCGTGGTCAACCTGTCCGGCCGCGGCGACAAGGACGTGGACACCGCGTCGAAGTACTTCGGGATGTGAGCGACGTGACAAGCGCGGTTACGACAGCCTTCGGCAAGGCGGCCGCCGACGGCCGCGCCGCCCTGGTCGGCTACCTGCCAGCCGGGTTCCCCTCGGTCGAGGGGGCCATCGCGGCGGCCAAGGTCATGGCCGCCGCCGGGGCCGACGTGATCGAGATCGGCCTGCCCTACTCCGACCCGCTGATGGACGGCCCGGTGATCGCGGAGGCGGTGCAGCGCGCGCTGGCCGCCGGGACCCGGGTCGCCGACGTGCTCCGCACGGTCGAGGCGGTCGCCGCGACCGGCGTGGCCGTCCTGGTCATGACGTACTGGAATCCCGTGGACCGGTACGGCGTCCCCGCCTTCGCCCGCGACCTGGCCGCCGCGGGCGGCTCGGGGCTGATCACCCCCGACCTCACCATCGAGGAGTCGGGCGCCTGGCTGGACGCCGCCGCCCGGCACAACCTGGACCGGGTGTTCCTGGTCGCGCCCAGTTCCACCGGCGAGCGGATCGCGCAGGTCACCCGAGCCTGCCGCGGCTTCGTCTACGCCGCCTCGCTGATGGGCATCACCGGCACCAGGGACGCGGTCAGCAGCGACGCGCCCGGCCTGGTCGCGCGGACCCGCGAGCACACGGACCTGCCGGTCGCGGTCGGCCTCGGCGTGAGCAACGGCGCCCAGGCCGCCCAGGTCGCGGCGTTCGCGGACGGCGTGATCGTGGGCTCCGCCTTCGTCCGCCGCCTGCTCGGGGCGGACGGTAGCGCCGCCACCGCGGCCATCGCCGACCTCACGACCGAACTTCGCGAGGGAGTTTCCCGCAAGACGAGGTAGTGTCCGGAAGATGCCGCTCGCGTCGATTCCGAGCCCCGGCCACGCGGCCTGGCATCTGGGACCGCTGCCGGTCCGGGCCTACGCGCTGTGTGTCATCGCGGGCATCATCGTCGCGATCGCGGTGGCCAGCCGCCGGTACCGGCATTCCGGAGGCCAGGCAGGGTTCATCCTGGACGTAGCCGCCTGGGCGGTCCCCGTCGGCCTGGCCGGCGCCCTAGCGCACGCCATCCTGCTGGATAACCGGCATCTCTTCGGCGATGAGTACCGGCTGTGGCACGCCGTCACGGCCGGGATCGCCGCCATCGGCGTCCCGGGGGCGGTGGCCCTCGGCGCGCTCGGTGCCTGGATCGCCTGCCGCCGGGCCGGTGCCCCGCTAGGGCCGGTAGCGGGCGCGGTCGCGCCCGCGCTCGCGTTCGGGCTGGCCGTGGGGGGCCTGGGCAACTGGTGGACGCAGCAGTTCTACGGGCCTGCGTCCACGTGGTGGTGGGCGGTGCGGATCGCGCCTGTCCACCGGGTGCCTGGTTACGAGAATTACGCCACCTTCCAGCCCGCCTTCCTGTACCAGTCGCTGTGGGAGGTCGCGCTGGGCTTCGCGGTGATCTGGGCGGCCCGGCGGTTCGCGCTCAGCGGCGAGCGCACGTTCATGCTGTGCGCGGCCGGCTACGCGGCCGGGGGCATCTGGGTGGAAACGCTGCGGGTCGGCCCGTTGCCGCACGTGCTGGGCGTGCGCTACGGCGCGCTCGGCGACATCGCCGTTTTCGTCCTCGCCGCAGCGGGCATGTACCTGACCAGACCCGGACGCCGGCCACCGGCTCGCGCGCAGGCCAAGCGGGCAGTGGTAGAGGATTCTTCCGGTGATGTAATGTCTGTGTAACCGTGACTTCTTAACTGGGCCAGTGTCGTCCCGAGCGTACTGATGTGGCGTTTTCGCGAGACGACGGGAGAGCCCATGGCGGGTGCTGGCCTTTACGACCCCCGGTTCGAGCACGACGCCTGCGGCGTCGGTTTCGTTGCGGACCTGTCCGGACGTGGCGGTCACGATGTCGTGGCCAGGGCACTGCGGGTGCTGTGCAACCTCGAGCACCGGGGCGCCAAGGGCGGCGACCCGGGGACCGGGGACGGGGCCGGGATCCTGACCCAGATCCCGGACGAGTTCTTCCGCGCCTCGTGCGCCTTCGACCTGCCCGCGGCGGGTGCCTACGCGGCGGGCATGGCCTTCTTCTCCGCCGAACGGCACCTGGTCACGCCGGCCCTGGCCCGGCTGGCCGCCGCGGAAGGCCTGGTCATCCTAGGCTGGCGCGAGGTCCCGTTCGACATCACCGCCTGCGGCGACGGCGCCCGGGCGGTGCTTCCCGACGTGCTTCAGCTGTTCATCGCGGGCGCCGAGGGCCAGCGCGGCATGGAGCTCGAGCGGATGGCGTTCTGCCTGCGCAAGCGGGCCGAGCACGAGGCCGGGGTGTATTTCGCCAGCCTGTCCTGCCGGACCATCGTGTACAAGGGCATGCTGTCCGCCGTGCAGCTCGGGCCGTTCTACCCGGACCTGTCAGAACCCGCCTACACCTCGACGCTGGCCCTGGTGCACTCCCGGTTCTCCACCAACACGTTCCCGTCCTGGCCGCTGGCCCACCCGTACCGGTACGTGGCGCACAACGGCGAGATCAACACCGTCCGCGGCAACCGGAACTGGATGCGGGCCCGGGAGGCCATGCTGGCCAGCGACCTCATCCCGCCCTCGCGCGACGGGAAGGGGATCGAGCGGCTCTTCCCGATCCTGGACGAGGACGGCAGCGACTCGGCCAGCTTCGACGAGTGCCTGGAACTGCTGCACATGGGCGGCCGCTCGCTGCCGCACGCGGTGCTGATGATGATCCCGGAACCGTGGGAGAACCACGAGGAGATGTCGCCGGAGCGGCGCGCCTTCTACCAGTACCACGCCGCGCTGATGGAGCCGTGGGACGGGCCCGCGCTGATCGCGTTCACCGACGGCTCGGTGATCGGCGCCGTGCTCGACCGCAACGGCCTGCGCCCCGGCCGCTACTGGGTGACCAGCGACGGCCTGGTCGTGCTGGCCAGCGAGGTCGGCGTGCTCGACATCGACCAGGCCACGGTGATCAGGAAGGGGCGGCTCCAGCCGGGGCGCGTCTTCCTGGCCGACACCGCCTCAGGCCGGCTCGTCGAGGACGAGGACGTCAAGGCGGCCCTGGCGGCCGAGCACCCGTACGAGGCCTGGCTGCACGCGGGCCTGGTCCATCTCGATGACCTGCCGGACCGGCCCGACGAGAGAACTCCTGAGGCCACCTCCCTGATCACCAGGCAGCGGGTGCACGGGTATACCGAGGAGGAGCTGCGGGTCATCCTGGCGCCGATGGCGCGGAACGGAGCCGAGCCGATCGGGTCGATGGGCACCGACACCCCGGTGGCCGTGCTCTCGGGTCGGCCGCGGCTGATGTTCGACTACTTCACCCAGCTGTTCGCCCAGGTGACCAACCCGCCGCTGGACGCGATCAGGGAAGAGCTCGTCACCTCGCTCGGCACCATCACCGGCCCCGAGCAGAACCTGCTTGAGCCGATCCCGGCCTCCTGCCGCCAGATCGTGCTGCCCTACCCGGTGATCAACGACAACGACCTGGCCAAGATCGTGCATATCAACGATGACGGCAACCTGCCCGGGTTCGCGTCGCACGTCGTGGACGGCCGGTACGACCCGGCGGGCGGCGGCGAGGGACTGCGCGCCCGGCTGGAGGTGATCTGCGCCGAGGTCTCGGCCGCGATCGAGGCCGGCGCCCGGCTCATTATCTTGTCGGACCGGATGCGCGACGATGGCCAGCCGCTCGTCCCCATCCCGTCGCTGCTGCTCACCGGGGCGGTGCACCACCACCTGATCAAGCAGAAGTCGCGCACCCAGGCCGGGCTCATCGTGGAGGCCGGGGACGTGCGCGAGTGCCACCACGTGGCCCTGCTGGTCGGCTACGGCGCCGCCGCCGTCAACCCGTACCTGGCCATCGAGTCGGTCAGGGACCTGGTCCGGCGCGGCGTCATCTCCGGTACCACGGAGAAGAGAGCCGAGGCCAACCTGCTCAAGGCGCTCGGCAAGGGCCTGCTCAAGATCATGTCCAAGATGGGCGTGTCCACCGTCGCCTCTTACACCGGCGCGCAGATCTTCGAGGCCATCGGCCTGGGCCCGGAGGTGGTCGGGACCTGCTTCGCCGGGACCACCTCGCGGCTGTCGGGCGTGGGCTTCGCCGAGCTCGCCGAGGAGATCCGGCTGCGCACCGGCCACGGACTGCGGCCGGGCGCCGGGATGGAGTTCCGGCGCTTGGACACCGGCGGGGAGTACCAGTGGCGGCGCGACGGCGAGCCGCACCTGTTCAGCCCGGAGGCGGTCTTCAAGCTCCAGCACGCCACCCGCAGCCGCCGGTACGAGATCTTCAAGGAGTACACGAACCTGGTCGACGACCAGTCGCGGCAGCTGATGACGCTGCGCGGGCTGCTCCGCATCCGGGGCGTCGATGAAGGGTGTGACCCGCCGGAACGAGGGGAAGAAGCCTCCCCCGTTCGGCCTGATGATGTTGAATCGGTGGCCAGCATCGTGCGGCGGTTCGCCACCGGGGCCATGTCCTACGGCTCGATCTCGGCCGAGGCCCACCAGACCCTCGCGATCGCGATGAACCGGCTTGGCGGCCGGTCCAACACCGGCGAGGGCGGTGAGGACCCGGACCGGTTCAGCCCCGACGCCAACGGCGACCTGCGCCGCTCCGCGGTCAAGCAGGTGGCCAGCGGGCGGTTCGGCGTCACCAGCGAGTACCTGGTGAACGCCGACGACCTGCAGATCAAGATGGCGCAGGGGGCCAAGCCCGGGGAGGGCGGCCAGCTGCCCGGGCACAAGGTGTACCCGTGGATCGCCAAGACGCGGTACTCCACGCCCGGCGTGGGGCTGATCTCGCCGCCGCCGCACCACGACATCTACTCGATCGAGGACCTGGCCCAGCTGATCCACGACCTGAAGAACGCCAACCCGGCGGCCCGGGTGCACGTCAAGCTGGTGTCCGAGGTCGGGGTGGGCACGGTCGCGGCCGGGGTGTCCAAGGCGCACGCCGACGTGGTGCTGATCAGCGGGCATGACGGCGGCACCGGGGCGGCCCCGCTGACCTCCCTCAAGCACGCCGGCGCGCCGTGGGAGCTCGGGCTCGCCGAGACCCAGCAGACGCTGCTCCGCAACAAGCTGCGGGACCGGATCGTGGTGCAGGCCGACGGGCAGCTCAAGACCGGCCGGGACGTGATCATCGCCGCGCTGCTCGGTGCCGAGGAATTCGGCTTCGCCAGCGCCCCGCTGGTCGTGTCGGGCTGCATCATGATGCGCGTCTGCCACCTGGACACCTGCCCGGTCGGCGTCGCCACCCAGAACCCGCAGCTGCGGGCCCGGTTCAGCGGCAAGCCTGAGTTCGTGGTGAATTTCTTCGAGTTCATCGCCGAGGAGGTCAGGGAGTACCTGGCCCGGCTGGGCTTCCGCAGCCTGGAAGAGATCATCGGCCGGGTCGACCTGCTCGACAGCGTGCTGGCGGTGGAGCACTGGAAGGCCTCGGGCCTTGACCTGTCGCCGATCCTGTTCCAGCCGCCGCTGCCGGAGGGCGCCGCGCTGAGCTGCGTCACCAGCCAGGACCACGGTCTTGAGAAGGCGCTCGACAATACGCTCATCCAGCTCGCCGAGGGCGCGCTCGAGGAGGGCCGCCCGGTCCGGCTCGACCTGCCGATCAGGAACGTCAACCGGACCGTGGGCACCATGCTCGGCTACGAGGTGACCAGGCGCTGGGGTGGCGAGGGCCTGCCCGAGAACACGATCGACGTCTCGTTCCGTGGCTCGGCGGGCCAGTCGTTCGGCGCCTTCCTGCCGCGCGGCGTCACGCTGCGCCTCGACGGCGACGCCAACGACTACCTGGGCAAGGGCCTGTCCGGCGGGCGGATCGTCGTCCGGCCGCCCGCCGCGGCCGCGTTCACCGCCGAGGAGCAGGTCATCGCGGGCAACGTGATCGGCTACGGCGCCACCGCCGGGGAGATCTTCCTGCGCGGCATCGTGGGCGAGCGGTTCTGCGTGCGGAACTCAGGGGCTCTAGCGGTCGCCGAGGGCACCGGCGACCACGGCTGCGAGTACATGACCGGCGGCCGGGTGGTCATCCTCGGCCCGGTCGGCCGGAACTTCGCGGCGGGCATGTCGGGCGGCGCCGCCTACGTGCTCGACCTGCCGCAGATCCGGGTGAACATGGAGATGGTCGACCTGGACCAGGTGGAGGAGGACGACGCGAAGTTCCTGCGCGAGGTGACCGAGCGCCATTACGCGGAAACCGGCTCGGCGGTCGCGGCCCGGCTGCTCGCGGACTGGGATCCGGGCCGGTTCACCAAGGTCATGCCGCAGGATTACAAGCGGGTGCTGTCCGCCGCCTCGCAGGCCGAGCGCGAGGGCCGCGACGTCAACGAGGCCGTCATGGCCGCGGCGCACGGCTGAGGAGGGGGACTGATGGCTGATCCGAAGGGCTTCCTGTCCACGTCCCGCGAGATCCCGGTCCGGCGGCCGGTGGACCTGCGGCTGCTGGACTGGCGCGAGGTCTACGAGCCGTTCGCGCCCAGCCGCCTGGAGCGGCAGGCGGGCCGGTGCATGGACTGCGGCATCCCGTTCTGCCACAACGGCTGCCCGCTGGGGAACCTGATTCCCGAGTGGAACGACCTGGTCTGGCGGCAGGACTGGCGGGACGCCGCCGACCGGCTGCACGCGACCAACAACTTCCCTGAGTTCACCGGGCGGCTTTGCCCAGCGCCGTGCGAAGCCGCCTGCGTGCTCGGGATCAACTCAGATCCCGTCACGATCAAGCAGGTCGAGGTCGAGATCATCGACCGGGCCTTCGCGTCCGGCTGGGTGGCGCCGGCGCCCCCGGCCGTGCGGACCGGGCGGACCGTCGCCGTGATCGGCTCGGGCCCGGCCGGGCTCGCCGCCGCCCAGCAGCTGACCAGGGCCGGGCACGCGGTCACGGTCTTCGAGCGCGACGAGGCGCCTGGCGGCCTGCTGCGCTACGGCATCCCCGAGTTCAAGCTGGAGAAACGGCACCTGGACCGGCGCCTGGACCAGATGCGGGCCGAGGGCACCGAGTTCCGCTGCGGGGTCGAGGCCGGCACCGACGTTTCCGCGGAAACGCTGCGCGCCTCGTTCGACGCCATCGTGCTGGCCGGCGGCGCCCGGGTGCCGCGCGACCTGCCGATGCCAGGACGTGAGCTGGACGGCATCCACCAGGCCATGGAGTACCTCCCGCTGGCCAACCGGGCGGTCGCCGCCGACCCGGCGTCCCCGGCCGACCCGGCCATCTGCGCCCGCGGCAAGCACGTGGTCATCATCGGCGGCGGCGACACCGGCGCGGACTGCCTGGGGACCGCGCACCGCCAGGGCGCGGCCTCGGTGACCCAGCTCGAGATCCTGCCGCGGCCGCCCGCGACCCGTCCTGGCCACCAGCCGTGGCCTACCTACCCGATGATCTACCGGGTCTCGAGCGCGCACGAGGAGGGCGGGGAGCGCACCTACGCGGTGACCACGCTGGAGTTCCTCGGCGATGAGACGGGCCGGGTGCGGGCGCTGCGGCTGGCCGACGCCGAGGGGTTCAACCCGGTGCCCGGTACCGAGCGCGAGCTGCGCTGCGACCTGGTCCTGCTGGCCATGGGCTTCACCGGCGCCGAACGGCCCGGGCTGCTGGCCGGCCTCGGCGTCGATTTCGACCAGCGGGGCAACGTCGCCAGGGACGGCTCGTACGCCACCTCGGTGGCTGGCGTGTTCGCCGCCGGGGACATGGGCCGGGGCCAGTCGCTGATCGTCTGGGCCATCGCCGAGGGGCGCAGCGCGGCGGCCGCCGTCGACCGGTACCTGGGCGGCCAGGCCGGCCTCCAGGCGCCGATTCCTCCGACGGCGCGCCCGCTCACCTGAGTTACCTGTGTCTCACGCTCGGGTGTACTGAAAGGCCAGCTGTGATCCCCGAAAGCCGCATATCCTGCGGCCAATGGGACCTAAAGGGAGCGTTAGGTCACAACAGGGCGGCGGTATCACATGGCGAGGTGCCAGACAGGCCACGAAACGGCGAACACCGACTTCTGCGACGTCTGCGGCGCGCGGGTCAGCGGCATGCCCGGCTCCGGCCAGGAGCGCGGGGGCGGGAAGCACCGCGGAGCGGATCGGAGTCCGGTGAGCGACGGCCGGATCTGCCCGGGCTGCGGGGCGCCGGCACCGGGTCCGTTCTGCGACGCGTGCGGTCTGCGCCTCCGGGGCCACGGTGCGTTCGGTGCGTTCGGCGCGCCGGAGGAGGAGTTCCCGTCGGCCAGGGCGTCTTCTGCGCCGCCGGAGTCGTTGTTCCCGCCGGTCACCAGGCCGGGAGCGTCGTCCTCGCCCTGGGGCCCGGCGGAGCCGCCTTCGCGGTGGAACTCCCCGTCGCAGCAGGCCCCGGCTCGGCAGGCCTCGGCGCAGCAGGCCCCGGCTCGGCAGGCCCCGGCGGAGTCGCCGTCGTCGTGGAGCCAGGCGACGCAGGCCCAGGCGGAGCCACCAGCCCCGTGGAACCTCCCGGCCGATCAGCCGGCCCGGCGGAACTCCCCAGCCGATCAGCCGGCCCCGTGGGACACCCCGGCGGATCAGCATCCCCCGTGGAACTCCCCGGGGGATCAGTCGGCCCCGTGGAACGCCACGGCTGAGCGGCCGTCCCCCTGGAACGCCACGGCTGAGCCGCCCGCTCCGTGGAACACCCCCGCGGAGCGGCCGGCCGCGTGGGCCCGGCCGCCGCAGGCCCCGTCGGCCCCGCAGGCCCCGTCGGCCCCGCAGGCCCCGTCGGCCCCGCAGGCCCCGTCGGCCCCGCAGGCCCCGTCGGCCCCGCAGGCCCCGTCGGCACCGTCCGCCTCGCCGGCCGGGTCCCGGTCCTCGGCGCAGCCCGCCTCGTCGGGCGATGCCGGAGCCTCCAACCTGCTGGAATCGCTGTTCTCACCGGAGCCGCCCGCCGCCCCGATCGCCGGCCCGGCGATCCCGCCCGCTCGGCCCGCTGTCCCGGCTGCCAGCCCAGCCTCGCAGCCCGCCACCATGGCCCCGCCCACCGCACCGGCCCAGGTGACCCCGTCAGCCTCGACAGCCCCGCCGGCCGCACCTCCGCGGGCCGAGCCCCTGACGATGCCCGCCGCGGCGGCCGCGCCTCCAGCGGCGGCCCCGGCCCCAGCGTCGGCGACGAGGCCCATACCGGCGCTCGCGGCCACCTGGACCGTCCTGGTCGCCTCGGACCGCGCCTACTACGACATGATGAAGTCAGTACGCGACCAGCGCGGTCCGGACGTGGCCTTCCCCGCGCTTCCCGGGCAACGGCGGATCCGGCTCACCGGCGACCAGGTGCGCATCGGCCGCCGGAGCGCCACCCGCGAGCTCAAACCCGAGATCGACCTGGCCGAGCACCCCGTTGACCCGGGTGTCAGCCGCCTGCACGCGGTCCTGATCGCCACGTCCGACGGCAACTGGTCGATCCTCGATCCCGGATCGGCCAACGGCACCCTGCTGAACGGCCGCGAGATCCCGGCGGGGGAGCAGATTCCCCTGCAAGAAGGGGACCGGATCAACCTGGGGGCGTGGACCGTCATCAGCATGCACCGGTCCTAGGGATCCGTAATGGCGGAGGTCCACCGACGCGGCCAGGCGCGGCCCTGCCATCGTGCCCGGGTCGCGCACTGGCCTGCGGGCGGCAGCGGACCGGCACGATGTGAAGTTGTACCGGCTGGGGACCCAATGCCAGGAACTTAAGGAAGCCGGTTTTGCCGTTTTCGGGGATCGTTGCTGGTCAGGATCGTTCGCAGCGGGCGGGGCGGCACCGGGTGAGCGGCGCGGGCACTCGCTGGCTGCGGTAAGGCGGGCCG
>Ga0335085_10006929_pt1 | contig 17749 bp, 17 predicted proteins | sample Lox_Sample_45_FD_206712 | JGI IMG/M metagenome (GOLD analysis project Ga0335085, IMG submission 206712) | Soil microbial communities from Loxahatchee National Wildlife Refuge, Florida, United States - Lox_Sample_4.5 | ecosystem: Environmental > Terrestrial > Soil > Wetlands | place: USA...
AAACGGGGAACGCAACACGACGCGGGGCATTCAAGGCCGTCCCGCAACGATGGCGCAGGTGCGCCCGTGTCACAAAACCGATTCGTTTGGAGGACACAATGAGGTTCACGAAGAAGATTCTGTTGTTGCTTGTGCTGATGGTGGCGGGCAGCTTCGGCGCCGCCGCCCAGGAAAGTACCATCCGCTTTAAGTTGGCCCAGGAAACGCGAATCGCCAGCGTAGTGCTCCCCGCCGGGGCCTACCGCATGGTGCTGTACAACGAGGGCCATCCGTATGCGCTGCTGATCGCCGAAGACGGGCAGCGCTCGTCGGTGATGGCGCTCCCCTTGAGCACCGAGAGCAAGTACTGCGCCTCGAGTTCCCTAACCCTTACTCCCGCGGGAGACAGCATGAGCATCGCCTCGGTGTGCTTTGCCGAGGCCGATACCGCGCTTTCCTTCCCGGTGATGGCAGCCAGGAAAGAGTTTGCAACACAAACTACGGCTACAACGGCGTTGGCAGGCGCCAGGTAGTCGTAGGCTTCATTCGCCGCGCAAAGGAGATCCGTTACCAACCCCTCAAGACGGGTCTCCTTTGCGCAATTTTTTGCGCACCCATAGCGGATTTCGATACCACTAATAAGAACATTCAATCATCTTCAATTAACAACCAGAATCTAAGATACGGTTATGGATCTGACAGAACCAACGCCGACATTGAATTTCCTGCATGACGTAAGCACGCGCATCGCGGCCGCCGATCCGCTGCACGAGGTGCTCGATGAGATCGTCGAATTCGTGTCCGACCTCATGAGCTGCGATTCCTGCTTCATCTACGTGAAAGAGCAGAGCGAGCTGGTTCTGCGGGCCTCGAAGAATTCTCATCCCGACGTGCTCGATCGGCTGAAAATGCCGTTGGGAGAAGGCATCACTGGATGGGTTGCCGAGAACAACATTCCGGTAGTCCTGACCGAGCGGGCCTGGAAGGATCCGCGCTTCCAGAAGTTTGCCGAACTTCCCGAGGACAACTACGAAGCTTTTCTCTCGATCCCCGTCAGCTCGCGCAGCACCGTGGTCGGCGTCATCAACGTGCAGCACCGCGATCCGTACAAGTTCACGCCGCGCGAGATCAAGATCATCTCCACCCTCGGGCACCTGGTCGGTGCTGCGATTGAGCGTGTACGCCTGGAAACTGAGGTCAGCGAACTCTCCGACAAACTGGCTTCCCGCAAGCTGGTTGAGCGTGCCAAAGGCGTTTTACAGCGCGAATTGAAGATCTCAGAAGAGGAAGCCTACTCGACCATCCAGAAGCAGGCGCGCCAGCGGCGCAAGTCGATGAAGGAAATCAGCGAAGCCATTTTGCTGGCCGACGAAATGAAGCGCATCCCCAAGTAGTCTGCTCGAGTCGAGGAGAACCGAGGAGCCTACTTCAGTATCCCGCGCTCGCTCTTCTCGATGAAGTCAATCAAGTACTTTACGTCCTCGCTCGCCACTTCGGACTTCAACCTCTCAATTGCCTGCGAGGTGTTCATTTTCGCCGCCAGCAGCAGGCGGTAAGCGCGATGCAGTTTCTTAATCCGTTCTTCGCTGAAGCCGCGCCGCTGCAACCCGACTTTGTTCAGTCCGTAGGCATGCACGTCGCGCGCGGCGCTGGTCATCGAGAACGGCAGAACGTCTTGCGTGATCGTTGTCCCTCCGCCGATATACGAATGTGCGCCGATGCGCACGAACTGATGCACCGGGCACAGCGCGCCCACTACCGCCCACTCTTCTACAGTTACGTGCCCCGCCAGTGTCGCGGCGTTCACCAGCATGGCGTGATCGCCAACTTGGCAATCGTGACCGATGTGCGTGTACGCCATGATCAGGATGTGGCTGCCGATCCGCGTGATCCCTCCGCCCTTATTGGTGCCGCGGTTGATCGTGACGTATTCGCGAATAACGTTATCGTTGCCGATCTCCAGCCGGGTCGGTTCACCCTTGTAGGTGATGTCCTGAGGCTCGATGCCCAACGCCGCAAACGGGAAAATGCGATTGTTATCGCCGATCTTCGTCGGACCATGAATCACCACGTGCGACATCAATTCGCAGTTCTCGCCCAGTTCGACGTTTGCGCCAATCACGCAATACGGTCCCACGCGGCACGACTGCGGCACGCGCGCCGCCGGATCGATGATCGCCGTAAGATGAATCGGCATCGGCTAGCCCTGCGCTTCTCCGTCTGAGTTGCCACTGGCCGGGCGCCGCTGGATTACGCGGCATGTGATGATCGCCTCCGCAGCCACTTTGTCGCCGAGATACGCCTTGCCTTCCATGCGTCCGGCCGATCCTCGCCACGCGAGCACCTCAACGATGATCCGCAACTGATCCCCAGGTGTTACGGGACGCCGGAACTTCGCCTTCTCGATCCCTGCAAACACCACCAGCACCTCGTCGCGATTAGGAAACTCAGTCAGCAAAAGCGTGCCGCCGGCCTGCGCCATCGCCTCGACCACGAGCACGCCCGGCATGATCGGCATCCCCGGAAAGTGCCCCTGGAAGAACGGTTCGTTCATGGTGACGCTTTTCAATGCGACGATGCGCTTCTTGCGCACCAACTCGACCACGCGGTCGATCAGTAGGAACGGATAGCGGTGCGGCAGGATCTCCATGATCTGCTTAATATCGAGCGTGATCGGAGCTACGGTTTCGGCCTCGGTTTGAATGGTTTCGCTCATCGGAATCTCGTTGGCACACAGTGGGTTTACAGCGGCCCGGCTAAACGCGCATTATAACCAATTCGCATGAGCACCCAGCCAAAGAAAGCCCGCCGCGCGGCCGACGAATCGGCCGCCTTGAGCGAATACCTGCGCCCACATCTCGGCGCGATGATCAACCTCATTCGCGACCTGGTGGAGTACGAGTCGCCCAGCCAGAACAAGCATGCGGTCGACGAACTCGGCCAGTACCTCGCCGATGTCTTTCGCGGCGCCCACGCCCGCGTCACCATGCACTGGAACGAGCGCTTCGGCGATCATCTCCAAGCCGACTTCGATGGCGAGAGTGGGAATCGGATTCTCCTCCTCGGGCACCACGACACCGTTTGGGACGTCGGCACCTTGAAGACGATGCCATTCCGCCAGGAGAGCGGTCGTATCTTCGGACCCGGCGTGCTCGACATGAAAACGGGCATCGTGCTGGCGCTATTCGCCATCGATGCCCTCCGCGCCATTCATGGCAAACTGCCGCGGCCTGTTACGGTGTTGTCCGTTACTGACGAAGAAGTCTCAAGCGAGTCGTCGCGCCCGATCACAGAGCGGATCGCGAAGGAGTGCGCCGCAGTTTTCGTGCTCGAACCTTCATTCGGGCCGCACGGCGCGCTCAAGACGGCCCGCAAAGGCGTCGGAGATTACACCGTCCGCGTGAACGGGAAAGCGGCCCACGCCGGACTCGATCCCACCAAAGGCGCCAACGCTATCGTCGAACTGTCGCGCCAGTTGCTGAAGATCGAGAAGTTCACAGATTTAAAGAACGGTATCACCGTCACCCCTGGCATCATCCGCGGAGGTACCCGCACCAATGTGGTCCCCGCCGAAGCCAGCTGCGACATCGACATCCGTATCAGCAAACCCGCTCAATCCGCGATCCTGGAAAAGAAGTTCCGCGCGCTGAAGCCCATCAATGCTGGCTGCACTATAGAGGTCGAAGGCGGGGTGAACCGTCCTGCGATGGAGCGCACGGCCGCCATCGCGAGGCTGTTCAAGCTGGCACGGCAACTCGGTGCCGAAACCGGGCTGAAGCTTAAGGAAGCGATGGTCGGCGGAGGCTCCGACGGAAACTTCACCGCCGCGCTGGGCGTCCCGACGCTCGACGGACTCGGCGCCGTCGGCGAAGGCGCCCACGCCACGCACGAATCGGTGCTGATCGATCAGCTGATTCCAAGAACGGTGCTTCTGGCGAGGTTGATCGGAGAAGCGTAAAAAGCCCTTCTGAAGAAGACGATATCTGACTATCAATGTGATTGTGGCGACTATCGCCTACCCACTGTCTTTACGCGAACGGCTCTTCAATCGACGGGCTCTGTGGCGTGAACAGTCGTGCGCCGTCTGCGGTGATGTGCATGCAATCCTCCAGCCGCACCCCGAACTCGCCTTGGATATAAACGCCCGGCTCATCGCTGAAACACATGTTCGGCGCTAGCTTCGTGGTGTTGCCGCGCACCAGGTAAGTCCATTCGTGACCGTCCATTCCGATGCCGTGCCCGAGCCGGTGCCCAAAGTACTTGTAGTCCGGCCCGTAGCCGCCATCCGAGATCACTTTCCGCGCGGCCGCATCCACTGATTGGCACTGCTGCCCCGGACGCGCCGCTTGTAACGCCGCCGCTTGCGCCTGGTGCACCAGATCGAAGATGCGTTTCATCTTGTCTGTCGCCTTGCCGATCACGAACGTGCGCGTGATGTCCGAAGAGTAGCCCTCCGCGCGGCATCCGTCGTCGATCATGATGATGGTGCCTTCTTCCAGCACCTGCGGCGTAAGCGACCCATGCGGATTGGCGGTGTACTTGCCCACCTGCACGCTGGCCTCTCCGGGAAACCCGATCCGGCGGAAGCCTTCGCTCAGCAGGTTCTCCGCGTCATCCTGCTTCATGCCGGGCTTGAGAGCCTTCCACACGGCTTCATACACCTTCAGGGTCGCGCTGTTGGCCAGTTGCATCAGCTCGATTTCGTGCGCGCTTTTGATCATCCGGCAACCCGCCGTCACCGGAGTCCCGCTCACCATCTTGATCGCCGGTGCAGCCTTGGCGATTCCATCGCTAAACACATACGTCGTGCGCTCTTCGATGCCGAGCTCCCCGGTTGTGAACCCGCGGTCGCGCAGCCCTCTCGCCACGAGCGCGTACGGGTCTTCATCTTCCTGCCAGGTAAGCACGTCGGCCTCGCCGGCCAGCGGACCCTGCGCCACCTGCTCCCGCAGCCGAAGCTCCTCGAACGCCGGAGCGACAAAGAAATGCTTGCCATTCGCCATCAACACCAACGCGCCCAACCGCTCGCTGTTCCACCACCGGATCCCGGTGAAGTACACCAGCGACGTGCCGCCGATCATGAACACGCCGCCCAGGTTGTTGCGGCGCATCAACTCGCGGGCGCGCTCGACACGCTGCTTGCGCTCGTCGACCGTGATCGGTTTGGCCTGGCTGCGCATGGACGGTAGTTCGACGATCGATGGCGGCAGCGGCGAGGAAGGCTGCTGCTCCTGGCTGGCAAGTTCCGGCACTCCGACCAATCCGACGGCGGCAGCGCTACCGGTGACACGCAGAAAATCGCGGCGTGATGACACGAATCGCCTCCGAAGAAAGCCCTTATTGGTACACCGTAATGCCGCTTGGGCGCAACTTTGGCCGGTACAAAATCAATTCCTCGCTCCTGGTCATCGCCGGTGCAGTCGTAGCCGTTCTCTCGTTTAAGTAAGTTGATGGTCTTTTAGTTTTTCAAGAATCAATAGACAATAATCAACAGCCAATCCTTGTTCTCCTTCTCCGAATTCGTCTGCCTTACTTTCGACTGCTACGGCACGTTGATTGACTGGGAGTCCGGTATCCTCTCGGCCCTGAAGCCACTGCTGGCCGAGCACGGCCGCGAGATGAGAGACGACGCCCTCCTGGAGATGTACGGCAAATTCGAAGCTCAAGCCGAAGCGGGGGAGTATCGCCGCTACCGAGACATCCTGCGCTTCGTCACGCAAAGAATCGCGTCGCGGTTATCGTTTGCCTTGCACGAGCAGGAGATCGACCTGTTGCCGAACTCGCTCAAAAACTGGCCTGCGTTTCCAGACACGGTTGAGGCGCTTCGCCGGCTGAAATCGCGCTACAAGCTCGCGATCATCTCAAACACAGACGACGACCTGTTTGCCGAAACTGCAAAGACGCTCGAAGTGCCCTTTGATTTCGTAATTACCGCCGAGAAGGCGCGCAGCTACAAGCCGTCACGGCGAAATTTCGAGCTGGCGGTCGAGCGCATGGGTTTGCCGAAGGGGAAGATCCTCCACTGCGCGCAGAGCCGATACCACGACATCGTGCCCACAAAAGAACTCGGCATCGCCAATGTCTGGGTTGACCGCCGCACGGGAAGATTGGGACCGGGAGCAACATATCCTGCGACCGCAATGCCGGATTTCACCGTTACGTCGCTACGCGAATTGGCGGATGCCGCGCTCAGAGCTTAAGCTTGTGCAGTTATGCTGCGACATAAAGCAATCGTTGCTGCGCTTGCCATCGTCACCTTTTTCGCCGTCCCACTCCATTCACAAACGCAATCGGCTCCGAGTTCCCACCACAAGCTGACGCGAACGGTGACTGAGTACACGCTCCCGCCCGACAAACTGGCGAAGTCGACAGCTCTGCACAAAACGCATGTCCGTGAGTGGATCGTCGATTCTGCTTATGGCCTCGCGCTCCTGCTGTTTTATCTCTACGGAGGTTGGGCAGCCGGATTCCGCGACGTTGCCGAGCGCGTGGCGAGAAACAGGTTCCTGCAGGCATGGATCTTCGTGCCGCTATTCCTGGTCACCATGGACGTGCTGAACCTCCCGCCGGATATGTACGCCCACCGCCTGTCGCGCAGTTACGGCCTGTCGGTGCAGGGCTGGGCTTCGTGGTTCGGCGATTGGGGAAAGGCGCTTGGGATCGAGGTCATCGGCGGAACGCTGATTCTGTGGCTGCTGTATTGGATCATCCGCAATAGCGTGCGGCGTTGGTGGTTCTACTTCTGGCTGGCGACGCTGCCGATCATGGCATTCCTGGTGTTTATCGCCCCGGTTGTGCTCGATCCGATGTTCAACAAGTTCGAGCCGCTCGATAAGACCAATCCCGAACTGGTCAGCAAAATCGAAGAGGTTGTCCAGCGCGCGGGCATGAATATTCCACGTGACCGCATCTTCGAGATGAAAGCGAGCGCGAAAACTACCGAGCTCAACGCTTACGTTACAGGCTACGGCGCGACCAAACGCGTGGTCGTCTGGGATACGACCGAGCAGAAGATGACTACCCCGCAGACGCTCTTCGTCTTCGGCCACGAAATGGGGCACTACGTTCTCGGGCATGTTTGGAAGGGAATGCTGTTTGGCGCAGTCGTGTTGTTCGTCACGTTCTATCTCGGATTTCGTTTCAGCCTTTGGATCATCGCCAGGTACGGCCCGCGGTGGCATATTCGCGACATCTGCGATTGGGCTTCGTTGCCGGCGCTAATCCTCGTTGTCTCGATCGTCTCGTTCTTTGTCGAACCGATTGGGAACGGGTTCAGCCGCGTGATCGAGCATCACGCCGACATCTACGGACTCGAAGTGATTCACGGCATCGTGCCCGACGCGAACCAAGCCGCGGCGCAGTCTTTCCAGGTGCTTGGCGAGACATCGCTGTCGTATCCGTACCCGAACCGGTTGCTGACTTTCTGGCTCGCCGATCATCCGCCGATCCCCGATCGCGTGCGCTTCGCGGTCAGCTACCACCCGTGCGAAGCGGGACATCTCCCGCGATTTGTGCCGGACGCTTGCGACAACCAAACTGGGAGTGTATCCTCGCGCCACTTATCATTCTGAATCGAGGTGGCTCATGAAGAGGCGGTCTCTCGCATTCGTCACGATTAGTCTGTTCGTCTTCTCACTCTTAACTTGGGGGCAGTCGGGTTCGGTACAGATTCAGCCCGAAGATCGTCTTGCCAAGATGCTTCCTGCGACGGTTTTTCTCGATAACGAGAACGTTCCAACGCAGAAGCGTAATGCCGTGCTGCTCGACATGGGCGGCAAACTCGCCCTTGTTTCGCTCATCGATACCAGCGGCTACAGTTCCGCCTATCAACAGAAGTATGCGGGCGTGATTCTCACCGTCGGCGGACTGGAACTCGGAGGCAAGTCGCTGCCGTCCGGTACGTATGGATTCGGCGAAACGAAAACCGGAGATCCGGAAACGGGCGAAGTCACGATCCATGTGTACGACATCGGCGGGAAAGAGATCGCAACGATTTCGACCCAGCGCGCGGCCAATATGAAAGGTGTGCGTCCGGTGCAGGTGATCGTCGGCAGCAACGGCGCAGCCAAACTGTTTCTCGGACCGCATTACACGAGCATTGCTCCGTTGGAGTAACTCTACAGTTATGATCATCAAAGATACCGAGTGGATCGATATTTCGACTCCCACCGGGCCGATGCGCACCTACATCTTTCGGCCCGCGGCAGAAGGGAAGTATCCCGGCTTAGTGCTCTATTCGGAGATCTTCCAGATCACAGGCCCGGTCCGCCGGGTGGCCGCGATGATTGCCGGGCATGGCTACGTTGTCGCGGTGCCGGAGATCTACCACGAACTCGAACCAGCGGGAACCGTGCTCGCTTACGACACGGCTGGTGCGGACCGCGGTAACGCTCACAAGATCGCGAAGGAAATCGCGGCGTACGATACCGATGCACGCGCGGCACTCGATGCCTTGAAGTCGTACGAGCACTGCAATGGGCGGCTAGGCGTCGTTGGCATTTGCATCGGCGGACACCTGGCATTCCGCGCCGCGATGAACCCCGATGTCCTGGCGACCGCGTGCTTCTACGCGACCGACATCCACACGGGCAGTCTGGGCAGGGGCAAGCACGACAACTCCCTCGCGCGTGCCGGCGACATCAAGGGCGAGCTACTGCACATCTGGGGACGTCAGGACCCGCATATTCCGCTCGAAGGCCGCCTCATTATTAAGGCGCGGCTCGAGGAAGTGGGCGCGAACTTCACCTGGCACGAATTCAACGCGCAGCACGCGTTCATGCGCGACGAAGGTGCACGCTACGATCCGGAGCTGGCACGCCAGTGCTACGGGCTGGTGCTCGACCTGTTTCACCGGCGCCTGTGCTGCGGATCGTAACTTCGCCGTTATAGCGGAATGTTGCCGTGCTTCTTCGGCGGATTCTTGTCGCGTTTGTTCTGCAACATTTCAAGCGCCTGAATCAACTGCGGGCGCGTGTCCCGTGGCTGGATGACGGCATCGATGAACCCCTTTTCCGCCGCGACGTATGGATTCGCAAACCGGTCCTTGAACTCCTCGATCTTCTCCGCCCGCTTCGCGGCGCGCTCCTCTGGCGCTTTGGCCTTGTCGAGTTCGCGCTTGTAAACGATGTCGACCGCGCCTTCCGGTCCCATGACGGCGATCTCGGCGGTCGGCCACGCGTAATTCACGTCGGCGCGAATGTGCTTCGACGCCATGACGCAGTATGCGCCGCCGTAGGCTTTGCGCGTGATGACGGTGATCTTCGGCACCGTCGCTTCGGCGAACGCGTAGAGCAACTTCGCCCCGTGCATGATGATGCCGCCGTGTTCCTGCTGCACGCCGGGAAGGAATCCGGGAACGTCTTCGAACGTGATCAGCGGGATGTTGAACGCGTCGCAGAAGCGCACGAAGCGCGCGCCTTTGATCGATGAATTGATGTCGAGCACGCCCGCGAGCATCGCAGGTTGGTTGGCAACGATACCGACGGAACGGCCGTTCAGGCGGGCGAATCCGACGACAATGTTGGTCGCGAAGTGCTCGTGCACCTCGAAGAAGTAGCCGTCGTCGATGACCGCGCGGATCACGTCCTTAATGTCATAGGGCTTGTTGGATTCGACCGGCACCATCGAGTCGAGCGCGTCATCACGACGGTCGATCGGATCGCTGCACTCGCGGCGTGGCGGATCTTCCATGTTGTTTGACGGCACGAAGCTGAGCAACTCGCGCACCATCGAGAGGCACTCGGCATCGTCATGGGCGAGAAAGTGCGCGACGCCGGATTTCCGGTTGTGGGCCATGGCGCCGCCAAGATCCTCCTTTGTAACTTCTTCGTGAGTGACGGTCTTGATGACGTCCGGGCCAGTGATGAACATGTACGAGGTCTTGTCGACCATCAGGATGAAGTCGGTGATCGCGGGCGAGTAAACCGCGCCTCCCGCGCAAGGTCCCATGATGGCCGAGATCTGCGGGATCACGCCGCTGAAGAGCGTGTTGCGCAGGAAAATATCAGCGTAACCGGCGAGCGAGCCGACGCCTTCCTGGATACGCGCGCCGCCGGAGTCGTTGAGACCGATCACCGGCGCGCCGACTTTCGCAGCCATGTCCATGATCTTTACGATCTTTGAGGCGTTAGCCTGGGAGAGCGATCCGCCGAAAACCGTGAAGTCCTGCGCGAAGACGAAGACGAGCCTGCCTTCAATGCGGCCGTAGCCGGTGACAAAACCATCGCCGTAGTACTTCTGCTTCTCCATGCCGAAGTCGGTGCAATGGTGCGTCAGCAGCTTGTCGGTCTCTTCGAAGGTGCCTTCGTCGAGCAGGAACTCAATGCGCTCGCGGGCCGACATCTTGCCTTCTTTGTGCTGGCGTTCGCGGCGCTCGGGGCCCCCTCCGGCTTCGGCGGCGGTATCGCGGCGCTTCAGTTCTTCCAGTTTCTGTGCGAGATCCATAGGCGGCAAATTATAGATGGATCGATGTACAAGGTGCTTGTGATGCCGCTCACAAAGGATTCCAACATAGAGACGCAGAGAACACCAGAGGGGCTTTAGGGGTTTCAGAAGACAAAGACCTATTGTCGGGAACGAGCAGTACGTTTCGTTGACCCGCGCTCAGAGGTCTTTTTCATCGTGGATTTCTTCGTCGCGGCCTTCCGCTTCGCCGCTCGTGGTTTCGGAGCATCTTTTTCATCGACGATGGTCACCTGTGGCGTGCGGCCCGCGCGCAGGTCGCTCACCATGTTTGCCATCGCCCACGTCAGTTCCTTGATGCCCTCGCCAGTCACGGCGGAGATCGGGAATAGCGGCAGCTTCTTGCGTCGCGCGAATTTCTGCAGCTTGCCGAGTTTGTCGGGCTTGGCGACATCGGCTTTAGACGCCGCGAGAATCATCGGCTTCAGTTCGAGTCCGGCGCCAAAGCTTTCGAGTTCATTCATGATGACGCGGAAATCTTCGACGGGATCGGGTCGGCCGCTAGAATCCGAGACATCGATCAGGTGCACGAGCATCTGCGTGCGCTCGACATGTTTGAGGAATTGCACTCCCAGTCCAGCGCCTTCACTGGCACCCTCGATCAGACCGGGAATATCGGCGACTACGAACGAGATCTGCTCGTTCACTTCGCCAACAGCTACGACGCCGAGGTTCGGTTCGAGGGTGGTGAACGGATAGTCGGCGATCTTGGGGCGCGCGGCGGAGATGCGCGAGATTAAAGTCGACTTGCCGACGTTCGGATAACCGACCAACCCAACGTCGGCGAGCAGCTTGAGTTCCAGGCGGAGAACGCGCTCCTGGCCGATGCCTCCGGGCTCGGCGCGGCGTGGAGCCTGGTTGGTCGAGGTCTTGAACTGTGCATTGCCGCGGCCGCCGCGACCACCGCGCGCGACGACGACACGCTCATCGGGTCCGCTGAAATCGTGGACGACTTCGCCGGTGGCGTCGTCGTACACGATGGTGCCGACGGGAACCTTGAGGATGACGTCATCGCCCTCGCGGCCGGTGCAATTCGAGCCTTCGCCGTGGCGTCCGCGTTCGGCGTTGTATTCGGGATTGAAGCGGAAGTGCACGAGCGTGTTGTGGCGCTCGCTGGATTCCATGATGACGTCGCCGCCGCGACCGCCGTCGCCACCGCTGGGTCCGCCACGGGGGACGAACTTCTCGCGGCGAAACGCCATGCAGCCGTTACCGCCGTTCCCGGCTTTAATGCGGATTTTGGCTTCATCGATGAACACGAAAGACAGGTTATCAGGTCAGGAGTCAGTAGTCAGGAGTCGGTAGTCAGTTCCAACATGATGCAGAGGAGAGCGGCTGCGGAATTTCACAATGTATCGTTCGTTACAATCGAAGGAGCGTGTCACTGAAATTCCAAATAGAAGCGCAGGATGGCTCCGCCCGCGCCGGGCGCATGGAGCTGCCGCATGGTGTCGTCGAAACGCCGGTGTTTATGCCAGTCGGGACGGTTGCGACGGTAAAGGCGGTCCCGCAGAACGTGCTTGAGGATCTCGGCGCGCAGATCATCCTCGGGAATACCTATCATCTTTATCTTCGGCCCGGGCACGAGCAGGTGCGCAAGCTCGGCGGCCTGCACCGGTTCATGTCGTGGAACCGGCCAATGCTCACCGACTCCGGCGGCTTTCAAGTCTTCTCGCTGAGCGATCTGCGCAAGCTGACCGAGGACGGCGTGACGTTTCGGTCGCATCTTGATGGCTCCTCGCACTTCTTCTCGCCGGAGCGCTCGATGGAGATCCAGATCGCCCTTGGCGCGGACATCATCATGGCCTTCGATGAATGCACGGAGCATCCGGCGGAACCAAGCCGTGCGCGGGAGTCGATGGAGTTGACGGTGCGGTGGGCGGAGCGGTCGAAAAGGTACTTCGGGGAGCATCGGGCGGAAGTGCCGTGGGGGAGTCAGGAGTCAGGAGTCGGGAGTCAGCAGTCAGCGAAAAACTCCCGTATTGCCGACGACCAGCGGCCGAGGACCAACGACCGTTCTTTTCCTGACTCCCGACTCCTGACCCCTGACTTTCAGTCTCTCTTCGGCATTGTGCAAGGCGGCATGTATCCCGACCTCCGAAAAGAATGCGCGGAGAAACTGGTCGAGATGGATTTTCCTGGTTACGCGATCGGCGGACTGTCGGTCGGCGAGCCCCGCGATCTTACTTACGAGATCGTGAATGCGACCATTCCGCATCTGCCGCAGAACAAGCCGCGATATCTGATGGGTGTCGGCACGCCGGAAGAGATCGTCGAGTACGTGGCGCAGGGCGTTGACATGATGGATTGTGTCCTGCCGACGCGGGCGGCGAGGCATGGTTTGTTGTTTACGTCCCGCGGAAAAGTGAACATCAAGCAGGCGCGGTATGCACTGGACGAAGGGCCACTTGATGCGGAGTGTAAGTGTCCGGTTTGCGCGCGTTATTCACGCGCGTATTTGCGGCACTTGTACGCGTCAAACGAATTGCTGGCGCAGGTTTTGAATAGCGTCCACAATCTGGCCTTCTACCTTGACACTATGCGAGCAGTGCGGCAATCTATAAGACTTGGGGACTTCGCCCGGTTCCTTTCTGAGTTCCGGGCTCGCGGATTGAACTCCCCAGCTCATACCTAAAGGGAAGGCCCGAGGTTGGCCTCGTTTCTGACTCAGTTCCGTAGAAGCGGAAGCGACGGCCGGATCAATCAAATTCCCGCAGGTACAATAAGCAGAGCGATATCGAGTGTTTGATGCTGCCCGTGTGTGCGGCGGCGATTGAAAGTCATGCATATGCAAGCGTTGTTTTGCGCTTTTTGTTGGATGCAGGCACCGGCAGGCGGGGGCGCAAGCTGGTTGGCGTGGGCTCCGCTGGTCTTTATTTTCCTGATCTTTTATTTCCTCCTCATCATGCCGCAGCAGCGGCGGCAGAAGCAGTGGAAGGCGATGCTGGGGAACCTGAAGACCGGTGACAATGTAACCACTTCCGGTGGGATCAAGGGCGTGATCGTGGCGTTGCGCGATGAAGACATTCATTTGCGCGTGCCTCCCGACAACATCCGTATCGCGGTCGCGCGTAACGCTATTACCGGTATCGCGGCGCCTCCGGGTGAAGAGACCAAGAAGTAGCTGAGAGATTCGCGGTCTAGGTCGTATTTTCGATTTCCGTAGCAGTTAACAATGAAAAAGAATCTTGGTTTAAAGACAATCCTCATTATCGCCATCACGCTGGTGTTTGCGGCGGGGTTCATCTTTGGCCCGAACCCTTCGCAGAGCATTAACGCCTGGAAGTCACAGGGGTTTGTGGCGGCTCTCGAGCAGAACATTCATCTCGGTCTTGACTTGCGCGGCGGCACGCACCTGATCCTGCAGGTCAAAGTCGACGACGCGGTACGAGCGGATGCCTCCGCGGCCATCGACCGACTGAAGTCCGAGATGCGGACGGCCAGCATCAACTACACCGACGTCAGCCAGCCCGACCCCCAGGGACATCCGGATGAAATCGTTGTAAAAGGCGTTCAGCCCGACCAGCGTGGCTCCTTGCTGAGCATCGTCAGCGAGAGATTGCCGGACTACACGGAAACGTCGGGTCCCGACAACTCGTACGTGATCACGATGAAGGCCTCGCAGTTGCAGGACCTGAAGAACCGGGCGGTTCAGCAGGCGATCGAGACTATCCGCAACCGCATTGACGCGTTGGGTGTGAGCGAACCGGTGATCGAAGAGCACGGGCTCGGTCAGTATCAGATCCTGGTGCAGTTGCCGGGCGTCGACGATCCGGCGCGCGTGAAGGACATCATGCAGAACACCGCGATGCTGGAAATCCGGCAGGCGGTGGGCGGACCTTATCCGAACGAACAAGCGGCGATGGAGCAGCAGACGACACCGGGCGTCCTGCCCCCAGACACGGTCCTGATGAAGAGCGCGGTGAATCCGAGCGATCCGTCCATGAGCCAGCCGCAGTGGTACCTGCTGTCGCGCTCATCGGCCGTCACTGGACGTGATTTGCGCGGAGCGGAGCCGACCTCGGACGAGAACGGACGACCTGCGGTGCGCTTCCTTTTAACGGGTCCGGGAGGGCAGCGGTTTGCGGCCTTCACCGGCGCGCACGTAGGCGACAAACTCGCGGTCGTGCTCGACAACAAAGTTCAGGAAGTTGCCACCATTCAGGAACAGATTCACGACGAAGGCCGCATCACGGGCGCTTTTACCGAGCAGCAGGCGAAGGATCTGTCGATGATCCTACGGTCGGGTTCGCTCCCGGCGGGAATTCAGTACCTGGAAGAGCGCACGGTTGGTCCGTCGCTCGGTGCGGATTCGATCCGCCACGGTGTGACGGCGGCGGTCATCGGACTGCTCGCGGTGCTGGTCTTTATGCTGATCTACTACCGCGGCGCCGGGATCAACGCGGACTTGGCACTGATCATGAACCTCGTCATCCTGCTCGGGTTCATGGGGTACTTCGGCGCGACACTCACATTGCCGGGGATTGCGGGGGTGATCTTGACGGTCGGTATGGGCGTGGACTCGAACGTCCTGATCTTCGAGCGCATCCGGGAAGAGTTGCGTAATGGGAAGACGCCGCCCTCGGCGGTCGATCAGGGCTTTGCTCACGCTTGGATCACCATTGTTGACACGCACGTCACGACGATTGTTTCGGCGGTCATCCTGTTCATGTTCGGTACTGGTCCGGTGAAGGGATTTGCCGTGACGCTGACGTTCGGTCTGCTGGCAAACCTGTTCACCGCGGTGTTCGTATCGCGTGTGATCTTCGACGCGCACCTGAACCGGCACCGGGCGGGCGAAGCGTTGAGTATCTAGTCGTCGATTGTTAGTGGTTGGTCGCTGGCGATGCCCGCGGCTACGATCGGTTTAGAAAATTTCGGCGTCGCAAGCGACGCAAGGGTTAACAACGAAGTGGAATTCTTCCGCAATACGAATATCGATTTCCTGGGCAAGAAGTGGTACTTCCTTGCCTTCTCCCTGGTGTTCAGCGTTGCTGGTATTCTCTCGCTCGCCTTCTGGCACGGACTCCCGCTCGGCGTCGATTTCCGCGGCGGCACGCTGGTGTACGTGAAGTTCACGCATCCGCCGAACGATGCCGATGTTCGCGCCAAACTCGACAAGTCCGGGTTGAAAGACGCGAAGCTGCAGTCGATTGCGGGCGGACAGGGCGGCACGAACGAGCTGCTGATCTCGCTCGACATCAAGGAGACCAGCGAGCAGGCATTGGATGCGGGCAAGAACACCATCATCAATGCTCTCGAGACGAACGCCCAGCCCAACAAGCAGGACTTGAACAATGCAAGCGTTCAGGCGGTCACCGAGTACCTGACCAACAACGATCCGCTGCACCTCGGGCTGGACTCTCAGCAGCGGTACGAGGCGATCGCGCAGCAGGTCGTGAACACGCGTGACAAGTCTCTCGGCGGCGTGTTTTCTGGGTTCAACCAGCTGAGCGGCGTTCCCGGCCCGGTCGTGCAGTCGCTGCAGCAAGGCTTCTTCCTCTCTGATTTCGGCGTCCGCAACGTTGAGATCGTCGGACCGCAGGTTGGTAGACAACTGCAAAAGCAGGCGATACTCGCGATCGCCTACTCGCTGGCCGGCATGTTGATTTATCTGTGGTTCCGCTTCGAGATGATCTACGGCGTGGCGGCAGTCGTCGCGGTATTTCACGACACGCTGATCACGGTCGGCGCTTTCTCATTGACAAACAAAGAGATATCCCTGACAGTTATCGCCGCGATTTTGACCCTGGTCGGCTACTCCATGAACGACACGATCGTGGTGTTTGACCGAATCAGGGAAAACGTTAAACTGTTGCGCCGCGAATCTCTGTCGGAGATCGTGAACAAGAGCATCAACCAGACCCTGAGCCGAACCATCCTGACTTCGGGCCTGACGTTCCTGACGGTGCTTTCGCTGTTCCTCTTCGGTGGCGAGGTGCTGCACGGGTTCTCGTTCGCGCTGGTGATCGGAATTCTGATCGGGACGTATTCGTCGATTGCGATCGCAGCTCCGATGCTGGTGGCCTATCAGGAGTGGCGCAATAAGAGAGAAGGCCGGCCGGCACAGGTGGCTACTTTGCCCGCTGCGCGCACGAAGGAAAAGGAAAAAGTTCGCGCCCGCTAAACCTTTGCCGTGCCGGAGCCATCTCTGGTGTGAGCAGGGCAGGGTGGTGGTAACGCTGGTTTCACGTAATTCGCGGAGGTTCCTCAGGGTGCGAGACGCAACCCCTGGGGCGTCGCATTTCTCGTCTCCAACGGGCCAATTCAGCGATAGGAACCCTTTTGCGTCCGGAATTTACTCCGGGCGCAGCGCGCGTTTCTTCGGGAGAAATTGAAGCTGTTGCCGGGCTGCCCGAATGCGTGCTGCCGAGCGAAATTAGCATACGATTTTGGGAGCAAAAACTCGTTAACCGGTGTCTAACATTTACGAGGAAAGTATCCGTACGGAGAACAGGCCATGTTTGAAGACAGCCTACTTGAATCCGGGGGCAGACTAAAGACGAGGCGCGGTCGAACGACGCTCTTCTCTTTCGTCCTTGAGGTCGTAATCATCGGAGTCCTGATTTTGATTCCGCTGATTTATACGGAAGCGCTACCAAAGCAACAGCTGATGACGTTTCTGGTAGCGCCGCCGCCGCCTCCCCCACCACCGCCACCACCGGCCGCCGCGCCGCCGGTCAAAATAATCAAGAAGATCGAAACCGAACTGGACAACGGGCAGCTGCGCACGCCCACCAAGATTCCGCAGAAGATCGAGATGATCAAGGAAGACGAACCACCACCGCCGTCGACGGGCGTGGTGGGCGGCGTCCCGGGCGGTGTCCCTGGCGGGTCCATGGGCGGCGTAATGGGCAGCATCATCGGTGCTACCGCTGCTCCGGTGGTGCCGAAGGCCGCGACCCCGCAGCGCGTTCGCGTATCGCAGGGCGTTTCCGAAGGCCTGCTGGTCCACCAGGTGAAGCCGCAGTATCCGCCGTTGGCTCGTGCCGCTCGTATCTCAGGCTCGGTTGTGCTTCAAGCCGTGATCGGCAAGGACGGCGCGATCCAGAACCTGCGCCTGATCAGCGGACACCCGATGCTGACCCAGGCGGCCATCGACGCGGTGAAGCAGTGGAGGTACCGTCCGTACTTCCTGAACGGCGAGCCGGTCGAGGTCGATACGCAAATCACCGTCAACTTTACGCTGGCTGGTGGTTAGAAACAGAATGAACGACTTCATGGGGTGGTGAAAAGTTCGCCACCTCAAAGGTTTTCCGCAGGCGTTGCAAGCTGCTGCTGGTGGATTCAGGCACGCGAGTGGCGGCAG
>Ga0335085_10006930_pt1 | contig 17747 bp, 17 predicted proteins | sample Lox_Sample_45_FD_206712 | JGI IMG/M metagenome (GOLD analysis project Ga0335085, IMG submission 206712) | Soil microbial communities from Loxahatchee National Wildlife Refuge, Florida, United States - Lox_Sample_4.5 | ecosystem: Environmental > Terrestrial > Soil > Wetlands | place: USA...
ATCGAACAGGAAAGTGGAGCCTCAAGGTCAAGGCTCCACTTTATCGCTTGCGTTCTGCTCTCAGCCGTCTCTGGCTGGCTCATCCTCCCCCCTTGCTCCGCAGATTAAGTTCGGGGTGAGTCATGTTTGTTTGTGCGTGCAAGTTTGCCTGGTTGGGTGCGGGTATTCAGCTTCTGCCCAGTTTTTGATCGTGGGCCATGGTACTTTAGGGCAAGGGATACAGTTGAAACCTTCAGTCAATTTTCGATGGAATGTTTCCTAATGTTATGACGCTTGTCATCCTGTTGAGGATATCGCTATAATGTATATGGAAATCCTGTTGTAACTTCCATCCTCAAAGAAGCGAGGAGCCATGATCGAAGTCAAAGCTTATCCAGATCGTCAACGCTTGGATATCACCGCAGACTGCGCCCTGAGCCCGGCAGACGTCCAACACATTATCGAGACAATGAAACTTGAGGCCGGCAAACTTTCTCCGGGATGGGCAGCCGCCGTCGATTTCCGGGGAATGCAGGTGCAGGATTCAAGCCTCAACGAGCAAATCGAGTTATTGCAGGAGGCGTTGCTGAAAAACGGGGCACATAAGATTGGCACCCTGCTCGACAATCAATATGTCCGCATGCGCCTGATCCAGGCCGGAATGAGCACCCATTCCAACGAGATTACTCAGCGATTTGCTGACAAGAAGGAATGGGAATCCTATCTCGCTCAACCCTAGCAGGATCTCCCATAAAGCGCACGGCTTTCTTCTCCTGCTGGCTCCGGTGCAGGTAATTCCCGTTGGTGTCGCGCTCCTGCCGGGCGGACGCTGGTTCCACATCACCGGGCTGTTTTAGGCGCGGGGTTCTATCAAACAAGAAGGACGAAAGATCTTCTCTTTCGTCTTTCTTGTTTTTAACTTTCCCCAATGATGCTCGGTCTTGCCCGAGCCTAAATCATGTTGCGATCGATCGTGGTCTGACCTCACGCTCAAGTCGTTTTCCAAGCTTGTCAGAAGCAACATCCAGATCATACTCTGCCTGCAGGCCAAGCCAGAACTGCGGAGAAACCCCAAAGTATCGCGCCAAACGCAGGGCGGTATCGGCTGTAACGCTGCGGGCTCCGAGCACGATCTCGTTGATACGGCGCGCGTCGACACCGATGTCAATCGCAAGGCGATTTTGGCTTAGATTCATCGGTTTCAGGAATTCTTCGAGCAGAACTTCGCCCGGGTGAACAGGATTTAATTTTTCAGACATGGCTACCTGCCTTATTAATGATAGTCAGTGATTTCAACTTCGTAGGCATCGCTGGCTTCCCATCGAAAGCAAACCCGCCATTGATCGTTGATGCGGATGCTCCATTGGCCCGCTCTATCGCCACTTAGCTTCTACAATCGATTCGCTGGAGGCACGCGTAAATCAGCAAGCGTGACGGCGTTGTTGATCATGCGCAGCTTGCGTAATGCAACTTGCTGAATATCGGGCGGTAATTTTCGCGAACGCTGGCGCTGATAGACTTTGTGAGTTTCTTCATCGCCGAAGGTCTTAATCACAACTCTATTCTATAGCGCGATGCGCTAAATGTCAACCGCCCAATTAAGATAGTGATCCATCCCAGTAAGGTAAATTCTTATAGAATGATTGTAGGTCGCGCTTCAAGCGTAACCTACAATTGGCAAAAAGAGTAGGGGCGATACATGTACCGCTCCTACTTCTCTCTTGAGGCCTTTGGTCGACTCCTGGCAAGGTCAGTGACCTTTGCCGAGAATAGTCCTTATTGCGAAAATCCTCATTTCCTGTTGAGGGCATCAAGTGTCCCGTCCGCCTTCATTCTCGCGCCTTCAGCGCCCTCACCAAAACCGCAGTAGACATCAAATATATCATTCGCCCCCATTGCGGCGCTGTTCGGCAGCTTCCTATCCCCCCAACACGACGAACGCGGAGACCCCTATTAGCACCAGGCTCAACACCAATCCGGCGGTCACTATCAGCACGAGGCAGGAAATGGCGACATTATTCGCGGCGGGTTTGGACTGCTCCATGATGCCAATTTTACCCTCTCCCGCTAAGAATCTGGTCGATTCCGTCACTTGTGCTATACTGAAACCGATAAATGGATCGTTCTGTTTGATACGGGGACGGGCTTGAAGCATTCATAACCGCAGGAGACTCCCTGCTTTTGACGAAGAGGGAACATGCCGAAAGATCAACGATCGACGGTTGAGTTGCTTTATCAGGTCAGTCGCGAAGTCGCCACGCAGCTGGAACTGAACGTGGTGCTCACACGGCTGCTTTTTGCCACGCTCAACACCGTGGGCGGCGAGCGGGCCACGATCATCGTGCTCGACGACAACGAGAAGCCCATCGATTCGGCCATCATCTACAACAATGAGGTGCGCGAAAGCACCACCCAGCAGCTGCGCGATACGGTCGAGCGTGGCCTGGCGGGATGGGTCGTCCGCAACCGGAAGGGGGCGCTCCTGCAGGATACCAGCAAGGACGACCGCTGGCTGCGGCGCCCCGACGATGCCGCTGATCAGAGCGGGGCGAAATCGGCCATCTGCATCCCGCTGCTGGTGCGCGAGAAGCTGGTCGGGGTGATGACGCTGGTGCACTCGAAGCCGCACGCCTTTGACGATGATTCCTTCGCCCTCGCCCAGGCCATCGCCGACCAGGCGGGGATCGCCGTGCTCAACGCGCGGCTCTATGCCGACAGCCAGCGCCAGGCGCGCGTCATGACCGCGCTGGCCGAGGGCGCCATGACCATCAACTCCTCCCTGCGCATGGGGGACGTGCTCCAGCAGATCCTCAACCAGACCATGCAGGCCCTGCAGGTCAAGATCGTCGCCATGGCGATGAGCGACTCATCCAGCGGCGGATTCGTTTATGTTGCAGCCACCGGCGAGAATGCGCACATGATGGTCGGCAGGCAAATCCCTCCCGGGCAGGGCCTCGTGGGCTGGGTCGCGAAAGAGGGGCACGGCGTGATCATCCCCGCCGCGTCGCAGGACAGCCGCTTCTCGGTCAGCGACCAGATTCCGAATGTGATCGTGCGGGCGGTCGCGGCGGCGCCCATCCATAACCAGGGACAGCTGATCGGCGTGCTGGAGGCCATCAACCCGGTCAACAAGACCTTCGACGGCGACGCGCTGCTGGTCCTGCAGGGAATCGGCAGCCTGGCGGGTTCCACCATCCAGAACGCGCAGCTCTTCGAGCGGCTGCAGTCCGCGCACCAGCGCTACCGTGACCTGTTCGACGACAGCGTGGACCCCATCATCATCACCGACTGGGAAGGGAATATCACCGAGGTCAACCGGCAGGCGGTCGGCATCACCGGATGCAGCGGTGAGGAACTGCGCGCCATGAAGGTCGGGCAGGTCCATGCCATCAACTTTGAAAAAACCGGGGCGGACTTCGACCTGCTGCGCCAGTTCCCGGTGTCGTACGAGTCCGAGGTGCGCAGCAAGGGCGGGACGATCACCCCGGTGGAGGTGATGGCGCGCCGGGTGGCATTTGATGAGGTCGAGTCTATCCAGTGGATATTGCGCGACGCCACGACCCGCAAGGAACTGGACACCCTGCGCAATGACCTTGCGGCGATGATCTATCACGACCTGCGCTCCCCGCTGGCCAACATCGTATCGAGCATGGAGATCCTCAAGTCCATGTTCCCACCCGAGGAAGCGGAATCAGCCGCCTCGGTCATGGGCATTGCCCAACACTCCATCGACCGCATCCAGCGGCTGATCAATTCCCTGCTGGATATCAACCGCCTCGAAGCCGGGCAGCCTCTTGGGGAAATGCAACCCGCCTCCGTGCCGGAGATGGTGGCCGATGCGATCAGGGCCGTCCAGGCCATCGCCGACAGCCGCCAGCAGACGTTGAAGCAATCCGTTGCCCCCGACCTGCCGCCGGTGCTGGTGGATGGGGACATGATCCGCCGCGTGCTGATCAACCTGATCGAGAACGCCAGCAAGTACACCCCCGCGGAAAGCGAGATCACCGCCGGCGCCGAGCGGAATGGAGACTGGGTGCGCATCTGGGTCCAGGATTACGGCCTCGGCATTCCCATCGAGGAGCAGGGCAGGATTTTCGACAAATATACGCGCGTCAAGAGGCAGGGCAGCCCGCGCGGATTCGGAGTGGGGCTGGCGTTCTGCCGGCTGGCGGTCGAAGCCCATAACGGTGACATCTGGGTTGAGAGCGAAGTCGGCAAGGGGTCGAAGTTCATCCTGACCCTGCCGGTCGCAGACGAAGGGTAATCCATCCCAAGTTCGGTGCAACCTCCCGGCGGGTCCGGCAATCGGGCTGCTGACGGACAAAAAAACTTTTACAGGAGCCGACATGCAGGAGCTTTCCGATAATGTTTATATCGAGGACGAATACGCAGGTGTCACGCTTGGGGCGATCAATCTCGCGCATGGATTGATTCAGATCGACGCGCCGCCTTCCCCAGAGGATGGACGCGCCTGGCGCGCCACGCTGCTCAATCTGGGAGGCGGTGTGGAGCGGGTGTTGATCAACCTCGACTCGCATCCCGACCGCACGCTCGGCGTGCGCGCCATGGACTGCACCGTCATCGCACATGAAGCCACCGCGCAGGTTTTCCGCAGCCGACCCAACACGTTCAAGGCCCAGGGGGATGAGACCGGCGCCGACTGGGAGCGGATTCCCGGCATTGGGTCGATTCGCTGGGCCCTGCCGGAGATCACCTTTACGGACCAGATGGTGATTCACTGGAGCAATGTGGAAGTTGTCCTGGAACATCACCCCGGCCCCAGCGCCGGAGCGATCTGGGTGGTGCTGCCCGAGCAGCGGATCATTTTCATCGGTGACCTGGTGCTTAAAGGACAGCCTCCGTTTTTGACGAACGCCAACCTGCCGGCGTGGATCGAATCGCTGGAGGCCCTGCTCAAGGCGCCCTACCGCGGGGCGACCATCGTCAGCAGCAGAGGGGGCACTGTTTCTGAGGTTTACATCCGCAACCAGCTGGAATTTGTCAAGAAAGCCAATAACGACCTCGACAGGCTGGCCGCCAGGCAGGCTTCCCCGGCTGCAACAGAGAAATTGATCAATCCACTACTGTCTTCCATCCGCTCACCGGCTGCCCGCCACAAGCAATACGCCCAGCGCCTGCGCTATGGATTGAGTCACTATTATGCCCGTCACTACCACCTCACGAGCAATACCGAGGGGGACGAGGAATAATGTCTCATCCCTATCAACCCATGGTGGAACTGACCCGCGGGCGAATCGTGGAATCCATCCACCTCGGCGCGGTGGCTGTTGTGGACGTGAACGGCAAGCTGGTCGCTTCGTTCGGCGACCCGGAAGCTGTCACCTATCTCCGCTCGACCGCCAAGCCATTTCAGGCGCTCCCTTTCATCGAACGTGAAGGCGATGCCTACTTCAAGCTCACGCCGCGTGAAGTGGCGCTCATCTGCGCCTCGCATTCCGGCACCGATGAACACGTCGCCTCAGTGCGCGGTATGCAGGAAAAGATTGGGGTTGTCGAGGGCGACTTGATGTGCGGTGCGCACTATCCTTATCACGAGCCTACCGCCGAGGCCATGAAGGCGCGCGGCGAAAAGCCCACACCCTATCGCCACAACTGTTCCGGAAAGCACACCGGCATGCTGGCGCACGCCAAGTTGCGCCAGTTGCCCATCGGCAATTATCTTGACATCACGCACCCGGTGCAGGAGAGCATCCTTCAGGCCTTTGCCGACATGACCGGCCTGCCTGCCGACAAAGTGGAGCTTGGCACTGACGGTTGTTCCGCTCCCAACTTTGCCGTGCCGCTTTACAATGCCGCGCTGGGCTTTGCCCGCCTCAGCGATCCGCGCCAGCTTGACCCCAAACGCGCCGATGCCTGCCGTCGGATTGCCCAATCCATGATGGCGCATCCTGACATGGTCGGAGGCCCCGGTCGTTTCGACACCTGCCTGATGGAAATTGGAAAAGGAAGGATCGTGGCCAAGGGAGGTGCGGAGGGTTACCAGGGGATCGGCCTCATGCCCGGCGCGCTGGGACCGGACTCCCCTGCGCTTGGCATCGCCCTGAAAATCTCGGACGGCGACCCGGACTCCCGCGCCCGCCCCCTGGCTGTCCTCGAAGTGCTCCGTCAGATCGGGGCGTTGCAGGAATCCCAGCTTGGGGAACTGGCGGCTTTCGGTCCGCAAACGTTGACGAACTGGCGGGAGATTCCGGTGGGCGTCAGCCGGGCGGCCTTTCAGCTCAAAAGGGGCTGATGCAGATGGGATGTACTTTTGGGTCATTCCATTCCAGCCGATGAGTGATGTATCATGAATAACACGTCCCTGCGCAACCTCAGGCAGCGTGCCCTCAGGATTCACAAACGTCTGCTTGACGTTTTCGGGGAACCGGTCTGGCGCAACCCGCTTCCGCCGGTGGACGAGCTTGTCTCCACCATTCTCTCGCAGAATACCAACGATACGAACCGGGATCGGGCTTTCAATGCGCTGCGGGAGAAATATCCGGACTGGGAAGCAGTCAGGGATGCGCCGGCTGAAGAGGTCGTCGCGACCATAAGGCCGGCGGGACTCGCCAACCAGAAGGGACCTCGCATCCAGCAGGTCCTGCGCGCGATCACCGCCGAGCGGGGCGCACTTGATCTGTCGTTTCTAGCGGAGATGCCCCTCGAGGACGCCCGCGCCTGGCTGATGAAGTTCAACGGGGTAGGGCCCAAGACAGCCGCCATCGTGTTGTGTTTTTCGTTGGGGCGCCCGGCTTTTCCGGTGGACACACACATTTATCGAGTGACCGGCCGGATCGGTCTCCGCCCTGGGAAGATGAAAGTAGAGGATGCGCATAGGCATCTGGAGGCAGTCTTTCCGCTCGAAACTTACTACGCAGCCCACTTGAACATCATCCGCTTGGGGCGGGAGACATGCAGCGCGAGAAAGCCGGACTGTCCCGCCTGCCCTATCCGCCGCCTGTGTGATACCGGGCGAAGGACATTACAAAATTGAAGGTAGGGTTGTGTTTTTGAATTAGGCGCCCTATAATGGGATAGGGAGTTTGGTGAAAGGAGGTGAACGTATGCAAAGAGCGGGGATGAAGGGTCAAGGCCTTGTGGAATATGCATTGATTCTTGTTTTTGTTGCTATTGCGGTTATTGTTGCACTAACCATTCTAGGCCCGACATTGGGAAACACTTATAGCACTATCATTGGCATGTTCCCATGATCTTGTTTTTCTGGAAGAATCGCACTCCCGCCAAAAGGCGGGAGTTTTTTTATAGAGGCGCTTCGTTAATTTTGGCGGCATTGCCCTCATAGGTGGGTTGTCAGCCTCGGTTGATGCATCACCGCTGCCTGAATTGGCCAATGCCAGTCCAGTTAATTTGGACCGGCGACATCTTGTTGTGCAGATTGTCAGCAAATTCCGTGTTGGATGCTCATGAATTCACTTTGCCATTCTCAGAATGAAGCCGTTCTGGGAGGGATCATGCAGAAGCAATCCTTCATCAGTTTGATTCGACGGGATGCCTGCTGCGTCGACTCTGGCCACGACATTGTCGTAGGCTTTTTGATTTGGCAAATCGATTGTGTAGTAGCGCAGGCCGGCCGCATCAGGTGGAGGCGGAGGTGCACCGCGCCCCTGCCAGGTGTTGAGCCCAAGATGATGGTGGTATCCGCCGGCGGAAACGAACGCCGCCTGGTACGCCTTGGCGATGCCCATGAGTTCGAAGCCGATGATGCCATGATAAAAATTCACGGCTTCATCCACATCGCGGACATGGAGATGCACGTGACCGATCCTTGTTTCGGGTGAAACCGGCGCATCCAGACGATCATCATCCCGGATATGGTTGAACAGGGCTTTCACGTCCAGCGGCTCGCGCCCGTCGCTCCATGAACCGTCTTTGAGGTATGACCCGAACTTGCCGTCCTTGAACGTCCAGGTGCCGTCTTCAGGCGACTCGCAATACAACTCGATGCCGTTGCCTTCGAGGTCGTCGAGATAGGTGGTCTTGGTCAGGATGTGGTCGGTGGGTGAGTTGGGATATTTCAATGCAAACAGACGTGCCATCGCGACCGCCAGTTCGCGCCGGCCCGGAAAGAGATACGCGACATGATACCAGCCTGTCACGCCGCGATACCTCTTCAGACCGGACTCTTCGGTGAGCAGGAGGAAATCCGCACCGCCGGCACCCAGGCCGGCTGCATTCCCGTCGCGCCAGTGGAGTTTGAATCCCAGGACCTGTTGATAAAACTTCAGCTGATTCTCCAGATTCGCAACGGTCAATGAGATGGCTCCCATCCTTGTTTTGGGATGGATGGAAAATTCTGTTTGGGGCTCTGAATAGCGTAATACGCTCATGGCGTTCTCCTTACCTCTAAACGATGTCCTGCATTACTTTTTATCATCTGCCGCAGTCAATTTTATCAGCATGAATACGGTGATGAACCCGGCGACCACGTGCATGATCATCAGGGTGATGGCATAAGGCCAGCCGGCGCCAGGCATGGGGGCGGACACGACCAGAAGATCTGGGATGAAACTGATCACCAGGAATGCCAATGAGATAATGATGAACGTCCGTACCGGGTTCTTCGCGAAACGGGCAACCAGTGCGAACACGATTACCCCACCTGTACAAAAAACCAGGGTCAGAACAATGGGGATCATGACCATGGCCAGCCCTGGCGCATAGGGCGCAGGTAATATTGCCAGAGCCATCGCACGCACGATCAGCACCCCTAGGATAGCGGCAAGCACGGTCAGCGGACCGACCCACCACAGTTTCTTTAACTGAATGGATGAAGAGGACAGCATTTTTTCACCTGACTGTTTGAAAGGAATTGGGCTTAGAAACCCAACTTTTCCTTCACGATGATCATCGTGATGCGGTTCGGCCGAATTTCCTTGTTGATGATCAACACTTTGCTGACATTCGTGCCGACTTTATAAAGTTGTTGCATGTGTTCATCTTCAAGAGGCCGGATGTGATCATAAATGCGGCTCAGCCCGTCATTCAAATCCTTGACCAGTTTCTGCGCCCCGACCACCCAGATCACCTTGCCTGCGCCCGAAGCATACGGACCGAGCTGGCTGCCCGTGTTCGACGCGATCAACACATGCCCATCCTCTGTCACCGCGTGGACGCTGCCTGCGGCAAAATCAGGCGCGCCGCCCAGCTTGCGGATCTCTCGTCCCTGTGTCTCGCGGTTCATCGCAAACATCCTGGGCCGGAGCGCGTCATATTTTCCGGATTTATCGATTTCATCCTTGATGCCGAGCGTTTCCAGCGTCACCGAGGCACCCAGAAAGACTTCAGCGCCATCGGGGATCAATTCAAAGAAAAGACGTTTGGCCTGCTCTCCATTTTCCGCGACGATGGCATGAATGCCATTGGCTTCCAGGGCCTTGACCGTCCGCTCGATCTGGTCATTGCTGGCGGGCGTGGTAAATCTCGATTCTTTATTCATATTGACACTCCGTGAAATGGGTGATAATATACAGTTGTATTCTAAACAACATATGTTAGCTAATATACACTTGTTGCTCTTGTGGGTCAAGCCCCAAATCATTAAATCTGTCGGAAAAGCAACACTGGAGCGAAAATGTTGTCAAACTTGAGAAAAGAAAAACTGGACCCGCGGGTCAAACGCACACGCGCCATGATCCTGTCAGCCTTTGAGTCCCTGCTTGCTGAAAAGGGATTCGAATCCATCTCGGTGCAGGATGTAACCGACAGAGCCGGGATCAACCGTGCCACGTTTTACGCGCACTTTGACGATAAATATGCGCTCCTCGACCATGCCATCGGCCGGATGTTCATGCAGGAAGTCGAAAAGCGGACGCTGAACACCTGTCACTATTCCCCCGATAACCTGCGGAACTTGATCCTCGCCGTATGTGAATTCCTGTCCACCATGCACAGTGAATGCGCCCAGCCGCACCAGCAATTCGAATCGCTGGTGGAGGGGACGATCAAGAACATGCTATTCGAGATACTGTCCCACTGGCTGAAGCAGACCAATCCCAGGATCTCCAGCGACATTCCCGCCACCGTCGCCACCTGGGCGATCTATGGACTGGCCTCCCACTACAGCCACCTGAAGAAACGCCCAGCCCTGGATAAATTTGTTGACGAAGCGTTCCCTCTGGTGGCGGTCAATCTCGGACAGTTTGCGCAACCCGCCTGAGCCCGGGGGCCCCGGTCAACAGTTTTAGATGGCCTGGGGACCAGTTGGCGCTGTCCGGTTCTCAAGGCGGAGGCCAATCGTGATGAAATAATCTCCCGCGGTTCCGCGGGAGATTATTTATGGATGGCCAGGATTGGGTTAATGCTCAATCCAGCGTGACCGTCACCGGCTGCCTGAGCAGTATCGCCTGCATGGACCAGGGACCGGTCCAGGTTATCTTTACGGGCAGCACCTTTCCACGCAAATCATCACCAGATTCCACGAAGACCAGCTTGTTGGTGGGTGTGCGCCCCTTCCAGCGGTCCTTCACTTTCTCCTCGAATAACACGCCAACAGTCTCCCCGAGATAACGGGCGTTGATATCGGCAACAATTTGCTCCTGCATCTCTTCGAGCATGCGGAAACGGCGCATCTTCTCTTCTTCTGGGACATCGTCCGTCATGCGGCGGGCGGATACGGTCCCTTCGCGGGGGGAATACCTCGCCAGGTGGGCCACATCCAGTCTGAGGTCAGCCAGCACCTGGTGGGTTTCCATGAACTGCCCTTCCGTCTCGCCGGGAAAACCGACGATGATGTCCGTCGCGATGGAGCAGCCGGGGATCTTTTCGCGGATTTTTTCCACCAGCCGGCGATAATCTGCCTGGGTGTAGCCGCGCTTCATGGCTTCGAGCACCGCGTCCGCCCCGGCCTGGATGGGTACCTCGATGTGCGGCATGACTTTGGGCAGGCTGGCTACGGCTTCCATCAGGTCCTCGCCAAAATAGCTGGGGTGCGACGTCAGGAAGCGGATGCGTTCCAGCCCCTCGACGTCGTTGATGATGCGCAGCAGGCCGGCCAGGTCGGGGCCGCCATCCGGCACGTCCTTGCCATAGCGATCCACGATCTGCCCGAGCAGCGTGACTTCCTTCACGCCCTGTGACACCAGCGCGCGGACTTCGCCGACGATGTCGCCCACCGGGCGCGAGCGCTCAATGCCGCGCCGATAGGGGATGATGCAGAAAGTGCAGGCATGTGAACAACCATAAACGATCGGCACGTGCGCCGCGACCAGGCTGCCGCGTTCATGCCGGGGCAGGATCAACTCGTCGTCCATCACCAGGTAGCGGAGGACGGTTTCGCTTTCTTCAGAGGAGCGGATCTCCCCCTGTGTCAGGTGCGAGACCAGCGGCCCGGGGTCGGAGGGCGGGGAAAAGACATCCACGAACGGGAACTTCTGGCGCAGCTTTTCGTTTCCGCGCACGCCGACCAGGCAACCCATCAGGTTGATGACGAGATCAGGGTTCCTGTCCTTGAGCGGCCTCAGGGAATGCAAACGTCCATACGCCTTTTCCTCGGCGGATTGGCGCACGACGCAGGTGTTCAATACGATGACATCCGCCTCCTCAGCGGATTCGGTGTGGGCGTAACCAAGATGCTCGAGCGCCGACCCCACGCGCTGCGAATCGGCCACGTTCATCTGGCAGCCCTCGGTCCAAATATGATATTTCATGTCCACAATTATACCAGCACGGCCGGTGCGGCAAGTTCTCTTGACCGTTCCGTGCATCTGCATTAGAATCCCCCTTCGCCAGTGCCCCTGTAGCTCAGTGGATTAGAGCGCTTGCTTGCGGAGCAATAGGTCGCGTGTTCGAATCGCGCCAGGGGCGCCTCGGAGCGGGAGACCTCCCGCTCTTTTTGTTGAAGATGACCTTATAATAAACATTTGGTGAACATGGCAAAGCCACAAATTTTGTTGACCAACGATGACGGAATAAAATCCCCCGGGCTGTGGGCGGCGGCGGAGGCCCTCTCCGCGCTGGGATTCGTCACCGTGGCCGCGCCGCGGGATCAATCCTCGGGCACCGGGCGCAGCCTGCCGGTCACCTCGGACGGGGTCATCAGCCCCGAGACGGTCACGGTGAACGGCAAGGATTGGATGGTCTATGCGGTGGGAGGCACCCCGGCCCAGGCGGTTTTGCATGGGGTCCTGGAGATCATGCCTCAGAAGCCTGACCTGGTGGTCTCGGGCATCAACTATGGTGAAAATGTGGCGACCGGCATCACCGTCTCGGGGACGGTCGGCGCGGTGATGGAAGCGGCAGCGGTTAACATCCCCGCGCTGGCAGCCTCGCTTGAAACGCCGCTCGACAAACACCTTTCCTATGACCCCGGCATCAACTTTTCTGCCGCAGCTTTTTTTACCGCCCACTTTGCGCGAGCGTTGCTCGAGAAGCGCTTCCCCCCTGACGTGATGCTGCTCAACCTGAATGTCCCCTCGAATGCCACGCCGCAGACTCCCTGGGTGCTGACGCGCCTCTCACGCCAGCGCTATTTCATCCCGACCAAGCCGCGGCGCGACACCTGGGATGAGCCCGGCAAGGTCGGCTACACCGGAACGGGGACGATCGTGAACGAGCCGAAGGACAGCGACGTGTATACGCTGCGGGTGGCGCGAAGGGTATCGCTCACGCCCCTCAGCCTGGATTTCACTTCGCGGGTGGATTTTGGGGAACTGGAAAAGACCCTGCGGGGTTAATCAGCCTTCACACACAAAAAAAGCATTGTTCAGGGTGACATCCGCCGCGAGAGGCCGGAACTTCAGCCCGGTCTCCTCGATGAACTCCTGCATGGCGCGCGGCTCATGGTCGGGGCGGGACATGTCGTCCATATAAAGATATGTCCCCTTCTTGAAATGGGGACGCAGGGTCTTCAATACGAAGAGGGTCGAGGCATACAGGTCGGCGTCGATGTTGATCACCAGCACGTCATGGTCGGGGAAGGCGTAGCCCGGCAGCGTCTGCTCGAACCAACCCTTGTAGAATTTCACCCGCGGGTCGTCGATCTGCGGGATTTGTCCGCCGGTTGAGAACCAGCCGCGCGCGTACTTTCCCCCCGCGTCATCGAACGCCTCGGGCAGGCCCTCGAAACTGTCGAAGCCGTGCAGGTGTGAGGCGGGATTCTTGAGCGCCTGCGACCACCAGCGCATGCTCGTCCCCTGATAAACCCCGAATTCAAGGTAGAGCACGCGCTCATCCCTGACCTTCTCCGCCACAGCGTTGAAGACCTCGGCACGGTGTGCGAAACGAAGGGGATAGCTGAAACCCCGTGCCCGGTTCCAGCGCCCCAGCTTCATGTAGTTGAGGATCATCTGCAGGCTGTGCAGGAATGACTCAGGCAGGATGGCGCCGAGGTAAGTAAGCAATCGCTTGAACGCGCGCAGGATGGCTTTCAACTCATCGTCCCGTCGATGTCAAAGCCCCTGGGATTGCCTTAAGCGAAGAGGACGTGTTGCTGCAGGAATTTCTCGACGGTGCGGTAGAAATCGTCGATGGTCTCCGCTTTTTGCCAGCCGTGCCCTTCACCTTCGTACACCTTGTAAATGTGAGGGACATGGTTGGCGCGCAGTGCCGCGACGATCTGTTCCGAGTGTTCCGGCGGGACCACCTTGTCCGCCGAGCCCTGAAAGACAGCCACCGGGTCGCGGATCTGGTCCGCGTGATAGACCGGCGACCAGGCGCGGAACCGTTCCGCGTCCTGTGGCAGGATGCCGAGCAGGCTGTCGTTGTAGCGTTCCTCGAACTTGTGCGTTTCGGTGATAAACAGGTTCGACAGGCCATAAAGGCAAATCCCCGCCTTGAATACGCCTGCATGCCGCACCAGCACGTTCAGCACAGTGTAACCGCCCGCCGAGCCGCCCATGATGACCAGCCGCTGCGGGTCGGCAAGTCCCAGCGCGCCCAATGCCTGGGCTGCGCCGACCGCATCCTCAACATCCAGCAGGCCCCACTTGTGCCGCAAAGCCAGCATGTAACTGCGACCATACCCGGTGGAGCCACGGTGATTTACCTCGAGGAAGCCGTATCCGCGTGTGGTGAAGAAGGCGGCACCGGTGTTGAACTCGGCTGCAGCCGCGGAGGTCGGGCCGCCATGGATGTGCACAATCGCCGGAGGCAGCCCGTCGCTGGTAAAACTTTGAGAGACGGGTGCGTAATACAATCCGTGCACCACGGTCCCGTCCGACGCCTGCCATGTGATCGGCTGACAGGTCGGCAGGTCCTCGGGCGGAATCAAGCCTGGCTCGGCATAGCGTTCGACCCGGAGCACGTCACCCTTGAGTGTGAGGACGCGTTCAGGCGTCTGCGGGGATGAGGCCGTGAAGGCGAGGCTGTTCTCCGCACCGACGGTAATCTGTTCCAAATTGGTATAGGGGGAAACGTCCATTTTTTCCGGCTTACCGGTGATGCCAACCGACCATAATGAGCGGGTTCCGCGGTCATTGCGCAGGAAAAACAAGGAAGCGGAATCGTGACTCCATGCATATGCCCGCATGCCCTGGGTCCAGGCAGGCGGCAGGAGCGGGGCGTCCCTCTCCAGTGTCTGCTTTTTGCCGTTGGTCAGGTCAATGATATAGAGCCGGTCCCATTCGCCGTCCTGCGCAATAAAGGACAGCCAGCGCCCATCGGGTGAAAACTCGGGCTGAAAGATGGGGATGCCCGTGTCGCCGGCAACGCAGCGGACCTCGGCAAGTGCCGTGCCCTCGAGGCGGGCAGACATCAACCGCGTCCCATCCCAGGGCATCTGAGGATGATCCCACTCGATCCAGGCGATGTACTCGCCTTCGGGGTGCCATGCCGGCTGCATGTAAAAGTCCGCTCCCCGGGCAAGCTTGATCGGGAAGTTGCCGCCCTGCGCATCCACCAGGGCGAGGCAGTCGGCGCGCTCGTACGAATGGACGAAGAGAATCTTGGAGCCGTCGGGTGAAAGGGCGGGGGAAGCGCAGTCGCCGAAGGCCGGCGTGATCGGCCGCGGGCTGCCTCCGGCGAGCGGCAGGGTGTAAAGCCGGCCGCCACTGGTAAAGACCAGCGTGCCGTTGCGGACGGTGAAATCGCCCCCGCCGTAACCCACGGCGGCGTTGACATCGATGCCGACGGTCAGGTTGCGCGGAGCATCGTCCTTCCTTCGCATGACCAGCACTCCCTGGCCTGCGTGCCTCTCCAGCCAGACCAGGGTTTCACCGTCGCTGTCGAACTGCACATCTTCCAGGCGCGGGCGCAGGCTGAGCGCCGCCGGGGAGATGGAGGAGGGCCAAAGCCCATAGGGAAGTTTATTTTTTTCAGTCATAGGCCTGTCGGATTCCTTAGACATGGGGCTGGAGCTTGGCCACCAGTTTGTCCTTTGGCATGTATCCGGTGACCCGCTCCTTGAGCGTACCGCCTTTGAAGAGCATCAACGTGGGAATGCCCATGATGCCGTACTGCACGATGATGTCGGGGTTCTTGTCGGCGTCGCACTTGACCACCTTCACCTTTCCCTGCCATTCCGTCGACAACTGCCCGACGATCGGGTCGATCATCTTGCAGGGTCCGCACCACACCGCGGTGAAGTCCACCAGCACGGGCAGGGACGACTCCAGGACCTCGGATTTGAAATCCCCCATGTTGACATATTGAACTTCAGCCATGATAACCTCCAGAAATGTGGTGGAAAGGTCCTGCACCCACCCGGACTTGATTATAATAATTTATGGTGATAGAATTCACACCCGTTGCGGGCGCGTAGCTCAATGGCAGAGCAGTGGCCTTTTAAGCCATTGGTTGAGAGTTCGAGTCTCTCCGCGCTCACTGCGTTCCCATTTTACCCCCTTAATACAGGCTAAAATCGGTAGCTTCTCCCACCAGGACCTGCCAAACGGCAGGTCTTTTGGTTAAGTGGTTAAGCTGATCCATTTTAGCCTTTTTTTGACATTTTTACCAATAAGCGGGAATTCCAATGTACTCACATCATTATTTTCTTAAGGTTGTCAGCACCGGTCAAGAAAAGTCAACCACTTTGGAGTAGAGGAGGCTTAAGATGGCTGTGAAAAGAAATGCGGAGTTAATGAGGATGTCTCTTGAAAAAGCCATTGAGCTTTATCTGGCCACCCTGGCCACCGAAGGAAAAAGCCCGAGCTACATCGACTGGCTGAAAAGCCGGCTGCGCTATTTCACGGTGTTCATCCACAAGACCCACGGCGAGTCGTTCAACCTCCAGGACCTGACGGTGGAGGACGGGCGAGGATTCATCCGGGAGCTGATGGAACGGGACATGAAATACAGTTCCCATCCCCTGCTCGAATCAAGGGGTGGAAAGCTCGCCATTCAATACATTCATGGCTGCGGAAGGTCCGTGCGCTCGTTTTCTTCCTGGGCTTATGAAGAGGGCTACCTGGAAGAGAACATCATGCAGCGTTTGAAGCTCCCCAAACTGCCCACCACCCAGCCTGAACCGCTGAGCGAAGAGGATATCCGCAGAGTCCTGGCCGTATGTCTGGACCATACGCTGGAAAGGCTGCGGAATTATTCCATGCTGATGCTTTTCCTGGATACCTGCCTCCGGCTGAACGAACTGATCACCCTGAAGCAATCCAGGATCGACTTCGTCATGGGGGAATTGATCGTCCTGGGGAAGGGCAATAAAGAGCGCAAGGTCCCGATCGGATCACAGGCCAGGAAAGCGCTGATCGACTATCTGACCAAAGAGCGGCCTGAACCGGAGAACCCGCGTGGCGCGGACTGCGTTTTTCTGAATGCCGACCGGCATCCGATCTCCCCGGAAGTGGTCGAGAAGGTCTTTCAGCGGGTGAAGAAAGCCGCCGGATTGCAGCATTTCTATCCCCACATCTGCCGGCATACCTTCAGCGTGCGCTACCTGATCAACGGCGGGGACGTCTTCAGCCTGCAAAAGATCCTGGGCCACACCTCGCTCGAAATGACCCGCAAATACGTGAACCTGGCGTCCGGGGACGTGAAGGACAAGCACCGGAAATTCAGCCCCATGGACAACTTGAATTTCAGAGGCAAGACGCGTGGACGGCCGCGCCTGCAGTAATCAATTCATGCTTCGATGGCGATCCGGGCATCTTCCCACTCAAAATAAGCTGGTGTACCCGATAGAGAAGGTATCCAGTTATACAAATTACGATTATAATAATCACGATTTGTATTAAGGAGGGCACTATGTTTATCAATCGAAAAGCCGAGCTCAACCAGTTGTCCGATCTGTACCGTTCAAAACGAGCGGAACTGTTCGTTTTATATGGCCGCCGGCGGGTTGGAAAGACCGAACTGCTGCGCGCCTTCTGTGCCGATAAATCGTACATTTTCTTCATTGCCACCCTCAGCGCTGACCATGAGCAACTGGCCACCTTCTCCCAGCAAATCTGGGGGTTCGACCATCCTGAAACTCCGGAGGGGTTTACGTTTCCATCGTGGGAAGCCGCCTTCCGGGCTCTGGGGGACCTGCCTGGCCGGCCGGTAGTGGTGCTGGATGAATTCACTTATCTGATAAGCGGGAACAAGGCAATCCCATCCATTCTTCAAAAGGTCTGGGATGAGCGGTTGAAAAAAACACAGGTCATGCTGATCCTTTGCGGGTCATACATCGGTATGATGGAAACTGAAATCCTGGGATATCAGGCCCCGCTATACGGCCGGCGGACCGGAAGCGTACTTTTATTGCCACTTAGCCTCCCCGCCTCCGCCCTCTTCTACCCGAAATATTCCCCTGAAGAAAAATTCCTAGCCTGGGCGGTGGTCGGCGGCATGCCCTACTATCTGACCACCTTCAGCGACCG
>Ga0335085_10006933_pt1 | contig 17745 bp, 12 predicted proteins | sample Lox_Sample_45_FD_206712 | JGI IMG/M metagenome (GOLD analysis project Ga0335085, IMG submission 206712) | Soil microbial communities from Loxahatchee National Wildlife Refuge, Florida, United States - Lox_Sample_4.5 | ecosystem: Environmental > Terrestrial > Soil > Wetlands | place: USA...
TCGCCGGGTTGAAAGGGGCCGCCGACAAGAATCAGTGGCACCTGGGTGTCATAGGTGAAGGGGGTGCCGTGTGTGGTGCCGCCGCCGGTGGCGTCCGGCAGGGCGAAGGGCTGAGGCACCAGATACAGGTCCGGGCGGCGCCCCGGCACGTCGCCGCGGCGGTAGGCTTCGGCCAGGGAATCGGCCACCGGGCTCCGGAAGCGGCTGTAATACCCCCACACGCCCGGGACGCGGCCCGCGGCCTCTCCGGCGATGCGCACGGCATCTTCCATGCGCACGTTTTTGTCCGCCAGGGTCTTGGGATCGAAGGAAATCTCCTCGCCGGGAAGCAGCCAGTGCGCGGCGCCCCACTTATCGGACAAGGCTTTTTCAATCGCCGTCTTCGCCGCCTTGCGGTCAATGCTCTCCGCCTCCAGGCGGGCCACGTTTGGATCGCGGGCTTCGGCCAGCGTGGGGGCTACCCCGTGGTCCGCGGAGAGCGCCAGCCAGTAGTTGCCTTTGCCGATGCGCGCGTCCAGAAACTGCAGCCAGCGCGCCAGGATTCCATCCGTTTCCACGGTGAGCTGTTCCACCTGCTTGCTGTACGGACCCCAGCGGTGACCGGCATAGTCGTTTGCAGAAAGCCCGACGAACAGGAAATCCGTGGCGGTGCCCGCTCCCAGCTTTTCTTTCTCCACAATCGTCTCGGCCAGGTCCACGGTGGCTTGGCTGGAGGCCGCGGTGCTGGGAAATTCCGAGAGCGAGGGAGGCGCCGGGTGCTTGCGATTGAAGTCCACGATATAGTCCGGCAGGGCGTTGCGGTAGTACACGCTGGTCACCCAGTTGCCGCTTTTGGCGTCGTACCAGTAAGCGCCGTTTGCGCCGTGTCCCACGGAGAGGATGGCCGCGCGGTCCTTGAGCGCCACGCCAAACACCCGGGACTTCCCTCCCGATGCCAGGCGCATTTCGTCCGAGAGGGTAGAGCCGAGCAGGTTGCGGGGAGAAACGCCGTGCTGTCCCGGGGCCGCGCCGATGACCGGAGAAGCATCGTCACCCACGGCGTACACCTGCTTGCCCTCGGAGCGGTCAAACCACTCATTGCTTCCGATGCCGTGGCGGTCCGGAGTGGTTCCGGTGGCGATGGTGGCATGGCCCGGGCCGGTCTCGGTGATGGCGTAGGGATAGAAACACTCGCGGAACGACGCTCCTTCGCGCTCCAGCCGGCGGAATCCTCCCTCTCCGAATTCGCCGCGGAAGAGGTCCAGAAAGTCCGCGCGGAACTGGTCAATCACCATCACCACGACCAGGCGGGGTCCGGGCGGGCTCGCGGCTTTGCGGGGTTTGGCGGGAGTTCTCTGCGCGGCAAGGCCCGTCGGAAGCAACAGGAAGCTCAACATCAGCAGGATGGAGAAAATTCCCCGCCGCGAGTCTCTTCGCAGCTTCAGGCCGGCCAGGCGATTCGTTCGATAGCTCTGTCTCCACCCCTTGGCCATACAGTCCTCCGCGCCCGGCAGTTTACCAGAGTGGGTTTTCCCTGCGCACGGCAGAGAGGTACAGAACCAATACAGGCTGGTGGCCCGGGTTTTTGGATCCGGGACATGTGCTGTGCTTCTCCATGCGGCTGAATTTGAAGGAGGCACCAGAACCCGGAACGAAGCCGGAACGAGCACATGAACCCGAAACGAGCATCCGGAACAAAGCTCGGAACGAACTCTGCCTCTGAAGAGGCGGGCTACATCAACTGCGTCGCTGCCGGAACGCAGGCTGCCTTGACACTCTCCCGAGGCGCCCCTAGTATGAAGCGAGCCTTTCGGTCCTCGTGCCAGGAGAATGCCGGCCCGCGAAAAAGCGCAGTTGCTGAATGCGGCGGAGACCGGGCGCACCATCGAGCGCCTGGCGCACGAAATCATTGAAAAAACCGGGGTGCAGCATGGAGTGGCGCTGATCGGCATCCGGCGCCGGGGCGTGCCCCTGGCGCAGCGGCTGGCGCGCACCATGCGCGCGCTGACCGGCGCGGAAGTGCCCATCGGCGTGCTGGACATCACGCTTTACCGCGACGACCTCTCGCTGGCGGCCGGACACCCCGTGGTGCAGTCCTCGGAGATCCCCTTTTCCGTGGATGATCGCGACCTGATCCTGGTGGATGACGTTCTCTTCACCGGCCGGACGGCGCGCGCCGCCATGAACGGCCTCTTCGATCTGGGCCGTCCGCGCCGCATCCAGTTGTGCGCCCTGGTGGACCGCGGGCACCGCGAATTGCCCATCGAAGCCAACTACGTAGGGCGGCGCATCGAGACGCGCGCCGATGAGCTGATTGATGTCCGCCTTGCGGAATTGGACGGGGAAGACCGCGTGGTGCTGGTCTCCGCGGCCGCTCCTCCGGCCGCGCGGACGGGGGAATCGTGAGCTTCACCTTCCGCCATCTGCTGGGCACCGAGACCCTTTCGCGGGACGAAATCCTGTTCCTTCTCGATCAGTCCCGCGCGTTTCAGGAAATCCAGCGCCACCCGCTGAAAAAACTGGCCACGCTGCGCGGCAAGAGCGTGGTGCTGGCTTTCTTTGAAACCTCCACGCGCACGCGCATCAGCTTTGGCGCGGCCGCGGCGCGCCTGGGCGCGGACACCATGAACCTGCAGGCGGAGTCCTCCAGCCTCTCCAAAGGCGAATCCCTGGTGGACACCGCGCGCACGCTCGAGGCCATGAAGCCGGACGTGATCGTGGTGCGGCATGCCGCTTCCGGGGCGCCGCACTTTCTGGCGGAGCGGCTGGGCATCCCGGTGATTAACGCCGGAGACGGGCTGCATGAGCATCCCTCGCAAGGATTGCTGGACGCGCTGACCATCCGCGACCGGCTGGGCCGCCTGGAAGACCTGAACGTGACCATCGTGGGCGACATCCGCCACAGCCGCGTGGCGCGCTCGAACATTCACCTGCTGGCGAAGTTCGGGTGCCGCATCACCCTGTGCGGGCCGGCCATGTGGCTGCCGGCGGAAATGACCCAGCTTGCCCCCAACGTGCGGCTCGAGCCCGCGCTGGAGAGGGCGCTTCCGGGGGCGCATGTGGTGATGGTGTTGCGCGTGCAGACGGAGCGCCTGCTCGAGCCTGCGCTGCCCGCGGAGGAATACATTCGCCAGTATCAACTCACCCCCGAGCGCCTGGCGATGGCGCGGCCGCACGCCGCGCTGATGCATCCGGGCCCGATGATTCGCGGGCTGGAGATTGATCCGGTGGTGGCCGATTCGCCGCAGTCCTGCGTGCTGGAGCAAGTGACCAACGGAGTGGCCGTGCGCATGGCCATTCTGTATCTGCTGACCAGCGGAGCGCCCGGCGGCGCCGATGCGGCGCGCGCCACGGGGCCCGCGGCGGGATAGGGGAATGGGAGAGGGCATGCTGCTGATTCACAACGGCCGGGTGGTGGACCCCGCCCGGGGCTTCGACGGCCCCGCCGACGTGTTGATTGAAGGCGAGCGCATCGCGCGGGTCGGCCCGAAGCTGGATGCTCCCGGGGCCGAGCGCTTCGATGCCAGCGGACTGGTGGTGGCCCCCGGCTTTATCGATCTGCACTGCCATTTGCGCGAGCCCGGCAACGAGCCGGCGGAAACCATAGAGAGCGGCACGCGGGCCGCGGCGCGTGGCGGGTTTACCGCGGTGTGCTGCATGCCCAACACCCAGCCGGTGAACGACAACGCTTCGGTCACGCGCTTCATCCTGGACCGCGCGGCCGCCGGGGCGAGCGTGCGCGTGTGGCCCATCGGCGCGGCCTCCAAGGGCAGCAAGGGCGAAGCGCTGGCGGAAATCGCTGCCATGAAGGATGCGGGGATCGTGGCGGTGACCGACGACGGCAAACCCATTGCCACCGCCAAACTGCTGCGCCAGGTGATGGAATACGCGCGCTCGCTGGATCTTCCGGTGATCGAGCACAGCGAGGATGCCTCGCTCTTTGCGGGCGCGGTGATGCGCGAAGGGCCCACCTCGGTCCGCCTGGGGCTGCGGGGAATGCCCGCGGCCACGGAGGCCATTTGCGTGGCGCGCGACGTGCAAATTTGCGCGCTCACCGGCGCGCGGCTGCACGTGGCGCACCTCTCCGCAAAAGATTCGCTGGATGTGGTGCGCGAGGCCAAACGGCGCGGCCTGGCGGTGACTTGCGAGGTGACGCCGCACCACTTCACGCTGACGGACGAAGACGTGGTCTACGACGCGCGCTACAAGATGAATCCGCCGCTGGCCGCGCGCGCGGACCGCGAGGCGCTGCTGGCCGGGCTGGCCGATGGCGCGGTGGACGCGATCGCCACAGACCACGCGCCGCACACGCCGGCCTCCAAGGACGTGGAGTTCGACCGCGCGCCCTTCGGGGTGACCGGATTCGAAACCGCGCTGGGACTGGCGCTCGAAGCATTGCTGCATTCCGGACGCGCGCCGCTGGCGCGCCTGGTGGAATTGTTCACCTCGGGTCCGGCGCGCGTGCTGGGCAAAACGCGGGTGCTGGCCGCGGGCGAGCCCGCGGACCTGACCCTTTTCTCCACGGAGCTGCCCACCACGTTTCGCGCCGCGGAGTCCGCCAGCAAATCCCGCAACACGCCCTTCGACGGCCGCAGTTTTCGCGGCGGCCCGATGGCCACGATCGTGGCCGGGCGCATGGTGTGGCGGCGGGAATAACCTCGGAGATGCGAAGCTCGACAATCGAAACTTGAAAACCGCCGGAGGCGTGCAAGCCGCCGTTCCGATTTTCGTTCTCCGCGTTCCGTTTTTCGCTGCTTATCTTTCGGTGGGCGGGACCTGGACGGGATGCAGCTCGTCCGCATGCACGCCGCGAGGCGCGGCTTCCGTTTGCGAGCGGAAGAAGTGATTCAGCGGCCCCGGCCCTTTTCCCGTGGCGTAGCCGTGGACCATGGCTTTGGTGACGTACACCTTGGCCAGCAGCACCGCCTCCGGCAGATTTTTTCCGTGGGCCAACTGGGCGGCGATGGCGGAAGAAAGCGTACAGCCGGAGCCGTGGGTATTGTCGCTGCGCACCTTTTCGCCTTCGAACCTGGAAGCTTCGATCCCGTCGAACAGCACGTCCACGGGTTTTTCCAGGTGGCCGCCCTTCACCAGCGCGGCCCGTGCGCCGCGCTCCACCAGTTTTCGCGCCGCCGCCTCCATGGCCGGCAGGTCGCGGATTTCCATGCCCAGCAGCAATTCCGCTTCCGGCACGTTGGGGGTGACCAGGGCCACGCGCTTGAGCAGTTCTTCGCGCAGGTATTTCACGCCCGCGGCGTCCATCAGCTCCGGCCCGCCAGAGGAGGGATGAATCACCGGATCCAGGACCACGTTGGGAAGCGGGGACTTCTCGAGGATGTCACCGAGCACGGCCGCGTTCGCGCGGTTGGCGAGCATGCCGATCTTGACCGCGGCCGGCGGCGAATCCTCGAGGAGCGCCTCGATCTGTGCGCGCAGCGCGGCCGCGGGAGTGGCGTGCACGGCTTTCACTCCCTGCGTGGACTGGATGGTCAGAGCGGTGACCGCGGCGATGCCGTAGCAGTTGTGGGCCGCGAACGTCTTCAGGTCCGCTGCGGTCCCCGCGCCGCAACTGGGATCGAACCCGGCAATGGTGAGCACAATCGGGGGAGCCGGGTGGGAATGATTGGTCACTCTGGTGCCCTCCGCGCAAGGCACCCCGCGCGCAACGAAGCAGATGCGCGCGGTGCCGTCTTCACTTCGCACTCGATGCGAGACGGCAAAGGGAATCTACGCGTTCCCATCGCGGGATTGCAAGGGGAATCTCTTCGGTAGGAGAGGCATTCCTGCCTGTCCGGTGTTTCTGATTCGCTCCATCGTGAGGTGCGGGGCCGGATGGTCCCGCCCCGGGCAGAGGTGGACAGGCATAAATGCCTCTCCTACCTGCCGCCGAATTTTTTCTCCAGCGCCTCGATGTTTGGCTCCGCCATGTCCATGTATTTTTTCGCGGCGACGCCATCACCGGCCTGCAGGGCGGCTTCCGCGCGGGTCATGTACTGCTCCATGGTGTGAAAGGGCGTGCTGATGGCGGAGGACGGCGCAAAGCCCGTGGCCGCTTGCTGCTGGCTCAGACGGTCAAAGCTGTCCTTCATGGTGCTGGCGCGCGCGGCCATGCCCACGTAACGCTTTTCCTGCTCTTCGAGCAGGCGCGCGGCCTCCTCTGCCGCCGCTTTTGCGGCAGCCGCGGCGGCCGCAGCCTCTTCCTGGGCTTTCTTGTCCGCGGCAGAAGTGTCCACCTGTTTTGCCGCTGGCTTGGCCGCGGGAATTGCCGCGGGGCTGGCGGGAGGTGTGTCCGCGGGAGGAGTAGCTGGCGCGGGGGAGACCGGGGCAGGGGCCACCGGCGCCGGAGCAACCGGGGCGGGTTTGGTTTCCGGAGGATTGCCGCGGAACATCGGCAATTTCATCGCCGTGAGGACCAGGAACACCAGGGTCAGCGCGGATCCCAGGCCGATGTAGAAGGCACGCTTGCTGCTTGGCATGGGCGGCTGTGCCTGCGGCGGCTGAATGGCGCCGGAGGTGCTCGTGGGGCCAGGCGCAGGGGCACTGCTCGCCTGAAATCCCGACGCAGCAGGGGCTGCGGCCTGAGCGGAAGAAGCCATGGCCGCAGGCGTAGCTCCGGTGGCCGGACGGGGGGCGGCCCCGGTGGAAAACGCGGGGCGCGTTGGCGTGGTGACGGCCGCGGAGGCCACACCTGCGGCGGCCGCGGGCACGGCCGCGCCCATCCCCCCGGCGGCCTTGCGGATGCTTTCGAGCGCCTTGGCGAACGCCTCCGCGGACTGGAAGCGGCTGTCCGCGTCTTTGGCCATGGCCATCACCACGATCTGGTTGAGCGCATCGGAGATGGCCGGATTCACCTGCTGCGGCGGCGTAAACGTGCCGTCAATGTGCCCCTTCATGATGGTGAAGCCGGTGTCGCCCTCAAAAGGATGCAGGCCGGTGACCAACTCGTAGAGCGATACCCCCAGGGAATAGAGGTCGGATCGCGCGTCCAGATTCTGCCCCTGCACCTGCTCCGGCGACATGTAGTAGATGGAACCCAGCGTCGAGCCGGTCTGGGTGAGCTTGTTTTCGCCGGCGGCGCGGGCGATGCCGAAGTCCATCAGCTTGATGATGCCGTCGCGGGTGAGCATCATGTTGGCGGGCTTGATGTCGCGGTGGACGATGCCGCGGGAGTGCGCATACGCCAGAGCGGCGAGAACCTGGTAGATGCACTCCACCGCCTCATTTTCCGGAAAGGGCCCGCCGCGCAGCCGGTGCGCCAGCGTGGTGCCCTCCAGCAGTTCCATGATCATGATGAGCTGATTGCCCTCGCGCAGCGCGGTGCGCAACTGGGCGATGTTGGGATGGTCGAGGCTGGCCAGCACTTTGATTTCGCGCAGGAAGCGTCCGGCCAGCTCCTGCTGCCCGGCGAGATCAGGGAGCAGGATCTTCATGGCCTCCAGCCGGTCCGAGATCACGTTGCGGACTTTGTAGACCTCGCCCATGCCTCCTGCGCCCAGCACCTCCTGGACCTCGTAATCACCAATGCGCTGCCCCGGCTCGTAGCTCATCGTTTGCCTCCTGCGTGGTACTGGCTGGGTTTGAGAATGATACGGCGCGGGGGCCGGGCGGACAATAGTACGGAACCAGTCCACAGTTGACCGTCGCGGGCTGGAGGCGCGAAGGGGCGAAGGGGGATGAAGAGGGTTGTGAGCTGAGACTGAAGGGCGCGGGACTGGCGGGCGCTAGGGCAGAGGGCTCGGGTGTCCCGTGGCCTTACGGACAGGAATAAATCGCCGGCAGGATGCCGGCGTTACGAAATATTCAGCTCTGCACGAACACCGTTCAGGATTACTTCGCACTTCGTGCGAATCAGGGAAACAGGCCGCGCAGGAGCGTGGCGTCGGCAACGCGGCCGACGGCCAGGATGGAGGCGGCAGTGCGCATGTGCACGTGGTACTTGCGGGACATTTCGAGCACGTCCATGAAGGAGCGGTGCATGACTTCGGCGAGCTTGTTGTTCACTTCCTGCTCGGTCCAGGAATAGGAATAGTGGTTCTGCACCCATTCGAAGTAGCTGACGGTGACGCCGCCGGCGTTGGCCAGAATGTCCGGGACCAGGAAGATACTTTTGCGCGCCAGCACTTCGTCCGCGCGCGGCGTGGTGGGTCCGTTGGCGGCTTCAGCCACGATCTTGGCCTGCACCTGCTCGGCGTTTTCCAGGGTAATCACGTTTTCGAGCGCGGCGGGAATCAGCACGTCGCATTTCAGCGTGAGCAGGTCTTCATTGGAGATGCGCGAGCCGCCGGGCATGCCCACGATGGAGCCGGTGCGCTCCTTGAAGCGCAGGGCTTTTTGCGGGTCGAGGCCACGAGGATTGTGCACGCCGCCGCGGGAGTCGCTGAGGGCGATGATGCGCGCCTTCTTTTCCTGGAGCAGCTTGGCGGCGATGGAGCCGGCGTTGCCGAAGCCCTGAATGGCCACGCTGGCGCCGCGCAGGTTGATCTTTTTGATCTTGCAGGCTTCCTCGAGGGCGAAGATGCAGCCGCGCGCGGTGGCCTCATTTCGGCCCTGGGAGCCGCCCAGCACAATGGGTTTGCCGGTGACCACGCCGAGCACGGTGTGGCCGGTGGTCATCGAGTAGGTGTCCATCATCCACGCCATGGTCTGCGCGTCGGTATAGACGTCGGGAGCGGGGATGTCGCAATCCGGGCCGATGATGGGCAGAATTTCGCTCATGTAACGCCGGGTGAGACGTTCGAGCTCGCCCTTGCTCATGCGCTTGGGGTCGCAGATGACTCCGCCCTTGCCCCCGCCGAAGGGGATGTTCACGGTGGCGGTTTTCCAGGTCATCCAGGAGGCCAGCGCCTTCACTTCGTCCAGGGTGACGCTGGGGTGATAGCGCACGCCGCCCTTGGCCGGTCCGCGGGCGATGTTGTGCTGCACGCGGTAGCCGGTGAAGACCTTCACCTGGCCGTTGTCCATCTTCACCGGCACGGAAACCTCGAGGATGCGTTTAGGGGTGCGCAACACCTGACGCAGGCCGGTATCGAGCTTCAGATATTCCGCGGCGATGTCGAATTGCATCTGCGCGATGCGGTAGGGGTTCAAGTCCTCGCGCGGAGGAGCGACGGCCGGCATCGGCCGGGGCAGAGTCTTGACGACAGTGGACATGGTTGGAAATGCCTCCTCCCGCTCTGCGGGATCTGGCCGTCCGCCGCGGCGGTCCGCGCCGAGCGGAGGCCGGTCAGTTGTGGATGTTCGCGCCGCCCCCACGGCGCGCGAATCATTCTCAAGATTGCAGAATAAAGTGCGAATCACCCCGTGCGGCGCTCCGGAAGACCGTGCGCGCCGAACCGCCGGATTTCCCCCGCGCGGCCGCAGTTGCGGGTCCGGATGATGCCGGGAAACGAAGCCCGCAAACGCCTCACTATGGGAGATTTAGACACTGCTCGCGGAAAGAGTCAACGGAAAGGGGCAGCGGAGGGCCCACGGGTTTCCGAGATAGTCACTAATTGGAAGGGTGTATGGCGCGCCGGGGAGCATGCGGCCGTTAGCTAAGGTTATGAATCTACACGCTTTAGCGGGGAATCGGCTGCATTCCCGGGGGGTCAAAACCAATGCCGGCAAATTCCGCCGGGCCGAGGAGTCCTCAGGTGACTGGAACGAATTGCCCAGAAAAACAGGTCTCTCACTCTGATCGAAATTATCGGGGTTGGGGAGGACGGCATCTCCGCTGAAAGAGAGTTGCGTGGGAAGGCAGGAATCTGTCGTAACCCTACGGGGCGGGAATAAGGTCCATGCCCATGTAGGGCTGCAAAACTTCGGGGATGCGGATGGAGCCGTCGGCCTGCTGAAAATTCTCGACCACGGCAAGCCAGGTGCGGCCGACGGCGAGGCCCGAACCGTTCAGCGTGTGCGCGAATTCGCTCTTGCCGCCTTTGGCTTTCACGCGGATGCCGGCGCGGCGCGCCTGGAACGCTTCGCAATTCGAGCAGGAAGAAACTTCGCGAAAGGCGCGCGCGGAGGGCAGCCACACTTCCAGATCGTAGGTTTTTGCGGAAGCAAAACCCATATCGCCGGTGGAGAGCAGCATGACGCGGTAATGCAGACCGAGGCGCTGGAGAATCGTCTCCGCGTTGGCCACCAGCGATTCGTGCTCGGCATAGCTCTGGTCGGCGCGGGTGAACTTGAAGAGCTCGACCTTCTGGAACTGGTGCTGGCGGAGGATGCCGCGGGTGTCGCGTCCGGCGGCGCCGGCTTCAGAGCGGAAGCAGGCCGTCCAGGCACAGAGCCGGAGCGGGAGGCGGTCCGCATCCAGGGTCTCGTCCCGATGCAGGCTGGTGAGTTCCACCTCCGCCGTGGGGGTGAGCCACAGGTCGGTGCCCTCCAGATGGAACATGTCTGCGGCAAATTTGGGCAACTGGCCGACGCCGGTGAGCGATTCCGTGTTCACCAGGAAGGGCGGAAGAATTTCGGTGTAGCCGTGCTCCCGGGTGTGCACGTCCAGCATGAAATTGGCCAGGGCGCGTTCCAGGCGGGCCCCGGGGCCGGAGTACACGGCAAAGCGCGTGCCGGCGATTTTCGCGGCGCGCGCGAAATCCAGGATGCCGGCGCGCTCCCCCACTTCCCAGTGCGGGAGCGGCTGGAAAGCGAATTCCGGAGGAGCGCCCCAGCGGCGGACTTCCACGTTCTGCTCCGGGCCCGCGCCCACCGGCACGGAGGGGTGGGGCAGATTGGGCACACGCAGCAGAAAGTCGCGCAGGCGGCCGTCGAATTCAGCGATGCGCTGATCTTCGGCGCGAATGGTTTCCGAAACCTCTTTCATGCGCGCGATCAGGTCGTCCGCGCTTTCGCGGGCTTTCTTGCGGCGGGCGATCTCTTCGCTGGCCTGGTTGCGCTCGGCCTTGAGGCGCTCGACGGCGGTGATGGCCTGGCGGCGCTCGGCGTCCAGTGCGCGGAAGGCGGCAAGGTCCAGGGTCAGGTTGCGCCGGCCGGCCATCTCCTCGAAACGCGAGATGTTTTGACGGAAGAATTCCAAGTCGTGCATAGACGAAGAAGAATAGCGCAAGTCGCGGCAATCTCCCACGCGCGGGCGGAGCGAGATCGGCGGGTTTCCACGCCACTCGCCCCCGGGGCGCCTGCGGCAGGCGCAGATGGGCAGGGTTGACTGAACTTAGTCCATTAGACTAGACTATGGTCCGCTGGAGGCAAGCCATGAAAGCGGTCAACGTCCATGAGGCGAAAACGCATCTCTCCCGGCTGCTGCAACGGGTGGCCGCAGGAGAGGAGATCACGATTTCGAACCGCGGCACGCCGGTTGCGCGACTGGTCCCCGCGAAGCGAGGACGGGGACCGGGAATTCTGGGTTTGGCGCAGGGGCAATTCACGGTTCCCGAGGACTTCGATGCGCCCCTGCCACCCGAGGTGCTGGCCGGTTTTCTCGGAGAGGAGGAGAAGCCCAAGAGGCGTAAGCGGTGAAATTCCTTCTCGACACTTCGATATTTCTCTGGGCGCTTTCCAACCCGGCGCGCTTGTCGCACCAGGCTCACGCGATTTTGAAGGAGCAGCGAGAGGCCCTTTGGCTATCCGCCGTGAGCGTCTGGGAAATTGCCGTCAAATATGAACTCGGCAGGCTCTTGCTTCCGGCGCCCCCGGCGTTGTGCATCCAAGAGTGGATTACGTCAGGGGGACTGCGAATTCTGGATATCACCCAGCACCATGCGCTGGGTGTCGGCTCTCTGCCCCAGCACCACCATGACCCATTCGATCGCATGCTGATCGCCCAGGCCACTCTGGAAGGGATGACCGTGCTGACCTCAGACCGAGTCTTCGCGAAATACGCGGTCCCGACGATCTGGTGCGAAGCCTGACGCCAAGCATCGCCTTCCGTATGGAACAGAGCGCGCCTCGCACCCATTTCTTCTGTATCGCAAGTGGCGGGTTGATCAGGGGGCGCGGCGCTGGGCCGGCGGCAGGCGGAGGAGGCGGGCTTCGATGACCGCGGGAATGGCGCGGATGGGTTCCAGGATGGATTCGGGGACCTCGCCATCCAGAAGGACCAGGGCCAGCGCTTCTGCGCCGGGAAGGGCGGAGCGGCGTCCCAGCGCGAAGGTGGCGATGTTGACGCCGCGGCTGCCCAGCAACTGGCCCATCTGGCCGATCACGCCGGGAACGTCGCGGTTGCGGGTGTACAGGATGGTTCCCTGGAGATCGCATTCCACGTGGATGCCGTCAATGCTCATCACCCGGGGCGAGAGATCGTAGAGCACCGTGCCCTCGACGCACACGGCGTGGGCTGACGCGTCGTTGCCGGAGGAAACGGTGACTTCCAGAGTGTTGGGAAAGCCGTGCTCCCGGCGGCGCGTTTCCTCCTCCACCACGATTCCACGCTGCGCCGCGGCCGCCCCCGAATTGACCAGGTTCACTTTTTCGGAGAGCACGGGATTGAGCACCCCGGCGAGCACGGCGTTGCGCAGCACGGCGGAGCCGGCGGCAGCAGCCTCTCCGGCGTAGCGGATGCGCACGCGGGCCACGCGTCCAGGTCCGGCCTGCCCGGCCATCAGGCCGAGGCGTTCCGCCAGGTCCAGATAGGGGCGCAGGCGGCGGTATTGTTCCGGCGAGAGATTGGGGAGGTTCACGGAATTGCGGAGCACGCCGTTTTGGAGATAGTCGAAAACCTGCTCGGCGATGAGCACGCCGACTTCTTCCTGGGCTTCAACGGTGGAACCGGCCACGTGGGGCGTGGCCACCAGGTTGGGCAGGCCGGCCAGGGGCGAATCTTTGGGTGGCTCGGTGGTGAAGACGTCGAGCGCGGCGCCGGCGAGATGGCCGGAGCGGAGGGCCTCGGCCAGCGCGGTTTCGTCCACTAATTCGCCGCGCGCGGTGTTGATCAGCCGCGCGCCGCGCTTCATTTTGGCCAGGGTCGCGGCGCTGATGAGTTTCTCCGTTTCCGGGGCCAGCGAGGCGTGCAGAGAAATGACATCCGCTTGGGAGAGGAGATCGTCGAACGTGACCATTTCCACGTCTTCTTCGCGGGCGACTTCCGGGCGGACGTAGGGATCGCAGGCCACCACGCGCATCTCGAAGGCCTGGGCGCGGCGCGCCACGTGAAAGCCGACGCGGCCCAGCCCAACCAGGCCCAGGGTCTTTCCGCGCAGTTCGTTGCCCAGGGCGCCTCCCTTCTCCCAGCGGCCGGCGTGGATGGCAGCATCGAGGCGTGGGACCATGCGCGCCAGCGCCAGGAGCAAGGCAAAGGTATGTTCCGCCACGCTGACGGCGTTCGAGCCGGGGGTGTTCATCACCAGGATGCCGCGGCGGGTGCAAGCGTCCACGTCAATGTTATCCACGCCGGCGCCGGCGCGGCCGACCACGCGCAAGGTGGGCGCGGACTCGAGCAACTCGGCACTCACTTTGGTGGCGCTGCGCACGACCAGAGCGTCTGCGCCGGCCAGGGCCGCGGGCAAATCTTTCGCCGGCGGAGTGAGCACCTGCCAGTCGGCGCGGCCCAGCAACTCGAGGCCGCGCGGAGAGATTTTGTCGGCAACGACGATGCGCATGATGAAAGAAGACTATAACCCAACTAAGTTGGCCGCTGTTCCCGGGAAAAGTGCCGGCAAGATGCCGGCGGTACAAAATGGGTCCAGCCTTCCGCGAGCAGCGGACCTTCCCGCCACGGCGGGCTCAGGACAGGCCGGCGTTACGGAGCGGCGGGAAAGGATGCTAGAGTTTCAGGATGTCCATAAAACTGGTCGACAAGGTGCAGACGGATCTGGTGGCGGCGATGAAGGCGCACGAGGAACTGCGGCTGAGCGTGCTGCGCATGCTCAAGACGGCGCTGAAGAACAAGGAAATCGAGAAGATCCGGCCGCTGGAGGAAGCGGAAGAGATCGGCGTGTTGCAAATGCTGGTGAAGCAGCGCCACGAGTCCGCCGAACAGTTCACCAAAGGCGGGCGGCCGGAACTGGCGGAGAAAGAGCTGAACGAAATCAAAGTACTTGAAGGCTACCTTCCAGCCGCGGCTGGCACGGAAGAGATGGACGCCGCCATCACCGCCGCCATCGCAGAGACCGGAGCGAGCACGGCGAAGCAGATGGGCGCGGTGGTGAAAGCAGCGCGCGCCAGGCTGACCGGCAAGACGATTGACGGCAAGGCGCTCTCCGACCGCGTGCGCGAACGACTTGCCGGCTGAAGGCCAGGTTCAGCCAGGGCTCCGATGGGTGCTCCACGGGCCCCTTGGCATAGCCACCTTTCAGGGGCGCAGGTTTGGACTGGAGAGCTTGCCAAGTCTCTCCGGACTGACTGCGCGGCTTGAATTCTATTGACAGATACCTCGCCCTGCCCTAGCTTCTCCGAATACTAAATAACTCCGTTAAGCCCTTCCCCGTAAATTACCGGCTTGGGTTACGGAGGCCGCCCGATCTGCGATTGGGGAGCAAGCGAATGCCCGTACGACGACTCACCCCCCTGGCCGTCACTGCGGCCTCGTTCCTTTGGCTGGCGCTGCTGAGCCCGGCACGCGCCGGCGACGACTGGTTGCCGATCTCCCCGGAAGAGCTGCGAATGACCAGCGAGCCCCTGGCCCCGGGCGCCCCGGCGATCTACCTCTTCCGGCAGGTGGACCGGGACGACGTGGAAATGCACGAAAATGTTTACATTCGCATCAAGGTGTTCACGGAAGAGGGGCGCAAGCAGGGGGACATCGAGATCCCCTTTGTCAAAGGCGAGGGCAACGTGCACGGGATCCGGGCGCGCACGGTGCGGCCCGATGGCACCATCGCTGGATATGACGGCAAGGCCTATGAAAAGACGGTGGTCAAAGCGCGCGGGCTGAAGTACCTGGCGAAGACGTTTACCTTGCCGGACGTGCAACCGGGCAGCATCATCGAATACCGATACACCTACAACTGGGATTCCTCGCTGCTGTACGACTCGCATTGGATCCTGAACGAGGATCTGTTTACCAAGCACGCCAAATTCTCCTTGAAGCTGAACACCGGGTCCGGGTATACCGTGCGGTGGATCGGGAACCGTCTGCCGCCCGGCGTGGCGTTGCCGAACGAGTCTCCGCGCGGGTCGGTCCATATGGAGGTGGACAATCTACCCGCATTCCAGGCTGAAGACTACATGCCCCCGGAAAACGAATTGAAATCGCGCGTGGACTTTATCTACAGCAGCATTTCGGAGAAGGACCCGCAAAAGTTCTGGATGGAAATGGCCAAGCGCCTGGACGCCTATGTGGAGAGGTTCGCGGGGAAAAGCAAGGAAGTGACCCAAGCCGCGGAGCAGACGGTGGCACCCGGTGATGCACCGGAAGTCAAGCTGCAAAAGCTGTATGCAAGAGTGCAGAGCCTGCGCAACTTGAGCTACGAAACAGAAAAAACCGAGGCGGAACAGAGCCGAGAGAAGCTGAAGGACGCCAGCAACGCCGCGGAAGTGCTGAAGAACGGCTATGCGTACGGCACCAGTCTGACCTGGCTGTTTCTGGCGATGGCGCGCGCCGCCGGATTGGAAGCGTACCCGGTGTTCATCGCCCGCCGCGACCGCTACTTCTTCAAGCCCAACAGCATGAACATCCATGCCTTGAATGACACCGTGGTGCAGGTGAAGCTGCCAAATCAGGATTGGTACGGTGACCCCGGCACATTGTTCAGCCCCTTCGGCATGCTTTGGTGGCCGGAATCGGGCGTCCACGGCTTGCGGCTGGAGAAGAACGGAGGAACCTGGGTCAGCACGCCGCTCCCCTCCAGCGGAGCTTCGCGGGTGGAACGCAAAGCCAGCTTCCGGCTGGACGAGCACGGCTCGCTGGATGGCAAGGTTACGCTCACCTTAACGGGACTGGAAGCCATGGGCATGCGCCTGGAAGGGCGCAACCAGGACGCCCCGGCGCGGAAAAGGCTGCTCGAGGACCGGGTAAGGGAATCCATTCCGGCTGGGATTAACGCGGAGCTAATCAACCAGCCCGACTGGACCTCGTCCTCGGTTCCCCTGAAGGCGGAGTTCGAGGTGAAAATCCCCGGATGGGTGGCAGGCGCCGGGCGCAAGGGTCTTTTCCCGGTGGGTGTGTTCTCGGGAGGTGAAAAGCACTTATTTGAGCATGCCTCGCGCGTATATCCGGTCTATTACCCGTATCCATTCCAGACGGAAGACGAGGTGAACGTGCAATTGCCGGCGGGGTGGAAAGTGGAAAGCCTGCCACCGGCCCAAAGCGACGACCGCAAGCTCTGCGATTACCAGAGCGCCGCGGAGGAGAGGAACGGGGCACTGCATCTGACGCGCCGGCTTTCGGTGAACGGGCTGGGTACTGCCGCCGAAGCCTATCCGAAACTGCGCGCCTTCTATCAATCGGTAAGGACCAGCGATGAACTGCAGATCGTACTTCAGCCGGCGGCGCCATCCGCGCGGCCATAACGCAGCCCCGGGGCGGCTCACCGCCGGACTGATTCTCCTGGGAATTCTGCTGCTGGCGCCCGCGACGGCTCTGCCTGCGAAGGCTGGAGACGCCCCCGCCTGGATGCGCGCGCTGGTCAACGTTCCGCTTCCGGCCCATGACGATAAAACGGACGCGGTGCTGCTTTACTCCGATGAAGAAGTGGTGGTGAAGTCCGCGGACAAGATTCGCACCCATGTGCGCGCCGTGTATAAGATCCTGCGGCCTGCAGGGCGGGAACGCGGAACGGTGGTGATCCCCTTTGACTTCCAGACCCATATCAACGACCTGCATGGTTGGTGTATTCCTGCGCAGGGCAAAGACTTTGAAGTCCGCGAGAAGGACTCCGCGGAGGTTGCCCTGCCCGCGGTACCGGGCAGCGAGCTGATCAGTGACCTGAAAGTCAAAGTGCTGCGGATTCCGGCCCCGGATCCCGGCAACCTGGTGGGCTGGGAATACGAGCAGGAGGACCGACCGTTTGTCTTACAGCGGGTGTGGAGCTTCCAGCGAGAGGTGCCGGTGCGGGAGGCACACTACTCGCTGCAACTCCCGGAAGGATGGGAGTATAAGGCCTGGTGGCTGAACGCCGCGGAAACGGCTGCCACCAAACAAGCGAACAACGCCTGGGAGTGGACCTTGCGCGACGTGAAGGCGCTGGAATCGGAAGAGAGCATGCCTCCGCTGCGCGGCGTGTCGGGACAAATGATTGTGAATGTGCTTGCTCCCGCGGGCACGGCTGGGGCCCAGGCGCTCACCGACTGGAAGGCCATCGGAAACTGGTATGGCGGACTGCAGCGCAGCCGGATCGACCCGTCCCCGGCTATCCAACAGAAAGTGGCGGAGCTGACCGCCGGCCCCGCAACCCCGCTTGAAAAAATGCAGGCCCTGGCCGCTTATGTGCAGCGCCAGGTGCGCTACGTGGCCATCGAGCTGGGCATCGGAGGCTGGCAGCCGCATCCTGCACCTGAAATCTTTGAGCACCGCTACGGGGATTGCAAAGACAAAGTGACCCTGCTGCGCGCGATGCTGCAGGGGGTTGGCGTGGAGTCGTATCCGGTGGCCATCAACACAGAGCGTGGCGCGGTGACACCCGCGATGCCCGCGGACATGCACGCGTTCAACCACATGATTGTGGCCATTCGCCTGCCCGAAGCAATCTCCAGCCCGGCGCTGGTCACGGTGCTGAATCCCCCCGGGCTGGGCCGGCTTTTGATTTTCGATCCCACCGACGATCTCACCCCGCTGGGCAGATTGCGGGGCGATCTGCAGGCCAACTACGGGTTGCTGATTACCGGGGAGGGAGGGCAATTACTGGAGATGCCCGCGCTTCCGCCCTCCTCCAGCGGCATTCGGCGCTCCGC
>Ga0335085_10006934_pt1 | contig 17742 bp, 14 predicted proteins | sample Lox_Sample_45_FD_206712 | JGI IMG/M metagenome (GOLD analysis project Ga0335085, IMG submission 206712) | Soil microbial communities from Loxahatchee National Wildlife Refuge, Florida, United States - Lox_Sample_4.5 | ecosystem: Environmental > Terrestrial > Soil > Wetlands | place: USA...
ACAAAGGTCTGCCAATTGCTGTCGCCAAAACAATTCTGGAGCTAACTACATGAAAGCTTAATTGACCGGACTCCTGCCACCCATTAATTCTTGGAGAAATATTGCCATGTGGTAGAAAAGCCTCAGTGTTGGCTGCAGGAAGGAACAAAAAATCGAGTTTCAGTTGTTTTCAGTGGAAGTCCTCATCTCAAAGGAACAGCTCTGAGTGCGTGTGAGAAGGTTGCAGGTCTCAAGCGTCCCCTCTCCCTGTTATTGGATAGCAGAAGATGGATTAACGGGCTATTTTTGTTGCAGACTTCCGACATAATTCCAGGGAACAGACTTCAGGCCGAATGGTAAGCCTGCGATCTCTCCGGATCGCCCTCCAATGCTTATCCATGTAGTTCATTACTCCTTTGATGAGTGCGATTCATTTCAGTTAGAATATTGAGATGATTCAGGTCAGCAATCTTTCAAAGGCATATGGCACTCAGGTCATTTTTGACGACGTAGGGTTTACGGTCAATGCAGGAGAGCGTATCGGCCTGGTGGGCAGGAACGGCCACGGCAAGACCACCCTCCTCAGGATGATTACGGGAGAGGAACGACCGGACGCAGGCGTGATCACTGTCCCCGACAATTACACGGTGGGCTATCTTTCCCAGCACCTTGTCTTCAGCGAAGATACAGTCATCAAGGAAGCCTGCCTCAGCCTCAGATCTTCTGAAGACGGCAGGGACGAATCGTACAAGGCAGAGACCATCCTCATGGGCCTCGGGTTTTCCTCAGATGATTTTCCGCGCCATCCCCTTGATCTTTCCGGAGGATACCAGGTCCGTCTGAACCTTGCAAAGCTCCTCGTCTCTGAACCGAACCTTCTCCTCCTGGATGAGCCCACAAACTACCTCGACATTGTCTCCATACGATGGCTCACGAAATTCCTGAAGTCCTGGAAAGGAGAACTCATCCTTATTACCCATGACAGGGAGTTCATGGACAGTGTGACGACCCACACCATGGGCATCCACCGCACAAAGATAAGGAAGATTGCGGGCCCCACCCACAAACTTTACCAGCAGATACTCATGGAGGAAGAGGTTTATGAGCAGACAAGAGTGAACGAAGAGAAAAAACGCGAGGAAATACAGCAGTTCATCAACAGGTTCAGGGCCCAGGCGACCCGGGCACGGTCGGTCCAGTCGAAAATCAAGGCACTCCAGAGGAAAGAGAAGCTCGAAAAAATGTCAGGGGTAAAAGACCTGGAATTTGCATTTATGCCTGCTCCCTTTACAGGGAAATCCCTTATGCAGGCCAGGGACATCTCCTTTTCCTTTACCCAGGAAGGTCCGCCCCTTATCGAAGGCCTGAATCTGACCATCGGAAAAAGGGACCGCATCGCGGTAATCGGGAAGAACGGGAAGGGCAAGACCACACTGCTCAACCTCCTCGCAGGGGAGTTGCAGCCCCTCACGGGTGAGGTGCTCCACCATTCACAATTGAGACTCGCGTACTTCGGCCAGACCAACATCCAGCGTCTCTCCCCCGACAAGACAGTGGAAGAGGAGATACTGGACGTGCAGCCTGAATACCACAGGAGCGCTGCACGCACCATTTGCGGCATTATGATGTTTGAGGGCGACCGTGCCCTCAAAAAGGTAAGTGTGCTTTCAGGAGGTGAGAAAAGCCGGGTGCTTTTGGGAAAGCTTATCGTCAGCCCTGCAAACCTGCTTCTTCTGGATGAGCCCACCAACCATCTTGACATGGAATCCGTAGATTCACTGCTTGAGGCTTTGGAGGTATTTGAAGGCGCGGTGGTCATCGTCACCCACAGCGAGATGATCCTCCATGCATTGTCCACAAGGCTTATCGTATTCGATGACGACCGCGTGAAGGTATTTGAAGGCACCTATCAGGACTTCCTTGAGAGGGACGGCTGGAAAGATGAAGGTGAAGGGGCAGCGATCACCGGGCAACATACAGAGAAGAAGAGAGGCACAGACAGAAAAGAGTTGAAGAGGATCAAGGCTGAATTGATCGACAACCGGTCAAGAGTTCTGGTCCCCCTTCAGACAAGGATAGTCGAAGTGGAAGAGGCAATCACGCAGCTTGAACAGGGGATGGCGCAGGATACGCAGGCCCTTGTGGATGCTTCGGTAAAGGGAGACGGAGAATCCATAAAGAGACTTTCCAAGTCCATTCATGAGCATAGGGGAAAAATAGATGCCCTCTTTGACGAACTGGAAACCCTCACCAATGAACTTGATGCACGATCAAGAGACTTTGAGGAGAGGCTTGATTCCCTGAAGACAGCGGGAGGTTAGAAAAAGCGCTCTACGACCGGGGCGAAGGACGAGGTTTCTTTTCATCCCTCCTGTGGTGTGTGCGCGGTCTCTCCGACCGGGACGCATTGCTGCCAGTTCGCACAGGTTTCTGCTTCCCGGCCTCTCTTTTTTCCCTTTCCTTTCTCTGGGGCGGGAATGGCTTCCCCCGATGACGTGCCGAGACCCTCTTATAATCGGTGACGATCATCTCGTCAGTCACCGCCACCACGGGGATCTTTTCCCTGATATACTCCTCGATATCAGGGAGCGAATGCACGCACTCTTCACACGCAAGGCTTATTGCCCTTCCCTCTGCGCCGGCACGGGCGGTCCTGCCGATGCGGTGCACGTAATCCTCACGATCCTGGGGGAGGTCGTAGTTGATCACATGGGTCACCCCTTCGATGTGGAGTCCGCGGCTTGCCACATCTGTGGCCACGAGGATAGGAAGCGTGCCGTCCTTGAAATGCGAGAGTACCTTCATCCTCTTTTTTTGCGGAAGGTCACCGGTGATGGCTGAGGCGGCAAACCCGTTTGCGTTCAGGAGAAGCTCCAGCCGTTCCGCAGTGGATTTCATGTTGCTGAAGATGAGATAGCGTCCCCCCTGCTCATGCCTGAGGATACCCAGAAGCAGTCCGAACTTCTCATCCTTTCCCACGTGATAGATCTCCTGTTCAATCTTTTCCACCGTGACCTGCTCAGGGGTAATGCTGAACCTCTCGGGCAGGTTCATGTGCTCATAGCAGAGTTCCATCACGCGGTGGGAGAGGGTTGCGGAAAAGAGCATGGACTGGCGCCGGTTATAGGGTGACATCCTCCTGAGGAGAAAACGGAGGTCGCTGATGAATCCCATATCAAACATCCGGTCCGCCTCGTCTATAACAAGGAACTGTGTTCTTCTCAGACTGTACACATTTTGCTTGAGATAGTCGATAAGCCTTCCGGGTGTGCCGATCATCACGTCCACACCCTTCACGATCTCCTGGCGCTGCTTCAGGTAGTCGATACCGCCAAAAACGGGAACGATCCTGAACCCTGCAGACCCTTCCAGTATCTTTGCCTCGGCCTCGATCTGCACCACAAGTTCCCGCGTGGGTGCAATGATGAGGGCCCTAGGAGACACACCGGGTCCCGGGGCTCGCGTGGTGAGCATCCGTGAGAAAATGGCAATGAGAAAGGCTGCGGTCTTGCCGGTTCCTGTCTGGGCCTGGGCAGCAATGTCACTTCCCTTGAGGGCTTGAGGAAGCACCTCGGCCTGTACAGGCGTGCACTCCGTAAACCCCGCCCGCCTTATCCCCTCCAATACCGCCTGAGGGATATTCAGTTCTTCAAACCTCATACATTACCTAACATTATAATACAAAAAGAAAAGATTGTCGGCTTCCTCCATGAGGACAACATGTGAACATGTTGTATCTGTGCGGAATTACTCCCCTCCCTGATTAAGATCTGCCGGTGACAGGTGATATTCCCAAAAAGAACAATACATTGCCGAGCGCATACACAAGAACACAGGGTGGATAAATCTTTCTTTTGTTTCCGAGGGCTTAGTTTATTAGTTGCTAATATGCTTGACAAGTTATATGTTCTGTGCTATAGTTAAATCAACAAGGGAGAGTAACCATAGTAAGTAAGGTTACCCTTTTAGTAACGGTGTTCATTCCTGAAAGGAGGAACCCATGGCAACCGTAAGAAACAGAGAATTCAGAAACTATTGCGATGCAATGTACAGGGAGCTTTCCGGCATGAGGTCAAAGCTGCTCGGATTCGTGAATGACATAGAACATATGAAAGGTCCTGAGAGTGACGTGCTGAAACCGCACATTCCACATTTCCAGGATATTGCAAGGACCATTGACTGGAAACTGGAAATACTCACAAGGGTCTGTCCTTTTGACTGGACGGGATATGCCGGTGTGGAAAAAACCGCTTCGGTACAGGTGCAGGAGTTGTCCGAGAAGGAACCCATTGCAGCCGGTTATCTCGGGGGATAACAAGACCCCCTACACTTTGCAGGGCTCTTATGACTGGCGGGGATGAAACATTTCCGCCAGTTTTTTATTTTCCTTTAGCGGAAAAAACCCAAAGCCCTCGGTGCAACGTTCGGGGGGAAAGAGACAATACGCAGGAAGACCATTTCAGCGGGTACGAGCGGATGAGGGGTATCCAAGGACGCATTACTTCTTGTTCGTTGTTGCCGCAGTCGCTTTGATCACGATACAACGTCGGTGTCTTTACGAAAGCCTCCTGAGATATTATTCGATCCTTACCTCAAACCCGCGGAGTTCGATAATCGTGTGAATTTTTTCCTTCAATCCCTTTGAATCGAATTTTCCGTATGCAACTGAATCATCATAGAGACGGATATATCTGTGCTCCTGATCTATCTCGTACTTCCCCCCTCCCACTACTGTCCAGCCTGGGTCATGAATGGAAAACCTCTTTCCCTCAACTTCGTGAGCACCGCGAATCCCTCTTTCGATACAGAAGCGTTCCACGATGTGGGCATGGTAGGGGGCCAGTTCCTTGGGGGAAAACACCAGATACTCGATTTCACTCTTTCTTATCTGAACAAATTTCCCGCTCCCCTTGTCCGGTGGAGAGGTCTTTGCCCCTTCCGGATCACGAAGGCCGGAATAATTAATAAGGACCATTTTCATACTTGTTCCTCAATGAACAAGTATAGCAGAAATGAGGCAGCACTCATTATGGTTATGTCAGGGCAAAGGGAAGCACACAGCAATTTCAATTCTCAACAACTGTGAGCTTCCCCTCCAGTATCAGGTCGGGCTTCAAAGCAATAAAAAACAGCGGTGCTTTTTCTATTTCAGCTCCTTTTTCAGCCGCTCAATGGCCTTAAAGAACATTGCTTCATACCTCTTTTCATGTTCTGCCAGAAACTCCCCTACCCTTGCCTGTACCGCCTCATCCACGGACGGGGTGGCCTGCAGCACGGTCCTGCCATCAGGGGTTCTCACCGGCCTCACCCTCAGCTTGGGATTCTCTTCAATGGCTGCCCTGAGTTCCTCCACAGCCCTTTGCCTTATATCAATATATTCCCTCTGCACCCTGTCAACAGCGCTTAAGGAGTTTTCGATTGCTGTCATGTTCTGTCTATCTTTCAACGCCTCAATGGCAAGGATACCGTCCTTCCTTATCTGAAACTCCTCAGGTATATTGCCCATTCTCAGGGAATTAACCATGTTCTCCTGCGCCTCTTTCAGGAGAGAGGGTTTCATGCCCTTTAACTTTTGCCATATTTCGTCCCGTTTGATATCACCCTTATAGAAGGCCGCCAGAACTGATCTCAGCTTCTGACGATCCTTCATCTCATCCTTTTCTTCCGGGCCAAGCCCCTGGATCTCTTTTATCTTTTCCATAGCCTTTTCAAAAGCGCTTTTTACCTCTCCCATGTTCAGCTGCTCCTTTCTTCTGCGGATAGGAATCTTCCTTAATTCTAACAAACTTCACTTAGTGTAGCCACTATTTTAACCAAAACATGACACACCTTTTCCACACATCCAAGGCATGGAGCGCAAAAGTTCTTTGCATAAAACCGCTTCTGTCCACGTCCTGCTGCCTTTACACATAAAAGGGGTGATCATGCACCGATGATCCTTGCTTGCAAAAATGTGCGGGTTATTGCTTGACAACTGGCTATATATTGGGTTAGATTATAAAGTTTTGTGTTATTTCCCCGGTCGTGTGGTTCCGCCTCCAAGGAATTAAAAGCCAGGAAGAGCATACGCCACGGGGAAAAGTGCGGCAGGAAAACAGCAATACAATTTTGTCCGTATTAAACACAACACATAAAAAGGAAAGGAGGAAAACACTATGGCAGAGAAAGCAAAGTCAAAGACCGACGTCGCCGCGAGGGCCGAATCAAAGAGCAGGGCACAGCTCTGCAGAAATTGCGGAAACAAGGTAGAAGTGGTACTGGCCGTCTCCCCTAACGGGAAGAAAAGAATGAGACGCCTTTGCTGCGAAAACTAAGATACTGTCTCCTGCGGCAATAAGAAACATGCTTGCCGCAGGAGACAACTCATCAATAGTTACCGTTCATTTCATCCCTTGGTAACTCCCGCGGTTGTATCTTCACCCCACATATGGTAACATGCGAAACACGTTATAAAGAGCGTGCACAGTTCTTGAAATGAAGAGGTTCTCCCCGAATTCCCTATGCCCATGAAGGACCAGAGAACAATAATAATAGAAAATGCATTGAGCTTACTGCACCAAAGTAGGAGCCAGAAGCTTTTCCTCTTCCTCAATACCCTCCAGGAATGCCGGTGGTGGCTGAAATCAGGGATCAAAGAAAGGGAATGCATTATTCTCGTTATTCCTCAGGATATGAAAGTACCTGTAGGCAATCTCAGAAATTCCTGCATTGCCGTGATCAGGAGCTGGGCAGGAAACCAGAGCAGGTTCTCACGGATAAAGTATGCATTCCTTCACGGCGTAATGCAGGGAATGATTACCGGAGACAGTAAGGTCGTCTGTGTCCTCGGCCCATCAGGGAAAAGCCACCTCGACACCATTACCATCCACGACCTCTCCCTCTCGTGGAGCGAGGAATTTCCTTTTGAAGTAAAGGGGATCATTAAGAACAGGGCATTCCACACCATTATGGCTGTGGTGGACATTGCCCTGGACATTGGCGCCCTTGGAAGGGAAGGGAAATCCGTGGGAACCATATTTGTCATCGGAGATACCGAGCATGTGCTCAGGTCTTCCCACCAGGCAGTATTCAATGCCTTCAAGGGATATTCCAGAAAGGAGCGGATGGTAAGCCTGCCTGAAGTGGTAGAGAGCATAAAAGAGCTCGCAAAGCTTGACGGAGCTATCATCATTTCTGAAGAAGGGATTGTGGAGGCTGCGGGAAGGCACCTCGACGCCGGTGGCGTCAGGGCAAAAAGGTTCAGGGGACTGGGTGCGAGACACAGGGCGGCCATGGGAATCACGCGCAGGACAAGGGCAGTGGCAGTCGTAGTCTCTGAAAGCACCGGCAAGGTAACCGTATTTGAAAAAGGCCGTATCGTGTCTACCCTGGAGCCCCTTATCAGCCGGAGGCTTGTCTAAAGAGATCCGTAGTCCCATCTCACCCTCCCTTGTTTTCTTTCTATTCCGCTCTGGCTAGGACTTCCTTTTCTTCCTTGGGGGAGAGGGACGGGACTTCTTCTTTTGAGCAGCCTTGCTTTTGGACGGGGATGTCTTGCCCGCGGTCTTCCTTGTTCCCGCAGCTCTCGCTGTCACCTTTTTTTTGACTGGGGTCTTCTCCTTTTTCTTCGCACCGGGTTTCTTTACCGCCTTTGGTCCAGTTTTTGTCGTAATGCTCCTTTTCAGGGTCTTCTTCTTTGTTTTCTTCTCTCCGGCCGTTTTGGTGCTCTTCCGGAGCGCCTTCTTTCTTGAGGCCCTCTTCTTTTCTGAGCCCTCCTTCATCTGAGGAACCGCAGGGACGGTCTTTTTCACCTCCTTGGTTACAACAGGCCTTTCCTGTTGTCTCGGCATCTTCGCGGAGGGTTTCCTCTCACCTTCAAAGGTTCCAAGGATGTCATCTTCCCTGACCAGGGTGAATTTCTCCCCTCCCACTTCCGCCTCTTTTGCCGCATATTTTGGGTAGGCAACTCTCTGGCCGGGCTGAAGAGTGGTGGGGATGAATTTCTCCTTCCCTTTTATCTTCTTGTAGCTCCCTGGTCCGACGGACACCACAATTCCTTCAGAAGGTCTATCTCTTGCCGTATCAGGGATGATGATGCCCCCGGGAGACCTTTCCTCAGCTACCGATCTCTTGATCACTGCCCAATCATGAAGCGGTTTCAGTTTCATGCCACATACCCTCCTTAAAAAACTGTATCTTTTATGTCAATCCATTATACTCCATGCAATCAGGTCCAGAGAAGGGTTTTTCCTCTGGCATTCCATCTCCCAGCATGGATCCCATATCCTCATCGCTCACTCCTGATACTGGTGAAAAATATCATCAAAAAGGGGAGCGGCTTTGATAAACGCACCCAACACCTCTGGGTCAAAGTGTCCGGGAACAGTCCTGCCGTCGCCCTCTGTAATAATTTTGAAAGCCTTTTCATGGTCAAAAGCAGGCTTGTACCGCCTTCTGCTCCGTATTGCATCGTAGTGGTCACAGATCGTGACGATCCTTGCATCAATGGGTATCTCGTTTCCCTTCACTCCATGGGGATACCCCGTACCGTCCCATCGCTCATGATGACAGAGGGCAATGGACGCAGACATCTGAATCTTGGGATAGGCCGAGTTCGCAAGGATCTTCGCCCCGACGATCGTGTGTGACTGCATAAGGGTCTCTTCTTGTGGGGTGAGTGTACTGGCTTTCAGAAGTATACTATCGGGTATGCCGATCTTTCCAATATCATGCAGCGCACTTGAAAAAGGTATCGACTCAACAAAATCCGCCGGCATTCCGAGTTCCTCTGCAATCACCTTGCAATAAAGCCCAATCCGCGCGACGTGGCCACCTGTATCTTCATCCCTTGACTCAACCGCCCTAGTGAGCCGCAGGATCATCTCATTGCTCACACTGCCGAGCATAGACAGGGCACTGGCCAGTTCCTCGGTCCGTTTCTGCACCGTATCCTCAAGTGTTCTTCCATAGTCCTGTTCCACCCGGATAAGCCCCTGGATCTTGGCATTGATTCCTCCGGGAGAGAGAAGACTGATAAGCCCCTTATCCGATGCCCCCTTCCCATTCCCTTCTGCAGTCTTTGCAAGAAGGACCGTAACGGATGAAAATTCTTCATCCAGCCTCCGTGCCGCGGTATCGAGTTTAAAGAGGTATGTCATGAGATACACATACGTGAACGAAAAGTAGAACATTGCAGGGGCGAGCCAGAGGTTCAGGGAAGAGAAGAGATAAAATGACGATGTGGCTATTATAAAAAGACTCAGAAACCAACCCAAGGCAGAAATCTTTTCACTAAACTTCATGAAGATCAGAAAACAGAGGAGGGAGAAAAGAACACAGACACCCCATCGAATCCAGAGGTTCACATCTGTTATTGAGCTGTTATCAAGGAGGTTGTTCAGTATGTTTGCATGGACCTCAACGCCGGACATCCTGTTCCTTTGTTGACTGAGGGGGGTGTTCACCTTGTCTCCGATGCCCTGCGCAGCGACTCCGACAAAAACGGCCTTGCCGCGAAAAAAGGCTGAAGGGTATCTGCCCTCAATTGCATCGGAGAGTGAAACCTGCTGAAACGTACCGGGAATCCCGTAATAGTTTATCTTTGCGAAGTCAGCCTGAAATACGCTGTCCTGCGAGGGCTGATACTGAGTCTTGTGTGGCACCTGACTTCGGTGCAATAGTGTACCGGACAACGTCTCATACGTAACTGAAGAGAGAGAGGGAAGCTGAAGGTCCTTGAAATGGAGGGTATGGAATATCTCCCGAGCAACATTATCCACTCCCTGCTCCAGATGCACATGTCCGACTTTATATGGCGATAATAACCCTAATGGGTAGACCCTCTCCATTTCCGTCCCAACATACACGGATAATATCACCCTTCCGTGTCTTTGCATCGCTTCTGCAAGGAGTGCGTCGTCATCAGACTGCTCGGACAGGATAAGATCAAAGCTCACCACCTTCGCCTCCCTCAGCCTGTCGAGGAGGCGGGCATAATAGATCCTCCTCAGAGGCCACCTGCCTAATGCGTCAAGACTCCTTTCATCTATCGCCACAATGATAATCTTGTCGGAAGGGGTCCTGGGATCGCGCAGCCTGAATGAGGTGTCGTAGATGTACGTGTCAATTCCTTCGAAGAAGCCCAGTTGCTCTGCACACAAGATGAGGATCACCCCGACAACGGTGATCAAGATGTAGCGTATCGTTTTCTTGGATAAAGGGCCCACTAAATCTTCACCGTTACCATGCAGAGAGATAAAGCCATACGGTCAGAAGACAAGCCAATAGAGTAACCCCTCAATTTTCTGAATCTGGTAACTCTGGGGCAGCGAGAAATCCCCTTCATATCCTTCCCGATCAATGCCTTTTGCACGAAAATAGTATTTCCCTCCCTCCTTGGGTCTTGGGAGTGTCATCTCCGGCATTTCCATTTCCCTGTCTATCAGCATGTTCTTAAATTCGCTGTCCATGGACATCTGGAACCGATAGGTGACTCCCTCTCCCAGGCTCCTCCACCTGAGACGAATCTCTTTAGCGTCCATTTCGGGCTTTTCGATCACCGGCGCAGGCGGAGGCGAGACTAAGGTAAAATTCCGGGCAGGTGAGAATATTCCCTCATAGCCGTCCCTGGCGATGGAACTCACCCTGAAGAAATAGGTCTTGTAATCGAGGGAGGGCGAGGTAAGCTCTGGCGCAGCAATGCCGCTCCTGTCAACCACGATACGGGTAAACCCCTTGTCCTCAGCAATCTGCATATGATAGCTCACTGCATCGTTTACGCTGAGCCATTTGAAATCCATTTTCTTCGCCCTAAGACTGGCGCCATCACCCGGTGACTGGAAAACGGGTGGCAGGGGATTAATCCTCAGCCGGAACGCTACAGGGTCTGAGGGCAATCCTTCCAGTCCCTCAGCGTCAATGCTCTGGCTTATAAGGAAATACTCGCCGTCGTCCACCCCGACAATTTCCGCCTTCTCATCGGGCTTTATCACCTTTTCTTTCACGACATCTTTTCCCGCATCGTCCCTTGCGACCATGACCCTATAGAACAACGCCCCCTCGATCTCAGAAAACTGAAAGACAAGAGGCATTGCCTTATAAAGCGGTTCCCTGTGGAGAAGCATTGGCGGAGGGAGGAGTTTGCGCGGCTGCACAGGGGGTTCGTTCTTTCTGGCAAGTGTTCCTTCTCCCTCCTGCACCTCAACTCTCTTTGCCATTGCCTCCACATCCACAAAACCTTTCAATACTTCGGATCTCATGGTCTCTTTCTCATCCACTCCGACCCTGAAAGACGTACCCCGGGCAACGGCGACTGCCGATGGGGTCTGTATCTCAAAACGGGATTTTCTGCCCGTAGCCTCTCTCACCTTGGTAATGGTCCTCCCTGCACTGAGGAACAGTCTCTGCAGAAAATTCGTCATGCCCCGTTTCTTTGCGATCCTGATCATGAGGGCGCTATTCGACCTCATCAGGAAAGAGTCACCATCCTCAAAGCTGATCTCGACTCCGCTTCCATCACCAGTTTTGATACTGCTCCCCTGCTTTACCCGGTCATTGATATGAAGCGTCTTCCACTCCTCGCCTTCCTTTGCCTGTGCCCTCACCTCGCCACTTAGAAAGGTGACCATGCCATCCAGGGGGACGCCACGCAGCATGTCTGCGGGAATGGTCAGCTTTTGTCCTGGAAAAATCAAATCTGGATTCTGAAGCTTGTTTATTTTCGCGATTATGCCCCATTTGCGGGGCTCTTCAAGAAGTTTTTTGCAGATAGTGATCAAGTTGTCATTTGTTACCACGGTAACTTCAACAGTGTCACCATAATCTGTATATGCATATGCAGAGAAAGAGCAAGACAGTACACTCATACACAACGCGAAGCAGAAGACAAGAACCTTCATGGTGCCCTCCCGTGTAGTTACCCCGATCATTGAGACCCTACCAAATTTCCCTCAAGAAAATGAACCATGGGGACAATTCCTCAATATGAAAATGTAAACCACGCTCACCTGTAATAGCACCATCATAGCAGGAAATTTTGTTTTTTAAAAATAATAAAAGTGTAAATCGTTATCATGATTTCCTGAGTTTTCTTATTGCCTTGCCCATGAGCGGTTCTTCAGCCTGCAATGCCCCATGGGGACAGACTTCTATGCAGCAATAACACCGGATACATTTGTCGTAATCAAAATGGATCCTTTTTTCATCAAAGGAAATCGCCTTTGCTGGGCAATAGTTCCCGCACTCTCCGCACAGCCTGCACAGGGAACCATCAGGGACCGGCCTCTGGACAAGATGTCTTCTCATAAATCCGTGCAGGCTCCTGGGACCAAAAACAAGGGGAGCCATTTCCGGGAATTTAAAATTGCGAACCGCAGGTGCTTCGCCAAGGACCTCTATGTCAGGAACATATCCCATATCTTCCGCAGCCTTATTGGTGAACAGGCTGTGCGGTTCCCGCCCGAGCATTCTGCATATAGTCATGTCCAGTGCAACCGCATCATTGCTCCCTGCCAGCACCCCAAGCTTACGGGGGCTTCCGCTCCTTCCCGGCCCTTCCCCTTCCATGGCGAGGATACCATCAAGAATGCTGAGCGAAGGCCTGACCGCATTATGGATCCTGACCAGGAGCTGTGCAAAGGCTTCCCTCTTGACCCCTGTCCTGAAGTGCCATTCCGGTTTTCTTAATCCCACAATGCATCCAAAGAGATTTTTTACCCCCAGTGTCATGAGCATCTGCACATGGGTCTTGAGCTTCGGCAGATTAATCAGGACATCCGCCTCCAGGACATCCTTCGCAATCTCGATTTTATTAAAGGGCTCTCCCACATCCACCTTCACAGATTCCCTGAACTCTTTGCACACTACGTCCATTCCCTCAAGTGCCCTCCCCAGTCCGCTCTCCTTTATAACCCTGTCGAAGCTCCCAATGGCCTGACTGTCGGATATCTGGACATACGCTCCCCTCTGGAGACAATACTCCGCAACTCCCTTCACCACCAGGGGATGCGTCAGCATTGCCCTTTCGGGCCGGGCAGGCGCGAGGAGATTGGGCTTGATCACCACCCTGCTGCGGCTTTGAACCACCTCCCCGCATAATGAATCCGCCATCTCGAAAATAAGGGGTTTGAGTAAGAGATAGTCGTAAGACGCCCGCCTTATTATGACCCTGGACCTGCCCACTGCTTCGCCTTTTCAGAGGTCCTGGTTACTGAGCTTCTTCATAAGCCAGGCCATATTCGTCCCCAGATTTGTCATGGTCTGCATCCCCTCATTATCATTCATCACCTCTCCCGCCTGCCTCCCGATTGCAATGTTCCAGTAGCTCGAACCAGGAATAATCATCTGGCCGATGAGAAAGAAAAAGTTAAGGGAACTAAATACGTGGGCAGCCCCTGCACGCCGGACCGCCACTACCCCTGCGCCCACCTTCCTCCTGAACATATCGTCGTTTGCACGGGCGACCATGCCGCACCTCTCAATGAGGGCTTTCATATTTGTGCTCACATCAGAGAAATATGTGGGCGAACCGAGGAGTATGCCGTCTGCTCTTCGCATCTTTTCGATGTAGACATTCATTTCATCCTTCTGTACCGCGCACCTTCCGTCCTTGTTCTCGAAACATTTATAACAGGCGATACACCCCTGGAGGGACTTCCCGGAAAGCTGGACCAGTTCGGTCTCTATGCCTTCTCTCTTCAACTCCCCCAGTACCGTGTTCAAAAGAATGGCGGTATTTCCGTCCTTCCGAGCGCTTCCATTAAATGCCACAGCCTTCATCCTGCACCTCCACAAATGTAAGGATTTGTTTTTCTATGAATTTAAACAATCAACTGAGAGAAAAGCAATAAAAGGGCCCTGTGGATTGGGTGACCACGTGAGGGGAAAACACCCGTCACTTAAAAAAAGGCTGCAGGTAGGACATTCACCGGAACCCTCGAACTCAAAGTAGGTTTGAAAGAAAAAAAAGGAGATAGAATGAACCACGCCAAAGATACATTCAATCAAGAAAGAAAAAGGCCGAAGATTCATCTTTCAGTTCCGGAAAGGACAAAAAACGCCCGAAATCTGTGCATTTTAATAGTTGCAAATATAACTACTTAGTTATACTATGAAATCAGGAGGGTTGAAACTCCGAAAGGAAATTGCCCTTCGCGGAGGTGACTACGATGTCAGGATATAAAGGATCAACAGAAATAGCAAAGACCGAAAGACCAAAATATCTTGCGCCTTTTGAGGAAATGGAGAGATGGTTTGAGGACGTGTTCAGGACCCCCCTTTCGCTCCTATCTAGACGCACATGGCCTGAAACAAGTGCGCTGGCAGAGTTCGAAACCCTTTCCCCTTCAGTGGATATCTTTGAGGAAGGGAATGAAGTGGTCCTGAAGGCTGATATGCCGGGTATCGAGAAAAAGGATATCGACATCACGCTCTCCGACAACATGCTCACCATTTCCGGAGAAAAAACGCACGAAGACAAGGTTGAGGAAGGGAGCTATGTCAGGTGCGAGCGTACCCATGGTTCCTTCTTCAGGAGGTTCGAGCTTCCTTCGGATATTGATGCGGAAAAGATAAAGGCTCATCTTGACAATGGAGTGTTGGAAGTGAGACTCCCCAAGACCGAAGAGTCAAAGAGCAGAAGCAAAAAAATCACGGTTTCGTGATTTCATACAACTCCCCGGCCAATGCCGGGGAGTTTCTTTGTCTGCTCTCCCAAGTCTGTTCACCGCGTAGCTTTTCCCGCCATGGGATATAACCTGTTGGAAAGGATAAGGTCGTGAAAGAATTGGAGGTAACAGCCTTCTTCTTTTTTTAGTCTTGAGAGTTTCTCCTGCCCCGAAGATTCCCCGAGATAGTTATGCGTTTCCATGACCCCTTGAGGGGAAGATACGAGCATCCAGCCCTCCCTCACAAAAATATCAAAGTCGCCATAGGGCAGCAGACCTGTTCCAGGGGAATTGATAAAGGCAGATTGACCAAACGAGGCGTGGGCATCCGAGGACCTCAGGATATCCAGCAAAGTAGGTGCAAGATCTACATGGGTCACCGTCTTCGTGACACGCACTGGTTTGATATGACGCGGCGAATAGATTAAACAGGGCACCGAGAATCTCTGGGACAGGCTGTTTCCCACAGACTTTCCCTCAGTATGGTCCCCCACAATGATAAATACAGTGTTGGAGAAATAGTGTGTGTTCCTGGCTGCATCGAAGAACCGGGAGAGGGCATAGTCTGAATATCTGAGGGAATTCAGGAAATCATAAAAAGGCCTTTCCGGTTTATAGAAATGAAACTTCTCTGCAGGAAGCTTATAAGGGGTATGGCTGCTAAGGGAAAAAATCACCGCGAAAAATGGCTTGGTCTGTGCCTCAAAAAGCCTGTGGCTGTAAAGAAAGGTATCTTCGTCATAGATACCCCAGACACCGTCATCCCTCCCCCCTTCTTTGAGGATATCCTCTTTCGAGATATACTGTTCAATTCCTGTCTGCCTTACCAGAGCGTCGAAGCCCATGGAACCTCGTTTTGCACCATGTACGAAGAAGGTGTTGTACCCCTTTTCTCTCAAGAGAAGGGGAAGAAATTTTCCCGGCATCTGCGAAAGGGCGCCACTTTGCGACAATACCATTCCGCCTGACGGCGGGATAGAAGTAATGATCGCGGAAATGGCCTCTATGGACCGTTGTGCATTGGCAAAATAATTCCTGAAAAAAACCCCGTCCTTCGAAAGCCCGCTGAAAAAGGGCGTGGCATCCTCCTCGCCCCCTGATGCACCCACGTATCTGCTGGACCAGCTTTCCATAATGAAGATCACCACATTCAGGGGCCTGAATTCGTCGGCCCTATAGGTAAAGGAGCGGTAGAGGGGATAGTTCGGATCGGGGATATCCTCCCGTTGCAGATCCACAATCATCGCTCGGCTCTCCTGGAACGCTTCTTCCTGCGAACACAAACGCTTGTCCCATCCCTTCATCTCCCTGTTTTCCCTCATGCTGTAGTAGGTTCTCATGGTGGTGTAAAGCCCGTTCAGGGCGAGCTGCCCCAGAAAAGGAGAATTGAGGGCAAAGGCATCACTGTATTTGAGAGGCTTCGTCTGGAGACCACCCCGTGCCAGTATAATGGAAAGGGTGAGCACCACGATGAAACTGACCACCTCACCAATGACCTTCCTGGTCAATGAATATCCATTCTGGGAGAACTTCCCCAATATCTTTCTGATAGCTGCATAGTATGCAGCACCCATCGCCGTAATGAAGAGAACAAGACAGAGGACCTGAAATCCGTATTCCGCGAACCCTATCTTAACCACCGGCATGATATCCCCTTTGGTATTGAAGAGCTCGAAGCTGAGATGTCTCAGAGAAAAGGGGAAATACAGCAGATCCACAAAAAGGTAAATGGTGACGAGTGTGAGCAAGAGCAGATTAAAAAGGGCCAGGGCCTTCAGGTACCTCTCTTTCAGCGAAACATACGGGATAAACATGCATACACCTACGGGAACCAATACATAGGCAGCAGTCGAGAGGTCAAACCTCAGTCCGATAAGAAAAGCGAGGACAATATCCTTCATCTTTAACCCGCCGGGATCGGCATACTTAAAGAAGAAGACGAGTCTGTAGGCAAAGAGGGAGATCAGCAAGAATCCGAGATTAATAAGAAACAAAACAGTTTTTTTCATGATATTCGGTTTTTTATAATACCATCATGTAACGGAGGGATGAAAGGGGAGGACTCAGTCATGAACTCCTTCCTTGACATTCATGCTTCCCATTGATATATTTTTCTCAATCTGAACGCCGAGGAGGGCATCGCAATACTTCCAACAAAAAAGGCCGGTTTTTCGATCCGGCCCTTTTCTATTTCAATTCGCTTAACGGATATCCTTATGAAAGCTCGGTTATGAGGAGCATAGTGAGATGAAAAAGACTTATACCACCAGGACTGAAGTGCACAAGGAACTTGAAGAGATGCGGAAGAAGTTCCATGAGATGGAGCAGTGCCGCAGAGATTTCCAGGATGTGCTGGAGCGGTATGACCAGCTCCTGGAGTCAGCCCCCGACGCCCTCATCTTTGTGAACCGCAAAGGGACCATCGTGCTGGTAAATGCCCAGTTTGAGCGGCTCTTCGGATATGGCGCAGACGAGGTGGCGGGGAAACCACTCACAATGCTCATCCCTGAGCGTTTCCATAAGGCACACCGCGACCATGTGACACAGTTCTTTGCAAAGCCCCGGGTGAGACCCATGGGCTCTGGCCTCACCATTTACGCCTTGAAAAAAGACGGTACTGAATTCCCCGCAGATATCAGTCTGAGCCCCCTTGAGGCCGAAGGAGAGCTCCTCGTGACCGCAGCCATACGGGACATTACTGAGCGAAAGCGGGCAGAGGAACTCATCGAAAGGAACTACCACATCCAGAGGACCATCAGCGCGGTTCTCAAGATATCCTTGGAGACTATCCCCCTGGAAGAGCAGATGGAGCAGGTCCTCGATCTCATTGTGACCATCCCCGGCCTTGCCCTCGAGTCAAAGGGCGCAATTTATCTTGTGGAGGACGAGCCCGACGTCCTGGTACTCAAGGCCCCGCGCAAGGGGTTTGATGAAGAGATACCCTGCGAAAAGATCGCCTTTGGCAGATGCCTTTGCGGCCGCGCTGCAGAACGGTGCGAGATCGTCTTTGCCGACTGTATCAGCGATAGCCACGAGGTGCGTTTCAGCGGCGATTCGCCCCATGGCCATTACTGCGTGCCCATCGTCTCAGGAGGCAAAACCCTGGGACTTATCAATGTCT
>Ga0335085_10006935_pt1 | contig 17742 bp, 20 predicted proteins | sample Lox_Sample_45_FD_206712 | JGI IMG/M metagenome (GOLD analysis project Ga0335085, IMG submission 206712) | Soil microbial communities from Loxahatchee National Wildlife Refuge, Florida, United States - Lox_Sample_4.5 | ecosystem: Environmental > Terrestrial > Soil > Wetlands | place: USA...
TGAAGCGGTCGTATAGGCGACGTATTGAGCCTGCCCCTTCGGGATATAAGCGGCGAAGTATGTCATCGCGATCGTGCCGGGGGTGCTCTGGCCCGCGGCATCCAGCGCCAGGCCGTTCGGGTCGGTCAGGGTGTAGTTGACAGTAATTGCGCCGGATGCGGCAATTGACGCCGAATTTATCTTAATGTTAAGCCCCGGGCTGACATATTGCACAAGCGCTGGATCAGCGTAAAACGCTTTTTCCCGTGGAGAAAACTTATGCTTGAACGTCTGGCCTGTCAGGCAGAACGTAAGAAGGACGGCGATCGCCGCCACGCGGGGCGCAAAGAGGCGCATGCCCCGACTATAGCGAGACTCTCCGTTTGTTTTGTCTTTTTTAATCCGAAATTCGACAGAATAAAGGCCCAGGAAAAATACTGACTTTCGCGGTCCTTATTTAATGCTTTTGATCCATTTCAGAATCGGTCCGGTGACGCTGTCATCCTTAGTATTGGGCGACATGACTTCGGAGATGTGGCTGTGGGCCCTGAATTCGATGTACGTGGGACAGTCGTTCGCTTTGCACAGCTCTGTCTTCAGCGTCTCGGCGAAGCCGATAATGTTCGGGGGATCGAGCTCCGCGACTGCCACCATGAACGGAACCTTCGAGCTAACCAGGCCTGGCAGATTGGATCGCGCCAGCTGGGTTGCCTGATCCACCTGCGCGCGTCCGCCGCCGGGTCCGCCCAAACCACGTCCACGCCCGCGACCACCGCCTTCAGGCGGGGGCGGAGCGGTATATCCGGTGGGCTTGCCGCAGTTGCCGAAACCACCGCCGCCGCCCTCCACGGGAGGAGGCGTCGCGGGCAGAATATTGAACGCCGGCGGCGACATAAACAGGACGCCTTTCACGCCTACGCCCTTCGGTCCCCACAAATCAGAATGTCCGATGTATGTGCTCGTCGGAACGTTGCCCGCCGACTGCGTCCAGATAAACACCCGGGCCCGGTTGCCTTTATGCGCTGCGATATTCTGGTTCACCCATTCGACCGCCATGCCGACGGCCTTGGCCGGATCGTTCCATTCCTGGCCGGGATGGCGCTGCATATTGACGCCGACCATGCCGTTCTTCACGGCCCACAGCATCACGTTGTCGTAGAAGGCTTCACCGTTAGGGCCGCCTTGTTGCTTGTTGCCGGCGCCGCCTGAAATATAGAGCAGCACGGTTCGGTTGCCTCCGCCTTTTTCGGGCTCGGCGACGTCCAGGACATCCTTTGCGTCGGGCCCGAACGAGACATCCCGCGTGAATTTGACCCCGGTGTATGGAGGCTTCTGCTGCAGAGGCGCGTAAAGAAACGCTGTCTCGGGGACGCAAACCCCGCGGCCGACGGTGACCAGCTCCTTCGCGATGTCGGGCGGAACCTCGGCCATCGACATTCCCGCGGCACAGAGGAGCGCCGCGCCGATCAACGTTTTGTGCAACATGGAAACCTCCAGTGCGCGAGTATATCGCAGTGGAGTGAAAGTGTTGCTGCGAATCGATGCGTCAGCCGAGCTTGACGCGCGTCGCGCCGACCGCCGTGCCTTCCGACTTCACCGGCTTTCGGTCCTGGGGACTTTGAAATCGGCGCAGCTGGTCAGTCACGCAGACCAGGAACATCGGCTGTTTCGCGTTCTTGAGCACGTCAATGATGCGATCCGGCTGATCTTCGAGATAGATGCTTCTGCCGTCCGTGATCAGATGGACATCGCTGTCGTTCTGCACCGCATCGCTCAGCCGCTTACCCATTTCCTTCTGCAGAAAGCGAAGCACGCGCCGGATCTTCTGCAGTGAAAATCCCTTGCGCCGCAGTTCTGCGATCACCGAAACCTCGACGACTTCGTTCGGAAGATAAACTCTGCGGTGCCCTTCCTGCCGAGGCGATACTACGCTGCGTTCATCCCACCACTGCAGCTGCCGGAGACTCACGCCCGCGATGCGCGCCACATCACCGCTGGTATAACGTCCCTGTTCATTCCCGGAAACGGGCAGCTCTTTTTTTGTTTTGAACATTTCGCGATGCCTCTGTGCGCTTCGGTGCACTCTGAATTTTACCAGATTCCCGTCCCCGTTCAATCCTCCGGAGGCGCCGGAAAAATCGAGTAACAGCGACCCATGTTAACATTAAGTTTCCACCCCATCCAGAGGTTTTCGTGGCAGGCAATCTCACTCGTAAAGAGCTGCTGAAGCAGGATAAATTTACCGTCGAAGCGGAAAACACTTGGGACTGGGTATCGACGCATCGCAAAGAAGTTGTGCGCTACGGCGGTATCGGTCTGGCAGTGATTCTGCTTGTCGCCGCCGTGTTTTATTACCGCGCCTCCCAGTCGTCGGTCAGAGAAGAGATTCTGGGCGAAGACATGGCGCTGATGAACGCGCCGATCGGCCAGCCCGCGCCCAACGGCGGGCCCAGTTTCGCCACACAGGCCGCCCGGGATGACGCCGCCAAAAAGGCCTTCACCAAACTGGCTTCCGACTATAGCGGCTCCGAAGAAGCTTACGTGTCTGAGTACTATCTGGGCACGATTTCGCTCGACACCGGCAACGTGGACGATGCGCGCAAAAAATATCAGGATGTGGCCGACCACGCCGGCGCCAATTACGCGTCGCTGGCGAAGCTGGCTCTGGCGCAGCTCGATTTCGCCCAGAATCGGATGAGCGAAGCCGAGACAATTCTCAAAGATCTGATGGATCATCCGACCGATCTGGTGTCGAAGGCGCAGGCCACATTCACTTACGCGAAGACGCTTGAACCCACTAAGCCCGACGAAGCGCGCAAGCTGCTCTCGACACTTGCCAGTCAGCAGGGTGACATCGGCCAGCTCGCCACAACCGAGATTTCCAACCTGGGCCAGCGGCAGTAGACCCGGCCGGAAGATATGCTCCGGCACCTGGGATTTCCCGTTGAGGCGTCACGCGGACGCCGTTATCCTGAACCGGGCCATCCTTACCGCAACGCCTTTCAGCGCGACCGCGACCGGGTTATTCACACCCGCGCCTTCCGGCGCCTCGAGAACAAGACGCAGGTCTTTGCGCCCGGCCTCTCCGATCACTTCCGCAATCGCCTGACCCACACCATTGAAGTCGGGCAGATCGCGCGCACCGTGGCCGGCGTTCTTGGCCTGAACGAAGATCTCACCGAAGCTCTCGCGCTGGCTCACGACATCGGCCATCCACCATTCGCGCACGCCGGCGAAGAAGCGCTTGACCGGCAGATGCAGCGCTTCGGCCAGCATTTCGATCACAACCTCCAGGCGCTGCGCATCGTCGAATCGCTCGAGCAGCGCTATCCGCGATTTCCCGGTCTCAATCTGAGTTTCGAGGTGCGCGAGGGCATCGTCAAACACTCGCGCGATTTCGCGCCGGGCCAGTTTCCGGAACTGGACGAATATCTGCCGGGCCTGCGTCCGCCGCTCGAAGCGCAGCTGATCGATCTTGCCGACGAGTGCGCCTACAACGCCGCCGATCTCGACGACGCTTACGAGGCCGGTTTACTTACGCCCGAGAGCATCGCGGCTGCCGTGCCTGCATACGGGGACATAGTGGATACGATCGAAACCCAGTACCCTGGCGCGACGGAGCGCGAACAGTTTCAGGAATCGGTGCGCCATCTGATCGACGATCAGGTCTCCGGTTTCATTCAGGGGACCGTGGAGGCCGCGAACGAAGCCGGCGTCAGGGATTTCGAAGCCGTGCGCTGCCATCCGTCGCGGCTGGCTCATTTTACTCCGCAGGTGCGCGAGACCAGCCTGCAGCTCAAGCGGTTTCTCCTGAAGAATGTCTACTCGTCCGATGCGCTCGAACAGGACCGGCAGCAGTCGATCGTGAAGCTCGACCGAATGTTCACGCATCTGCTGGAACATCCCGAAGCCGCGGGGCTGATCAGCAACGCCCCCCGCGATATCTGCGATTTCATGGCCGGCATGACGGACCGCTATTTCCTGCGCCTCTACGACTCGCTGTTCCCCTAAGCACACACGCCGCAAATATGTTTCATCAGTGTGCGTCTGTGGCTGAAAAAGCAGGGTGATCAGTCTTCCAGCTTTGAATAGTTCGCCAGCTCTGCCTCGCGCACAAGATAATTCCGCTGCAGAATTTTGCATAGTTCCGCGCCGAGTTTTTCGGGTGGCTCGTCCTCATCGTGTTCCACAAGCACCTTGATAAAGAGGTTGGTCCGCATCCTGTACCTATACTAAGGAGGTGAATTGCGCCATCTGCGGCGTCCGCAAGCCGCGCCGCCACTGCCCCGGAGTTCGCGGCGATATCTGCACCGTCTGCTGCGGCACGGAGCGCGAGCAATCGGTCGATTGTCCGCTGGAGTGCATCTATCTGCACGAAGCGCATCAGCACGAGAAGGCGCCCGAATTCGATGCTTCGATCCTGCCCAACACCGATATTAAAGTGACCGAGGAATTCCTGCGCGAGAACCAGCTGGTCATGGCCTTTCTGGCGACCACGATCTATGAGGCTGCGCTCGCGAATCGTGGCGCGACGGATTACGATGTTCGCGAGGCGCTGGATGCGCTGGTTAAGACCTATCGCACGATGAACGCGGGTCTTTATTACGATACGGTGCCGGTCAACACTTTCGCGGCGGGAATCGTCACCTCGGTCCAGTCGAAAGTCGCTGAGATCCGGAAGCGCGAAGCGGAAGCCACCGGCGGTTCCACGCTGCGCGATTCGGCGATCCTGGGCGTTCTGGCTTTTCTGCAGCGTCTTGAATATGGACACAACAACGGCCGCCGTCGCAGCCGGGCCTTCATCGATTTCATCGGGCAGTTTTACATTCCGGTGGATGACTCCGGCGAAGTCAGCTCGCTGGAACCGGATGCGCCGCGCATCATCTTATAAACAGCTGTGAAGTCGGGAATCGTCGTTTTCGGACACGGATCGAGCGTGGCATCGGCCAACGACGCCGTGCGCACGATCGCTGCGCAGGCGGCGGCGGAAGGCGCCTGGGGGCTGTACGAAACAGCATTTCTCGAAGCTGCGCCGCTTCTGGACGAAGCCGTCGGAAGCCTGGTCTCCCGCGGCGCCGCTGAAATTCTGGTTCTGCCGTATTTCCTCACCCTCGGTATCCATCTGCAGCGCGATCTGCCGAAGCTGGTCGAGGATCTCGCCCGCCGACACAACATTCCGATTCGCGTCGCTGATCCGCTCGACGGTCATCCTGAGCTGAGCCGGATTCTGGTCGATCGCGCCCGCGGGTTTCTCAAATGAAAGCCCGCCTGATCGAATCCCGCGAAATCGCTCCCGCCACGCGGCATTTCGAATTCGAAACGCCAGAGTGGAAGGCCGCCTTTGTGCCCGGCCAGTTTCTGTCAGTGACGGCGGCCATCAATGGCGATGACATCACGCGCGCCTACTCCATCGCCTCTGCTCCCGGCGGCGACCGCTTTGCGCTCTGCGCCAATCTGGTGCAGGAGGGTTTTCTGTCGCCGTTTCTGTTTTCACTGAAAACCGGCGATGAAATCGATTTCAGGGGCCCGTATGGGGCGTTCATCCTGCGCCGGCCGGTCTCCGATTCGATCTTCGTCGCGACCGGCACAGGCATTGCGCCGTTCCGCTCCATGCTGCTGACGCATCTCGCCGAAGATCCCGACCGGCAATTCACTCTGATTTTCGGAGTGCGGCACGAGTACGGGCTGCTTTATCACGACGAACTCAATGCATTGGCCAGGGCTCATCCGAACTTCCACTACGTGCCGACCCTGACCCGTCCGCCGGAAAACTGGGCTGGCCTCGCGGGCCGCGTACAGCAACCCGCGATTGACGCTTTAGGCGATCGCCGCGATGTTGACGTCTATATCTGCGGACTCCGCGCCATGGTGGATGACATGCGCTCACGGCTGAAACTGCTTGGCCTCGACCGCAAGCGCATCATCTACGAAAAATACGATTAGCTCCCCGATCCCGACAAAAAAATACACGCGACGCGAGCTACGTTTTTCCGGCGGCAGAGGCGCCTGAGCTGCACGACACTATGGTTTGGGCGGCACGAGGACAGGGTTCACCGGGGCAATTTGCAGGCGCGGAAGGCTGGTGCTTGCGCTGTCATTGCAGGCCGGCGCCGGGACCTGCACAGTGTCACCCTTCTGCAGCGGGTCGGGCCGCTTCGGCTGAATTACCGGCATCCTTTCGGTATTGGCGCGTGGAATCGCGTTCAGCAGCGGGATTGCACAGATCGATGGCCGGTTTACGGCGACGGGGCCGGCAAGGATGATCGGCTTCGGGGACTCCGGCGGATTGAGCAGCCGGAGTCCTTCGAGGCGCTGTTTCAGAGCATTGGCGGCAGCGTTATCGGGCGCTGCAACATCCGGAGCCGTATTTTGCGGAGCTGTCTGGCCAAACGCCGCAGGGAACGTAAGCAGAAGGACTAAGAAGCAGTTCCGCATGGCCTGATTTTACCGGAAATACAAAACGGCAGGAAGCCGCCTCCGGGGCTATCGCCGGACGGATTTATTGTGCAGGAGTTCCAGGGACTGTTGCGCTCCCGACATGCTGGCCGCGCGCAAGTCTGAGGGACACCGGGCGCAGGTTGTCAGCGCGGGTATCCGCCGACTGCATTCTTGCGAGGAAGCGATCTCCTAACAAAAGGGCAGCAACGACCAATGCCAGCAGCAACCAGTCCCATTTCGAGTGCCGAAGCTCGGGCAGTCCCGTGTCGGGCTTCGGATTGCCGGGTCGTTCCTGTGCGGTGCTCATATCAGACCTCCCGCGACTCCATATTGACCCTGAGAAGCGCCGCACGCCATCCCGTCAGGACACCAGTTCTGTGAAATTTTTCGGGTCTGGTGCCTTTACGGGATTGTCGATTGTTTTTCGGCGATATTTAATGATGCTGGTGCGGCTCGTCCGACCCGCGGGCGCACTCAGGAAGGGAGGGGCAACTATGGCTGCCTCAGTGGTTTCTAAGAAGACGTTCCTCGTTATCGCCTTGTCGGCGTTTATTTTCGTCCCGGTTCATGCTTTCGGTGACGATACGTCAGGCCGGGCCAAACTTATCGGTTCCTGGCAGCCGCAGGATCCCGGCGCGAAAGAGAGCGGCGCCTGGACATTCGAACAAAAGGGCAATGACCGGATACGCGTCAGCTATACGGTCAAAGACCAGAAAGTGTTCGAGTTCGAGTGCAACACGACCGGTATGGACTGTGAGGTCAAAGATTCCGGCAAATCCGCCAAGGTATCGATGTGGTACATCGGGTCGAAACTGGTGGAGCTGGAGACGAAAGGATCTGAAGTGGTGAAAAGGCGGTTCGGAGTGGGAGACGGCGACTCGCTCGAGGTCGAGACCATTCCGGTACAGCCGAACGGGCAAACCGAGAAGGTGCAGTTCCGCCGCGTCAGCCGTTAGGACGTTGATGACGGTTTGGTCAGGCGCTGAACGGCCTGCTGAAAAAGGCGCCACAGCGTTCAGGCCGGGCTTTGGGTTGCACGGGGCCGGATAATGGTAATGAGTCCGTCCATGAGAGCACGCCGGTCGATACTTCTGGCGGCGGCGCTGGCCGCGCTGCTGCTGGTGATCGGTATGTCTGCCTTTGCCATCTGGTGGACCGCACGCAACTCTCAGGACCGCATCGCGAGGCTGCAGAATGCGCACATGCGGGCCGGAGTGGCGCTGAGCGCCATCCGCGCCAACGTCTACCTGAACGCGATTCTGACGCGCGACTATCTGCTCGATTCCGATACGTCGCATGCCAAGCAGTACATCGATCAGTTCGACCGGATTCAGGCCAATACGGAGGAAAGTTTTAATACGCTTGCTTCGCTCGGTCTGGACAGCGAACAAAACACCGCGCTGATTCGGCTGCGCAAAGAGCTGGCGGCGTACTGGGACCCGACCGAAGTGGTTCTCGACTGGAGTCCCGAGGAAAAACGCGCGCAGCGCGCGGAAATGCTGCGCCAGCGGGTTCGCCGCCGCCAGGAGATCTTCGCTCTGGCCGACGAAGCCGAGCGCCTCATGACCGTGAACTTCAACAAGGAACAGCAGCGCATCACCACCGAGGGCCGCGAGTTCAATGTTTCGCTCGCCTGGACCACGGGGTTCGCTCTGCTGCTCGGCTTCGCGATCGCGGGCAGCACTCTCGCGCGTATGCTGGCGCTCGAGCGCCAGTCGCAGACGGCGGAATCGGAACTGCGCCAGCTTTCCGGCCAGCTGCGCACGGCGCAGGAGGATGAGCGCAGATCGCTCTCGCGGGAGCTGCACGATCAGGTCGGACAGATGCTGACCGGCCTGCGCATGGAGCTGGCCGGCATAGCCCGTATGGCCGAAGACCCGGCTGAGCCGGTTGCCGCCCGCATCGAGCGCGCGAAAGGCACAGTCGAACAGACGCTGCGCATCGTACGGAACATCGCCATGCTGCTGCGGCCCTCCATGCTGGACGATCTCGGACTGGTTCCCGCGCTGGCATGGCTGATGAAAGAGTTCGAGCGGTCGCACGATCTTACGATTCTTTCCGAGATCGATCCGGCGGTTGACTCGCTGCCCGATACTTATCGCACCTGTATTTTCCGGATCGTGCAGGAAGCGCTGACCAACGTGGCGCGCCATGCCGAAGCCCGCGAAGTCCATGTTTCTCTCGGCGCTGCCGATGGCTGGGTGGTAGGCACAGTGTCGGACAACGGCTGCGGGTTCGAGAAGATTTCTCAGACGCCGCGTGGCCTTGGACTGCTGGGCATGGAAGAACGCGTGCGCGAGCTGGGCGGCAGTATCCAGATCGATTCATCGCCCGGGTCCGGGACGCGGATCGAATTTCGTTTCAGGCGCCCCAAACCGGCGGAGGTGATGGATGATCAGAATCCTGATTGCGGACGATCACGGGATCGTACGGACAGGATTGAAACTACTGCTTGAGCGCATCGACGGCATGCAGGTGGTGGGTGAAGCTGCCGATGGGCGCGAAGCGGTCCGGCTGGCCGCGCAGCTGCAGCCCAACATAATGATCATGGACATCGGCATGCCTCTGCTGAACGGCCTCGATGCCGCGTCCCGCATCGTCAGCGAAAACGAGCGCATCGGCGTCATCATTCTCAGCATGCACACCGATGAAAGCTATATCGTGCGCGCGCTGGACGCGGGCGCGCGCGGGTATCTTCTGAAGGACAATGCGGATGAAGACATTGAGCGGGCTATTCGCTCGGTAGCCGCGGGCCGGCCTTTCTTCTCGCCTACGATAGCGAACGCGCTGCTGGAGGACTATGTTCGCCAGATGCGGGAGCGGCGCATTCAGGACTCGTACGATTTGCTGACCGATCGCGAGCGTCAGGTGCTGCAACTGCTGGCGGAGGGGAAGTCAAACAAAGAGGCCGCGGCCATTCTGAATCTGAGTCCCTACACCATTGAGACGCACCGGCAGAATCTGATGCAGAAAACCGGGCTGCATAATACGGCCGGCATTGTGCTGTACGCGGTGCGCAAAGGCATCATCGCGGCGTAGCGGAATTGCCGGCACGTATACTCTCAATACGTGCAGGAAGTGGTCAGTCAGAGCAGTGGCGCGGCTGCGGTGCGGCAGCGGATCGGAGTCAACCGGCCCATCCAGGTGTTGTTCGCGAGTCTTGCCGGAACCACCATTGAATTTTTCGATTTCTACATCTACGCCACGGCGGCGGTTCTGGTGTTTCCGCGATTGTTCTTCCCGTCTTCGGATCCCACGTCAGCGATGCTGTCCTCGCTGGCCACGTTCGCGATCGCGTTCTTTGCCCGTCCCATCGGTTCGGCGTTGTTCGGACACTTCGGCGACCGTATCGGGCGGAAGACAACGCTGGTTGCAGCGCTGCTCACCATGGGGATATCGACCGTCTCAATCGGTCTGCTGCCGTCATTTCAATCGATTGGCGTGATGGCGCCGTTGCTGCTCGCGCTGTGCCGGTTCGGACAGGGGATAGGGCTGGGCGGCGAGTGGGGCGGCGCCGTGCTGCTCGCCATCGAGAATGCGCCTCCCGGAAAGCGAGCCTGGTATGGCATGTTTCCGCAACTGGGCGCGCCGATCGGATTTCTGCTGTCCGGCGGCATTTTCCTCGTGCTGTCGAGAGCGCTTTCGGATGCGCAGTTCTTCAATTTTGGCTGGCGGATTCCGTTTCTGGCGAGCGCCGCGCTGGTGCTGGTCGGCCTGTACGTGCGGCTGACGATCAGCGAGACGCCGGTATTTCAGGAAGCAGTGGGACGCGAGCGCCGGGTCAAGGTGCCGATCCTGAAAGTTGTTCTCGAACACCCGGCCGCGCTGCTGGCGGGCACGATGCTGTCGCTGGCAACTTTTGTCCTGTTTTATCTGATGACGGTTTTCGCGCTCTCGTGGGGCACGACGGCTCTGGGTTACAGCCGCGATCGGTTTCTGCTGATGCAGTTGTTCGGCATCCTGTTCTTCGCGGCAACGATTCCAATCAGCGGGCGGCTCGCGGAACGAGGCCGCCGGCGCACGCTCCTGTGGGTTACGGTGGCGATCGGCGCATTCGGGCTGGTCATGGCGCCGATGTTTACCGCGGGGACGGCCGGGGCTGTAGCAATGATGGCTCTGGGGCTGGCTCTGATGGGCATGACATACGGACCGCTGGGGACGCTTTTATCGGAGCTGTTTCCCACGCAGGTGCGGTATACGGGAAGCTCGCTGACGTTTAACCTGGCCGGAATTTTCGGGGCTTCGCTCGCCCCATACATCGCAACCGGTCTGGCGAAGACGTGGGGTCTGCCATGGGTCGGCTACTATCTCTCAGCAGCCGCTGTGTTGACGCTGGTGGGGCTCATCGCGGCTCCGGAAACCAGGGACCACGCATTATGAACCATGCGCCTGGCCACGACTGAAAGCAGTTTCAAAACTGCGCTTTCGGCAGGAAGTCCGCCAGCAGTTTGTTGAACTCCGCCGGCTTCTCCAGCATCACGAAATGGCCTGTACCCGGAACTTCGGTCGCGCTGCCGTTGGGAAAGATCTTTTTGAAATAGACGGGATCGTCCGATGCCGAGTGATCCGCATAAATTCCCAATGCGGGTTCGGGGAATGACTCGTCAACCCAGTTCGGCGCCGCGAACGTTGCGGCCATCGCCTGATAAGCCGTGGTCTCCGGAGCGGCCAGCATCATCTTCAGAATATGATCCTGAATAGCCGGGGTGGCGCCCTTGCCGAACATACCGCGGATCATGGCCTCGCGAGCCTTGATGCCGTCCGGGCCCTTCATGCGGTCCGGGTTGGGAGCGTTCGGACTTCCGGAAAGGTGCAGTACGCCATCGACCGGCACCAGGGCTGCAACGTTTGCCGGATACATACGCGCGTAAGCACGAATCACCGGCGTACCCATGCTGTGTCCAACCAGTACGATCTTTCCGGCCTTGGCTTCGACGCGAACCGCTTCAATCGATTTTGCGAAGAGTTCCATTGTCAACGCACCGTTGGTTGGCGCACCGCTTTTGCCATGGCCCGGCAGATCGAGTGTGATGACGCGATAATTTTTTTCGAACACGGGCACCTGGTTGCTCCATGAGGATTCGTCGCAGGTCCAGCCATGCACGAAGACAATGGTTTTCGGCCCTTTGCCGCGGACGGTTGAATGGATGGAGACGCCGTCAACAGACGCAGCTGACGCCGCCAAAGCGAACGAAAACGCGAAAATCGGCGCGAGCACAGGTACGATAAGGCGCATGGAAGGGATTATAGCCTCCTGATGGCCGCACGGACCCGATCCAGCCGCCCTCGACGGCCGCGCTCATGGCTGCGCCGCGTGTTCGGCATTGTAGCCGCCCTTGTGCTTGCCTTCTATGGCTGTGTGATTCTCAGTCTGATTCTGCTGCGGTGGATTACGCCTCCGACCACTGCGGTGCAGACGGAACGGCGCATTCAGGCGCTCGTCGGTCATCGGACCTACAGCAAATCATATGTATTCCTGCCGCTGGCAGAAATCTCAGTCAACCTGCAGCACGCGGTGATCGCCGCCGAGGACGACCGCTTCTACCAGCACCACGGATTCGACTGGAAGCAGGTGCAGATCGCAGTGCAGAACGATCTGGAAAGAGGCAAACGCCGTGGCGCTTCCACGATTACCCAGCAACTGGTGAAGAATCTTTACCTCGGCACGAACCGGTCGTTAGTGCGCAAAGGAATTGAGTTCACGATCGTACCGCTGACGGAGGCCATACTCACCAAGCGCAGAATTCTGGAGCTGTATCTGAACGTCATCGAATGGGGGCCGGGTATCTATGGCGCGCAGGCCGCTTCAGAGCATTACTACGGTGCCCCCGCGAAGAAGCTCACGCGCGATCAGGCAGTCGGACTGGCCGAAGTCCTGCCCGCGCCATTGCGGCGGAAACCCGGTCGACTGCCGCGTTACGCCGCGGCGATCCTCGGGCATATGGCCGAGATGGGCTGGTAAAACTGAACTTCAGCGGCTTACGGCGCGTTTGCGGCTCAGGAGAACGATTCCAAGGGCAAGGCCGAGACCTGTGAGCATGAATGTCGAGGGCTCGGGAATCACCTGGTAGCCGATCACATTAAACGCGGCGAGTTCAGCCCAGTCCTGGCTGGGGTTGCTGCCAGGCGTCCCGAATGCGTCCTGCACCTGTACCGGGAATCCATACGGTATAGCGTTGGCTGTGTTGGGATCGCTGCTCAGCCAATCCGCGTAGTCACCGTTATTGTTCTGGTTGAAATACGTCACCACTGAGTCGCCGCCGTCGATTGAGAAATAGGAGTACGGGGTATCGGAGTAGGTGGTCGAATAGCTGCGGACGCCCGGTGCGGAGTAACGGAAAAGATCTTCATCGCCCGCGTAACTACCCTGGATTACCAACCCCAGCGTCGAGCCCCAGCCGCCGACACCTAAAACCTCGTCTATTTCGTGACCGGCGACAGCCTCGATACTGTAGTCGTTGCCGTTCTCCTGGTCCGGTGGCACCGCAATGCTCGTGTTCAGGCCCACCGCGCCGTCGTATGTACCGCTTCCCACTATCAGGCCATCCGTGCCGGAACTGTCTTTATAGCCAACGCAGGTGTCGATCGCCAGGTTTCTGCATTCAGCGGATGTGATGGCCATCCCTGTTGTGCCGGTGGCGGGATTAACCGACTGCTCGTTGACCGGAGCCGGCCCCAGCGAATTCAGTGCTGTCAACTGTGCCGGTGATGTGGCAACAGCCGAGTAGGCGTTGTAGTAGTCGTAATAGGAATACCCATACAGGGACGCATAGTTCTCCCCCAGACCGCTCGACATCGAATTGAAATAAATAGTAACGGTTATGTTGTTGGGGGAACTGATTTCCGACGTGATATTGTTTATGGCGGCGTTGATCGCCGCGACATCGGCGCTGCTCAGAGAGGGATCGAAAGTGGGGTCTATAGCCAAAGTTCCGTATGCAGGCAAGCCCGCACAGAATATTGCCGCCAACGCGACCAGCAGCTTAAGTGAGTACCGTCGAGACATTACCAGCCCTCCGGGGAAACCCGCGTTTCCCGCTGTTTGTTCTATCTTAGACCTACTTTAAATACAGGCGCGGAGATTTGTGCTCCGCAGCACCCAAACCGGTACTAGACCGCCGAGGGCCCGACTGCCAAGGACGGAACGCCGAAATCACCGGTAAGCTGCTGATTTGCAAGGATATTTTGTCCCGCGAAATCACCTTCGCGGTTTTACGGGTGGCTTATGAAGCTTGCCGCTTGGCGCTCTTAAATTAAAGGCTGCGATGCGGCGGTTCAGGACGAGCAGCCGGTCGAGCAACTCAGGCCGCGCGATCTCGGCGTGCGAGCGCAGACGGGCGGATTCCGCCTCAATCTCCTTCGCTTCCTCGATCCAGTCGGGAGAAAACCCATTGTTCTTCAACAGCCGGTTAGCCATGCGGTCCGACGGATCTTCGAATGGATTCTCCGTGAGGTCAAGCGGCTTGCCGGCGCCGGCGAGGTTGTCGAAAGCGCCTTCCGCCATGGCCTCCCGAATTTTGCGGTCGGCAATCAGTCCGCAGACGTCCATGAGAAGAGTTTAGCGTGAATCTGTTTCAGGGCCTGCGTGATCGCAGCAGCAGCGCCAGTCCGCCGGCGCAGAAAAGACCCACGGCGGCCGGTTCGGGCGTCGAAGCTGATTGATCCTGAGCGAATACAAGGTACTGGGGTTCGTCCAGTCCGCTGGCGAAGAGCGATGCCACGCCGCCGCCCGGTGCAACTTCCTGAATCGTGTTCGAACCGCTGTCCGCCACGAGCAAATCGCCCGCGGAGTCGAAGGCCAATCCGGTAGGATTCTCAAGGCCTGTCGCGTAGGTCGAGACGTCTCCCTCCGGGGTCACCTTCGAAATCGTTGTGCCGCCGCCGTTGGCGACATAGATGTTTCCGGATGTGTCGATGGCTATGCCGTCGGGAGCGTTGAACAAATCGCTGGTCACAAAGGATGACAGATTACCGCCGCTGATTTCCGCAATGCCGTTGTAGTTCGCCGAGACCACATAGAGATTACCGTTCGAATCGAACGCAAGCGCCTGCGGCAGATTCAGCAGGGGCAGTCCGGATGCCGCCAGGTTGATGTTGGACGCGCCGGACGACGGAAACGGGCCGCTGACTTCCGAAACAGTGTCGCCGAGAACGTTCGCCACATAGATATTTCCTGACGAGTCGAGAGCGATTCCGGCGGGATAGTCATTCAGATAGGCGTATGGCGTCACGGTTCCGCTGGAGGAAACGGCGTCGATGCCATTCGCCGAATTCTTGTTCAGAAAGTTAGCGACCAGCAGATCGCCCAGGGGATCAATTGCCAGGCCGATAGGGTCGTTCAGGCCCGCCCCGGCGGTGACGAATGTGGTGACATTTCCGGCGGAGTCAATCGCGGAAATCGTGTTGTTGCCGAAATTCGAGACGTAAAGTGTGCTGGCGTGAGCGTAGCCCGTAGCACACAGGCCAACGATCAGAGCAATTGGCAGCGGCAGCAATTTTGTTTGGATTGCACGCATAATGCAGCTGGATTGAGCAATCCAATTCTTTCGAAGCGTGCGGCATCTGTAAATATGCCGATCGTTAGCTGGGGATGACTGCGCGCACCGCTAACAAAAGTAACGGGTCGCGCGTGTGATTACTTTTTCGGAGCGCTTTCGAGCAGCGTGCGAATCTGCGCCGCGACGGCGGGAGAGACGCCGCGCCCCGGACCGCCGCGGCCATCGCCGGCGGCTGTGGGCGCAACTGCGACGGGCTGGCCGTCGCGGCCGGGTCCGGGAGGGGTGCCGACCAGATCGATGGCTCTGCGTCCGCTGAGATCTTTGAGCTCAGTGTTCGCGCCCTTTTCGAGAAGATACTTCACGGTGTCGACGCGGCCGGTCTGGACGGCGACCTGCAGTGCGGTCATGCCTTCGAATGCGTTTGGCGCGCGGGAGATCCGCATCGAATAAGTCTTCGTGCCTTCGACCTTCGCGTTGATGTCGGCGCCGTGCTGCAGGAGCGCATCCATGAGGGCGACATTGCCCGCGCCACCCGCTGTAGTGGATGCGGCAAGGCCGGTGCCGCGTCCGCCGGTGCCGACGCCCGCGGCGACGAGAAACGGAGTGAGGCCCATGGCGACGGTGTTGGCGTCAGCGCCTTTGTCGAGCAGGAGTCTGGCAACCTGAACGTCTGCCGCAATGGCGGCGCGCATCAAAGGCGTGCAGCCGGTGTTCTGAAATTCTTCAATGAATCGTCCGCTGTTGCCGCCGCGGCTGGGGCGGTGCGCGTTGAGCGCGACATTGAGGTCGACGCCCGAGGCGATGAGGGCGCTGATGATGTCCCTATCGGTCACGGCTTCGCGAGCCGCAGCGCGTCCGCCGGGAGCACCCGCGCCACGTCCGCCGCGCCCGCCGCGCGCCGGAGTCGCGAGCGCAGCTTTGCGATCGACGGCGATGTAGAGAGCCGTGCGTCCCAGCCAGTCCCACAGATTGGGATTGGCGCCGTGGTCAAGAAGATACCTGGCGACATCGTTGTGGTCGTTGTCGATCGCAAGCATCAGCGGCGTGACGCCTTCAGGCGTGGGCAGATTGATATCTGCGCCCGCGGCAAGGAGTTCTTCAACGCAGTCGAGGCAGCCATCGCGCACAGCGTAGAGCAGTGCTGTCAGGCCGCCGACGGGACGATACTGTGCCCGGGGCTCGGAAGAAATCTGGCTGTCCCAATCGCTGTAAAGCGCGCGCGGTTTTACGTCAGCGCCTTTTGCGAGCAGCATCTTGACCAGCTCACCGCCATTTTTCGGCGCGGCGGCTGCCCACATCAGCGGGGTCTGATTGTGGAAGCGTTCGACGGTATTGACCTTCGCGCCGGCTTTGAGGAGCAGATCGACGACGGGAACCTCGCCGGTTTTCAGAGCCAGCATGAGCGCGGTCTGGCCGTCGGCATTCGCGCCTTCGGGTTCCGCGCCGGCATCGAGAAGCATTTTGACCATGCGGGCGTCGCCGAGATTGGCGGCTTCGGAGATGGGTGTGGAACCGAAATTATTTGTGACGCTGACTTTGGCTTTGCGGGCGATCAGCGCGCCGAGCATTTCGTAGTCGACCTGATAGACCGCCCAGTGGATGGGTCGCGTGCCGTCGGGCTGGGCTTCGTTGACATCGGCGCCGGCGTAAATGCGGGCGAGGGCGGCTTTGCGGTCGCCGGACTGAATGAGGTCGGCGAGGGAGGGTTTGGGGAACTCGGCGGCTACAACAGGAGCAGCGACCGCGACAGCAAGCAGGATGCTCAAAAAGCGGTTCACGTTGATCTCGCTAAACCACATTGGGGTCGATTTTGTCATGGTGAGCCCAGAGGCCTTTGGCGGCGGCGTAGAGAAATTTTTCGGGGTCCTTCCAGGTGCGCGGCAGGTCTTTCATGACACCGGCCTGAAGCATTTCTTTCGGGCCATCGCCTTCGCGAACCGTTTTGAAAAGGCGATCGCGAAGAGTGTCCATCATGTCGCGCTCGGCTTTAAGCTGGGCTTTGGTCATCACGGGGCCGCAGCCGGGAACGATCTTCGTCTGATCGTTGGCGAGCCTGAGGAGATCATCCATGGCATCGACACGGCCGCCGATCCAGGCGCCGGTGTAATAGTCGAGCGAAGGATCGAGAACGGGCGAAACAACGTCTCCGACGGCGAGCACATTGGCGTTGCGGAAATAAATGTAGATGTCGCCGGACGTGTGGGCGAGCGTGAGATGGCCGTAGTCGATCTGTTCGCCGCCGGATTTGAGAGAGCCGGTGAGCAGGAAAGTCTCCGTGGGCCAGGCAGCTTTGGGGCGGGCTTTTTCGTAACGCTCTTCGAGCGGCACCCAGTAGTCGGTCGACATCCACTCTTTGGTGCGGCGATGTGCGATGATCTTCGCGCCCGCGACGCCGAACATTTCGTTGTTGCCGGTGTGATCGGAGTGGTAGTGGGTGTTGATTACGGTGGTGATTTTGCCGTTCAGCGAGGACTTCAGACGGTCGCCCTGCTTCGGCACGCCGCTGTCGATCAGAATGATGCCGTCGCTGCCGGAGAAGGCGATGACGTTGACGCCGCCGCCGTCGAGGACGGTGAGCTTGTCGGAAAGATGCTCCTGCGCGCGGAGCAGCCGCGGGGCAGTGACGGCGATCGCGGACTTCAGGAGTTGTCTGCGGCTGAGCAAGCTACACTCCCGGGATAACGCCGGTACTGTCGCCGAATTTGTCGCGCTCAACGCCGGCCTTCTGCAGGATGGTGAGGTGCAGGTTCGCGATTGGGGTGCGCTCCGGCAGCTGGATCTGCTGGCCAAGCAGCTTCACTTTGCCATTGCCGCCGCCGACGAGGAT
>Ga0335085_10006937_pt1 | contig 17741 bp, 13 predicted proteins | sample Lox_Sample_45_FD_206712 | JGI IMG/M metagenome (GOLD analysis project Ga0335085, IMG submission 206712) | Soil microbial communities from Loxahatchee National Wildlife Refuge, Florida, United States - Lox_Sample_4.5 | ecosystem: Environmental > Terrestrial > Soil > Wetlands | place: USA...
CAGTTCGGCCTGGGCGGGGGAGACGGTGCCGCAGAACGGGCAGACGAGGGCTTTCTTGGCGGGATTCCACTGTGCCTCGGCGCCACACGCGGGGCAGGAGAATTTTTTTTGGGCCAGGGCTTCGTTGATGCGCGGAGGCGGCTGAACTTCGTTGAAGCGCGGTGGTTGGTCGGGCATAGAAATTTCAGATGAGGAAGGGAATCAGGGCTTTGACTTCGTGTTGATAGGCGGGATATGCATCGGGAAAGTGGCGGACCAGCAGGCGTTCTTCCTGGCGGAGTTTGATCCAAAAACCGAGGGCGACCAGGAGGATGCTGACGACGCCTCGGACTTCGCCGAGATAAAGGACGGTGCCGAACCACATCACGAGCAGGCCGGTGTAAATCGGGTGGCGCACAAAGTGATAGGGGCCGGTGCGAATGAGTTCGTGATCTTGTTTGAAGGTGACGTTGCTGCTCCAGTTTCCGGCGAGCGTTTGGCGCGCCCACAATGTGAAGATCAGTCCGCAGACGCAAATGATTGCACCGATCATTTGAACAAGATCCGTGTGCGGGAGTATCCGGTGATTTAAAGGGTTGAACCATTTCGGAACGAGCATCAACCACCAACCCAGCGCGACGGGAAGGCGATGGGCCAGCGCGGACTCCACGCTTTGGTTTTCCACGGTGCGCTTCGTGCGGGCGGCGTTGACGATCCAGACGGTGATGAAGATCACCCAGCAAACGGCGATGATGTCGGTAGCGGTCATCGTTTTTGGGGAGTGGAAGATTCGATCTGATAGTGGTCGCCACACTTGTTGAAGTATAAAACCATTGCTCGTTCAGAGCTGCTAAAGATCCATTCATCATTTCCATCAAATGGATTCTCTCCGAATGCAATTCGCTGGCCTTTGACTCCCGCAAACTCTTCACGAAGTTCGGCATGGGTGTTGCCGCTTCCTCTCAACCTATGTTCGGCAGGATAGTAATGGTCCAATGAAATAATTGTGTACCATTTGCCATCTGGAATACGCTTTAAAGCTTGCGCAAGCATGGAGTCATCCGCGACGCCTCGCAGGGGATATTGAAGTTGACGGAAAACCGTTATCGCTACACAAGGTGCGGACTGTTTTGAGATGAGTTCTTCCAATTCGGCGATTGACCGAAGAAAATACCCAGTACCGCCGCGGCCTCCTTTCGGAACATAGACGTCAACGCAAAGTTCGCCGGTTTCGCGAAGCCATTGTTGAAGTTTTTCGCGTTGCTCAGATGAGAGTATTGGCGCGATAGTCACTACGATTTCAAAAACTCATCCAACGCGGCTCGCGTTACGCGCCAGGTGGAACCGATTTTCTTGCCTTTAAGATCGCCTTTTTCCAATGAGGCGGTCACGTCGGCTTCGCTCACGCCGAGGGCTTTGGCGACTTCTGCCGTGCCGAGCAATTCGGGAACGCCGCCGGAAATAACGGGCGGCACGCCGGGACCGGCGGGGCCGCCGGAGGGGGTGGTTTGCGAGGCATTCATGGCGGCCATCATTTGCTGGCCCATGGCGAGGCCGGCGCCGAGGCCCGCAGCAGTGCTGGCCATGCCGCCGCCTTCGCCGCCGCCTTTGGTCATGCTCTCGGCCATTTGGAATTTCACGTAGTCGTTCAGATTGCCGAGCGCGGCCATGCTGCTGCGTTTGTCGATGGCTTGTTCGACTTCCGGCGGGACGGAAATGTTTTCGATGACGAAGCTGGTGATTTCGATTCCGTAGCGGGTCGTCACCGCCGGATTGATGAGCGGCAGCAATGCCGCGCCGAGTTCGTTGTAACGTGCCGCTGCATCCAGCACCGGCACCTTGGCTGCGGCCAGCGCGTCGGTGAACACGCTCACGATGCGCGAACGCATAGTGTCGGAAAATTCGTCCAGACGGAAATGATCATCCGTGCCCGCGACTTCCTTGAGGAACAATTTTACGTCGGTGACATGGAAATCGAAAATGCCGTAGGCGCGCGCGCGGACGATTCCGAAATCGGCGTCGCGCAGCATGATAGGGTTCGCGGTGCCCCATTTGTTGCCGGTGAAGAGCCGCGTGTTGACGAAATAAACATCCGCCTTGAACGGCGAGTGCAGGCCGTATTTCCAGCCTTTGAGCGTGGACAGAATCGGGATGTTGTCGGTCGTCAGCGAATATTTGCCAGGGCCGAAGGTATCGCCGAACTGGCCGAGATACACGAATTGCGCGGTTTGCGATTCGCGGACGATGAGTTGGGCGCCGTTTTTGATTTCCTTGTCCATGTCCGGGTAGCGGAAGGAAATGGTGTCGCGGGAATCGTCCTGCCACTCGATGATCTCGAGGAACTGAGTTTTGAGATAATCCATCAGGCCCATAAGCTTTTTTCCTTTCTTGTTTTGGCAATCATCGGAGCAAAGCGGAGTTCTGTGAAGTACAATTTGGGGCGCGAAATGTAATGGGAGGTTGGGGAAAGAATCCAAATTCCAAGGGGCCAAGGTTTGGGGGGTACCCCCCCCTTTATCCAGCGTGATTTACCGTGATTAGGCGTTAGTGGGCGTGATTTCATTGCAAGGTGAGAGGGGAAAACGCGGAACGCGGAAAGAGGAAGTTCCAAGTTCCAAACTCCAAATTCCGAGATCGCGTGCAAAAAAAGATGTCGCAAAAATCCGCAAAAATCGACAAAAATCGACAAAACACGGGGGGATTTTGATGCAAAAATCCGCAAAAAAGCACAAAGAAAGGGACGAGGGTCGAGAAGAGGAAATTGAAGTTCCAAGTTCCAAGTTCCACGTTCCCAAGGAGGGGCGAGGGGCCGAAAAACGCGGTACGCAAAAGACGAGGGTTTCGAGTTGTGCTCCGATTTGATTTGCTGCTGGTCGCCTTGGCTCCATTTCGTCCGTTGCCTTTCCATTCTCTCTCCTCTGGGTTTGTTTTTAACACTGTTGAAGAAGGATTCAAGAGTTTTGTGCTGGTGGGTGTAGAAAAGGATATCCTGGTTCTCACAGAATATGCCGCCCCTGACGGGGCTTGGATTTTTTGTGAGGCCTTTACTACAAAGATGTCGCGCCTCACGGCGCTCGGTGAGGCTGAGAAGCGAAGGCATTCATTTAGAGATCTCTGGAAAAGTGCCTTTGTGGCAGGACTAAAGCCATCTCTCGCGCTCCTTCAGAGCGCTGGCGTTTGCGGATCGTAGACCCAAGGCATCGCTTCGCTCAGCCTTGGGCTTTGCTCTTCCGGCCTTTCAGGCCGGGATCGCCATTCGTGTTCAGAGGAGGGGATAAAATTTTCGAACGTTTGACGGGATTGTTGCGCCGCTGGACGCGGCGCGGACGGCGCAGCGCGCCGTCCCTACCAAAGGCTTACAAATTTGGTGTGGATGTGTAATGGATGGGCATTGGCAATGCTGCAATTTTCGCGTATAACATTTGGAAATGGCCACTCCAGTGACAATGAATTGCCCGACGTGCGGCGCGCCTGTTTCTTCGGACGCGACGCAATGTGAACATTGCGGTTCGCGGCTGGCGGTCGTGGCGTGCCCGTCGTGTTTCGGGATGGTTTTTGCGGGCGCGAAGTTTTGCTCGCATTGCGGGGCGGCCATTTCGCGAACAGAGGTTCCGACGAATATAAAAGAGCTTTGCCCGCGATGCCGCTTGAATTTGGAAGCGGTCCTGATCGGCAAAACGAATTTGCTCGAATGCCCAAAATGCCAGGGGATTTGGGCGGACACGGATTCCTTGCAGAAAATTTACGCCGACCGGGAGGAGCAGGCGGCGGTGCTGGGCACGGCGGCGCCACTTCCGCAAGAGACTGGTTTCGAAACGAATTTTCACTATGTGCCGTGCCCGGTGTGCAACAAGTTGATGAATCGGGTGAACTTCGCGCATTGTTCGCACGTGATTGTGGATGTGTGCCGCGAGCATGGGACGTGGTTCGACAAGGATGAGTTGCGGCGCATTGTGGAATTCATTCGCGCGGGCGGTTTGGACCAGGCGCGGGCGGAGGAAATTTACGAACTTGAGCGGAAGCGGGAGGAATTGCGGACTGCGCAAATCTCGGGGGCAAGCATGCCGATGTCGTCCGGGTCATCTAATTATTATGGCGATGTGGGAACGGGTCTTGCATCCGCGGCGGGGCATTTGATTGAGGGACTATTCTTCAAATAAGCGGTTTCATTCATGCTCACACTTTCCGGCATCAGTAAGGCCTACGGCGGACGCGTCTTGTTGGACGACGTCACGTTGCAAATCAATCGCGGGGATCGCATCGGCCTGGTTGGGCCGAATGGGGCGGGGAAGTCCACGCTTTTTTCACTCGTGCTCAGCGAGGAAGAGCCCGACGCAGGCGAAGTTATTTTGGAGCGCGGCATTGTGCTGGATCATCTGCCGCAGGAGAGCGCGCCGGTGGGCGACGAAACGGTTATTGAGATCGCCACGGCCATTACGCCGGAATTCACGAAATTGCGGCGCATCATCCAGGCGTGGGATGCGGATCATCCCGTGGAAGCGCTGCATCCGGAGGAGGTTCACGACAATGTGCATGATCGGTTCAATGAATTGAACGGTTATCAAATTGAGGCGAAGGCGAAACAGATCCTGGCCGGGCTCAGTTTTCGTGAAAAGGATTTTGATCGTCCGGCGCGGGAGATGAGCGGCGGCTGGGTGATGCGCGCGCACCTGGCGCGATTGCTGGCGCGCGAGCCGGACTTGCTGCTGCTCGACGAACCGACGAACCATCTCGATTTGGAAGCGTTGATTTGGTTCCAGGAATATTTGAAGGGTTATCCGGGTTCGATTGTCGTCATTTCGCACGATCGCGAATTCTTGAATCAACTGGTGGGCAGCATCGTGGAGATTCGGCAGAGCAAGCTGATTCGGTATCGCGGCACTTACGATGACTATCTCGTGCAGCGGGAGGCGGCGGAGGAACAATTGCTGGCGGCCTACAAGAATCAGCAGCGCGAAATTGCGAGCCTGATGGAATTTGCGAATCGTTTTCGCGCGAAGGCGTCGAAGGCGTCGCAGGCGCAAAGCAAGCTCAAGCAAATTGAGCGCATGGATAAAATTGAGGCGCCGAGCGGCGACGACAAAAAAGTCAGTTTTTCCTTTCCGCAACCGCAGCGCAGCGGGCAGAAGGTTATTACGCTGAAGGGGATTCATTATGCGTACGGGGTTCGTGGGGCGTCCGGAGATCAGAATGCGGCGCCCTCCCGAGGCGCCGCTACGAAGCCGCATGTGGTTTATCAAGGCGTGGATTTTCAGGCGGAGCGGGGACAGAGGATTGTGCTCGTCGGTCCGAACGGTGCGGGCAAGTCGACGTTGCTGAAAATTCTCGGAGACGTGCTTCAGCCGCAGCTGGGGACGCGCGAGCTCGGGCACAACGTGAAGGCCGGTTACTATTCGCAGTATCGCGTGGACATGCTGGACATGAGCCGGACGGTTTTGGAGGAGGCGCTCGATACGCCTTCGCGCGTGACGGAGCAATTCGTCCGCACGCTGCTCGGGTGTTTTCTTTTCATCGGCGATGATGTGTTCAAAAAAGTGAGCGTGTTGAGCGGTGGTGAAAAAAGCCGGCTCGCGCTGGTGAAGTTGCTGCTGGATCCGCCGAATTTATTGCTGATGGACGAGCCGACGACGCATTTGGATATGTCGAGCATCGACGCACTGCTTTACGCGCTGGATCAATTCGAAGGCACGCTGATTTTCATCAGCCACGATGTTTATTTTATTCGCGCGCTCGCGAATCACGTGGTTCACGTGAATGCCGGAAAGCTGACACATTATCCGGGCGGGTATCAGTATTATTTGGACAAGACCAAGGCGTCGTCGGCGCGGGCAGCATTGACTTCAGGGGGCGGGAGTACGGATTCCAGTTCGCGGAGTTCAGGGATGCGCGAAGTTCGTTCTTCCGATGCCGGGATGACCCGGAAGGACCAGAAGCGGCTGGAGGCGGAGCAACGCCAGGCGCGTTCGCGGGTGCGCAAGGAACAGCAGCAGGTGGTGCATCGGCTCGAAAAGCAAATCCAGGAGCTGGAGATGCGCCAGGCGGAAATCACGGCCGATTTGGAGAAGCCGGAGACGTATCAGGCGGGTGGGAAGGCGATGGAATTGAACCGGGAGTTTAAGCACAACGCGGACGATCTGGCGGAATTGACCGTCGAGTGGGAGGAAGCGGCTTCGAAGTTAGCGGCGATTGAGGCGGGTTAGGGTGATATTGTTCAAGTTCTTTGGACAAGATAGGGAGCGATTGGTTGGTTTGGTGGCAGGGAGATACTCGTTTCGCTCGCCGCGCTGTGCGCGAATTTGATGGGAATGGAGTTCGCTTTATGCGCTTTTCCACAGGTTTACCGAGGAGCGATAAAGTTTGCCCTGAGGGCTGTGATTGTAGCAATATGCCAGCACGTTCGTCGTCTGGCTGTTGGTCTCAGAAACAACGGAACGTTAACGACATGGCGCAAGCAAAGAAACGCGAAGTCAAAGAAAACGATGGGAAAACCCGTATTCTGCTGGTAGACGACCACGCTGTAGTCCGCTTCGGGATCGCCCAGCTTATCAATCGGCAGACCGACATGGCTGTCTGTGGCGAGGAGGAGGATGCCTCGCGTGCCATGGGCGCGATTGAGGCCCTTAAACCCAATCTTGTCATTGCGGATATTTCCCTGAAGGAGAGCAGCGGGCTGGAACTGATGCGGAACATCAAGGCGCAATACCCGGGGCTGCCCATTCTGGTGGTGAGCGCGCATGATGAATCGATTTACGCGGAGATTGCCTTCCGGGCCGGCGCGCTGGGTTACCTGATGAAGGACGGGGCCCTGGATAGAATCATCACGGCGATTCGCCGTGTGCTCAGCGGCGAGATTTATGTGAGCGATGCCCAGGCGACGCGGATGCTGCAACAGCAGGTGCGCGGGCAGAGCACGGTCAATGAATCGCCGGTGAAAAGTCTCAGCGACCGGGAACTGGAGGTTTTTCAATTGATTGGCCAGTGGAAAACGACGCGCGAGATTGCGGAGGAACTGCACTTGAGCGTGAAGACCATTGAATATTATCGCGAGCAGATCAAACGGAAGTTAAACCTGAAGAACGCCGCGGAATTGACGCAGCGGGCGACTTCGTGGGTGGGCCGTGAAACGCCGCCCTGAAAATGCGGACGGGAATCGGGGGTTTTGTTTCATGCCGAAAAAATTCATAATGCCATCGAGGCCTGGGCACCCCCGGGAAATCCCCCGGATGCCAACAGGGTATAGTTCCGGGATAATAACTATGGGGCGCACCGATTGTTTACGGACGCAGGTTGTGGTGAAATAACGCTCACGGAAAGAGAACTGAAACATGAGCCTGACACAATCTGGCGAAGTTGGTGACACGAAGATGGAAGTCAGGTGCTCGTTTTGAAAAAGAACATGAAAACTATCTCTGGGACAGCGGCGCCCGCTCGCGTGAACACGGCGGGGACATCTGAGCAACCTGCGGGTTTGGCCGGGCACATCCATTCGTCCCTGGCGGCTGGAAACGCCAGCGCCACCAAAACGCCGGCCGCGACGGGCAAACCGCGCATCAAGGTGATGCTGGTGGATGATCATCCGGTGGTCCGCAAGGGCGTCAGTTCCTGCCTTTCGCGCCACGAGCATCTGCAAATCGTCGCCGAAGCCAGCGATGGCCGGGAAGCGGTGACGAAAGCGCGCCAGTTGCTCCCGAACGTGATTTTAATGGACATCGACATGCCGCACATGAACGGGCTGGCGGTGACGGAATTGCTGCGCAAGGAATTGCCGGAGATCAAGGTGCTGATTCTTTCGATGCACAGCAACACGGATTACGTGATGCGCATTATTCAATCGGGCGCGCGCGGCTACGTGCTGAAGGAAGCGCCGACGGAGGAACTCGTGCGTGCGGTGGATGCGGTGCATTCCGGTGAAGCGTTTTTCAGCCCGGAGGTCGCGCATGCGGCTTTGAATCAATTTGTCCGCGGCGTCTCCAGCCAGGGCAATGAGGCGAACCTGACGGCTCGCGAGCGCGAGGTGCTGGTGCAGATCGCCGAGGGTTTGAGCAACAAGGAAATCGCGGGACGCCTGGGCGTGGGCGTGCGCACGGTGGAAACGCATCGCGAACGCATCATGCGGAAGCTGGACATCCACAGCGTGGCCGGGCTGACAAAATTTGCAATTTCACGAGGTCTCGTTTCGTTAAGGACTTAGTGTGTGAGGTAACACCATAACTGCGTTAAGGGCCGGCCTGTAGCCGGCCCTTTTTTATTAATTTTTTCGGTCGGGGGAATGAATATCAGGGGAATCTGAATAGAAAATCGAAAGTTATCGTTTGCAGAAATATACCGTTGTCACTCCGCGACAGCCTGAAGGTTTCGACGAAGCGAAAAGTTATTCGCATCCCAAGTTTGGATCCAATTTTTGATTTGCTCCGTTTTTGTTCTGCGCTGGTATTTTTATTAACAGAATTGGGGCGAGAAGCACCAGTTGTTCACGGACACGAATAATCTAGGATTGCTTAGACTCCCCTTAGGAATCTAAATGAAAGGATGATTGATTCTGTCTCGAGTGAAGGCGCCGGAGCTGCGGATTTGAAACGGGCCAAACGTGTTCGCCGTCCGCAGGCCACGGCTTCGGCCGTTGTCGACCGTCTTCCGCCGCATGCTCTCGACATGGAGCAGGGTGTGCTGGGTTGCATCCTGATTTCTCCGAACGAATGCATGGGTGAGTGCATCGAAAAGCTGAAAGGCGGCGCTGAGACGTTTTATGATCTCCGTCATCAGACGATTTTTTCGATGCTCATCGAGATGTATGACAAGCGCGAAGGCATCGATGTCATGATGCTGCAGCAGCGGCTCAAGGATAAGCAGTTGCTCGAACAGGTTGGCGGCATCGCGTATCTCTCGACCTTGCCGGACGTGGTTCCCAGCGCGGCGAATCTGAGCTATTACCTGGATGTGGTTCAGGAAAAATATCTGCTGCGGAAAATGATTCACGTCTGCACGGATGTGGTGGGGCGGGTTTACGATTACGAGGGGGAAGTGGACGCGCTGATGGACGAAGTGGAGCGCGATGTCCTGCGCATCAGCGAGTCGCGGGTGCAGGCGCACACGAACAATATCAAGGACTTGGTCAAGCGGGCCATCAGCCAGATCGAGGATTTTCATCAACGGCAGGGGATGCTCACGGGCGTGGGCACGGGCTTCACGGATTTGGACAAAATGACGAGCGGTTTCCACCCGGGGGAAATGATCGTTATCGCGGCGCGTCCTTCGATGGGAAAAACGTCGCTGGCGATGAACATCGCCGAGCATGTGGCGCTGGAGCAAAATTTGCCTGTCGGGGTGTTCAGCCTGGAAATGACCTCGGAATCGCTTGTGCTGCGCATGCTTTGTTCCCGCTCGCGGGTGAACCTGCGCAATGTGCGGGACGGTTTCCTGGCGGAGCGGGATTTTCCGAGGCTGACGAGCGCGGCGGGGAAGCTCGCGAAGGCGCCATTGTTCATCGACGACACGTCGGGGCTTTCGATTTTGCAGTTGCGCGCCAAGGCGCGGAGGATGTCTCAACAGTATGGAATCAAGCTGTTTGTGATTGACTACCTGCAGCTACTTCATTCTACTGCGCGTCGCGCGGAAAACCGGCAGCAGGAAATTGCGGATATTTCGAGTGGCGTGAAATCGCTGGCCAAGGAATTGAACGTCCCGGTCATCGTATTGAGCCAGTTGAACCGTGAACTTGAGAAAGACAAAAACCGGAAACCGCGCATGTCGGACCTGCGCGAATCGGGCTCGATTGAACAGGATGCGGACCTGGTTGGTCTGCTGTATAAGCCGAGCAGCGGGGATGATGAGGACGGCGGCAGCGGGCCTGAAGAGCAGGACGCAGTGCCGGTAAACCTGTTGATCGCCAAACAACGCAACGGTCCGACGGGTGACGTGCATCTCACGTTCCTGAAGTCCTATACACGATTTGAAAACGCGGCCAAAGTCAGCGACGACGATGTTCCTAATTAACGAATGAAATTATTCCTTCGCCTTTGCGGATTCCTGTTCGTCCTCGCCTGTCTCACCGCATCGGCGCAGACCTCGTCACTGAAGGTCGCCAAAATCGAGATCAAGCATATCGGGCCGCAGTCGGTGAGTGATGATTTGATCCGGGCCAACATCCGGGTCAAGCCCGGCGACCCGTATCTCCGCGCGGCGATTGATGAGGACGTGCGCACGCTCTACGCCACGGGCCAGTTCTACGACATTCGCGTGACGGACGAAAACACGCCGGACGGGGTGATCCTGACCTATGTTGTCCAGGCCAATCCGCGGCTTGTCTCCATCAAATTTGAGGGGAACAAAAAATACAAGGACTCGAAGCTGCTGAAAAAAATGACGTCCAAGGTGGGCGAGCCGCTGAATGAGCGGAAGCTTTTCACCGACCGGCAGGAAATTGAAAAAATGTACCAGAAAGCCGGCTACCCGGGGACCACGGCTGAGTACACGATCGGCATTGAAGAAGTGACGGGGCGAGCATCGGTGACGTTTCACATCAAGGAAAGTCCGAAGGTGAAGATCACGCGGATCGAGTTTGTGAATGCGACGGCGTTCACCCAGCGGCAACTGCGCAAAGTCATCAAGACCCGCGAGCACTGGATGCTGTCGTGGATCACCGGCAGCGGCGTATTCAAGGACGACCAATTTGATGATGACAAGGAGAAGCTGGCACAATTTTATCGCGAGAAGGGTTACATCGATTTTGAGATCAAGGACGTTCAGTTTGAGCATCCGACTCCGAACACGCTCGTCATCCGGTTCATCCTCTACGAGGGCCATCAGTATAAAGTCGGCTCGGTGAAGTTCATCGGGAACAAATTGTTCACGTTGGCAGAAATCGCGGAGGGCATCCGCCGGGCGCAGCCGGCGGGCATCGTCAAGAAACCCAAGATTGGTCCGAACGGTCTGCTGATGGATACCGGCGATGTTTTCACTCCGGACGGATTGGAAAAGGACATGCAGGCGATTGCGGATTTTTATGGAGCGAAGGGGTATATTGACGTGACGCCGTTTTCGCGCAACCTCTACGTGGAGCGGATTCCCAACACGGACACGGGGACGATGGATCTGGTGTTTCACATCGACGAGGGCCAGAAGAATTACATCGAGAAAATCGAAATTCGCGGCAACACGAAAACGAAGGACCGGGTCATTCGCCGCGAGCTGGCGGTTGCGCCGGGTGAAGTTTTCGACATGGTGAGGGTGAACGCCAGCAAACAGCGTTTGGAAGGGTTGCAATACTTTGACAAGGTGGACATGCGTCCCGAGGCGACCGAGGTCACCGCCCACAAAAATCTGATTGTCGGCGTGGAGGAAAAGAATACCGGCAATTTCACGATGGGCGCGGGTTTCAGTTCGGTGGATTCGGTGGTCGGGTTTGCGGAAATCAGCCAGGGGAATTTCGATTTGTTCCATCCGCCGAACTTCACCGGCGGCGGCCAGAAATTCCGCCTGCGCGTTCAGCTCGGCTTTGAGCGGCAGGATTACGAAACGGAATTCATCGAGCCGTGGCTCTTTGGGCGGAAACTCCAGTTGAGCGTGGATTTGTACCGGCATGATTTGCAGTTCGAAAGCGTCGAGAATCTTTACGATGAAGTGCAGACGGGCGGACGGGTGGGGCTCACGCGCGCGCTGGGGAGTGATTTTCTGATTGGCAGCGTCGGCTATACGCTGGAGGACATTGGCATTCTGTTGAACGGGGGCACCGTGGCCACCAACCGAAACTCCATCGGTTCGCCGCCCATCCCGGGGCAGAAAACCATTCCGGATACCATTCATGAGGAGTCTGGCTACAACCTGATTTCTAAATTTGACGCCTCCATCGCCTACGACACGCGCAATAGCGTGACCTTGCCAAACAAAGGGCAACGCACTTCACTCAACGGCGCCATTGCGGGGCCGTTCCCTGGTGACAGGAGTTATTACAAGCTGGAATTGAAAACGGCGTGGTACTTCAAAGGCTTTTTCCCGGGGCATGTTTTGGAATTGGTCGGCAAGACGGGCGTGGCGGATGCCTTTGGCAGCACGGGGGACGTGCCGTTTTATGATCGCTACTATCTGGGCGGCCCGGATGATTTGCGCGGTTTCCGTTATCACGGCGTGAGCCCGCGCGAGGGTCCGCCGTTTTTCCCGGACCAGGGCGGATCGAGGGAACCGATCGGCGGCGACACGGAATGGTTTGCGTCGGCGGAATACAGCCTGCCGATCATCCAAAGCCCGAAGGAAAACGGTGTGGGCCTGCGCTTCGCGGTCTTTTATGATATCGGCAACGTGATGTTGAAACCGTATACTTATAATTTCACCGATTATCTGGACAACTGGGGCGTGGGCATCCGGTTGAACCTGCCGATTGGGCCGTTGCGGCTGGATTATGGCATCCCCATCCACCATGACCGGTACAACAGTGGTTCCGGCCAATTCCAGTTTAACGTCGGTTATACCCGTCCGCTTTAATTATGAAGTCGTCAGTGAAGCAAATTTTGGCACGGTGCATTTTCCCATCGGTTGGGCTCGTGGTGGCTTGTGGTGCAATGACAGCACGGGCCGTGGAAAATAAGGCGGTGGGATTTTCCACGATTGCGGGGGCGCCGCTTTATTTCGAAGCGAACGCCGGGCAATTTGAAGGCGCGCCGCAGTTTGTGGCGCGCGGAGCGGCATGCAGCGTGTTCCTGGCTCCCACTCGCGCGGAAATCCTGCTCGGAGAATCCTCCGCTCAAAGTGTCCTGTCGGAAAATACTTCAGTGCGCAGCGTGACGCTTCAATTGATCGGCGCGAATCCGGACTCGAGGATTGCCGGCCGCGAACCGATGCCCGCGAAGGCGAATTATTTCATTGGCAACGACCCGGCTCAGTGGCGCACGGGTGTCCCGCTTTTTTCCCGGGTGCGGGCGGATGACGTTTATCCGGGCGTGCAGGTGACTTATTACGCGAATCAATCGGCCCAGTTGGAATATGATTTTCTCGTCCAACCCAATGCGCATCCCGAACAAATTCGTTTTGAAGTTGGCGGCGCTGACAGTGTCCGCGTGGACGCGGCGGGAAATCTGGCTTTGAAAATTGGCGCGGACGAAATTCAACAGCACAAACCCGTGGCTTACCAGGAGAGCAGGGGAGTGCGGAAGAATGTTGAGGTCAGTTACCATTTGAACAGGGATGGAACGGTCGGCTTCGCGCTGGGGGATTACGATCCCGGCCTCGCGCTGGTCATCGATCCGGCGCTGGACTTTCTGACTTACATGGGCGGGAAGAAGCTGGAAATCGGCTGGGCGATCACGCTGGATGCCGAAACGAATGTGTATGTGGCCGGTGAAACATTGACGACCGCTTTGCCGACGACCAACTTCATCCAGTTCGGCGCGACTAATTTTTCCAAATTTCGCGGCGGCAATAATGCCTTCGGTGATGCTTTTGTGGCGAAATACGACAACTCCGGCGCGTTGCAATTCCTGACGTACCTTGGCGGCAGGACGGACGACGGCGCATTGGGCATCGCCTACGACACAAACAGCTCGGCTGTGTGGATAACGGGTTTCACCGATTCCACGAACTTTCCGCTGGTGAACCCGGTTCGCGCTGCTTTGACCGGCCCGAACAAGAACGCGAACCGGACGTTCGCGACGGATGCGTTTTTGACGAAATTGGATCCGAGTGGCTCGACCATATTGTTCTCCACTTACTTTGGCGGTGAGAATATTGATGAGGGCGTGGGCATCACCGCGGATGAAACGGGCAGCATCTACCTGACGGGCCTGACCGACTCGACCAATCTGACCGGGATGACCCCCGGCGGGTCGTTCCAAACTGTGGCCGGCGGAAACATGGATGCGTTCATCGCCAAGCTGATGCCGCTGGGCGCAAATATTTACACGAACGCCTACACGACCTTCTTCGGCGGCACGAACACGGAATACGGGCTCAGCATCGCGGTGGATTCCGGCCATGAGGCCTGGATAACCGGACTGACTTTCTCGACGAATTTGTTCACGACAAACGCGCTTCAATTGACCAACGCTTTCTTCACGAACGGAATCGTCTTTACCAACCTCAACGCGCAAACCAATTCTCCCCATCACAATACGGAGGCCCACAGCGATGCGTTTGTGGCGGAATTGAGTTCCGATGGAATGACCGTTCCTTTCTCGACTTACCTGGGCGGCAGCAATGACGACGTGGGCGAAAAAATTACGATTGATTCCGCGGATAATGTATATGTGACCGGCTACACGCTCTCGCAGGATTTCCCGACGAACCGGATCACCGTGCTTCCGGTGCCGACGGATGTGACCAACCAAATCGTGTTCGCGAACCTGGGCACGAATTTCATTGCGCATGTGTTTGTGACGGAGATTTCCAATCGCGCTTTGGCATATTCGACGCATTTCGGTGGCAGCCGCGGGGACCAGGGCATCGGAATCGCGGTGGATAACCAAGGGCAGACGTACGTCACTGGTTCGACGACCTCGACCAATTTTTATCCGACGGTGCTGCTGGTCACAAACTTCACCACGAAAGTTCAGCACGGCGTCACCATTACGAATTATTTTGGCATCGTGACGAACAGCGTCGCCTTCACGAATTTGAGCAACACCAACATCACGGTGAGACTGAAACACAAGGGCAACACCAACGATATCTTTCTCGCGGTGTTGTCGCCGGAATTCACCAATTTCAACCAGGCGATCCTGTTGGGCGGGCCGGGCGAGGATGAAGCCAACGCGCTGGCGGTGGACCCTGGCGGCGGCGCCGTTTACATTGTTGGTTCCACGACGTCGACCACGAATTTTACCACCACCAATGCGGCGCAGCGGATTTTTGGCGGAGGCAAGAGCGCGAAGTTTTCGGATGCCTTCGTCGGAAAAATCCAGCTGGCTCCGGTTCCTTGACGGGGAAAGGAATGAACATTTGCCCGATTCGGGTGTCTCAGTTTGTGCTCGCGCTGCAGTTCTGATTAGAATTGGCAGGACGCGAAAGTTCTGATTAGTTGAATCTATGCGAAAATTGTTAAAGAAACTTATTCCGATGTTGATCCTTTTCGTGAGCACATCGGTGTTCGCGCAATCTCAAGTCCGGATTGCCACGGTGGACCTCGGACGGGTGTTCACCAATTACTGGAAAACCAAGCAGGCCCAAACCGCCATTGATGAAAAAAAGGCGGACATCGAAAAAACGGGCAGGGAGATGCTGGATACTTTCAACAAGTCCAAAGAGGATTATCAAAAAATGCTCGATAGCGCGAATGACCCGGCGGTTTCCTCCGAGGAACGTGACAAGCGCAAAAAAGCGGCCGAGGACAAGCTGAAGGATTTGAAGGATCAGCAGGACGCCCTCCAGCAGTTTGATCGCGGCTCGAGCACGTCGCTGGACGAGCAACTCAAGCGCACGCGGGATAATATTCTTGCCGACATTCGCACGGCGGTCACCGCGATGGCAAAATCGGACGGTTACACGCTGGTGCTGGACACCGCGTCACAATCGATCAATGCCACGCCGGTCATCCTGTATTCCGCGCCCGGCGACAATGACATCACCGACAAAGTGATCAAGCAGATCAACATGGGTGCGCCGGCGGACATGCCGAAAGCGGACGACAAACCGGAGGCGAAGTAGGCTTCATCTCCCATTGAGATTTCAAAGCGTTCCGTGAGGAACGCTTTTTATTTTTGGGCTTGAGCGGCACCTCGGATCCGGCAGATTTTTTCAGAGCCTCCTCACGTCGGCTGCTGCAAGCGCGAGACGAAAAACTCTAACTCTGACTCAGCCGTTTCACGGGTTTTTCAAAATACAGGCGGTGCGCTTCAGCGAGGATTTCGGGAATTTTTGCGGCAAAAGGGCTTCGTTGGAGCGTGCCGTCCAGCGTCGTGAGTTTGCCTGAGGAAACGGATTCGGCAACCCTGGCGGCGTTCTGGCCGGGAAACCAATGCTCCGCCTGGCCGAGCAGGTTGTAGCGCATTTTTGCCCAGCTCATCAGGCCGAGCGGCTGCGCGTAGGTCCAGAGCCGCAGGATTTCGACCACGTTGATTTCGCCGGGCACGTCCACGTATTCCGGCAGGCCCGCGGACCAGCGCTCGCACCAGTCACGGCCCAGGATCGTTTCCATTTCCGCGCGCAATCGTTTCTCGATCGGCGCGATGGTTTCCGAGATGCGGTCGTAATATTTCAGCGCGGCGAGGTGCTCATCAAAATCCGTGGGGCGGGCCGCGCCGCAACTCAGCGTGTGCACCTGCGGCCGGGCGAGGCAGTAAAGGTCGTTGAACTGCATCGGCGTCAGCGGCGCGCAGAGTTCCAGCATTTTCTTCGACGGCTCATAAAGTTTTCCGCCTTTGTCATTCGGACTGATGATGAACACGCCCATGTCCCGCGCGTGCGCCGCTTCAACGGCGCGCCAGTTCAGGTCGTTTACGAAATACCAGTGCAGGTTTACGTAGTCGAAATCACCGTGCGCGATGGCGTCGAGAATGACATCCGGCGTCGCGTGGGTGGAAAAGCCGATGAACCGCGTCCGGCCTTCCTTCTGCAATTTGCGCGCGGCCTCGAGGCACCCGCCTTTCTTGAGGGACCAATCGAGCAGCTCGCGATTGTTGATGCCGTGCAACGAGAGGAGATCGACGTGATCGAGTTTCAGGTAGCGCATCGACGTTTCGAACGTCTTCAGAAATTCCGCTTGCGTGGCCTTGGGGCTGACCTTGGTCTGCACGATGATTTTATCGCGCGGCAATTTGGGGAGGACATTGCCCAATTGCATTTCGGAAGTCCCGTAGCCGCGCGCTGTTTCGATGTGGTTGATGCCGACTGCGAGCGCGCGATGGATGCAGGCTTCGAGATTGGCCTGGTTGTCGGCGGGGATTTGGTCCGGCGGCACATCGTCCCACTTGAACTGGTAGCGCATTCCGCCACAGGAAAAAACAGGCATCTGCAATTCCGTCCGTCCAAAGCGGCGATATTTCATGGACCGAAAGATAGGCGAAAATGCCGGGGACGCAAACACTGGCAACGGTGGCGCGCTATCCATTTTATTTCGCGGAGGTTGAAAGCGGCGGACCGCCGGCGCTTTTTCGGGAGGTGCATTTCACAGGAGCAATTCGTAATAAATCAACGGCGCGCCGCGATAGGCGGCCCGCCCGCGCCGGGTAAAACCGCAGCGTTCGTAAAAACTTCCGGCGCCGGCTTTCGCATCGTAGGCATCCAGTCGGAGGACGTCCGCGGGCCAATCTTTTGCAATGCGTATTGCGTGGTCCAAACATTTTTTGCCGAGGCCCTGGCATTGTTTTGGGGGCGTGATGGCCATGGCCAAAAGATAGAGCGGCTTGCTTGCCGGCGAAAAATAATCTGCGTCAATCGCCCACGGTTTGGTGGTCGTTAATCGCAGCGTGCCAACAATCTCGCCGGCGAGTTTCGCGGTGAATACTTGCGAGATGCGCATCGCGTTGAGCATGCCTCTTTCGGAAGTCTTGAACGACCACGGCCCCCGCCCGTGTTTTTCGGTGAGATGGTTGGCGACCGACGTGTGGAGCGCGGCCAGCGTGGCGGCGTCAGCGGCGGTTGCAGGTTGGAGGGTAAAATGATTTGGCGTCATGCCGTGAGGCGTCAATCCGCACTGCGTTTGTAATCGTATCCCGGCGGTGGATCGTAGCAGCAGGAGGTGAGATTGTAATTTGAGTTCCAAAAAATTTTGATGTAGCTGACATGTCCGTCGACAAAGCTGGCCATGTTTTTCGCGTCGTCGAGTCCGAATTGTCCGC
>Ga0335085_10006938_pt1 | contig 17740 bp, 20 predicted proteins | sample Lox_Sample_45_FD_206712 | JGI IMG/M metagenome (GOLD analysis project Ga0335085, IMG submission 206712) | Soil microbial communities from Loxahatchee National Wildlife Refuge, Florida, United States - Lox_Sample_4.5 | ecosystem: Environmental > Terrestrial > Soil > Wetlands | place: USA...
TGGTGATCTTCACGTTGATGTTCAGGTTGCGCTTGAGGTCCTGCTGCACGAGCTGGACCTGCGACGTCATCTGCGGGAAGTACTCGTAGTAGAACAGCGTTGTCTCGAACCCGTTCGGATGGCCCGCCTCGGCCAGGAGCTTCTTGGCCTCCGCGGGGCGGTACTGCCACCACGGCCCGAGCTGGGCGAGGGTGGGCTGCTTGTCCGTGTAGTAGATGTACGGCACGCCCCACCCGATGATCCCGTGCCCCTCGAACACGGTATCGGCCTGCTTCTGCCGGTCGATCGCCATGGAGACGGCGCGCCGCACCCGGACGTCGTTGAAGGGCGGCCGGTCCTGGGCGAGGGCCACCCCGAAGGGGGTCAGGGTGTTGTGATACGACTGCACCGCCGCGTTGGCATTCGTCTTGCGGACCGTCTCCACCTCGGAGGGGCTGGCCAGCCAGATGATGTCGCTCTGCGCGGTGCGGAAGGCGGCCATGCGGGTCGCGGCGTCCGGAGTCGAGAGGATGATGTACTCGTCGACGTACGGCCGTCCCTTGTCGAAGTAGTCGGGATTGCGCGCGAGGACCACGCGCACCTTGCGGGTGTGCTCCTTCAAAGTGTAGGGGCCGGTGCCGATCATGCGCTTCTTGAGGTCTCCGTCCTCCTCCAGGACCTCTCGGGAAAACAGCACCGTGATCGGCTCGGCCACGTTCTGCGGGAACAGCACGTTCGGCGTCTTCAGGTGGATGCGGACGGTGTACTTGTCCGGCGTCTCGATGCCCTCGATCTCCTGGAAGGTGAACGACTGCGCCCCTTCCTTCGCGTAGGCCTCGAAGCAGTACTTGACGTCGGCGGCCACGAACTCGCGCCCGTTGAGCGGCGGCAGGTTGTGCCACTTGACCCCCTGGCGCAGCTTGAAGGTCCACACTCGGGCGTCGGAGGTCGACTGCCACGACTCCGCGAGATCGCCCTTCAGGCTGAGCTCGGCCGGGCCGCTGACCTCGTCGGGGAAGGCGTAGCGAATCAGGCGGCTTCCCACCAGGCCCGCGAACTGGTAGAGGCCCACCGACTGGGTCAGCCGCGGGTCGATGACCGGCGGATCCCAGGACGAGGCCCGGGTCAGCACGCCGCCGCGCTTGGGCGGCTTGGTACTGGCCGGGATCCAGTCGGGGTACGGCGAGGCGGTCTGGGCGGCCACCCGGGCGCGTCCGGACCCGGCGACGAGCGCGGTGGCGCCCAGGCCGGTCCATCCTGCACGCGTGAGGAACTGACGGCGGTTGAGCCGGGAGGCGAGCGGGCCGAGGCGGTCGATGTGCATCGCGGCTCTCCTTCTCACGTTCTTCGTGAAGGAAAGGACCCCTGGCGAACTCGAGCCGATGCGTCATTACACCGGCGCTGAGTGCGGGGACTATGCCCTAGCCGCGCCGACAAAGTCAAGCGGAGGGAGCCGCGCTAGAATCGACTCATGCGGGCGCACGTCGCGGGAGCGCTGGCGGTGCTCGTCCTCGTGACGGGCCCGGCGGGGGCAGAGACGCTCGGCGGCCTCGCGCGGGCGCGAGGGGTCCCGCCACCCGGTCGCGTGGCCACCGTCGACCAGCCCCTGCAGGCCTACCAGGTGCTCGACGACTCGCGGGACCTGCTCGTGGTCTACATCCTCGGCGAGCGCGAGTCGGCGCAGCTCCACGCCGCGCGCTGGGACCGCGCCTCGCGCGAGTGGACGGTCGCACGGCTCGACTCGCGGGCAACGGCGGCCGGCAGCTCGCCGGCGCTCGCGATCGAGCACTGTCGCTCCGGGCTCGCACTCGATCGCTTCCCGAGGGGCTTTCTCGTGCGGGCCCACATCAATCCTTCGGCCGAATGCACGATCGTGCTCGCGCCCGACCTCACGGTCCGCGCCGTCCTGGCCGGCTGGCCGGTGGCGACACTCGCCGATGGCCGGCTCGTCTACCAGCGCAACCAGGTGCACTTCGCCGCGGTGCATCCGGTCACGCTCGCCCTGTTCGATCCGCGGCGGGCCGCCGATCTCACCCTCTACCCGCGCCGGCCGTACGGCCCCGCGCGCACCTCGCACATCGACCGGATAGGGGCGGTGTACACCGCGGCCTGGTGCAGCGCTCGTAACCATCCCTGCGATCCCGACGTGTTCGACGAGCAGGTGAGCGGTGCGGTCGTCACCAACTCCAGTGGTGACGCGCTCGCGTTCGTCATGGCCTGGGACAACACGACGGGCTGGAGCGACGCCGAGCGCTGGGGGCGGCTCGAGCCCTTCCGCGAAGTGCGAGCGGGCCTCGCGCGCTGGGATCGGCTGGGCGCGCCGCCGGAGGCGCTGTACCGCGACCTCGCCGCCGGCCTCTCTCGCGCGAGCAATCTCAAGGCCGAGACCCACATCGCGGCGGCGATGGCCGGTGAGCCCGACCTCGGGCCGCTCCTCGCAGCGGCGCTGGCCAGCCGGCCCGCCCCCGGCCAGGACGAGCGCGCCTGGCTCGTGGCGCTCGACGCGCGCTGGACCGACCCGGAGACGTGGCGCCGGCTCGGCCGCGCGGTGGCGACGCCCGACGAGTTCACGGAGGTCGTCTACGTCTACACGGGGCTCCGGCGCCCCGATTCCCTCCGTTCTCGCGAGCTGCTCCGGAGCGATTTCGAGTCTCGATTCGGCCCGGGGGCCCCCGGTCGCGCGGTCGAGCCCGAGGTCCTGCGAGCGATCTTCCCGCCGGCCGGCCGGGCTCGATGACGCCCTCTACGAGACCCATCCGAGCTGGGCGGGCGGCGGGCTCGTGCACGAGCCCGACCGCTTGCTGATCCTGGGCACGACGGTCTCGGCCGCGCTGACCACCACGGGGCCGCCTCCTGGCTGGACCGTCCGGAACCTCATGCCCACCGATGAATTGCGCCGCCGGACCGAAGGGCTGTACGATCAGCGAGCCCGCGAGAGGGACCCGGCCGACTTCTCGGTGCCGCGGCGGAGTCCGATCCCGCTCGAGGCCGGGGTGTTCGAGGTTTTCTGGACGGAGAAACGGCTCAGGCCCGGAGCCATCGAGCACCGCCAGCATCTGCGAGTGGTGGAATCCGGCGTGACGCTGTCGATCGACGCGCAGCTCGAGACAATCGACTGACCGGGGGCGACTGACCGGGGGCGACTGACCGGGGGCGACTGACCGGGGGCGACTGACCGGGGGCGACTGACCGGGGGCGACTGACCGGGGGCGACTGACCGAGGGCGACTGACCGGGGGCGACTGACCGGGGGAGGACCGGATGGACTTCGGGCTGTTCTATCTCATGCAGCGGGACGAGCAGTGGAGCGAGCAGGCGGTCTACGACTCGGGGCTCGAGCAGATGCTGGCCGCCGAGGGCCTCGGGTACTCCTCGGTCTGGATCGCCGAGCATCACTTCAATGACTACGGGCTCTGCCCCGCGCCCACCGTGCTCGCGTCCTACGTGGCGGCGCGGACCACTACCCTACGCCTGGGCATGGGCGTGAGCCTGCTGCCGCTCCATCATCCGGTGGACCTGGCCGAGCAGCTCGCGGTGCTCGACGTGATGAGCGGCGGGCGGCTCGACGTGGGCATCGGGCGCGGCGGCACGCTCCAGGACTACCAGACCTTCCAGTCCGACCGCGACGACAGCCGGGCCCGCGTCGAGGAGGGCATCGCGCTGATGCAGCGCTGCTGGAGCGGCGCGCCGTTCGACTTCGCCGGGCGCTTTCACGCTGCCGAGCGCCTGCACATGCGGCCGCGACCCGTCCAGCGACCGCATCCGCCGCTGTACATCGCGGCCAACAGCGAGGACAGCGTGCTCTCGGCGGCGCGCCTGGGCCTGCCCACGCTGTCGTCCTTCTTCGTGCCGATCGTGGAGCTGGAGCGGCGCCACCGCGTGTATCGCGAGGCGTCGCTGGCCGCGGGACGGTCCGAGGCCGAGATCGGTGCCCTCGAGCGCCAGGCCTGGGGGATGCGGGTCGTCCACGTGGCGCCCACGCGCGACGAGGCCCTCCGGGCCACCGAGGCGCCGTTCATGGGTTATCAGCGCAAGATGTCGGTGCTGCGCTCCGACTCGACCGGGGGCACCGTGCCCGGCTCGTTCGATCGCTCCCTGCTCCGGCTGCGGGCCTTCCACGACTATCTCGCGGACGGCTGGGCGTTGATCGGGACTCCGCACGAGGTGAGGGACGGTCTCCAGAAGTACCTCGACGCCACCGGCTACGAGCACGTCCTCCTGCTGATGGCGCTGCCGGGGCTGCCGACCGACCTGGCCCTGCGGTCGATGCGCCTGTTCGCCGACGAGGTGAGGCCCACGCTGGAGGCTAGCGGCTCTTCAGGAACTCGAGCATCGCGGCGTTGACCTCGGCGGGACGCTCCTGCTGCGTCCAGTGGCCGCAGCCGGGCAGCATGATCGTCTTGCGGAGGTCGGGCACGAACTTCGAGAGATTGGGGATGAGCTGGTCCATCCCGCGGAAGCGCACGACGAGGTCGTGATCGCCCGCCACGTAGAGCGCGGGGACCATCACCCGCGCGCCCGCGAACGGGGCCAGCAGCTCCCAGTTGCGGTCGATGTTCCGGTACCAGTTGAGCCCGCCGCGGAATCCGGTGCGGGCGAACTCCCCCGCGTAGAAATCGACGTCGGCCTCGGTGAGCCACGGGGGCAGCGTGGCCGGATCCGCGGTGTGGGTCAGCACGCCGCCGCTCCGCGGGACCATGCCGACGGCGCCGGGGTCGCCGATGCCCACGCGCGCGGCCCGGCCCTCACCGGAGCCCGAGTACAGCAGGCGGCGGATGGAGGCGCGCACGTCCCGGCCCAGCTCGGCCTCCGCCACCCCTGGCGTCTGGAAGTAGAGCTGGTAGAAGACCGCGTCGTCGGTCTGGGGCATCGCGCTGCTGGGCCGGGTGGCGCCGCGCGGCCGGAACGGCACGCTGAGCGCGATCACCGCGCGGAAGCGGTCGGGGCGCAGCAGCGCGGCGTGCCAGGCGACGGGCGCCCCCCAGTCGTGGCCCGCGATCACCGCCGACTCGGCGCCCAGCGCGTCGAGAAGACCCACCAGGTCACCCACGAGATCGAAGTAGGTGTAGCGCTCCACCTCGGCGGGGGCGTCGGTCTGGCCGTAACCGCGCATGTCGGGGGCCACCGCGCGGTACCCCGCCGCGGCCAGCGCGCGGATCTGGTGCCGCCAGGAGTACCAGGACTCCGGGAAACCGTGACACAGGAGCACGAGCGGGCCCGATCCCTGCTCGGCCACGTGCATGCGAATGCCGTTGGTCTCGACGGTACGGTGCTGGATCTCGCTCATCGCGAGCCATATAGTAGTCGACCGATGAGCGTGCGCAAGCGGATGAGCGAGCGCCCCGCGTGAGTCAGGTCATCGCGCTGGTCGGTATGGGCCTGCTGGGATCGGCCCTCGCCGAGAACCTGATCCGGGCCGGCTTCGCGGTCCGCGGCCACGACGTGGCGCCCGACCGCATGCGGCAGCACGCCGAGCGGGGCGGGGTCCTCGCCCGCTCCCCGTCCGATGCCGCCCGGGGCGCCTCCGTGGTGATGACCTGCCTGATGACCGCCGACATCGTGCGCGAGGTCCTGCTCGGGCCGGACGGGGCGATCGAGGCGGCCGGGCGCGGGATCGCGGTGATCGACTGCAGCACCATTCACCCGGACGCCTCCGCCGCGCTCGCCGACGAGCTCGGCCGTCGCGGGATCCCGATGCTCGACGCACCGGTGGGCGGGTCGAGCGGTCAGGCACGCCGGCGCGAGGCGCCGGTGGTGGTGGGCGGCGATCCCGAGGTCTTCGCCCGCTGCCGTCCGGTCCTGGAGGCGATCAGCGAGCGCGTGCATCACATCGGCCCGAGTGGCGCAGGAGCGCGCGCCAAGCTCGTCATCAACCTGGTGCTCGGGCTCAACCGCCTCGCGCTCGCCGAGGGTCTGCTGTTCGGGCTGCGCCAGGGCCTCGACGGCAAGGCCCTGCTCGCGGTTCTCCAGGACAGTGCCGCCTACTCGCGGGCGATGGACATCAAGGGCGAGCGCATGCTCGAGGGACGCTTCGAGGCGGAGGGCAAGCTCGCGCAGCATCTCAAGGACGTCGAGCTCATGCTGGAGGTCGGACACGCCGCCGGCGCGCCGCTGATGGCCACCGCGCTCCACCGGCAGCTGCTCCTGGCCGGCGTGGCCGCCGGCCTCGGCGACTCGGACAACTCCGCGATCATCGAGGTGCTGCGCTCGATCGTGGGCGCCCGGCGCTGACCCGCGGCCGGATCATGTATACTGCGGTCGTCTTCGCGGAAGACAGTGGCAGGCCAGCGCGTCCCTGCTATCCCCCATCGCCCTCGCCCCGCAGTTCACGAGCCATCCTCGAACGAAGGAGCCCGGGTGAGTCGGATGCCGTCGAAGTCCTTCTCCTGCAGCGTGGTGTCCGACGCGGTCTCGATCACCCTGCGCCGGAGCAGCTCGCGGGACGGGCGGAGTCGCCTCTTCGTTCGTTGCAGCGAGAAGGACTGTCAGTACGTCGACGTCAACAAGCCGCCCTGCCCGCTGACCCTGTCGCTATTCGTCGCCGAGATCAAGGATCAGATGATCGCGGATCGGAAGTAGCGCCGATCAGGGAGCGGCCCGGCGGCTCCCCGGGCTGGGCGCTCTCGTGGATCGATTCCTCGCCGGCCGGGGCTTGGGTCGACTCCAGCGCGGTCCCGGTCCGGGAAACGCGGGGGGCTGCCAGGGCCTCGCGCTCGACGTGTGTCCGCACTGAGCACACCGATCGCCACCGCTGGCCGCGCACGAATCGCGCTCGTGCTCGCAGCCCGAGTCCTCCAGGCAGTAGACGCACATCAGGGATGTGCCCGGGGCTGGGGCTGGGCCTGAGGCGCCACGCCGAGACAGGGGGCCTTTTTCCGGCCACAGGCCCCGCAGGCCGACGCGGCCAGGTAGGTGAGCGCGCCGGGGGCGTTGAAGATCTCGTCCATGACCTGGGTGATGTCCGTCTTCGAATAGCTCTTGTCGAGGTGATCCCGCGTCAGCTTGACCAGGCAGCGGGCGCACAGGAACATGCCCCGGCAATCGCCGCGAAGAAGGCTATCGACCACTCGCCGCACGAAGTCGGCGACGGTGTAGACCGCGGCCGGGCCGTTCGAGATCAAGCGCTCACCTCTTCACGGGCCGGCTCTTCGGGCGCGGCCGCCCCATCAGGCGATCCCGGCCCGCCGCGCAGAGTCCCACGAGATGGCTACTGAATCCGGTGACCGCGGTGACCAGCAGAACGAAGACTCCGGGCGGCTTGCTCATGATGCTCCCTCAGGAACGATCGCGCGCACGGAAATGACTGTGCCGGATAGAGGAGGTCGAGCCAGATGCCGGTGGGCCTCGGCGCCCGCAGCGCCACCCTGAGGGGCCCAGAGGAAGGCACTACCTACGATAGCACGTCACATCGGCTTCAGCTCGATCTCGATGAACGTGAATTCAAAGGCGTTTGCGTTGCGCACGTCGTGCTCGGCGCCTGCGTCGCGGTAGTAGGGATCGCCCGCGCGTAGCGCGCCGACGGTCTCGCCGGCCGCGGTGGTCAGGACGAGCGATCCGGTGGTGAGCGGGACCACCACGTAGGCGAGCTCGTGCCGGTGATGGCCAGTGTGCGCGCCCGGCGCGAAGCGCCACTCGGTCACCCGCACTTGCGCGTTGTCGATTTTCACCGTGGGCACCGCCAGCGCATCGGTCATCGTAGGTCTCCTTTGGCTTCGAGCTCCGCCCAGCGGGTGTACAGACGGTCCACTTCCGCGCGGGCGGCCTCCAGCGCCGCATAGCGCTCCTGCAACGCGGCCGGATCCGACGCGATGCTCGGATCCTCGGCGGCCCGCCGGTACCTCTCGAGCGCGGCCTCCGCCTCCAGGATCGCTCCTTCCATCCCCTCCCACTCGCGCTGCTCCAGATACCCGAGCTTCTTGCTCCTTCTCTTCTCTCCTCCCTCTGCCCTCTGGGGAGAGGGCAGAGGGAGGGGCCCGGGCTTCGGGGCGAGAGCCCGCGCGGCCTCCCACTGCGCGTAGTCCGCGAACGTCTCCGCCCCGCCCCGTCCGTCCAGCGCCACGATGACGGTGGCGATGCGGTCGAGCATGAAGCGGTCGTGGGTGACGAGCACCAGCCCGCCCTCGAACGAGACCAGGCTCTCCTCGAGCACGTCGAGCGTCGGGATGTCGAGATCGTTGGTGGGCTCGTCGAGGATCAGCAGGTCCGCGGGCTCCCGCATCAGGCGCGCGATGTGGATGCGGGCCTGCTCGCCGCCCGACAGCCGCCCGACCGGCACCTCGAGGTGCTCGACCGGGAACAGGAACCGCTTGGCCCAGGCCGCGACGTGAACGATCCGCCCCTGGAAATGCACGGAGTCCCCCTCGGGAGCGAGCGCCCGCCGCAGCGACTGGTCGGGATCGAGCCCCGGTCGCTCCTGCTCGAAGCGTACGATGCGCAGGCCGTCGGCGCGCTCGATCACGCCCGCATCCGGCTGGAGCGTGCCCGCGAGCAGGTTGAGCAGCGTGGTCTTCCCGCTGCCGTTCGGTCCCATCAGCCCGATGCGCGTACCCGGCGTGATCGTGAGATCGAGATCGCGCACGAGCGGCCGGCCCCCGAGCGATTTCGCGAGACCCCGGGCGACCAGGAGCCTGCGGGTCTGGCGGCCGGAGGCGGTGAAGTCGATGTCGGCGGTCCGCGTGGCACCACGCGCGCGGGAGTCGCGCAGCTCCTCGATCAGGCGGCCCGCTTCCTTGATGCGGCCCTTCGCCTTCGTCGAGCGCGCCTTGGCCCCGCGACGCAGCCATTCCATCTCGCGCCGCACCGTGTTGGCCAGCGAATCCTCGTAGGCGGCCTGGCCCCGCAGGAACTCGTCGCGGCGGGCCAGGAACTCGCTGTAGCTCCCGTCGGTCTCGAAGAGACCCGTGGGGTAGACGCGGCTTACCTCGAGCATGCGGGTGGCCACGTGCTCGAGGAAGTACCGGTCGTGGCTGACCACGAGGCAGGCGCGCGCCCGCTCCTCCAGCAGCGCCTCGAGCCAGAGGATGCCCTCGACGTCGAGATGGTTGGTGGGCTCGTCCATCAGGAGGATGTCCGGCTCCGCGGCCAGCTCGCGGGCGATCGCGAGGCGCTTGCGCCAGCCGCCCGAGAGCGCGGCCACCTCTCCGCGGCCATCCGCGAAGCCGGCGCGCCCGAGCGCCTGGGCGATCCGGGCCGGCCTCTCCGCCTCGTCGAGGCCGACCAGGGAGGCGGCCACGACGTCCTCGACGGTCCCGCCGTCGGGATAGACGGGGTCCTGAGGGACGTAGCCGATCCGGACGCCGCTCCGGAGCGAGCGTCGTCCGCGGTCCGGCGGCTCGATCCCGGCCAGGATCCTCAGCAAGGTCGACTTGCCAGCACCGTTCGGCCCCACGAGGCCCACCTGATCCCCTTCGAAGAGCCCGAACGACAGCCCCTCGAAGAGGGACCGGGTGCCGTAGGCCTTGCCGACCGCTTCACAGCTCAGGAGCAGCGAACGGGTCACGCGGCGCTACTTCTTCGTCTTCTTCGGCTTCTTCTTTTCCTTCTGCATGCTCCGGCCCTTGGCCATCTGCCTCACCCCCTTTCGCGGTACGCGTGAGGATGCTGGGCGTGATTATAGAATGACGCGGTTCGCCTGTGTATACTTCGAGGCGATTTCAGAACCCCAACCGCGAGGAGGACCTCCATGGGCGCACGCGCTGAGTCGCTCGCCAAGCAGTTCGAGGCCAAGGCCGCCGAGATGACCGCCGCACTCGGGAAGCTCTCGGATGCCGACTGGAAGAAGGTCACCGCCGCCGAGCAGTGGTCCGTGGGCGTCACCGCGCACCACGTGGCCGGCGCCCACGAACCGATCGCCGGCATCGTGAAGACCATCGCGTCCGGCCAGTCGATCCCCAACTTCACCGGGGCCATGCTCGACGAGATGAACGCCAAGCACGCCAAGGAGCACGCCGGCTGCACCAAGGCCGAGACCCTGACCCTTCATCAGAAGGGGGTCGCCGCGGCGGCGGCGACGGTGCGGGGGCTCTCCGACGTCGAGCTGGCCCGGAGCGGCACCGTGCTGACGGGCATGCCGGCCATGACCACCCAGCAGGTCGTCGAGGGCATCCTGATCAACCACATCACCGATCACCTCGGCAGCATCCGGAAGACGGTCGGCGGGTAGCCCGATGCCGAGGGTCCGCGAGATCGAGGACGACGCCGGCGACCCGATCCTGAAGGACGTCTTCGACAAGGAGCGCGGGATCTTCGGCACACTGCTGAACACCACCAAGGTCCTGGCCCACTGTCCGCCTATTTTGAAGGCGGCCAAGCAGCTCGGGGCCTCCATCGAGCGGTCGGGGAGGCTGTCCGCCCCGCTGCTGCCGCTGGTCTACCTGCGCGTCGCCCTGATCAACGGCTGTCCGTTCTGAATCGACATCAACGCATCCCGGGGGATGCAGGCGGGGGCGGACGAGGCCAAGGTGGCCGAGGTGCCGACCTGGCGAGAGAGCCGGCGCTTCTCGCCGGTCGAACGGGCCGCGCTCGAGTACGCGGAGGTCATGACCATCACCGGGCAGCGGGTGAGCGACGAGCTCTTCGCCCGGCTGCGGTCGTTCCTCGACGAGGGGCAGATCGTCGAGCTCACCGCCGCGGTGGCCCTGGAGAACTTTCGCAGCAAGCTCAACGTGCCGCTCGGCATCGAGGCCCAGGGCTTCTGCGTCGTTCGGGATCGGCAGGGCCCGGCCGGAGCACGATAACGACCGAGGAGCCGCCCGGCATCGAGGCCCCGCTTCCGCGGGAGACCCCGACCCGGGCGGCGACGGCGGCGGCTCAGCCCAGCATCAGGACGGTGCGCGAGACCTCGCCCGCCTTCATGGCCCGGAAGGCCTCGTTGACGTCCTCGAGCTTGCCGCGGCGTGTAATCATCTCGTCGAGCATGAGCCGGCCCTGCCGGTACAGCTCGATGTAGCGTGGCATGTCGACCTTGAAGCGGTTACTGCCCATGCTGCAGCCCTGGATCTTCTTCTCGCGCAGGAACATGGGGCCGTCGAGCTCGACCTTCTGCCCGACCGGGATCATGCCGACCACGGTGGCGGTACCCCCGGGCCGGATGCAGTCGAAGCACTGCTCGGCCGCGATCTTGAGACCGATGCACTCGAACGAGTAGTCCACGCCGCCGCCGGTCAGGTCGCGGATGGCCTTCACCGCGTCGCCGGCCTTGGCGTTGACCCCGTGGGTCGCCCCGAGCTCCTTCGCCTTCACCAGCTTGGAGTCGACGGTATCGACCGCGATGATCATGCGCGCCCCCGCGATGCGGGCGCCCTGCACCGCGGCCAGGCCGACCCCGCCCGCGCCGAACACCGCGACGGTGGAGCCGGGCTCGATGCGCGCGGTGTTGAGCACCGCGCCCACCCCGGTGGTGACCCCGCAGCCGATCAGGGCCGCGCGGTCCAGCGGCATGGAGTCGTCGATCTTCACCAGCGCGTTCTCGTGCACCAGCATCTTCTCCGCATAGGCGGAGAGGTTGGCGAACTGGTTCACCGGCTGGCCCTTCCACGAGAGCTTGGGCGGATCCGTCTTGGCTCGCACCGGGCGCGTCTGGCAGAGGTGCGTCCGGCCGGTCAGACAGTAGTCGCAGTGGCCGCAGAAGACGGACAGGCACGCGATGACGTGATCGCCCGGCTTGAACTCGCTCACCTGCAGGCCGACCGCCTCCACGATGCCGGCGGCCTCGTGGCCGAGAATGGCGGGGGTCGGGAACGGATAGAGTCCGTCCACGAAATGCAGATCGCTGTGACAGACCCCGGAGGCGACGGTGCGCACCAGCACCTCGCGGCCGATGGGCTTGTCGATGTCGACCTCCTCGATCGTCAGCGGCTGATGCGGACCGTGGAACATGGCAGCTTTCATTGTAGGCTCCTCTCGGGCTCGCTCGCGGGAGCGGTCCTGTCGATGTAGCACATATGGTCCACCCGCCTCTACCCCGAGACCGCCACCCGGCGGCGGCTGTCCGGAGCGGGAGCCGACGAGGCCGCGACGGCCGCGGCCGCCTTCCCGAAGTCGGCCTCGGTGATCCCGTAGAGGTGGGCACCGCCCATCAGGATCTGCGCGGCGGTCTCGCGCGAGCAGCTCTTCAGCACGTTGTCCGATACGTACGGGAAGTTCGAGTCGAAGTGAGGATAGTCGGTGGAGACGCACATGCGGTCCGCCCCGATCAGCCCGGCGGTCGCCTCGATCTCCGGCTCGCTGCCCTCCACCGCGGCCCAGCAGTTGCGCCGGAAGTACTCCTTCGGGGTGAGGGCGAGGTAGGGGGCGTGCGTGTCGCGGTACTGCGGATAATCCCACTCGATCCGCGAGAGCAGCCCGGGCACCCACGAGTTCTGAGCCTCGAGAAAGCCCACGCGCAGCCGCGGATGGAACTCGAACACCCCGCCGATGATCATGGCGATCAGCGCCTGCTGCATCTCGATCCAGTGGCTGGCCACGTGGCGGTAGAAGCGATTCTCGCCGTAGAGCACGTTCATGTGCGAGTACCAGGCGCCGGTGCCCTCGTGGAAGCCCCACGCGACGTCCAGCTCCTCGTGCAGGCTGTAGAGCGGATCCCAGTAGTTGGAGTGCCAGTAGTGGCCGTTCACGAGATTGGGCCGGATGAAGGACCCGACCGCCCCCAGCTCGCGAACGCAGCGGAGCAGCTCGCGGCAGGCGAGGTGCACGTCGTGGATGGGCAGCATGGCGACGAACTTCAACCGCTCGGGGCTGTACCGGCAGAATTCGTGGATCCAGTTGTTGTAGGCCTGGCAGAGTGCCAGCGACAGCCGCGGATCCATGCCGTCGCGCGCGAGCAAGCTGAGCCCGGTGGTCGGGTAGAGGACCGCGATGTCGACCCCCTCGATCGCCATCCCCATCACCTGCGCCTCCGGGTCGTAGTTGCGCTCGATGGCGAAGTCGAGCCGATTGGTGGACTGCAGGCGCGAACCGGAGAGGGGCTGCGTGCTGTGCGCCCCGGCGGCCCCGGCGCGGCCCCGCTTGCGGTACTGCTGCAGCTCGGCGTCCATCGTGGTCGGCAGCCCGTCGATGACGATGTTCCCCCGCTTGGGTCGCCCGTCGGCGCCGATCGGGAGGACCACCCGGTCCCGGAACTTCGGATCCAGGTAGCGCTCGAAGAGGTCGGGCGGCTCCATGATGTGCATGTCGGAGTCGACGAATCGGAGATTGTCTTTCATCTCGGGTCCTCCCGGGAGCTTCCGGTGAGCTGCGTCGGCCGGCAGACCGCGCTGGAAGGATAGTCGAGCCGCGCCGTCGAAGGCAAGCCGTGTCGCGCGGCGCCCGGATCACTTGACAGGCCGCCCGCCGGCAGCGCAGTCGCTCAGGCGCCGTCGGGCACGCGCACGGGCGTCTGTCGCTCCGGTGTTCCGGCGCGCTCCTCGACCGCACCGCGCTCGACCGGCGCGCGCCACGGCCGGATCCGCTCCGGGATGGGCCCGAGCCCCAGGAACTCTCGCACGACGGCGTTAGCCTCGCGGCCCAGGTCCCGCGTCGACTCCTTCCAGCCCCAGTAGTCGGAGTGGTCGGCACCGGGGATCTCGCGCTGGCCGAGAGTCGCCGGGGCGGCGGGGCCGCCCAGGTACTCGTGACCGAGCGCGGTGGGGAAGAACCCCTCGTCGTCGCCCAGCGTCTGTCCCGCGGGAAACGCCTGCGACAGCACCTTGTCGGCGCCGGAGTACAGGCTGAGCCCGCCCGCCGCGACCATCGCGTCGTACGCCGCGCGGAGCCGGTGCGTGTAAGTCGGCTCGAGCATGAACGTGGGCACCGCGCCGGCCATGAGCACGACCCGCCGCACGAGGACGCCGGCGATCGGCTGGAGGCGCGCGAGCAGCTCCAGGGCGAGCCGGCAGCCCATCGAATGCCCCACCAGATCGACCTCCTTCGGCCCGCTCTGCTGGGCCGCGGCTCCCAGCGCCCGGGCCAGCACCTCCGCGCTCTGGATCGCCTTCTCGATGCTCTTCGGGTAGTAGAGGAACGACACGACGCCCCAGTCGGCGTCGCCCGGCCAGTACACGTCGACCAGCGGAACGCTGATCTCGCCGAGCTCCCGCTGGACGAGGCGGAAGCCCTCGTAGGCCTGCGTGCCCGCCTCGAGATCGTTGTTGAAGCCGTGGATCAGCAGCACGAGGCGCCGCGACGACAGCAGCACGTCGGGCGGATTCGGCTCGGGCGGGTCCTGGACCTCGCCGCCTTCCGGGAGCCGGCGGAGCGAGAGGCTCGGCGCGGGCCCCCGAGCCATCGCCTACCGTCGAGCCTGCAGCCCGGCCAGGCGATTCACCACGTCCTTGGCGAACGGCGCGATGAGCCCGCCGAACACCGCGAGCAGCAATCGGCTCAGCGCCGGGACGTGGCTCGACTGCGCGACGGTGGACAGCGCGTAGTAGAGGAGGGCGGCGCCTCCCACCACCGCCACCGTCTGGTTGAGCCGGGCCCAGCGATACTCGATCCGCGTCTGCAGCGCGTCGAGCCGCCGGGTCACCAGATTGCCGAGCCGCGCGCGCGCCTGGGTGCTCTCGCGGGCCTCGACGTCCAGCTGCGTGCGCTCCGCGCCGGGGCCCGGCAGCTCCCGCGCCATCCTCGCCGCGAACGTCTTCCAGCGATCACGATCCGCCACCGGGCCGACCGTGGACGAGCCCTCGGTCAGGAAGCCGTAGAGCGCCGGGTACACGGTCGGAAAGTCCAGCGCCACGTTCGCGGCCGCCTGGATCTGCCCCATCATCTTCCCGCTCGGCTGGTCGTAGAGGGTCGCCGCGTTGTCCGGCCCTCCCGCCGCCAGCGTCAGCAGCTCGCTCTCGACCGCCGGGCTGCCGCCCGTCCATCCCGCGATCATCCGCCGCTGGAAGAACAGGCGCGCCCGGCTCACCGCCTTGAGCAGCTCGACCAGCGCCATCGTGATCGTGCCCACCGCGGCCAGCAGCAGCGCGTAGTCGAGGACCCGGCCGGAGATGCCTTCGATGAAGGTCGACAGGGCGAGCAGATCGACGGACTGGGTCATGGCGGACCTCTCGCTCAGATCTTCTCGTAGGCCAGGCGCTTGACCTTGTCCATGTTGGTGCCCTCGATGCGGATGAGGCGCGTCGGCCCGTCGCGCCGCGGAGAGTGCAGATCGCCCTCGTTGTAGACGTGGGCCATGCCGGGCTTCAGCGGGTAGCTCCGCACGTGGCGCACCTTGCCGGCCTTGCTCTCGCTCGCCTTCTCGACCAGCGCCCAGTCGTTCATGAGCGTCTCGCCGCGGGCCTGGCCGTAGATCGCCCAGGACGGCCCGTGATCGTGCGGGTTGCTCTCCTTCGCGCCCCGGTACACGTGGCCGAGGATGCAGAAGCCGAGCTGCGGGTCGGTGTAGAGGATCTTGCGCTCGGGCACGTCGTCGCCCAGGTGCCGGGCGATGAACGCGTCGTCCTTCAGCACCTCCTCCACGAGCGCGCGCACCTTCTCGCGTCCGCGGGGACCGGGATCCGCCGTGAGAATGTCGTGGGCCGCCTTCGCGAACGTCTCGAGTGTGTAGGCCATGGGGTCTCCTTGCGTCAGGTTTCCATCAAGGCGGTGAACAGCCGGCCGCGACGGACCACGTCCGTGACCGCCGCGCCCGGAGAGGTGGTGAGCGCGCCGGAGGGAACACCCGCATCGCGATAGCGCGAGATCCCCAGGGGCGCTCGCGCACGTCGACGATGCGCACGACTCGATCCTACGCGACGCCTTCCACCATGATCAGGTTCGCCCGGCCGGCCCGGAGGCGCATCGCCTTGGGCTCGCGGTACTCCTCGGAGTCGTACCAGCGCTTGGCCTGCTCCATGCTCGGGAACTCGAGCACCACGAGCCGGTTCGGCTTCCAGTCGCCTTCTACCGTCTGGTGCGCGCCCCCCCGGACGAGGAACCGCCCGCCGTACTTGGCCAGCGTGGCCGGCACCCGCTTTCGGTACTCCTCCATGGTGGGCAGGTCGGTCACGGTCAGGTCCACGATGATGTACGCGGGCATCGCGTCTCCTACTTCGCGGCCTGGGCCGCCGCGGTGGTGAGCCGATCCATGAACTCCTTCCCGACCTGCTGCTCGACGCTGGCGTAGACCGGCTTCATGAGCGCCTGGAAGGCCTTCAGGTCCTTCACCTCGTTGATCTGCGTCCCCGCCTTCTTCATCACGTCGTAGTCCTGCTTCTCGCGCTCCACCTCGAGCCGCCGGTGGAGGGCGCAGGTCTGCTGCATCGCCTCGGTCACGATCTTCTGCAGATCGGGGGAGAGGGACTGGTAGCGCTTCATGCTCATGAAGTACGCGATCGGCGGGTACGAGTGCCGCGTGAGCGAGTAGTACTTGGTCACTTCCTGGAACTTGTCCGAGGTCATCGTGAACGACGGCAGCTCCATGCCGTCGATCGTACCCTGCTTCATGGCCAGGTACACCTCGACGTAGGGCATCGGCACCGGGTTGGCCCCGAGCGCCTTCATGAACGCCACGTAGGCCGGCGACTCCTGCACCCGGATCGTGAGGCCCCGCATGTCCTCGGGTGTCGTGATCGGCCGCTTGTTCACCATCATGTTGCGGAAGCCCCAGCCGCCGCCGAAGCAGAAGCCCTTGACGCCCTTGCTCTCCATCCGCTTGAGCAGGTCCTGGCCAATCGGCCCGTCCATCACCTTCCAGACCTGCTCGCGCGAGGACCAGAAGAACGGCAGGTCGAGGGCCTGGAAGGCCGGCTCGAACATGCCGCCGATGGGCGCGGAGCCGATCGGCACGATGTCGATCGTCCCGAGCTGGGCGCCCTCGAGGTGCGCCGCCTCGCCCTTGGCCAGGCCGTTGCTGATGACCACGTCGAGCTTGAGCCGGCCCCCGCTCTTCTGGTCGAGCTGCTTGGCCAGGTCGAAGAGCGCATCGTTGACCGGATTGCCGGGACCGACCCCGCTGCCCGCCTTGAGCTGGATCGGAGCCTGGGCCCACCCGAGGGCGGGGACGAGCAGGAGCAGGACGAGCGCGATCACGATCCTCATGGCTGAGACCTCCCGGTAGAGTGGCTATCCCCGCTTCCGCCGCGCCACGCCGGTGCGCACCGCCGCGTCGGCCACCGCGGAGGCGACCGCCGGCACCACGCGCGCGTCGAACATCGACGGCGTGATGTACTCGTCGCACAGCTCGCTGTCGGCCACGATGTTGGCCAGGGCATGGGCCGCGGCCAGCTTCATCTCGTCGTTGACCCGGCGGGCCCGCACGTCGAACAGGCCCTTGAAGAAGCCGGGGAAGCCGCACGAGTTGTTGATCTGGTTCGGGTAGTCCGACCGGCCGGTGGCCATGACCTTCACGTACTTTCCGGCCTCCTCCGGCATGATCTCGGGGGTGGGGTTCGCCATCGCGAACACGATCGCGTCGCGGTGCATCGCGCCGAGGTCGTCCGGCCTGATCACGCCGGGCCCGCTCAGGCCGATGAAGACGTCGGCCCCCACCATCGCGTCGCGCACGGTGCCGCGGATCCCCTCCGCGTTGGTGTGCTCCGCGAACCACGTCTTCATCGGGTTCATGTTCTCGGTCCGGCCGCGGTAGAGGGCGCCGGCCCGGTCGCAGGCGATGATGTTGCGCGCGCCCTCCAGCATCATGAGCTTGGCGGTGGCGATGGCGCTCGCCCCCGCTCCGGTGAAGACGATCTTCACCTCGTTCAGCTTCTTGTTGACGACCTTCAGGGCGTTGAGCAGGGCGGCCAGGGTCACCACCGCGGTGCCGTGCTGGTCGTCGTGGAAGACTGGGATGTCGAGGTCGC